>Ga0307489_10003731_pt1 | contig 10080 bp, 17 predicted proteins | sample SB12metaG_FD_202247 | JGI IMG/M metagenome (GOLD analysis project Ga0307489, IMG submission 202247) | Sea-ice brine microbial communities from Beaufort Sea near Barrow, Alaska, United States - SB 1.2 | ecosystem: Environmental > Aquatic > Marine > Coastal | place: USA: Alaska | collected...
CATGTGTAGAACAGAGCATAGTTTCCGTCTGCGTTACATTGTTATTACCATACTCTGTTCTTGACATGCACATTCGTAATACACAATCATGTAAATAACCATTCATTCATATCTATGAACAGATGCAGACATCTCACAAAACCGGAAAAACGCCAAGCGTGGCGATGGTGGCGTGTTTTCATGTATCTTCTCTCAGAATTCAAAGGCTACAGTATGGAGGTGCAGTAACGGTTCGCCTCAGTATGTCCGAGGTAATCTTCACACCCTAGTAGTCCAAGGCGTGTTCATGTCTAGTTCCCGGTGGGAAACGCAGAGGATAGCTGACTGTTTGCTCAAGTGCACCGGTACACATCCTCATATGTAGTTCATGTGTAGTGTCCGATGAGAAACGCGAGGATAGCTGCAGAGGGTGAAACGGGCGGAGGGCTGGTAGGTAAGTCCTCTTGCTTTTAAGAACTGACAGAGTTGAAATAATTAGCTCCGTCAGGCGGGGGTAAATCCGCCGAACTGGGTTGGCTATATTGGCTTCGCCGATTTCTGCCCAACTGTGCGTCGTACACCGTCATTTCTTGAGTCAGACTAGGGTGCCTGGCGAGACTAGGTCGGCCAGAATGGGGGTCGGCGCATTCTTAAAAGCCAGAGGAGTAAGGAACCGATACGAAAACAACATGATCATGTTATGAATAGGGTACATATAAACACCCTATTACATCTAAAACGCCCTATACATTTCCCGGAATACCAGGTACTGCCGGTGGTTTCCGGTGAGCACACGCCCACCGCACACCGCGCTTCACTAGCGCATTCACTTCACCACGCATGCACACACAGTGGCGTCTCACTCTCTCGCTGTCCCTCTCTAAGTAAAATCAGACCCCAAAAGATGCAAGACCCGACATGCTCGCACGGACACAACACACACACACACGCACTCGTGAGACACACACACTCGTACGCGTTGGTTTGTATTTTTCTGTTTTTTCTCTTTTCACTATCTAGCATCGCGCTCGCCCGTCTTTATTTATTGCATGGTCTTGATGGCGTTGAGGCTCTGGACATACAGTCCAATGAGGAACGCCAGGATAGCTGCACGCAACGGAGAGAAAGCAAAAATGGGAAAAAGGTGACTCAGTGTCGGGTCTGGCAGCGAAGATTTGGTATCGAATCCCGTTCGACCAATCAGAACTGTCCATTTAGAACATCCCACCGACCGACTCGCCGACTGTCCGACCTGGCCGCGATCCTTTAGCAATAGACCCTCGTTTTCTGAGGAGATAAGCGTTCCCGGGAACGCCGACACAGGCCAATAGTTCTTTTTCAAGCAGCGGGGGAGGCTGCCGCGCGAACCAGACCCCGAAAGGGCCGGAAGGGCGAGGACAGCGCGATAATGACAGAGGTCGACAGCTGTGAAACGTCAGTCCCACGAATCTACGAAATTTCGTCGAGACGGGCTCCCACTTTCGTCTGGCCAAATCACGAAGTCTGCCAGTGCCGATCCCAACACGAATTGCTCGTATGAAAGCTTTCGTATGGGCAAGTCGAATGCGCCCGATCCCTGCGCGAATTGCCCATACGATCGCAAAGTGGGAGCCGTCTCGACGAAACTTCGTAGATGCGAGGGACTGAATGTGTGGGAAAGCGACCACACTTGGATGTTGCAGTTTCCTGGGTTGTCGTACAGAGGAAGGGGGGGTGGGACCGGGTCTTGGGGTATGGAAGGGGGGACTTGGCGCACCGGTGATGAGAAGGTGCAAGAGGGAGAAGCCGCGCGACGCGGAGGCCATGTCACCCTTGGAGCAGGGGCTTACACTCGTTCACCTTCCAGCTCAAAGTAAGCGCTTTTTGTGGGACAAGGGGTGTTTATGGGGTGTTTAAAGGGTACTTATGGCGGGGGTGCATGGGGTGTTTAGGGGTTTAGGGGATGTTTTGAGTATCAGAAGCGGCTCAGGTTAAGCTGAGAAGTGGACGAGTGTAGGGCCCTGCCTTGGAACTCTGCAGCGCCATGTTGAGGTCCGTGGTGAGCGAGTCGTTCTTGGTCCGCATCCGCTCCAGATCGCGCTGCAGCGTCGCCGTGTCGTCGGGCATCGCGCGCGCCGCCGGGTGCGAAGGTCGCTGCCACACACACAAGCAGGTCAGTAGGTGACTTGGAGATAAGCTCGTAGGTGTGTTTGTACGTGAGCTATGACAAAGTGCGTGAAACCACGTAGACACTTAGCAACAAGTAGTACTAAATCGTCACAATGGAACGTTCTGATTGGTCGAGAGGGACGACTTAGCACTAGGTCTCCCTAAATGTCTAAGTGGTTTCACGCACTTTGTCATACCACACACACAAGCAGGTCAGCAGGTGACTTGGATTTCGTAGTTGTGCTTGTACGTGAGCTAGAGGTGCGTTAGTACTCAGTATGTGAGTTAGTAGGTGAGTCAGGAAATCATTGGGCGAGGTGACCATCTCGCTCACATTCTCTGTTTGGTTACTGACTGAACCTTTTCGGTACAAAGTGAGAGTTTTCCTTTCGGTCAGATGGCCACATCGCCACCAGGGGCTTAAATTCGTCCACTGTTCAGCTCAACGTACGTGAGTACTTTCTGTCCCATGTGGTGGGGTGCTTTGCTGGTCTCAGGGACAATAACGGCTCAGGTTGAGCGAAGATGTGGACGAGTGTAAGCCCCTGATCGCCACATCCTCGGTGTGTGTCCCTGCCTTGGCCTCAGCCTTGGCCACCTCGAACTCGGGCTTGGAGGTGTACATGCGGTCCAGGCGCGGCGCTCCCCCCCCGGCGGAGCCCGGGCGATCCTCTTCCTCGGCACCCTCCTCGCAGGGGCTTACACTCGTCCGCTATTCAGCTCAACTTAAGCGCTTTCTGTGGCATAGGGGGTGCAGTTAAGGGGTGTTTCGGGGGCGTTTCGGAGGTATCAGGGGGTAGCAGGAGGTGTTCAGGGCGTGTTTTTGTGTCAGAAGCGGCTGAGGTTGAGCCGGAAAGTGGACGAGTGTAAGCCCCTGCCTCCTCGTCCTCTGGCACCGGGCTGGGCGGCGGCGCCGGCTGCATGTATGTCACCCGCAGCTTCGCCTCCTTGCAGGGGCTGACACTCGTCCACTTTTTGGCTCAACGTGAGCACACTTTGTGGGATACGTTGAGTGCCTGTTTCCACCCCAGTCTATTAGACAGGGGGACACCGGGAGGTGTGACCATAACGGCTTAGGTTGAGCTGAAAAGTGGGCGAGTGTAAGCCCTTGCCTCCTTGATGTCGTCCTTGCCCGACCACCAGGGTCATCCAGAACAACCACTCCATATGAGATCTGAGCATGATTTAGCTCCAGGTTGAATGCTGACACAGACGCGCTGACTCGGCTTGTTGGGAAACAGCTGCGGTCGAGTGCTTGTTGCCGATAGGCCGAATTCGGTATATCGCTTATATCGCTTCCGGCGCCGAGCGCTGACGCTTTGCCCGCAACTCTGTATGGGCATTAAACCGGGAGCCCGCTTTCCCGCGCGGAGCGCTGACGCTTTGCCCGCAACTCTGTATGGGCGTTTCACCCAGGCGACATACCGGAATTGGCGTCTAGCCCCCCTGCCTTAGCGAACAGCGCGGTGAAGTCCGTGGCGCCGTCGCTGTTCGTGCTCTGCACCAGGAACTTGTCCGCTCGCCAGGGTCCACAAGCGCGAGAGTGTGTTGTGAGTGTCCGCTGGTACGAAGTGATGTGCCCGGAAAGACGGCGTGTGATCCTGGGTTGCTGCACCGATGGATGCACCCCCGCACCCCCGCCCTCCGCCGCCCCGTCCACCCGCCCCGCGCCATCCACCCCCCCGGCCCCCCGCCCCCCGTGCCCCCCGTGCCCCGCCGCCCCGTGCTCCCGTGCCCCTGTCCCCCGCCCCCTGTCCCCCTGTCCCCCGCCCCCACCCGTCCCCTCCGCCACATCCCTCCTCGGTGAGACTTCCAGCGGCGACAATAAATGTGCTCGGTGGTAACACGTGCACCGGCGCAAAGTGGCAACCCATGCAGGCCCTACCTTGCAGGAGTTCATGTCGGTGGGCCACTCCCGCTGCGCCTGCATGATCACGTGCACGGTCTGCGTCTGGCCCGGCGCCACGATTCAGGGGCTTACACTCGCTCACTTCAGAGCTCAACGTGAGGACCTTCGGGAACACATCGCTCCTGTTACGGCTCAACTTGAACACCTTCGGGCCACATCCATGGGTTAATTTGGGTGTTATGGGGGACACAGTGAGCTTCAGTTAAGCGGAAAGGAGCAAGGTAAGCTGAAGTTGAGCGGAAATGGGAACGAGTGTAAGCCCCCGCCACGAACCCCGTGTTGGGCTTCACGCAGTACTTCTTCGGCGCCGTCGTCTTCACCTTGAACCAGGGGCTTACACTCGTTCACTTTTCAGCTCAACTTGAGCCGTGTCTGATACCCAAAACACCCTACACAACCCTAAACATCTCTAAACACGGGCTACACGAACCCTACGCGCACCCCCTATCGCATAGAAAGCGCTCAAGTTGAGCTGAGAAGTGAACGAGTGTAAGCCCCTGCCTTGAACGCCATCTCCTGCGTCGACGCATTGTACAGCCGGGCGGCAGGGCCGGGGCAGAGTACACCGGGGGGTGCTCAGCTCGAGCATCAGAGGTACGCCAATGGGCTCAAGTGGGGCTGAAGTGGGGCTGAAGTGGGCTGAAGTGGGGCTGAGGTGGGGCTGAAGTGGGGCTTAGGTGGGGCTCAAGTGGCAGCGTCTTGTGGGGATTCACTGCCAGCAGCTTCGATGTACTGCGCAACAATGGTACAATGTGAGCAAACAGTCAGGAGCACTTGTTGAGTCAGACGAAACCCCGTTGTACATTCAGGAGGAGCGAAAGGGGACGCCGTGTCAGGCCCTGCTTGATGTTGGTGGGGATCTGCTTCTTCAGCTCAACTGTTGGAGTTTGGGAGGGGGTGGATCGCCAAAAGTTCGTCAGATTCTGTAGGCAGTATGAATTGTACAGCTTGTATCGAACCAGAGAAGACGCCTATCAAGACGCGCGGATCAGCAGTCTGACCTGCAACACTGTCCGCGAAGGAGTGGGCAGTGTTAACTGATCCAAATTCCGGCTGGATTGTGGTGCACCCTGATACTCAGTGAACCTCCCGTCTGCTACTCGTACTCTACAGCTTCTCCCAGGGGTGATTTAGCTCGAACGACTATGAATGTCGCCCGTCGCATCGTCCACCAGAGGGTGCAATGCGGCCGGGGGGGAAGGGATCACGCCGCTGTGAATGCTTCGACTGGACCGGCGGCGGACCGACCGCTCCAGCCGTCCGCATAATGCCCCGAACGGCGCCTCTGAACCTTTGGGGGTTCGTCCAAGTCTTTTTCCCAAGTGACACGTTGGAAAAAGAGACGGGGGTAAAACAAATTTGAACCTCCCCAGCAGTGCGGCGCCTGAGCCATGGATTTCGAGAATCACGGCGCCGGGATCGACTTCCCCGCGGCGGCATTGCACCCTCTGGCAGACGTTGCGGTGGGCGTCGTCCTCGCATTCCATCCCCGGTCGGGAGAGAAACAGATAGAGGGACAGGATGGCACAGGCAGCGAAGCGGTGAATGAACAAAAGGCGGGGTCAAAAGTTAAGAACCAAACAACCAAGCGCGTTGGGGTGAGGGAGGGGACCGGTGTGGCGGCTCACATCGAAACTTGAGCTCCTTATCGGGCGTGATCTGCAGCGCGTCCGTCATCCTGCCAGCCCTCTATCAAGCCCGCGAAACGTCGCGACTGCTAACGCCTCCAAGAATTTCGAAGATCCCTTCCCTCCCGCCCTCTGCAGTCAGATCTCTGGTCCTCACTCGGTCCGGTTCGACCGCCGCTGAGATAGCGATGCTCCGGAGGTCGCGCCCCGTGTGGTGACTGGTGGGCAGAAAAGTCACGCACGCGCTGAGTGGAGGCGGTGTCTCTCGGAGTGTCTCGTCCGCTGGCCGCCAGCTGGGAATTTGGAAGGGACGGCACCGCATCCGCAGCCGCAAACCGCGAGAAAAAAAGAGGCCGTTAGGCTCCCACTAAACTACCTGTATGGGCAAACAGTCAGGCTGCTGCGAGTCGCCGGGAGGAGGGCGTTCGGTTCAATTCGGCAAAACGAGGGCAAAATATCTGTATGGGCAAACAGTCAGACAGTCAGCAGGTGAGGGCGTTCGGCAAACCGAGGGTGAACGACGTTTCGGGGTTCATCGGTCGCCGGAGTTTCATTGGGCGGAGATTGGTGTCAATGTGTGTACCGGTACACAATGATTTAAATGGCAACACTCCACCAAAATTCCGAACGAAAAAGCACGCACGGGCACGCGATAATAAGTTTTTGTACTAATACCCAATTCATACCCATGAGCCTGGCTAAGAGACAAGTCGGAGATAGCGAGACCTGAGGAGGCAGCGGGAAGCCATACGGACCTGACGAGGCTATGGCGGTGGCTACAGGTACCGCACCCCACGTGTCATGGGACAAGTTGAGCAAGAGGGGTGCTTCATTGTTCAGTTGGGACGTCTCTCATCCGCGCCCCCCACCGCCGCGCTGCCGCATAACTGTGGAGCAAGAGGAAGCAGCAGGCAGCCGCGAGACAAGTCGGGTAGCCGCGGACCTCAGGAGCTGCCCTACTTGTATCAAGCGCGACGAGCGACGAGAACAACCATACTAAAAAACACGTGCGTTTCCACGCTTTCCATCTATTACAAACCGGTTAAGTATTATTTTCCTTTGTCAACGGATTGGCAAAATACTACGCTCTGTGAGCAACCGAACCGCCCTAAGGACTTAACCGTCCGAGACCCATGCGATGAAGCACCCGAGTCACTCACCCGTACTGTGAATCGGTATCGAAACCAGAAATCGAGGGTCGCATCGGGAACACGGAGCCGACAATGTGCCAGCGCCGTATCATGCGCTCCCGGTTTCGAAACGCCCCCACTCCGCCCTCTATAATATCGTCGATGTCAACAGTGCTTCACCGGTGACTCACCGCGTATGCCCTCCTTTAAACCACCCCCCCCCGTGCAGGCTCCCTCCTCAGCCCCTGCTTCTGAATGCTTGCACACAGAAGCCTCCCTCCACACCCCCAGACCGTCTGGCCACTCGCCTTCTCCCTCCCTCGGCCTCGACTCCCCGCCTCGGCTTCCACTCGCCCTGCCACTCTCCCAACACCCCCTCTCCACTCTCCTCTCTACCCCCGTGTACCGGTACACTACTCACGCCACCCACGTCCGCGGGTTCCGGAACGCGTCCAGTGCGTCCGCCTCCCGGCTCCCCTCCGTGCTGTAGGGCCGCGACTTGAAATTGAAAGCAAAACTTGAAAGCGGTTCATCGTAATCTAGTTGCAAGCGCCGCAACCAGGCGCTTTCAAATCCGCCGGGATGTCGGCCGTCTGCTGGTCCTGAAACACCATGGTGCAGGTCAAGTTCGCCAGGCCGGTCTCGAAGCGAGGCAGAATGGTGGAGCTCACTGTGTGGTGCTTCCACTTGTGCCTCATCCATGACACGGGTTTGAACTTGCAGCACCCCACCTTGGGCTGCATGTCGTACTGCCAGCGCGCGGTGAGAGGCAGGCTCATGAGAATGGACTCAATGCGGCCGCCCGTGCGCAGCCCGAAGGTGGTGCCGCGGTCGTACACCAGGTTGTAGCGGCGCAAGTTGAACTTAATAGCAAACTTTTGAAGCAGTCCATCAGGATTCAGTTTCAAGCGGTTAGTTCCACGCGCTTTCAACGTGGGTTTGATGGGGTCGACCTGCACCGCCCTACCAGGTTGAACTCGACGTAGCGGCCGCGGCGCATCTGCTGCCACTCGCGCTGCTCCTCCGTCAACCAGGGGCTTACACTCGTTCCCATTTCCGCTCAACTTGAGCTTACTTTGCCCATCTCCGCTCAATTTACGCTTACTTTGTCCCCCATACAACCTAAATCAAACCGTGGATGTGTCCCGAAGGTGCCAAGTTGAGCTCTAATGTGAGCGATGTGTTCCGGAAGGTCCTCAAGTTGAGCTCTGAAGTGAGCGAGTGTAGGCCCCTGCCGTGAACGCGTCGTCCTTGTGCTTGGTGACGATGGGCAGGTACGCCGGCACCACGGAGCCCGCCATGTCCGTGGCGAACTTGAGCAGCTCCTCCTGCGGGCGGTCGTTCATGTCATCGAAGAAGATGCCGCCGATGCCGCGGCGCTCGTTCATGCGGTGCTTGATGTAGTGGCGCAAGTTGAAGTTGAAAGCAAAGTTTGAAAGCGGTTCGTCATATTTCAGCTTCAAGCGACGATACCAAGCTCTGTCAATCCGGGTGCAACGTGTGTTCAACTTGGGGTCAACCCGCACCGCCCTACCTTGATGATGAAGTAGTCGTCGGCCCACTGCTTGAAGCGCGGGTAGAACTCCGCGTCGTGCTTATCGCACGTGCTCTTTAGTGTGCCGTGGAAGTGCGCGGCGTCCTCGGGGTAGATGTACGCCGGGGTGAGGTCCGTGCCGCCGCCGAACAGGGGCTTACACTCGTTCCCATTTCAGCTCAACTTAAGCTCTTCTCTCCACTGTATACCCCAATTTAATTCGTGAATGTGTCCTGGAGATGCTCAAGTTGAGCTCTATCGTGAGCGAGTGCCCCTGCCGCCGAACCACCAGGCGCGGGGGGCGCCCGCCTCGGACCAGGGGCGTACACTCGTCCACTTTTCGGCTCAACGTAAGCACTTTCTGTTGGATGGGGGGTGCATTTAGGGATTGTTCAGGGGGTGTTTAGGTGGTGTTCGGGGGGATTGGGGACTGTTGAGGGTGTATCTTGTGTCAGAAATGGCTCAAGTTGAGCTGAGAAGCGGACGAGTGTAAGGCCCTGCCTCGGAGCCCGCGGGCGGGTCCGTCTCGAAGTAGCGGTAGTTGAAGTGCACGGTGGGCGCCATGGGGTTGTGCGGGTGCATGACGGACGAGATGCCGGCGGCGAAGAACGGTATCATCTCCTTCGACGCGCCCGCCGGATAGGATCACCGCCCACGAGGGTTGAGGGTTTAGGTTTTAGGGCTCAGGGCTTATAGAGTATCGCCACCTTCAACCCTAAACCCCTCGGATCACCGCCCACCCTCACGTGCCCTAATCACACATCGCTCATACTTTACCAGTGTACTTCAACACACCTTGCACTGACGCCCCCCGGTCACTGCTTGCTCGAACGTACCAGTGTACCTTCCCTTCACACTCCACCCCGGGTTGCCAGGTACGAGTGCGCCCTTTAAATAATGTTCCGAGCCCGGTACGCGCCCTAGTTGTTCCGCAGGATCCGGGCTCTGCACGAGGCCATTTCCGGCGGCTTTGAGCGGTTTTGTTCAATTTCAAGCAAATTTAGCGTAGGTACGCTCCCAAAACACGCTTGGTTTCCAGGTTTCTTGGCCGATACGGAACATTATTTAAAGAGTGCACTCGTATGGGCACCCAACCAAAATCTGTATCGGGGGATGCGGCCCTACCTGCTCGCCGGTGGCGGCGCGGTAGGCCTCGGGCGGCATCTGTCCGTACACCACCGAGACGTTGACGCCCGCCTTCTCGAACACGTTGCCGCCCTGCAGCACGCGGGAGATGCCGCCGCCGCCGCCGGGTAGGGCCTGGTACGAGTGCACTCGTTAAATGATGTTCCGAGCCAAGTACGCACCATAGTTGTTCCGAAACTTCCGGGCTCTGCACGAGGCGAATTTCGGCGATTTTGGGCGGCTTGATGCAATTTGAGGCGACCTCAGCGCAGGTTCGCTCTCAAAACGCGGCTAGTTACTAGGTTCCTGGGTTGGTACGAAACATTATTTGAAGAGTGCGCTCGTAGATGTAGCCCGCCACATCATCGACACGCACTTTGAACCCTCGTCTCCTGAGTTGAATACCATCCGAAGATGTGTGGCTTCCAGCATTTCCTCCCAAGATCTGGCAGTCCCTACCGCCGGGGCGCGTCCAGTTGTCCTCCTTGAATTTCTGCCCATCCACCTCCTCAATCGCGGCGCAGATCTCGTTCTGCGCCGCGCGGATCATCATCTCGAATTTGGCGCGCATGCTGCTCTTGTCGTCCGCGGCGTCCTCAGGCCAGGGCCGCGATGATGCATTACTGG
>Ga0307489_10003732_pt1 | contig 10079 bp, 8 predicted proteins | sample SB12metaG_FD_202247 | JGI IMG/M metagenome (GOLD analysis project Ga0307489, IMG submission 202247) | Sea-ice brine microbial communities from Beaufort Sea near Barrow, Alaska, United States - SB 1.2 | ecosystem: Environmental > Aquatic > Marine > Coastal | place: USA: Alaska | collected 2017-05-06
AAAGCGAATTGCCGAGATGCGAACCAAATATAAAACCGAAAAAATAGTGGCCGAAAAAGAAACCGCAGTTGCTACTGCCGCTTTATCTGAAGAAAAAAGTGATCGAGATAGATTTCTCTTAATTGGCACCTTAGTTATTGCAGGTCTTATTTTATTGAGTTCATTACTGTACTTCAGTAGGGTTAAAGCAACTAAGAAAGCTGAAATTATTACCCTAGAATTACACGAAACACAAAAACGTCTTGCCCTAGAAAAGCTATATAGGGATAGTCAACTTAAAGCCTTAAAGGCACAAATGAATCCGCATTTTATTTTTAATGCGCTTAACAGTATTCAAGAATATATCATTCTAAATAAAAAGAATCTTGCTGGAGATTACTTGGGTAAATTTGCAGATTTAATGCGCACTTATTTAAAGCACAGTGACACAGGGACGCTCTCTATTTATGAAGAAATAGATAGCTTACAGATGTACCTTGATCTTGAGGCATTGCGTTTTGAAGATACCTTAACTTATAGTTTTAATGTTTCAGAAAAGATAAACAAAGAGCAAACGCATATCCCAACAATGCTTATCCATCCTTATGTGGAAAACGCCTTAAAACACGGACTTTTACATAGAAAAACAAATAGAAAACTATGGATCACCTTTAGTAAGGAAGCAGAGAATTCTATTACTTGTTGTATTGAGGATAATGGTGTGGGACGTGCGAAGGCTGAAGAAATTAAGGCGCAAAACAAGAATTTGCACGCGTCGTTTGCTGTTAAAGCAACAGAAAACAGACTCAACCTTTTAAATTATAAAAAGGATAGAAAAATAGGGGTAGAGATAATAGACTTGTATGAAGACGACGGTAGGGCAAAAGGAACACGCGTTATTGTAAACATCCCAACTAAAAAGAACTTACGAAACGACCAATAACCAGATAATTAAAAACCACCTGCTTTGGCGGGCACTGAGTATGAAAGTAATAATTATAGACGACGAACCAAAGGCGCGTAACCTGTTGCGTATTTTGGTGGAAGAAAACTGCCCAAAAATCACTGAAATTCTTGAAGCGGGAGATCTTTTGAGCGGTGTAGCCCTTATTAAAGAGGCGGCACCAAGTATTGTTTTTCTTGATATTGAAATGCCAGAACATTCTGGTCTTGAGATATTTAATTTCATTGAGAAAGATATGGTAAATTTTGAAATCATCTTTACGACCGCTTATAGTGAGTATGCTATTCAAGCATTTCAATTATCAGCAATAGATTACTTACTTAAACCCGTTTCTCCCAACCAAGTTAAAGGAGCGGTAGAAAAAGCCATAACTTTCTTAAGCAAAAGTAGAATTAACATAAAACTAGAAGAATTAAGAAAGAGTCTTGCTAATAATAGTTTTGAAAAAATAGGATTGCCCGTGAATGACGGTATTAATTTTGTGGATTTTAAAGATATCATAATGCTAACCGCAGATGGCATGTACACGAGCATTACGACTTTAGAAGACGCAAACCTTTGCATCAGCAAGCCCTTAAAGCATTTTGTAGATTTATTGCAAAACATTTCAATTTTTTACAGACCACACAGGTCACACCTTATCAACCTTAGACATATAAAAAAATATGTAAAAAGTGACGGTGGTTATATTGTAATGGAAAATGATAAAGCGGTTTCAATATCTAAAGAAAAGAGAGAAGAGTTTTTACAAATAGTGAGCAGTATTTAATGGTAATTGGGGTCTTTCGGCAATTCAAAACTGGGCTTCAGCAACTCGCAGCTCTTTAAGTCACGCTTAATATTTAGTAGGGCTTTGTAAATTAATACACGAACAATTCGAAATAAATTGGAGCAGTTTTTTTGTTTCTGAAATGTCCTAACCACTAAAAAGAAAGTCTTTTAATCTTTACTAACAGCTTCCGTATTAAAATCTAATGAGTTTAAACTAACGGCTTGTATCTCCTGCTTTTGTACTTTAAATGCATTATAAATAGCACGTTTGTCTTCAAAAGTAAATTGCGCTTCTTGAAACCAATCGTGAATAGCAATCTTCTCGTTTTCTAATTGTGCTTTTCTAATCACCTCAACAGTCATTAGGTGCCAGTGTGTGTTTCTATCTCTATTTACAGAATATCCTATTGGCTCTACAAAAGAAGTTTTAGGTTGATTAATTATTTTGACTCCATTTTTTAAAACGGCGAGCGTTATTGTGAGTTCGACAACTTCAGAAAAACTGTACCGCATAAAATCGTCAAAGCCTTGTTGCTTGACATTGTACATTTTATCACCTATTTCTAGTTGCTTCATAAGAGAAGCCAAATTTCAAAAAATATAAACACTACGCAACTAGTTTAATGGAATGTTATTAACGGTCTTTCAAGACACATTGTTACGTGTCTCTAAATTCTAAGGGAATCAGGGCGACTAGCTTTATTAAGTTAAATGTATTGCAAAAAGAAAGCCCTAACATCTCTGCTAGGACTTCTAAACTTAATAAAAACTCACGTTAAATTATTTTTTAATAAAACGTTTTGTCGCTTTATTACCTTCTGTATCTGTAATTGTAACCAAGTAGATTGCAGGGACAAGACTTCCAACATTTAAAATTTCAGAAGTACTCGTCATTACTCTTTGACCTAACAAGTTAAACACCTCAACAGAACCAACCTCAAAGTTACCTTCTATAGTGATTTGTGAAGTGGTTGGGTTAGGGTAGAGTTTAAAGTTTGCGGTAGCGATATCTTCTAAGCCTAAGATTTTATCTACAGTCAACTCAAAATCACAGTTGGCAGTATTACCGCTTGTATCTGTAATTGTGAATATTATAGTGAAGGTGCCCTCAGTAAGCGTAGCACCTGCAGGAGGTGTTTGTGTGATTGTAAAACCACAGTTGTCAACTCCTGTTACATCTCCTCCAGTTACATAGTCTGGCACCACATAACTCTCACCTTCTAAGTAGGTAACAGTTTCATCTGCTGGACAATTGATCTCTGGATTATTTAAATCTACGACAGTAACTGTAGCAGAACATGTGCTTGTAGCGCCATCATCATCTGTTACGGTTAAGATAACGGTGTTAGCACCTAAGTCTGCACAAGTAAATGTTGCATTGTCAATAGATAAAGTAATGGTACCGTCAGAATCTGAAGATCCATTATCAACATTTGCTGCTGTTATAGTGATTGAACCAGAACCATCTAGCACTGCGTTAAAATCTTGACACAACGCTTGTGGCGCACTGTTACTACTAAAGTCTAATAACCAATATATGGTACTCGCCATTAAGACAGCTCCATCTGAGCTTGTGTCCCAAAAATCATCACGAGCATCTATAGATGGAGGATAAAAGTTTAAGAAGGCTCTTCTTACGTTAGACGGCCCAACGTTTTCAGCAACAATAATTAAAGGAGAACCATCAGTATATTCTGCCACAACGATTGCTCCAGCAGCTAGGGTTCCTCCTGTATTGTGAAAAGAAGCAGTACCACCATCAAAAGTGTTTACACCGTCTAAGGTGGGGTGATTAGGCACCACAATAGTTCCTATCCCTAAGTTTGTTCCATTAGATTGACCCGATGTGGAGTAAAGCTCATATTGCGTAAAACCACCAGTAATAGTGACATTTGGAGTAAATGTAGCATCTAGAACAGCACCACCTCCGTCTATATATTGTTCAAGAACATTTCCGAAAGCAACTGGATCTACTGCTCCTGCATCTGTAAATAGATATACAGCATCATAACTCTGTAGCTCTACTAATGTTGGAGTTCCACCCGAAGTAAGAAATGTATCTACTCCAGAAAAATTTCCTGTTCCTTCAAGCTGTGCTTCTACATCTAATAACCAGTCTGGGTTACCTGGTGAACCAGCGATGAGTACATTTGGTAAATCACTAATATTTGCAGCCCATACTAAGGCGTTTGCCATTATTAAATCACCATCAGATGTGATAGCCCAAAAATCATCACGCGCATCAAAAGATGGTGGATAAAAATTAAGGAAAGCTCTTCTTGATAAGGCAGGGCCTACATTTTCTGCAACAATTATTAGAGGATCACCCGTAGTGTATTCTGCAACAACAGATGCTCCAGCAGCAATAGCACCTGCTGTATTGTGAAATGATGCTGTTCCTCCATCAAAAGAAGTTACACCATTAAGTGTAGGATGACCAGGCTCAAGAATAGCTCCTATCCCTAGGTTTGCTCCATTAGATTGACCCGCTGCAGAATATAATTCATAGGCAGTAAATCCTCCAGTAATGGGAACATTAGGGGTAAAAGTGGCATCTACAACAGCGCCTCCAGATTCTATATAGGTGGCAAGATTGTCACCTAATGCAACTGGGTCAGCTGCTCCAGCATCGGTAAATAAAAATACGGCGTCATAGGCCATTAATTCTGCTACTGTAGGAGTGCCAGAATTAGATAAAAAAGTGTCTGCGTCTACAAGACCCGTGTTGTCTAGTTTACTTTCAACATCGTCAATCCAAAGTGGATTACCAGGAGAGCCCAACACCAGTACAGATGTTAAGTTATTCCCATTTACTGCAGCTTGTTTGTTTTGAATGCCTTGATTGGGCAAATTTTCTACAAGTGTTCCTGTTCCTGAAATTTGTGACCATCCTACGGTACTAATTAAGATGGTTGCTAGTAATAGTAGTTGTTTTTTCATAATTCGGTTGTTTTTTTGATTGTAACTTTATGTTAATGAAGCTGTTATAAAAAATAATTAATTTGATTAACGGGGTGATTACTCGTTAAAACGAACACATTTTAGTTAATGTTCATTAATATTTTCCTTAGGAAATACCCAAACCATTGTTTTTTACCAAAACAAAGATGTTCCAAAATTGGGAGCGATATTTTAATTTCTTTTGAATGTCTTGTTTGAGCTTCTCAAATGTGGAAACAACTTGTTAAAGGCCTTTTCATAAATTCAAGGAATTAGACTTGTTTGCTACGATGTAAGATTGGGCTGTGAAAACCTAATCGTTAACTAGCTAATTAATAAGGCTTAAGAGGTAAAATAGTAAAAAACCGGAGTGTTTTGTGGTTTTATTTAGATTGAAATCGATAGAGAGAGCTTTGATAAACAGCTACATTTTTATACGCTGAAAATATTTACCTTTTTACTAAAGGTAAATATTTTCTATAAAACTTCACCACAAGGGCCACGCCACGCCACGCGACCCAAACGGTTAAGGCTAACCAGATACCCCACAAGCCCCAGCCTGCTTGTTTAGATAGAAATAACACAGGAACAAAGCCTAAAAAAGTAGACGCCAGAAGCACATTGCGTAAATACCCCATCTCGCCAAGTCCTTTAAAAATAGAATCTAAGGTAAATGCAATGGCACTAAAAGGCAACATGACAAGCACCATAAAAAAGACGCTGGAGTAGATAGAAATCACTTCGGGGTTTTTGTTATAAATCCACCCTAATGATTCGTAAAAAATAGCTCCTAGGATAACGAGTCCCAAAGCAACGATAACGTTATAAGAAATTACTCGTTTTGTTAAATGCCATAATTTTGTAAAATTACCTTCGCCTAAGAGTTTGCCACCAAGAATATTTCCGGCTGCGCCGTAACCGTCTAAGAAAAAAGCGGTGAAAAGCCAGATGTTTAATGCGATGGTATGTGCCGCGACGACCTCAGTACCAAGCCCGGCTGCCTCTCTGGTTGATAGGATTAAAGCAACATTTAATGCGACAGACCTCAAAAATAGATTTGAACTCATCGAGACCAATCGCTTTATCTCGGGATGTAGTTTTAATTTTAATCGCAGAGAGACATTCGTTTTCTTTAGCACAAGGATGAGCGCTAAGAGCGCCATGATTGCTTGTGCAATCAAACTAGCCCAAGCCGCTCCTACTACGCCCATTGCTTCTACATAGCCATCTAGACCATACACAAACAAGAAGTCTAACCCAATATTAACTCCGGCGCCAATAGCTGCAATAATCATAGGCCAAAACGTATTCTGTAAGCCTCTAAAGATTCCAAAAACCGCAAAGGTGAACAGCGTCAATGGGAAGCCCCAAACTCTAATGTCATAGTATGCAACGCTGAGGTCTAGAATCATTCCTTCTGCGTTTAAAAGCGTGAATATTTCTTCTACAAAAAAGTAGGTGGAAGCTAAAACGATTATGCTAAGTCCCACATTAAAATACACCGCTTGTGCTGGAAAACTGTCTAAGTCCTGAATTTTCCCTGCACCTAAATTTTGCGAGATAATGGCAGAAATTGCACTTCTTGTCTGACCAAGAATCCAGATAAGCGCAGATAAAAATGCCCCTACAATCCCAACTGCAGCAAGTGATTCTGTGCCAAATTCTGGAATATTACCCACAATCGCTGCATCTGTACTAGACAAAACAGGTTCAGCAATCCCTGCGATAATTGCAGGAATCGCGAGTTGTTGAATTCGTTTAAATGAAATATCTGTCAATGCCATGGGTGCTGCAAAGTTATACTTTGCGTGAGTATTTTCAAACGTAATGGTACGGGCATTGTTTCAATAATTTACTTGACGTATGGTTACAGCACTAGCTCGTAGCAATAAAAAGGAGCGTCACTCTGCTTGGGGAAAAAGATACTCCCCAGTTGTTGATATCCGCGATGTTCATAAAACTTTTGATTGCGGGTGTTTAAACTAAAAGTATCGAGCCTTATAGAGCTCGCTTTTTTATTCTTAACATAGTCTTCGGCAAAATCCATAAGTTTTTTAGCATAGCCTTGATGTTGATGGTCAGGGTGGATTGCAAGGCGGTGTATATAGTAGTTTAACCCATCGGCAGTAAGCCAGTCTATCTCGTCGTACTCACTATCTTTTAATGTAGAGATGGTTATACACCCTATTAAATTTTCCGAAGCACTATCTATGAGCACGTATAATTCTCCTCTCGTGAGGTCATTTTCAAAAGCAAGCACATTGGGATAATGTTGGTTCCATTGATAGATGTTTTGAGAAATCATATCGGCCGCACAGGCGCGGGTAATTGTTATAATTTTATCAATATTTGAGGGTTTAGCTTTCCGTATCATTTTTATCAAGTAATTTTGCAGCAGTTTAAAGATAGCAATTTTGGTATGAAAAATATTTTAGTTCCTGTAGGATCGTCAAAAAGTGCAGCAAGTAATTTGCAATATGCAATTGATCTTGCCAAAGAGGTGGATGCAAACGTATATGTGATTTCTGTATTTAAGCAAGTCTCAAAAGTGGGTGGCCTTACAAAGTTAAATGAAATCATGAAAGAAGATTCTAAAAATAGAATAGCAGAAGTTATGGCGGCTGTAGACACAAAAGGCGTAACGGTGGTGGCGCACCCTATTAAGGGTGACGTGCTAGATGGAGTAAAACGTTTTAATAAACATGTTCCCGTAGATTTAATGGTGATTTCGCCACGAAGTAACAGTATACGTGAAGAAGTATTTTTAGGTAAAACATCTGGAAAACTGGTTAAAAGCACTTCAGTTCCAGTACTAGTTGTGCCAGAAGGCGTAGTCTTTGAGAAGCCAAAAACGGTGATGATGGCTTTCAAGAATGGACAATTTAAAAAGAATAAGACTTTGGAGCCATTGGTTTACCTAACTAAAAAGTTTAACCTAGAAGTAAACTTACTTCATGTAGAAACTCCAGAAAGTACTTCGGAAATGTTAGGTGTAAGTAAAAAGCTTATGAAAATTAAAAAAAGCTATACTAAAACAGATAACGCATCTACTTTTCTAGGAGTGGTAGAGTACTTTCAGCAAATGAATCCAGATATTGTTTGTGTCGTAAGACGACAGAGAGGCTTTTTCTCAAAACTCTGGGAAAAGAACATTATTCTAAAAAAGGAATTCTATACTTCTAAGCCGCTACTTGTTCTTGGCGTGCAGGATTATTAAAAATAAGCTGTATTTTATAGTACATTAATATTTAAGGGGTACTTTTGCGCAAAATTTTAGAAGACTCGAAGTTATCGATAACACCATCACGCTTAGTTACTTATGAAAAATATTTTAGTCCCAGTTGCCTCTGTTAAGAACGGAATCAACAACCTTCGCTACGCGACAAGTCTTGCCGCAGTCTATAATGCCCGTATTTATGTTACTTGTATTAAGACAGAAAATACAGAGCTTATTATTAAAGAAGTATTAGAAAACACAAATACACTAGATGTGCAAGTGGTGTCTAAGCCAATTACTGGTGATATTTTTGAAGGCATTACAGAGCTTTCTAACACGTTGCATATTGATATGATTATACTGTCGCCTAAAAGTTTAGACATTAAAGATGAAGTCTATTTAGGACCAGTAACTACAAAGATTATTAAAAACACACCTTTGCCATTATTGATTGTGCCTCAAGACTATTTCTTTAGACGCTTGTCTTCTATTTTATTTGCGCATAAAAATGCAACGATTGAAACTACAAAAGCGTCTGACACCCTAGAATCTTTTGTAGATAAGTTTCAAGCTGAGGTAACGGTATTGCAAGTTGTTACACCGGATACTGCAGAAAATCCAAGAGAGATTCAAGCTGGATTAAAGAAGCTTTCAAATAAACATATAATTACTGAAAACGCAACTGTATTTCAAGGAATCACTGAGCATTTTTCCGCAATCAATCCAGAGATGTTATTTGTTTTAAGAAGAAAGAATACAGGTGGGTTCTTTAAAAAATTAATACGCCAGAACGAACAGATTTTAAAGGAACATTTTTTCACGACCAAGCCTTTATTAATATTAAAGGAAAGAGAATAAAAAAAAATCAAAAGATAAAAGGACAAATCACAATGCGTGGTTTGTCCTTTTTATTTTAAACTGAATACTGTTTACTGGAAAAGTGGAGAATATCGGATTCGAACCGATGGCCTTCTGACTGCCAGCCAGACGCTCTAGCCAACTGAGCTAATCCCCCATTAAGAAGCGCTAAAGTAACGCAATTATTCTAAAAACAGAATACTTTTTTCAAGCACTTTTTCAAGATGTTTAGGTAGTGTATTACGCTGCCAAGGATGACTCGTTCCGAAGATGTGATTGGCACCCTTGATTACTTCAAAACTGCTTTGAGGATTCCAGCGATGTAATGCATCGCCTTCTTCAATAGGAACAGAAGTGTCTGCGTCGCCGTGAATAATTAACCAAGGTTTATGGAGTGATTTTGCAGCTCTACTAATTGTAAGTCGCGTTTCATTAGAAATAAAATCTGTGTAGAATTGCCAATTGTGTGGCATCTTTTGTTTGGTTCTTCCATTCTCAACATAGAAGCGACCTAATTTTTCCCAATCTTTAAAGCCGTCTGAGTCTTCTTTAAATCTAGATCTGTAGTCGCTCACTCCTGCCCAAGTTATTACTTTGCAAATACGAGGATCTTCTTCAGCTTTGATAAGTGCAATGCCGCCGCCACGGCTATGACCAATGAGAGAAATTACGTTCTTGTCTGTTTCAGCAAGATATTTTTCTGTGGTCGCAAGGTGCGAGATTATTCGATCTACATCTTCAAGTTCCGTTGAGTAGTTGTTTTGGGCAAAGGACTCCAGGTCTGGAAAATCTATGGCTTGCGCCATGGTCCCACCGTTGTGAGAGAAGTTAAACTTCACGAAGAAAAAACCGGCATTTGCAAAAGCTTCTGCAACAAGATCCCACGCACCCCAGTCTTTAAAGCCTTTATACCCGTGACAAAAAATGACAATGGGTTTTGGCTGGGATGTTTCGGTATAAAAACAGTCAAAGAGGATGGGCTTTTTAGCCCCAGTTAAGATGTTGTTCTTGTCTCTAATCATTAGATGATTTCTTTTTCTGTAAAGGGAATTTCAGGATTTAATATTTCAGTAATGATGGAGAAGAGCTGTTCTTTATAGTTAGCCAATACCTCTTCATCAATGATGGCGTTTTTTGTTCTACTAGCGGCAGCGGGTTTTGTGGCAAACTTTAAAAAACCGGCACCTAAGTTTTTGAAGGAGATGATTCCTGCTTCTGCGGTATCGAGACCATATTTGCTTTGATACATGGTAGCATAAGCAAGTACTTGAAAAGCTTTGCTGTATTTATATTCTTCTGTAATTACATCCCATTCGACGATGTGAAGGTCAGAGGTATTTACTTTTCCGG
>Ga0307489_10003733_pt1 | contig 10078 bp, 15 predicted proteins | sample SB12metaG_FD_202247 | JGI IMG/M metagenome (GOLD analysis project Ga0307489, IMG submission 202247) | Sea-ice brine microbial communities from Beaufort Sea near Barrow, Alaska, United States - SB 1.2 | ecosystem: Environmental > Aquatic > Marine > Coastal | place: USA: Alaska | collected...
CGCTTTTCAGCTCAACTTCAGCCGTGTCTGACACACCAAACACCCTACACGCCCTAAACACACCCTAACACCCCGTGAACACGGGCTACACAACCTCTCCGCGACCCCCTATGCGCTCAAGTTGAGCAGACAAGTGAACAAGTGAACAAGTGTAAGCCCTTGCCTGCCACGCCGCTGCCGCCGCCGCCGCCGCCGCCGGTTCTGAAGGGCGCCATGGCTCCACCGGCGGCGCGCGCAACAACGGCGCGCACCGCCATCAGCTCGCAAGGTTCATCGTCGCTTTCGCCGCCGGCAGGTCCGGGGGGCAGGGCCTCACCTCAATACTTTGTCCAGCTTAAATGCAACCCGTTTGTCCCCGAAAACATTTTTGTTGTCCCATCGGCATACCTCAAAGATGCTCAACAAGAATGAGCTATTTCCCCCTGCAGCCACTTGCATTACCCCACTGAACACCTCATAGATTTTCAGGTGCCAACTGGCAAAAGTGTCTAGTGCCTAGTCTGTGGGCTAGTCACTTCTAGTAAGCTGGAGTTTGGTGATGTGGCCAAAAGTCAAATGACTTTTGGTCAAAATCACCAAACGCCTACTTACTACGGGTAGTATGAGATACTATATACAGTACGTTTAACAGACTAGGTACTAAGGAAGGCCCTGCCCGGGCCCTTGGACGGCGGCGCCTGCGGCTGGTACGCGTGCAGCGGTGTGATGTCCAAAACTAAAGACCCGTTGGCGAGTGCCGACGGCGGCGGGACGCTCCACAGCACTACCACGCCGCCCTCCTTGTAGCGCCGCAAGTTGAAATTGAAAGCAAAGTTTGAAATTGTTTTCTCATTATTTAGTTTCCGGCGTTTATATTCAGGCGGGTTCAATGTGGGTTTCATATGGTCAACCTGCACCGCCCTACGTCGTGGCCGGACGCGGCGACGGCACCCCCGCCGCCGACCCAGCACGCAGTGCGCAGCTCCCCCACTCCACCCCCGTGCCCGAGCCCCCGCCCCACCTCCGCCGGCGTCACCGCCACGGGCCGCCGCCCGTGCATGTCCCAAAGACTCAATCCCCCGTCGGCGTACGCCAGGATGTAGCGGCGCAAGTGGGATTTGAAAGCAAAATTAAAGCAAAATTGACAGCAGTTGATCATATTATAGTTTCAAGAAATTAATTCCAGGCGCTTTAAACGTGGGTTTGATAGGGTCAAGCTGCACCGCCCTACCAGGAGCAGTCGACCTGCCTCGGCCCCGGGCTGCGGCGCGATAGCCATGAGCGCCGACCGACCTCCCCACGCGCGCCCTATGGCCAGGGGCTTACACTCGATCACATTTCGGCTCAACGCAAGCGCTTTATGTGGGATAGGGGGCGGGGGTGCATTCAGGGGTTGTTCAGGGGGTTGTGTTGGGGGTGTTGGGAGGTTATGAGGTGCCTGGGGTGTAATTTGTGTCAGAAACGGCTCAGGTCGAGCTGAAAAGTGGACGAGTGTAAGCCCCTACCCATGGCCTCGCCCGCGCTCACCGTGTAGCTGCGCGCCACCAGCTCGCCGCCCCGTGCACCTGCCTGCACCTTGGTTTAGCGGCGCAACTTGAATTCGAAAGCAAAGCTTGAAAGCAGTTCATCACATTTTCATTTCAAGTGCTGAACCAGGCGCTTTCAATAGAGTAGCGCGCGATAAGTCGACAGAGCATCACACCCGGGCCTTTGAGTCAGAGACCCAAGGCGAAGGACGTCTCATTCCGTGCTTGCAACCACAGGTTTCAACGTGCACCGCCTCACCTTGGCGACCCGCAGCGCGCCACCGCCCTCGCCGATGAGCACGAACGGCGAGCGCCGCAGCCCGCATACAGCTGTCACGTCCTTTTCCCACCGCGTCGACGCCAGGTGGCACGGGCTTACACTCGTCCACTTTTCTGCTCAACATAGCGCTTTGTGTGGGATAGGGAGTGCATTTAGGGGTTGTTTAGGGGGTATTAGGGAGCATGTTGGGGGTGTTCTGGGCGCAGGTTTCTGTCAGGAACGGCTCAGGTTGAGCAGAAAACTGGATGAGTGACAGTCCCTGCCAGGAGGGTCTGCGACTGCAGGTCCCACACGTCGATGCCGCCCTCCACCGACAGCCGCACCAGCCGCCCGGTGCTCGGCACAAACTGCACCGCTCAGCCGGGCCGCAGCGTTACACCAGTTCCCGAGGTTACCTCAGGCAGCATCTTCGAGGTTACCAGTGGGGACAACTTGAGTGGTTCCCGGTAATGACTTGAGTGGATTCAGGGAAAACCTGCAGCGAGCACAGCAATGACGTCTGGTATGACAAAGTGCGTCAACGTCTTACCTTCGTACGAGCAAAGCAAAGCAAAGCAAAGCATGGACCAATCACAGGCTCGGACGGAATTTCATAGTTGAGGTGGAAAAGCACACAGTGGTGTTGGGCCCTGCCGCGGCGGCGGGCTCCACATGGTGCGGCGTGTGAAGCAGCGCCTCCAGGCAGGGGCTTACACTCGCTCACGTTAGAGCTCAACTTGAGCAACTCCAGGACACATTCATGAGTTATTTTGGGTATGCGGTGGACAAAAGAGCTCAAGTTGAGCTGAAATTGGAACGAGTGTAGGCCCCTGCCTCCAGGCCGCCGGCGCCCAGAACCTTGGCCCCCGTGTCCACGCCCAATACCAGGGGCTTACACTCGTCCACTTTTCAGGTCACCCTGAGCCGTTTCTGACACAAAATACACCCTAGACACCCCCTAATACCCCATAACACCCACTGAACACCCCCTATACCACCCATAAATGCACCCCCTATCCCACACAAAGCGCTTACGTTGAGCCGAAAAGTGGACGGGTGTAAGCCCCTGCCCACCACCAGCAGCCGCTGCACCGGGTCGTAGTCCATGCACGTCGCGCTGTGCACGCCGCCGCACTGCAGAGTCATTTCACCTCACCGATTCCCCCAGCTTCGCTGCAAGCCCGCGTGTCTCCTCCATCGTCTCATGACCCCCCTGTGAAAGCACCTGACCCCCCTATAATGGGCACCTGACCCCCTATCATGGGCACCTAACTCCCCTGTAGTAGACACCTGACCCATCTATAAAGGGCACCTGATCCTCCTGTAATGGGCACCTGACCCCCCTATAATAGGCACCTGACCTCCCTATAATGGGCACCTGACCCCACTTGAGTTATGCGTACGCAATATACCTGCTTACACAATATACCTCAAAGATGCTCAAGTGCCAGCTGTGGGTGCCAGCTGTAGTGCCAGCTGTATAAGGTATGAGGCCCTGCCATACTCGGCCATCACGCGCGGCGCCACGTCGGGGGCGCCGAGTTCCGTCTGCAGCGCGTCCACGTTGGGTGCGCCCGACCGCCAGGGGCTTACACTCGTTCACTTTTCAGCTCAACCCAAGCGTTTCTTATCCGATAGGGGTTGCATCGGGGGGTGTGTAGGGGTTGTTTAAGCGGTCTCCGGGGGTATGCGGGGGTGTCCAGGATGCATTTCGTGTCAGAAACGGCTCAGGTTGAGCCGAAAAGTGGACGAGTGTAAGCCCCTGCCGACCGCGCCTCCGTCAGCGTCTTGGATATCACGCGTCAGGGACGTAACAGATGCGGTTTTGCTGGTGATGGTGAGGTGCACCACACCTGACTGTTTGCTCATAGTGTACCGCTGTACCCGCCGTGCAGCACGCCTGACTGTTTGCTCATAGTGTACCGGGGTACCCGCTGTGCACCACGCCTGACTGTTTGCTCATAGTGTACCGGTGTACCCGCCGTGAGCCACTCCGCCGACGCTGATGATGGGGGGGTTGGGCTTGCTAAACAGGATAACGCCGTCTGTGAAATGACGAGGGAGCCGTCGACGCCATTCACGAAGGAATGTGCGGTTAGCCGATAGACAGCCCTTCTATACACCCACCCTGCTTGATGGCATCACGAGTGTGCGAGCCCGCAGCTCGCGCGCAGAGGATATCACATCGCAGCGCTGTACACCGCGCGACATGCGTGAACAGGCGGTAGCGTAGGTACGTGCGCGTAAAATGGCTGGGTGGTGGGCGGAGAAGCAGAAGGAGGCGGGGGAGAGGCATGGGGGAGAGGTGGGCAACCTGCCCCCATACGCTCGCCTCACAGTTGGAACAAAGTAGGCACTGCGATGATGTAGTCACAGTGGGCGCGAGAGGCGCAAGGAAGCGACGCCACAGGACAATGTCGAGGGTGAGTAGACTTGCGACGAGCAAGCGATATCGTGGGGAGCCCTACCGCGCTGAATTTAAACATGGCGCTTGCCAGCCTGCGGGATAAGAGCGATGCCTTCGCGTCTTGTGAAAAATCACCTCAATGTCTCCCCAGCACTTGTCACTATTTTGTATTTTCCTCGGAAGAACACAGGAGTCCTCCTGACGGCCCGCGCGCGCTGGATCCGGAGAGGCGCACGGCTGGCTCGCGCGCCGCACGAATGAGGTCGCCTCGGTATGCGCGCCGAGCACGCACGTGTGCAGACGCCGCGCTGGTCAGCTCAGGCAGCATCGTACGTCAGAAACGAGCTGATAACTCGCGTTCCACGTGCAGTGCGCACAGTTCGACTTCGTGAACCCCATTTTTTTTTTGCTGGGGCGGCGAGCATTTGGCAGCACCTTTCCGGACACATAACATAATGGGGGGGTTCACGATGTCGATAGACACTCAAATGAGCGTATAAACATCCTTGGTCTAATAACTGAAGGAAATCGTCGACTCAGGAGTGACTTATCACTTGCCGACACTGATTTCAGTGAAATCAAGGGGACGTGGAACGTGACGATCTTCGGGACGTGCAATTTGGTGGTCTAAATAACTCAAGGAAAGTTTCGTTTCTGACGTACGAGGCATCAGGAAGCCTCAGGAAGCATCAGGAAGCAGGCCGGACAGCTCAACAGCCGCCCGACCGCCTTGATGTCTGCGCAAATCCAAAGCTAAACAGGAAAAACGAGGATCGGCGGCGGCGCTGCTCGTCTGTTCACTTCGCTCACCCCGTGCACCCACGCCTCTCGGAACGATTTCCCGCGCGCTCCTCTCGCCCCTGTCGCAGCGCCTCGTGCAGCGGTGCGTTTCAAGACGCGCACGACTCAAGCGCCCCGTAATCTCAAGTTCCCAGCCCGCCGCCGAAAGCAGTTTTACATTTTCAAGCTGCTCAACCGCCGCCGGGCGCTTTTTAGACGGCACTAGATTGCGCTTCCGCGTCCCTCGCCCCCCCGCCCAGCTCGTGCCGCTTCGCTGTACTGCCCCCCTCGTGACATCTGATTCGGCTCTAATTGACGCCTCTCGCTCGGCGCCTTCCCGCGCGCGGTCCTCTCTATTGTTTCCACGCTCTCGGCATCATCCATCTAACATTCGTCACCCGCCGCCGGTGCTCGCTTTACTGCCCGCCCCTGCGGCGCCGTCTGTTTGCGCATCAGTGTACCTCATCTCCTGACGCCCGCCGCCCCTTCACGTGTCCCTCGCTCCTACAGCGTGCGTCACCGTTTCGTCCGCACAGCCTCCAGCAGCGCGCCTCCCCCTCCTCGGACCCCGCCAACCTCTGCCATGGCCAACATGGAAGTACCAGCCGACAAGCGCGACTCCGACATGGTGGTGCTAAAACCCGAGAAGATGGGCGAGGTGGGGCCTGCCAGATACTGCCCGCCACGTCATCCACACGCGTCGTGAACCCTCATTCACACGTCATCCACACGCGACTGGTGTTTGCCCCTGGACGTACACGACCCTCCGGCACACACACCGTCACTGGTACACCGGGAGCAGACAGTCAGGTGGTGCTCCCACGGCAACTGGCGTGCAACCTGGGGTGACATGCCAGGGAGGAGGATGCGGCCAGCGTGTATCGTTGTTATGCTGAGTTGAATGACATCCTATGACGTGGCGAGCAACGTCTGCAAGGCCGTATTGCGCGGCGGACTTCGCTAACTACTTCTGCACGTACGGGTACCTGTACCACCAGAAGGACATGTTGGAGGTACGGCCCGCCGATGCCGCGCCGCGCCGCTCTCACTGCTTGCTCGTGCTGTTCCTGCGAACACTCACCGCGTCCCTGTCCCTGGCTTCACCGCGTCCCTGTCCCTGGCTTCCTGACTGTTTGCTTGGCACCTGGAGCAGACTGTCGGGTTCAGCTCCCACGGCAACTGGCGTGCAGCCTGGGGTGTCATGCCCATGCAGTTGTTGCAGGGTTCTGGGCTCTGTACGAGGCGATTTTCGGCGGTTTTGTTCAACTCTGGGCGATTTAGCGTAGGTACGCTCCCAAAAGACACCTAGTTTCCAGGTTCCTGGGTTTGTACGGAACATTATTCAAAGAGTGCACTCGTATGTGGCCCTGGGTGTGGGACCAGCAGCGCATGACGGCGTACTACGACTCGGTGCGGCTCAACCCGCGCGCGTTCAAAGACAAGGTGGTCATGGACGTCGGCGCCGGCAGCGGCATCCTCGCCATCTGGGCCGCGCAGGCGGCACGGCCTATCATATCGTGCTCGCCACGTCATACTATGCCATTGAATCCAAGAAACGAGGCTCCAAACTTCGTGTCGATGACGTGGCGGGCAGCGGTATGCTCGCCATCTGAGCTGCGCAGGGAGCACACCCTGCCATATCGTGCTCGCCACCTCATAATATGCCATTCGACTCAAGGAGAAACGAGGGTTAAAGCGTCGTGTCGATGACGTGGCGAGCAACTATCCATCAGCCCCTATTCGGCGGGCGCGAAGAAGGTGTACGCGGTGGAGGCCACGTACATGGCCCAGCACGCACGCAAACTCGTCAAGGCGAACGGGCTTGACCACATAGTGGAGGTGATCCAGGCCTCAGTGGAGGACATTGAGATTGATGAAAAGGTGGACGTCATCATCTCCGAGTGGATGGGGTACTTCTTGCTGCGCGAGTCAATGTTCGACTCCCTCATCGTGGCGCGCGACCGCTGGATGAAGGCGGGGCCGCACTGTGCGCCCATACTGCACCTGTGCACCTGGGTTGGCGCATTCCCATTCCGGGGTCGAGGAATTCACCCGAATCCACCCGAATCTGACCCTCTACCGAATTCGTCCGAATCCGGAATCCAGTTTGATAGAGCCAAAATGCCCATACAGACTGCAAAACACGCCAACAAATGCGGCCCTAGCTTCAGGAGGGCGGCGCGATGTTCCCGTCGCACTGCAAGATGTACGTGGCGCCCATCCGCAGCGGCACAGCCACGCAGAAGCACAACGATTTCGAGGACAGCTGCGCGGGCTGGGACGAGTTCGTGGTGGGGGCTGCTGCACACTCTATATGAGATATCGGGTTAAAGGTTTAGGGTTTCGGGCTGCTGCACACTCCATATGAGGAATCGATGGCGTGTCTGACCACGCGGGACTGCAATGCGTGATGTGCCGTGCGCATTGCACTAGACGCGCACCCAGAACCCTAAACTCTAAACCCTGAACCCTGAAATCCCAATGCGTGGTGTGCCGTACACATAGGACTCGACGCGCAACAACTACGGCGTGGACATGACGGCGCTGTCCGACACGTACGAGAAGGAGCAGCGCGAGTTCTTCATGAACACCAGCTCATGGGTGGACATCCACCCCAGCCAGCTGCTGGGCCAGCCCTACACTCTCAAGGAGTTTGACATGCACACGGTGCGGCCACACACATGCACTCGTTGCCGTGTCTGACTGACTACATTGACCCCTGTGTGCGGTGCTCGGTTGATTTACGATGTTATCACGTGCTGCTAGGTACGCATGTGTTGTGTGCGCTGCTGCTACTGATGTGTGATGGGGCGTAACCCTGATCCTAAAACTGTAAACCCTAAACCCTAAACCTTAAAAACACTATGGGTTGTGTACCCTGGCTCACGGTGACGCTGGAGGAGATGAAGAGCCTGGACTGCCCGTTCAGCCTGCGGGTGGTGGAGAGCGGGAACGGCGGCGGCGCCGGCACCGCCCCCGCCGAGGTTGGGCGGTGCATGTTTACCCTATCAAACCCGCGTTGAAGGCGCCCGTATCTAAGTGCTTGAAACTAAAATATGATATGCAGCTTCTAAATGCTGCTTTCAAAATCAACTTGCGCCACTACACCGAGGTGGGCGCCTTCGCTGGCTGGTTCGACGTGCACTTCAAGGGAAGCACGGCAGGGGCTTACACTCCTCCACTTCTCAGCTCAACCTGAGCCGTTTCTAACACAAAACATACCCTGCCCCCCCCCTCATACCCCCTAATACCCTCTAACACCCCCTAATACCACCTAAACACCCCCTATATAACCCCTAAACGTACCCCCTATCCCTGATAAAGCGCTCAAGTTGAGCCGAAATGTGGACGAGTGTAAGCCCCTGCAGCACGGCCAACCCCACCGAGACGGTGGTGGAGCTGACGACGGCGCCCAACGCCAACGGCGCCACGCACTGGGGGCAGCAGGCGTTCTTCCTGGACCCGCCCCTAAAGGCAGGGGCTTACACTTGCCCACTTCGTAGCTCAACCTAAGCCGTGTTGGTCAGTGAGCCGTTTTGTCTTCAGTTTGCGACGAGTTATGACCCGTCTATCTAATGAAGGTCCCCAGCATATCCCACCAAAAGCGCTTACATTGAGTCGAGAAGTTGACGAATGTAAGCCCCTGCCTGAAGGTGTCGGACGGCGGCGTCGTCACCGGGTGAGGCGGTGCAGCTTGACCCTATCAAACCCACGTTGAAAGCGCCTTACACTCCCAAAACTAAGCGCTCGAAACTGAATAATGATGAACTTCTTTAAATTGTTGCTTTGGAATTCAATTTGCGGCGCTACAACTGGGCGCCTGGAGATGAAGCGCAAGAGTGAGAACCAGCGCTTGTACGACCTGAAGATCTCGTGGCAGCAGGGCAAGATGGTGGGCGGACAGGTGGCGCCCAACGCGGAGCTCGGGGTACGCCACGTCACGTATTGCTCGCCACGTCATCGCCTCGTATTTTCGACCCTCGCATCTTGAGTTGAACTCAGTGTCGGGTCTCGTATAGAAGGTATGGCATCGGATCCCGTTCGACCAATCAGAACTGTCCATTTCGAAATTCCCACCGGCCGACTCGCCGACTGTCCGGCCCGGTCGCGATCCTTGAGTAAATAGACCCTCGGTTTAGAGGAGACAAACCTGTCCGGTGGCACCGGTCAGGCCGACACTGAGTTTAAATGGCAACCCATGACGTTGCGAGCAACGTTCAATCCGCCTGACCCTCGCTTGGGGAGGTGAGCAACATCTGGCACATCGAGTAAGCCGCTCCGGGTTGCACGAGCGCACCGGTAGATTGAGATGTGTGAGGGGGTGGAGATGTTGGAGTGCAGTGACACTTTCGACTTGATAGGTTATGTTGCTGGTGATGGTGGTTTGGGTTCTAGTGGGGTTCTGCAGATAGGTCATGATGCTGATTCTGGTGGTCGATGGGGTTGGTTTGATGTGTTGCCATGTGAGCGCCTTGGTGCTCGACGGGGTTTAGGGTAACCCAAAACCCCAAAACCCTAGACCCTGGTGCTCGACCAGCGTTAGTCACGCCACCAGACAAGCTCTGTAGCTCTGGTGTGTGAGGTCGGTGTAACGGTTGCTGTGTGAGCTGAGCGCCTTTGAGTTTGAGCGCCTTGGGGCTCGATGACCATTAGTTTTAAACTAAGCCAAGAATAATATGGTGGTTGCAAGGGGCCGGGGGGGGGATGGGGGTCATGATTGTTTTTTGTTTAGCGAGTCGCCGCAGTCTGTTTAATATGTATTGCAATTGGCAGCAAACGTCCGCCAGCGCTCCACGGTTGTTTGTGTACCGATACCAGCAAGTCATTTGTCTGCCCAATGGAAATCAGAGACTCGTACTGGGTAGACGCGGCTGCGGCGGCGGCGGCCGGACACAGCGGTATCGACGGCGACGGCGGCGGCCGGACACACCGGCATCGACCGAGGGCGCGTGCATGGCGAGCATACATAACCAGCCCCATTCATCGGACTGGTATGGTGTTATACATACTAGGTATTACACTGTTATAGTACTAATTATACCCTAAATCCGAGTAGAACATGATTGAAAACTAACACTGACGTTATGCCTGGTGCCTCCTGTATTACACTAGTATACCGGTGCTCAC
>Ga0307489_10003734_pt1 | contig 10074 bp, 18 predicted proteins | sample SB12metaG_FD_202247 | JGI IMG/M metagenome (GOLD analysis project Ga0307489, IMG submission 202247) | Sea-ice brine microbial communities from Beaufort Sea near Barrow, Alaska, United States - SB 1.2 | ecosystem: Environmental > Aquatic > Marine > Coastal | place: USA: Alaska | collected...
GCCGCCGAGACGTGCGCCATCGACTACGCGTCATTGAGAAGGTAGTATATGAGCGGCGCCACGCAAGCGACGCTGAGGGAGTTCCCTAGCAGCGCGTACCTTTACACTTCCGCCTACTCTAATTGGTTGACTCCCTTGACTCCCCCCACATCTGCCTCCTCTGATTGGTCCGCCCACAAGAGGCCATCCCTATTGGCCAATAGGATCCCGCCGACTACTCGTCTGTGGGGAGGAAGTCGATGAGCGGTGCCACGCAGGCCACGCTGAGGGAGGTTCCTAACAGCGCGTGCATTGACACCTCAGTCTACTCTGATTGGTCGACTCCCTTGACTCCCCCCACCTCCACCTCCTCTGATTGGTCCAGCCACTAGAGGCCATCCCTATTGACCAATAGGATCCCGCCGACTACGCGTCTGTGAGCAGGTAGCCAATGAGCGGCGCCACGCAGGCCACGCTGAGGGAGTTGCCGAGCAGCGCGAGCCTCTCAACCTCCGTCTCCTCTGATTAGTCGACTCCCTTGACTCCCTCCACCTCTGCCTTCTCTGATTGTTCCACCCGCTAGAGCCCACCCCTATTGACCAATAGGATCCCGCCTACTAGGCGTCGGTGAGCAGGTAGTCAATGAGCGGCGCCACGCAGGCCACGCTGAGTGAGTTCCCGAGCAGCGCGTACCTCTGCAAAGGGACGCACGTTGCAATTGAAAGCAAAGTTTGACAGCGGTTCATCATATGTAAGCTTCAAACGCTGAAACCAAGCACGGTCAACCCAGAATCAACCTGGGGTTAACCTGGGGTTCACTTGGGTTAACCTGGGGTCAACCTGGGATCAACCTGGGGTCAACCTGGGGTCAACCTGGGGTATAACCTGGGGTCAACATGGGGTCAAGCTGCAGCGCCCCACCTCTGCGTGCGCGTGATGTGCGGTGGGAAGGTGAAGGATGGCGGGAAGCTGTGGATGTTCGCCACCTCCCTCTCCGTGAAGCAGGGGCTTACACTCGTCCACATTTCAGCTCAACGCAAGCACTTTTTATGGGACATATTGGGTGGTAATAGTAGTAAGAAAGTCTCAGGTTGAGGTGAGAAGAGGACGAGTGGAAGACCTTGCCGTGAAGTAACGCAGCATAACTCCCCCGCTGACTCCCCCACTCCCTCCCCCACTCCCTCCCCCACTGAGTCCTCCATTGAGTCCCCCGCTGCCTCCATCACTCAATCCCCCACTGCCTCTCCCACTGCCTCCCCCACTGCCTCCCCCGCTGCCTCCCCCACTAACACCTCCACTGCCTCCCCCGCTGCCTCCCCCACTGAGTCCCCCACTGCCTCCCTCACTCACTCCCCCACTGCCTCCCACACTGACCTCCCCACTGACCTCCCCACTGTCTCCCCCACTGCCACCCCCACCAACCTCAACGACTGCCCCACTTTCTCCACCGCCGGCTACCCCAACCCCTCTACCAACTGCCCCGGGCGCTCCGTTGTCAGTTTTCCCATCCCACTGCGCTTTCACTACCTTCTGGTTTGCCACGAACGACCCTGTGCCTTTCACGTACTTGCCATAGATCAGGGCCTGACAGATATTGCTCGCCACGTGTTAGGACGCCATTTGACTCAAGAAACGAAGGTTTGACCTGCGTGTCGTTAGTGACGTGGCGAGCAACTGAACTGGCGGCAATCGATCGCCACGTCGGACGATCAGGATGCCCATGTGACTCAATAAACAAGGTTTCAACATACCTGTCGATGACGTGGCGGGCTGTGGGCCTGGCAGAGATTACTCGCCGAGTCATGGAATGCAGTTGAACTCAATGAATGAGGGTTCAGAATGCGTGTCGATGACGTGGCGGGTAACTGTTGGCTGTCCCCACCGTAGGCCTTGGTGAAGCAGTTGCACTTTCGATCGGTCGGCAGGACGATGTCGATGGCGGCCGGGCAGCAGGGTCATTGAGAACATGCGCTCGAAAACAGATCGGAACATGACTTAGCTTCAGGGTGAATGCTCATACTTGAAGATGATGCGCGGACTCGATTCATGGGAACTCACCGTCCGCCGAGTGCGTGTTCTCAATGTTCGGAGGAGGAGCAGGAGGAGGAGGAGGAGGAGAAGAAGGAGGAGAATAACGAGGAGGAGGAGATACAGCGTCGGTCGAATGCTGGTTCTCAGTAATCCCCCTGCCAGGGCTTTGAGGACGTCAGCTTGTGGAACGGCGTAGTCGCTCCAGGTTGAATAAGTTGATGCCTCCAGGAAACAGGACACAGGCGCAACGCCGTATAGCGCCTTGACGGCGGGGGCGGCAGCTGCTACGGTGGCCGCAGCAGCTGAACCTGTCTCCGCCGGCACTGCTTCGGCCGCCTTCGCCACCGACGCCGCCGCCTCCACCGCCGCTGCGGCCTCACCCGCCGCCGCTGCCCCATCACCCACCTCCGCCACCGCCGCTACCGCCCCCGCCGGTGCCGCTGCCCGCGCCCTCGCCGCGGAACCCGTCCCTGCCCCCGCCGCCGCTGCCGCTTCACCCGCCCCCGCCCCGTCGTCCGCCCCCTCCCGCCGCCGCGCCACCCGTGGAACCGTCACCTCCGTAGGGTCCAAGTCCTCCAGCAGACTCATACCGCCAGCTGGGACCCACGCTCAGGGGCTTACACTCGTTCACTTTTCAGCTCAACGTAAGCGCTTTCTGTCGGACAGGGAGTGTGTTCAGAGGTTGTTCAGGGGGTGTTAAGGGGATGCTAAGGGGGTATGAGGGGGTGTCTAGGGTTTGTCTTTGACTCGGAAACGGATCAGGTTGAGCTGAAAAGTGGACGAGTATAAGCCCCTGCCCACGCCGCGGGGTTCGACAGAAAGGATGGCGGCGGCGCGCGCTTGATGCCCAATTGACCATCCCGATCCCAGGGACGGATAGACAGTGCTCGCCACGTCAGAGGATGCCATTTAGTAGGCCGACTTCGGTATATCGCCTTGGTGAAATGCGCGTACAGAGTTGCGGGCAAAGCGTTGGCGCTCCACGCGGGAAAGTGGGCGCCAAGTTGAATGCCCATACAGAGTTGCGGGCAAAGCGTCAGCGCTCGGCGCGGGATGCGATATACCGAATTCGGCCTATTCAAGAAACGAGGGTTGAAAACGCGCTCGATGACGTGTCGAGCACTATCCATCAGACCCTACCTCATCCCCAGATCCAATCCCCCCTGCCGCGCTCTCAACTCCCTTGACTGCCCCAACCACCGCCTCTTCCGATTGGTGAACGCTCTTGACTCCCCCAACCTCCGCCTCCTCTGATTGGTCCGCCCACTTGAGGCCCTCCCGCTTGGCCAATAGGAAGTAGCGGGGCCGCGAGTACGGCACCCCGAACTGTCGGGGAGTCAGTAGGTGCTCGCGGGTGGTGAACCCCATTCCGTAGAGGCACAAGCTGAAATTGAAAGCAAAATTCGAAAGTAATTCATCCACATTTCAGTATCAAGAGCTGAGACCATGCGGTTTGAACACGGGTTTCAACTGGTTCAAACTGACACCACCCCACCATTCCGTGCAGGGTGTCCAGCAACATCTGATGCATCTCGGAGGTCTCGAATCCCACCAAATTGTAGGGGCGCAAGTTGAAATTGTAAGCGAAGTTTAAAACCAGTTCATCATATTTCAGCTATGACATTAACCGCCCTTTGAACTCAATATGAACATGTTTTCGAGCGTCATCGAATCTTTGGATGTCATGCAAACGCTGAAACCAAGCGCAGTCAAACCGGGGTCAACTTGGGGTCAACCTGCACCTCCTTACCACGTTCTCGACGAGGATGTGGGTGGGAGGATGTTTAAGATTCGGCACCACGTCAAGCAGTCGAAGAAATGATTGCGAACGACCATCTGCCGTGTCAAGCTGTTTGCCCTGGCGCGTGAAGGGCTGGCAGGGGGGTGACATCAGCCACACAGTAGGGTATGGTGGATAGTGCTCGCCGCGTCATCAAATGCATTTTGAGCCCTCGTTATTTCATTTGTTAAGTGGAATCCTATGAGGTGGCGGGCACTATCCGTCAGTCCCTACCAGACCGACGCGCCGAGTTTGTCGAATTGCGCCGGCTGGACGCTGAAGAGATTCTTCTGCAGAGGGCGCTTGCCAAAGTTGTGCTCGTACACGTCGTTGGCGTTGGGGTTGATGTCAAACGCCGCTACAACCTCTGCAGAGGGTCATGGCAACCTGACTGTTTGCGGATAGTGTACCGGTGTACCTGCACAAACTCGCAGAGTCCTCTTCACAGGCCTCACACGGCATCATGACTGTTTGCTCACAGTGCACCCGCATGCACTGACCGCCTCCACCTCCCGGGCGTCACATGGCGTCCTGACTGTTTGCTCATACTGTACCGGTGTACCTGCACACATGTGCCGCCTCCTCCTCACAGGTCTCACGTGGCGTCCTGACTGCTTGCTCACAGTATACCAGCACACACTGGCCGCATCCTCCTCCCGGGCCTCTATCGGCGTCCTGACTGTTTGCTCATACTGTACCCTACCTGTGCTGCAGGGCGCGCCCGCAGGAGGGAGTAGTGTAACCCGCCCACGCCGCAGTAAAGGGCCTGGCGGACATTGCTCACCGTGTCATCAAAAACACTTTGATGAACCCTTTCTCCTGTTAAAAGGCACTTTCCTATGCTCTTGAGTTAAAAGGTACTGCCCTATGACGCGCGAGCAACATCCGCCAGGCCCTACTGTCATCGAACGCACTTTGCAACCTCGTGTCTTGAGTGAAAGGGCACGCTGTGACGCGGCGAGCAACACTCGCCAGGGCGCACTTTAAACCCTCATCTCGTGAGGAAAAAGGCGCCCTATGACGTGGCAAGCAACATCCGCCAGGCGGCGGATATTGCCCGCTACGTCATCCAACACACGTTTAACCCTCGTCTCTTGAATTAGACGGCACCCTATGACGGGGCGAGCGACATCCGTTCGCTCGTCACGACATCCAACGCACTTTGATCTCTCGTCTCTTGAATGAAAACATACACCCTATGACGTGGCGAGCAACACCCGCCACCCACGTCATCTAACGCACTTTGAACTCTCGTCTCTAGAGTTAGGAGGCACCCTATGATGTGGCGAGCAACATACGCCAGGCCCTAGGCGTCTTCTGACGCACTTTGAACCCTCGTCTCTTGAGTTACAACGCACCCCACGAGTATGACGTGGCGAGCAACTTCCGTCAGGCCCAACCACAGTAGAACTCCAGGACGCGGGGGGAGGCGTTGTTGGGCGCCGCGTGGAGGGCGGCGCTGACTGCATGTATGGGCAAACAGTCTGGGGCAGCGACGGCGACGGCGACAGCCGCGCCAGCAGCGTCCTCCTCAACACCATCCGCGTCGACAGCCTGTATGGGCAAGCAGTCAGGGGAGGCGGCGGCGGTGGCGGCGGCGGCGGCGGCAGCGGCGGCGGCGGCGGCGGCGGCGGCGGTGGTGGCGGCGTCGGCAGCGTCCTCCTCAACACCATCCGCGTCGACAGCCTGTATGGGCAAGCAGTCAGGGGAGGCGGCGGCGGTGGCGGCGGCGGCGGCGGCAGCGGCGGCGGCGGCGGCGGCGGCGGCGGTGGTGGCGACGTCGGCAGCGTCCTCCTCGACATCAGCGCCGGCATCCCGCCGTCGCTTCGATGCTCGACTGCCCATCCCTCCCGCGCCGTTGCACTACTGCTTGGGGTGCCGCAACTGCCGCGCCGCCCGCCGCCTCCGCCACCTCCACCGCAGCCGTCTCCACCTCTGCCTCCGCCTCCGCCTTCACCTCCACCTCCGCCTCCGCCGCCACCTCCGCCACCTCCGCCGCCGCCTCCGTCGCCGCTTCCGCCTCCGCCGCCGCGTCCCACGTGTCGCCGCCCTTATCCACCGCAATCACAAATGGTGCTCACTTCTCCACCACACCGCCGCCGCCGCCGCCGCCGCCGCCGCCGCCGCCGCCGCCGCTTCCGCCCCCGTATACCCACTTAAATATACTGCTGCCCTTGAGACGCGCGAGCTCCGCCTCCTGCGCCGGCGTTAGCTGGCCACCCGTCTGAGCGCCCCCGCCCCTGGTCAGCTCGGGCCTGGCTCCAGGGGCTACACTCGTCCACTTTTCAGCTCAACCTGAGCCGTTTCTGACACAAAATACACCCCAGACACCCCCTAATACCCCTCATAACCTTAAACACCCCGTACACATCGGCTACACACCCCCTAAACAACCCCTACACGCACCCCCTATCCCACAGAAAGCGCTTACGTTCTGTCGAAAAGTGGTCGCGCGGAAGCCGTGCCTGGCTTCGAAATACTCCTTCAATGTCTCGGCCCAGATGTAGTTGCCAGACACCACCCCTACAGCGATGGCCACGTAAGGGGCGAATCCGGCCCTGCGCCCGAGGCCGGGCCAACGCATGAATCACGAAACGTGGGATACGAACGTGTGCGACGATGTGGCGCGGTGGCGCGCGACGGCGGCGGCGAGAGCTGTGGCGAACAATTGATTCCGGGTGATGAGCATGTCTACGCAGATCCGGTTGGGGGGGAGTCGGAGTGAGCAAATCTCGGGCCGAAATTGGAACTTTCTTGAGTTATAGACCGTCGATCTTTTCAACCAATCATGGCGCGGCAGTAAAGACGTGGCAGTCCCTCGCCTGTTAGGGGGGCACCACTGCCGCCACTGCCAAAACACTGTAAATCGGCAGTGTCGCGGTGGTCCGATGTGCGAGGACCATCGGAGACATCTGATTGGCCGATATACCGCCACGTGGAGCCCCCACACTGCCGCAAACACTGCCGGCTGGCCCCGATTCTGAGCGGCCAATCACTGCCGACACTGCCGCATGGAGGTCGGGGCACCACTGCCGGGACCGCCGTAGCCACACTGCCAACACTTCCAGACACTGCGATTGGCCACACTGCTTCAACAATGCCGCTCGGCCAATCAGATGTCTCCGATGGTCCTCGCACATCGGACCACCGCGACACTGCCGATTTACAGTGTTTTGGCAGTGGCGGCAGTGGTGCCCCCCTCACACTCGCCGATCGTCCCCGCCCCGTCAGCACAATAAAGCTTTGCCTCCATCCGCCGTTATCCACCGCCACCGGGCACGACGCGCACTCACGCACCCGCGCCGCACACCCACCACCGTTGACGATGGCCGCATTCGCCGCCACCACACCCGCCGCCCTGGCCACGCGCGGCTCCGCGTTCCTGGGCAGCAGCGCGTCCAAGCGCGCCTCCACTACCCGCGTCCAACCCCGCCCCGCCCGCAACATCACGACGCGGTAGGACTGGTAACACATCGCGTACCTCACGTCGCCACGCATCGCCCCCACCTCGCCGCACCTCGCCACACCGCACCTCACTCCCCGACTCACTCGCCTCACCTCATCTCCCCTCGCCACACGCACCCTCACCTCACCCCACCCAGCCTCGGCCGACCACCTCTTTTGATTTTTTTGGTGGATTTCTGCCGTTCCCTACCCCGCGCGCGGTGCAAGGGGAGGTGCTCGTCACCGTGGACAAGCCCCTGGGCGTCGAGCTCAAGGCGCGCCCCGGCCCCGGCGGCGGCAAGGCCCGAAGCACCCACACCCCGATTCGCCCGGGCCAGCCAGAAGGCCCGTTTCGCCGCCCGGGCCTGGTTCACGATTGCCAACTTTCTCACCAAACACGACGCCACCCCAGGTGCGTAGAGTTCCAGGCGCGCAGTGCCGCAGGCATCGGCAAGGGTTCGCCCAGCCGGGCCCGGCTCGCGGCCCCGGTCAACGCCCGGTTCGCTCGTGCAGCAGCGATGAGTTTCCCACTACTCGTACTGCCGTCATATCTCCACTCAACGTGGTCATCCTTATATCAAAGTCCGCATCAATGGGGTCATTTTTTCACCAGGCGCCAACCAGAGAGAGTGCTGCTCCGCGGGCCCTGCAGCGAAAACACACTTCACAGTGTGCTCGGTTGGGAAATCAAGCGCCAGACCACAGGGAGCTGATCCAAACTCGTTTCACAACCATTCCACAACCGTTCCACAACCGTTCCACAACCGTTCCACCACCGTTCCACAACCGTTCCAGTGTGTGCTGCTTCGCGGGCACTACCCGCCGGCGTGGAGGTGGCGTCGGCCAAGGGCAACGCGGCCAAGGCGGGCCTCCAGGTAGGGCGGTGCAGGTCGAACCCAGGTTGAGCTGAGGTTGACCGCGCTTGGTTTCTGGGATAACCGTTCCAACAACCATTCCAGCAACCGTTCCAGCAACCGTTCCTGCAACCGTTCCCGCAACCGTTCCAGCGCTTGAAGGTATAATACTTGAAACCGCCTTCAAACTTTGCTTTCAAAATCGGCTTGCGCCACTACCTGCAGGCGGGCGACGTGGTGATTTACTGCTCATCCTTCTTCGGTGACGAGTTGTGGCCGGTAAGGCTTGACAGACAGTGCTCGCCACGTCATGGGATGTAAGTTAACTCCAGAAACGAGGGTTACAAATGCGTGCCGATGACGACGCGGGCAACCAGCCTGGGCCCGGCAGATATTGCTCGCCACGTCATATCCATAGGGTGCCGTTTAACTCGATGAAGGAGCGTTCAAAATGCGTATGATGTCGTGGCAAGCACTATCCATCGGTCCCTTAACTCGATGAAGGAGGATTCAAAATGCGTATGATGACGTGGCAAGCACCGTCCCATCAGTCCCTAGTGAGCGGCCGACCAGCTGGGCTTCGTGCGGTCCGCCATTCAGGCCTGCCCCAACGCCGTGGACTTTATCGTGGTGCGCGACAAGGCAGGGCCAATCAATTCAGCCCATCCCGCCACCTCAGTCACAGTCCGCCAATCACGTCAGCCCCTCCCGCCACCTCAATGACATTCCGCCAATCACGTCAGCCCCTCCCGCCACCTCAGTGACAGTCCGCCAATCACGTCAGTCCCTCCTGCCACGTCAGTGATATGCTGTGGACTGTGGGATGTGTCCCCTACCGTGAGAAGGCCGTGGAGGCCATCGACGTGAAGCGGCTCCCCAAGCGCCCGTCCCCGCCGCGCTTCGGCAGAAAGCTGTCCGACAAGCAGAAGGAGCGCGCCACCCACCTGTGCGTGGACTGCGGCAGGGTGGTTTCCGGAACCTTTGCTCGACCAACGTTGCGTCTCCTCCGCCCCCTCATTCCTGCTCCCTTCGCCCCCTCCGCCCCCTCCATCCGCCCCAATCTACGACCCCTCCATCTTCTCCCTCCGCCCCCTCCGCCCCCTCCGCCCCCTCCGCCTCCTCCGCCCCGCGTGTGCATAAGCATTCACCCTGAAGGTAAGTAGTGTTCCGATCTCGGTCGAGTGCTTTTTGTCAATGACCCTCATGCGAGGGTACGTGTACACGCTGCCCACCCCCTTCGCGGAGCAGGGAGCGGACTACCAGTGCCCGCAGTGCAACGCGCCCAAGGTTGGGCCTGACACATAATGCTCGCCACTTCATCCTCCACATTGATTACCCTCGCTTCTTGAGTCAAATAGAACCACGTGACGTGGCGGCTCGCCACGTCATTCTCCACATTACAGACCCTCGGTTCTATAGAATGGAATCACATGACGTGATGCTCGCCACGTCATACTCCAAAGTTGAGACTCTTGGGTCTAGAGATGAATGGAATCACATGATGTGGCGAGCATTATCTCTGAGGCCCTAGGTGAAGGGGCGGTTTCAGCGGTATGACGTGGAGACGGGCCGTGCTGTCAAGGGCGCCAACCTCGGTGCGCCGACCATCACCAACGCCGCCACTGCTGTGGGCGTCGCTGGCATCGTGTACGCGCTCACCCAGCTGCTGTGAGTGCACTGCGTGAGAACTGCGGCAGCAGCAATAGCACCTGGGGGTTTTATTATAGATCGAGCGACGTGTATCTATCATTGAGTTGCGAGTGTGGTGTGTATTAGAGGGCGGGAGAGAGGAGGGGGGGGGAGACGGGGATGTGACCGTCGGAGCTGGTCGACTAGCTCAAACCAGGCATTTAATAGAAGCAATAGTTGATTACGCTAGGTTCCAGCGCTCGAAACTATAAACTTGCTTGACGTTTCAACTTGCAGCGCCCCGCCTCGTGCATATGGTTGTGCATTGAAGTCCACCGTGAACCAATCGACGCGCGC
>Ga0307489_10003735_pt1 | contig 10072 bp, 18 predicted proteins | sample SB12metaG_FD_202247 | JGI IMG/M metagenome (GOLD analysis project Ga0307489, IMG submission 202247) | Sea-ice brine microbial communities from Beaufort Sea near Barrow, Alaska, United States - SB 1.2 | ecosystem: Environmental > Aquatic > Marine > Coastal | place: USA: Alaska | collected...
TTACCTCGCAATTGAGTCTCTGAGATTACTGGCTGATGATTATATCCCACGTGACACCACAAACGTGCCGAAGCTGAGCTGAAATGGGAACGCGTGCACCCCTGAGAGGAGGAGACCAAGCACCGAGCAGCGGTGGCGACGTTGACGGCGCTGGTGTCAACATCGGCAGCGGCGGCGGAAGCGGCGGCGGCAGTGGCGGCGGCGGCGTGGGATCACCGCGACGTCGCGTCAACAACGGCAAAGACATCGAGAATGGCGCCGGTAGGGAGATGGAGGAGGTCGAGGAGGGTGACATTGGATTGCTCGGGTTGGCGGGAGGGGCAAAGAATGGCAGCAGCGGCAGCGGTGGTGCGAGCGGCAGCGGCGGCGGCGGCGGCGGCGGCGGCGCCAGTGGCAGCAGCGGCGGCGGCAATGACAATGGCGATGGCGCCCACGACAATTGGCGGCGGGACGCGGGTTACCTCGATGAGGACGACGCGGAGGACGGGGACGGGGACCATGTGTCGTGCGGGCAGACGTGCAAGCACTGCAACGCCTGGCAGGCAGGGAATGACGCACTATCCCCCGCGGTATCCCCTTCTTAGCTCTAAAAAAGCCGTCACAGCTGTGGCAGCTGCGGTAGCTGTGCTAGCCGTGCTAGTTGTGGGGGTTGTTACACCGAAGCCACTCAAGAAATCACCACTTGTCACTCAGAACTTAAGTTAACACCTCTTGATATATCTCAAAGGTACTCAAGTTGAGCTGACACAGGACCCGCGTGAGGGGCCCTGGTAGCCGGGCCTGCGCAGCAAGCACTGCCACGACTGCGGACGGTGCGTGCGCAAGTTCGACCACCACTGCTTCTGGGTGGGCACCTGCGTGGGGGAGAAGAACCACGCGCGCTTCGTGTGGTGGGGCCACCCACATCACACCAACCACGTCATTCATCAGGTTTTAAACCCTCGTGTCTCGAGCCGAGTGGAACCCTGTGCCGTGGCGAGCACACCCGCCACGTCACTCCCTACGTGTTAAAGCCTCGTTTCTTGCGTCAAGTTTCACCCCGTGACATGGCGAGCATGATGCGTATCATCGAATCACACCCGCCACGTCATACAGCGCAGTCGAAACCCTCGTTTCTTGAGCTGAATGACACCCAGTGATGGAGCTCACCAGCTCACACCCGCCACGTCAATCACCACGTGTAGACCCCTCTCTTCTTGAGCTGAGCGACACCCGGTGACGTGGTGAATATAACACGTATGACCCTATGGTGCGGTACCTGGCCGCGCAGACGGCGCTCATCGTGTGGTCCTTCCACGTCAGCAACAGCGGTGTGCGGCAGGGGCATACACCCGTTCCCAATTCAGCTGATCTTGAGCTCTTCTGTCCACCGTATGACCCGATTTAGCTCATGAAGGTGTCCTGGAGTTGCTAAGTTGAGCTCTAACGTGTTCGAGTTTAAGCCCCTGGCGTGCGGTACAAGCCCACCTTCACCGAGCTGTTCCACTACAACGCGGTAGGGCGGTGCAGCGTGAGCCTATCAAACCCAAGTTGAAACCGCCTATAACTAAGCGCTTGAAACTAAAATGTGATGTACTGCTTTCAACTTCTGCTTTCAAATTCATCTTGCGCTGCTACAACGCGGGTCCCATCCTGCTGTGCTTCGCGCTCTTCCTGCTCATCCTGTTTGTGGTGAGGCGGTGCATCCTGGGAAACCCGCGTTTGCAAGCACGGAATAACACGTCTTTCGCTCTGGGTCTCTTGACTCGTTGCCCATGTGTACTACTCTGTAATCTTACCACGTGCTACTCCATTGAATGCGCCTGGTTTCAGCGCTTGAAGTAATCTTACCACGTGCTACTCTATTGAACGCGCCTGGTTTCAGCGCTTGAAAGTGAAAAGTGATGAACCGCATTCAAACTTTATTTTCAGTTTCAAATTGCGGCGCTACGTCGTGGGGTCCCTGCTGGGGTTCCACGTGTTCCTGATCGTGACCGCGCAGACCACGTGGGAGGTGTCCAGCGGCAAGGAGAAGATCTCATACCTGCGCGGTGGGGAAAGTTGATCATGTTTGTCACGATGCGCACCACTTGACAAAGCCCTCGGTCATAGGCCGATTTCGGTACATCGCCTGGGTGAAATGCCCATACAGAGTTGCGGGCAAAGCGTCAGAGCTCCGCGCGTGAAAGCGGGCGCCAGGTTGAATGCCCATACAGAGTTGCGGGCAAAACGTCAGCGCTCGGCGCGGGAAGCTATATACCGATTTCGGCCTATTGAGTCCATACGAGTAGAACATTTCGTCTTTATTGCAAGTCTAACGATTAAACACCATGTATCAACGATAACGCACAGAACACTCGTCCCTACTGCGCGGCGTGCCGCAGAACGTGCAGCCGTTCAGCAAGGGGGTGGGGCGCAACATCGCCGACTTCTGCTGGCGCCCCGCGCCGGGCGAGTACAACATGAAGCCCCTGTCCGCGCTCCGCCGCTGGTCCCAGGCAGGGGCTTACACTCGTCCACTTTTTGGCTCAACGTAAGCGCTTTCTGTGGGATAGGGGGTGCATTTAGGAGTCGTTCAGGGATTGTGTAGGGGGTGTTACGGGGTATTGGGGGGTGTCTAGGGTGTATTTGGTGTCAGACAGGGCTCAGGTTGAGCTGAGAAGTGGACGAGTGTAAGCCCCTGGTCCCAGACCGAGACCTTCTGGGAGAACCGCCACTACAGCTGCTGCTGACTGCGGGGGCCTGGCGGGTTCGGGGCTGGGGGGCGGGGCTGGTGCGGGTGTGGAAAAAGTGCCCGTGTTGAAAAGATGATTAATCGGTACACGGGGGCAGTCTGGAGGGTGACAGACAATGGGATGTTACATGGGGTTGGTTTGATGCTCACCATGTGCGCGCCTTTGGGCTCCATGAGGTTTAGAAGAGGACAGAGCAGAGGGTTGTGTAATGCTCACCATGTGAAGCGCCTTCCCTTGGGCTCGATGAACGCTAGTTTGAAAGGGAACGTAACGGGATGACGTATTGCGAGGTGGCGTGTTGGTATGACTGTTGGTATGACTTGTTGGTGTGACACGTTGGTTATGATGGGTTGCATGTTAGTTGTATTTCTATTAGACTAGAGCTATTTTCAGACTGCATGCTCTAGCTCCTGTTACTCCACAAACAAATTCTGCAATTGCTCAGAAGGCACGTGTTCGATCTCGGCGACGATGACCTTCCCCTCAGGTAATGACTTTGTGGGTTTGTCCGGCACCTTTTCGAAAAACACAACCTCGTTTTCTCTTTGGTACTTGGTGCGCACCGCCACCAGCGCCGCGCTCTCCTCCAGCCAGGGCAAGGTGACTAACGCTCGCCACATCAGAGTATGCAAGGTATCGGTGATGAAGGTAATACACTTCTTTGCAACTTGATAAGCGCGGTCCTATAAACACAACGCATAGACGTTCACCTCCACCTAGCCTTCGAAACAAAAATGAAACCGGAGGTGTAAAATGTGTCGGATGACGAGGCTGTAATTATGGAATGTGCCCTGCCTCTAGTGCGGCAGCCGCCCACGCGGGCGCCTCACCCGCCGCGTCGCGCCCCTTGGCCAGGTGCCGCGCCGCCGCGTCGCACGCCGCAATGGCCTCTCCGATGTCGTTCGCCGCCGCCGCCTCCTCCGCCATGGCCCGATACGCCCGCGCGCGGTGCGTCGACATGCCCAGCAGGATGTATGCCGTCAACTTGCGGCTGATGTGGTTGAAGTCCCGCACGTGGGTGTTCAGCTCCGTGTCCGCCGCCTTGAGCAGGTCATACACCCCCAGGCAGGAGGGTCATTGACGACAACAACCCAACACAGATCGGAGCATGACTAACCTTCAGGGTGAATGCTCATACAGGAGCATGACTCATCTTCAGGGTAATTGCTCATACAGGAGCATGACTCACCTTCAGGGTGAATACTCATACAGACGCGCGGACTCGGTTTGTCGATTCAACATTGGCCGATTGCTTGTAGAGCTACACAATGACCCCCATGCCAGGTGCAGCTTGCACAGCAAGGGCAGCGCCGTGCCCTTCTCCTCCGCCCGCCGCGCCGTCGCCGCCTGCGCCTCCGCCAGACACACCAGGCGCATGGTGTTGGCCATGGAGGCAAGCAGCTCGTTGGGCCGCTCGCCCGCCAGCCCCTCCAACAGGTCGGGCAGTATGTGCTCCGCCGCGTGCTTGTACAGCCCCGCGGCTTCGGGCCCGCTGCATGAGGGGGGATATTTATTAAAAGGTGGTACAGGGGTCTAATGATTGGAGCTAATCGGCTGCATCATGCTCGGTCACGTCATAGGGTGAGACTCATGCTCGGTTACGTCGTTGGGTGGCACTTGACTCAAAGGAGACAGCAGTCTGGCGTTTGCGTCAGGAATTGGCAGGCACAATCCATAGACAGACCCTGCCGCGGCGTGGCGCAGTGTGGTGGCCACGGCGGGGGCGGCCTCGCCCAGCACAGGGCCCGGTGACTTGGGCGATTTCATTCCAGCGCCTCCGGGAGTGCCCACCCCGCCAGCTCCGGCCGTCTTGACGCCGACGGGCGTTCCGACTACTACACTCCCTCCGCCCTCGTCCTCGTCGTCGTCGCAGTTGTTGTTTCTCCCCAGCGGCGTCCGCGGGCAGCCCGCCACCGCCGCCACCGCCTCCTGCCTCTTGCACGCCGCTCGGAGCATCCACGCCATCCCGCGCTCCTGCAGCAAGTTGTCCAGCGCGTACGTGTTGCCCATCCCCTCCAGCGGGCTGCTCCACGTGAACTTGAGCCCCTTCTTGGCCACCACCTCGATGAGCTCGTGCTTGCGCACCAGGCCCTCCAGCAGCGGCTTACACTCGTTCACGTTAGACGGTTAGAGCTCAACTCGAGCAACTCCAGGACACATTCCTGAGTTAAGTTGGGTTATACTGTGGACAGAAGAGCTCAAGTTGAGCTGAACTGGGAACGAAGTTAAGCCCCTGCCCTCCAGCAGCGGCGTGTACGCCGCGCAGTGCTCGGACCGCGCGCTGGCCTCGGATGGGCCGACCGCGTTCCGGCGATACTGGGAAAGGCCGCGGCGCTTGCTGCGCAGTGGGAAGTGGAATACGAGCACCTCAGTGAACCATGCTTTGACGTGGCGGGCGGTTTTCCCTCCACCCTCTTTAGTGGCGACCAGTGAAGCGAGGGTCAGCAGCTGGAGGAATGGTGGGCGCGGCTGCGCTGGCGACGCCTGTGCCGGGGCATGGCCTTCCGTTACAGGCAGCAATTTTCCCAGCGTGAATGAAGAGTGAGGGGACGTGGGGACGCGGGCTCTCGAACAATCGGGGGATGGGGACGCGGCGTCAGGTCGAGCGGGCCGGCGGCGGGGTCGCGCGTGCGCGGTGCTGTGCGCCGTGGGTTGGCGCTCTAGAGCCTCGGCAAGCGGTGTGCATTGGGAATGGACTGCCTCGGCACCCTGGGTGCTTGCGAGCCGAGGGAGGTGGGAACACATTCACCGCCCTGGTGTGATGCGAGGTGGGTACCTGCTGAGCGAGCGCATGTGCTCGAGCGTGAGGGACTCGTTGGCCTTGAGGTCCTCCTCGAAGTTGACCGCCTCCGTCACCAGCTCCCCGGCCGCGTCAAACAGGGGAAGCATCGCGGTGTGCGTTGCGTGAAGTGACAGCTTAGTGAGAGGACATATTTCAATGAGATTTTGTACTTGAGTTTCGACGACGAGAGACGAGGTGTTTTTGCCCCACAGACACAGCTGGCGCGAGACGCTTCCTGCCCGGTACCCCTCACACCACTACCACCCCTCCCCTCCCCGGCGCACACAGCTTCACAATACGGCTGGCACGCCGACATCCCACGCCCCCCCACATCACCACTCCCCACCACCACAACCACCCCTCCCAAGCGGCCACAGCCTCACACCACACTGGCCCGCTGACACTTCGGCACCCCCTCAAGATGAGCGCGCCGCCGCCCCCGCCGCCTCCGCCGCGACGGCGGGAGCTTCCAGAGGCTGTGCAACAGGCCATGGCGCACCGGCCGGCGCCGGCGCCGACGCCTGAGCAGCCACCGGCGCACGCGGGGGCATCGGGGGACCGGGACGGCGTGCCCATGTGGACCCTGGAGGGCGTCGAGGGCAGGGGCTTACACTCGTCCACTTTTCAGCTCAACTTGAGCGCTTTGTATGGGACAGGGGGTGCGCGTAGGGGTTGTGTGGCCCGTGTTTGGGGGGTGTAAGGGGGTGTTTAGGGTGTGTAGGGTGTTTTGGTGCGTCAGACACGGCTCAAGTTGAGCTGAAAAGTGAACGAGTGTAAGCCCATGGTCGAGGGTGCGCTCGTGCGACGGGCCAAGGCCCAGCACGATCCCGAGACCGGTCCGAAGCAGCAGCACACGCGCACCACCGACTACAACCTGTGGTACGGCAAGTCCTCGGGCGCGCGGGAGCAGGGGCGCGACGTTCAGAAGGAGTCGGTGACGCGATGCATTGCGCGCATGGACTCGGGGAGGACCCGCGGCAGGGGCTTACACTCGTTCACTTTCAGCTCAACTTGAGCCGTGCCCGACACACAAAAACACCCCACACACCCTAAACACCCCCTAACACCCCCCTAAACGGACTACATAACCCCTACGCGCACTCCATATCCCATACAAAGCGCTCAAGTTGAGCTGAAAAGTGGACGAGTGTAAGCCCCTGACCCGCGGTCACGAGGCCAAGCAACGCACCTTCTGTCTCCACTTCGCTCGCGGCAACTGCGTCCAGGGCTACGAATGCATGTTCCTTCACTCCCTCCCCACCGGCACCGACGACGCGCGCAACTCCATGCTGCATGACATCTTTGGTAAAGCGGTGCAGGTTGACAATATGACAACCCGTGTTGCGAGCGCCTATGGTTTCAGCACTTGAATCTATAATATCATAAACTGCTATGGTTTCAGCGCTTGAATCTATGATATCATAAACTGCGCTCACCACTTGCTGTCAGATTCAACTTGCGCCGCTAGACTTTGGGCGTGACAAGCATCGAGACGATCGAGAGGACAACGGGGGGACGGGAAGCTACATGCGCAATAGCCGAACGCTGTTCATTTACTACGGCGGCGCCGGCGAATGGGGCGGCCAGCGGCTCCGCGAGCTGCTCTCTAAATCCTTCGGCGAGTGGGGGGCTATCGACGACGTTCACGTGGTGCCCACCAAGTGCATCGGGTTCGTGAGGTACAAGTTCCGAGCAGGGGCTTACACTCGTCCACTGCTTTGCTCAAACTGAGCCGTTTCTGAGGCTCAAAACACCTCATAAACGCCTAAGCACCCCCGCCACCGCCGCTATGAATGCCCCCTTCACACCCCCTAAACACCCCTTGTCCCACATAAAGCGCTTACGTTGAGCCGAAAAGTGGACGAGTTTAAGCCCCTGGTTCCGGGCCTCCGCGGAGTTCGCGAAGGAGGCGATGATGGGCCAAAAACTGCGGGTCGGGGGCACCGGTGCCGAGGCGCTGACCGTGCGATGGGCCAACGACGACCCCAACCCCGTGGCCATCATGCGAGTGAAGCGCGAGCGGGAGGACACGGTGGTGGACGCCATCCAGCGGGCGGAGCAGAAGCTGCCGCCGGAGCAGCGCCTGGCGATGCAGCAGATGCGACAGATGACGCGGACACGGACGAGCACAGCAGAGGATGGGGACGAGTCAGAGGAGGAGGCCTTCGATCCGCAGGCATATCCGGACACAGACGCGCAGTATGGGAGTGGCGGCGGGGCTGGGTTAGGGGAGGCGAGTGCTGGTGGTGTTGTGGATCTGGATTACGGAACCGCCACTGGCATCAGCGGCAGAGCTTCTGCCGACAGGGAAGGAGCAAACGAGACGGAGACGGGGGCGGCGACGACGGTGGCGGCGGCGGTGGCGCACCACATGATGGCCAACGGCGAGGAAGCCGGGAACATCGCCGCCGCCGTCGGGCTGCACCCCGACGCGGCGTTGTTGGGCGCTCAGCAGGCGGCGTACCATGCGTTCATCGGAGCGGGTGGCGACCCGGCGGCGTGGGACCCTGTGGCGTTTGCAGCCGTGATGGCGGCCCCCGGGCAGGGGCTTACACTCGTCAACTTTTCGGCTCAACTTAAGCGCATTCTGTGGGACAGGGGTGCATTTAGGGGGTGTTTAGGGGGTGTTTAGGATGTGTCAGGGGATATTGAAGAGTGTCAGGGGGTTTTCAGGGTGTATTTTGTTTCAGACACGGCTCATGTTGAGCTGAGAAGCTGACAAGTTTGAGCCCCTGCCCCCGGGGCGGGTGTCCTTCCGGTCGCCGGTGAGCATCACGCGGCGACGGCAGCACAGCCGGTGGACGACGTGAGCGGTGGGGGTGGGGAGGAGGAGGAGTTTGACGTGGACGATTACCCGGTGTTTGCGGTTCAGGAGGTGCGGAGGCGGTGACGGCAGCAGGCACAATGGCAACAGCGGCGGGCGGAGGCGGGGGTGGGACATTCATGTTGGTCGCGTCACAGTGATGCCCAGTGCGGTCGTGGGGGCGCGGGCGTTGCGATACACTAGTACGTGCCGTAAATCGATCCATCTATACATACTAATATCACATTTGATACTCGAGATCATACACTGCAAATAAAATGGAGTACGATTTGCCACACTGCCAGACGGTGGCGGGCAGTGCTCGAGCGCGCGCCGGCGCGGTGATACTCTTTGTTGTGATCTCTCACATGCAATCATAAATGAATATTTCTTGTTTGCACCTAAATCCAAGCACCGCGTCTTCAAGCCACGCTAGCGCTATTGGGCGACCAACAAGCAACTCGCAACGCGCTGCGCGGCGGCAAGGCCCCACTCCAGGGTCCTACAAACGTTCACTTTCCAGCTCAACTTTAGCACCTTTCAAGTCGTGTTCAGGAAAGCCCTGGGGAACAAAAGAGCTCAAGTTGAGCTGAAAAACAACGATTATCAGGCCCTACCGGACAGGCAAGCCGCCTCGATGTAGGGGCACAAATTGAAACTGAAAGCAAATTTCGAGAGCTGTTGATCATATTTTAGTTTCAAGAGCTAGAACCAAGCGCGGTCGAGCAGGGGTCAAACTTGGGTCGCTCTGCGCCGCCGTACCTCAACCCCGAACGCGCGGGGGTCGCGGTTCGCGAAATCGCCGGCGTAAAATAGTCCCAGCTGTAGGGGCGCAAGTTGAAACTGAAACCAAACGGTGAAGGCGGTGTACCCTACTTTAGTCTCAAAATGGGAACCAAAAGCACGCACAGCCAGAAACTGGGTTCAAGCTGCACCAACCCACCCAGATCGGGGTCTCCGTCACAGAGCAGCCCCCCCGCCGCGGCCGCCGCCAGCGAGGCCTCGTCGGCAATGAGCGGCGGGTCCACCTGCTCAGCGGCGGGCGCGGGCGGGCAGAAACCCCCGGCCCGCGGATCGTACTCCACACCCGCGGAAGCCACTGTCTCCTTGGTGCCGCTGCCGCTGCCGCGCTGCTCCACCACGTACGGGCGAAACAATGAAACGGAAAGCAAGTTCTGAAAGCGGTTCATCATGTTGCAGAATCTTAAGCACTAAAAACGAAGCGCTGTACATCCGGGTTGAACTTGCAGGGCCGCACCACAGGCTGTGGCAGCGCGGAGCCCCAGCGCTGCCCCTGCAGGTACACCACCTCGCCCGCCGTGACCGCGGCGCCGCCGGGGGCCACTCGCCGGAACTCCTGCAGCAGCGCTTCGGCCGGGCCGCCGGCGCCGTTGAGATAGGTGTTATCCTGCGGGCGGAAGGCGCCGGCGCCATCCGAGCCGGGATCCTGCATCGCCGTAAGCCCGAGCTCGCGTACCGCGAACGCCGCCGTCGATACCAGCGTCCAGCACTGGGTATGGAAGTGCTCTTCCCCCTTGCCCGCGCCACTCGCGCCCTCGCCGCCGCCGTCGGAGGGGGACATGGCCGGCTTGGATTCGTTGCACGCGGCGAACCAGAGCACATCACTGCCTGCCACTGAGAAGGCATCCAAGGCGCCTGGAGCCGCGGCTGTCGCGGTAGTCGCGCTCCCAGCGCCCGCCTCGCCCGCGTCTGAGTCCGAGGGGGGCACCACCGCCCGCCGGGTCCGCAGGGTAACCGTAGCGTAGGGCCTGC
>Ga0307489_10003736_pt1 | contig 10069 bp, 14 predicted proteins | sample SB12metaG_FD_202247 | JGI IMG/M metagenome (GOLD analysis project Ga0307489, IMG submission 202247) | Sea-ice brine microbial communities from Beaufort Sea near Barrow, Alaska, United States - SB 1.2 | ecosystem: Environmental > Aquatic > Marine > Coastal | place: USA: Alaska | collected...
GGCTTCGGGGGGGTCGGGTGGGGCGGGGAGGTCGGGGGGGTCGCCGCCGTCTGCGGGGGACCCAGCGGGCGGGGCGGAGGCTGGCGGGTCGGGGCCGAGTGCGGCTGGCGGGGGGGGTACCGCGGCGGCTGGGGCGGCGGCCGGGGGTGTCCGGTACTCGTTGGGAAGAGGGGCAGAGGCAGCGGCGGCGGCGGGGCCGGCAGCGGCGGCGGAGACGGGGGCGGGGACGGGGGCGGGGACGGGGGCGGGGACGGGGGCGGTGACGGCAGGGGCGGGGTTGGGGGTGGCCGGGTCAGGCGCCGGCTCCGCAGCGGCGCCCGTCACCTTCGGCGCCCCGACGACGGCGGCGCTCGGCGCGGCGGCGGCGATGGCAACGGCCAACGCCCACGCCGCAGCCGCTACCGCAGCTGCAATGGCTCCATCCGCCTCTGCCACCGCCGCCGCCGCGATGTCACCCCCAGCGCTTCTCGCGGCGACTCCGACATTCCGCCTGTCGCCTCCTGCGGTCGGGTCCAGCATATATTGTCCACCATGCATATTCTCGCGCGCTTGTAACCCCCGGTCTCTTCAGTGACACGGCATCCTATGACGTGGCAAGCAAACTCTCCATCAGCCCTTACCCCTCGGGTGTTTCCATCGGCGCGGACCTCCTCGACAAAGTCAAACCCGACGAAGTCGCCTCATTGACCCGCCAACTCCTCCTCTTCCAAGACGATCGGCCCGCCGCCGCCGCCGCCGCCGCCGAGCTTGCCGGGATCTCCAAAACCCAGCTCGAGGTGGGTCCTGGCATTGGCACATTCTGCTCGCCACGTCATAGCATGCCTTGTGAGTCAAGAAACGAAGGTATGATATGCGTGGGGTGACGTGGCGAGCAATGTCTGCCAGGCCCTAGCTCGAGGACTTCCTTTCCGGTAAAGGGCTGCCCAAGTCTGGTATCGGCCGCGAGGAAGGCCCCGTGTCGGCCGGCCTCCGGACCTATCTACGCGCCGTAGGGCCTGATACACATTCACTCGCCTCGTCATAAGATGCCATGAAACTCAAGAAAGGAGGGGTCAAAATGCGTTGAATGAGGTGACGTGCAATGGGTTTCAGCTTGCACCGCCACATCTGACCCTACAGCCGCATTCACCTGACCCTATATCCATATACACCTGACCCTATGTCCGCATATATCTGACCCTACATCCGTATGCACCTGACCCTAACGCGCGGAGGCGGCGGCCAGCGCTTTGTCTGCGCGCGAGACGCGAAAAGCTGAGAGCAGTGAAGTGGAGCCCGGGATGCTTTTGAACGACCTGACGTACCTGGGCACGCTGGGCACCACGCACACGCCAGCGCCGCCCACTGTAGGGCCTGCCTGATGCTGCCCGCCACGTCATAGGATGCTGCTCAACTCGATGAACCAGTGTTCAAAAGGCGTGTCGATGAAGCAACAGGCAAGCGCCCGGTGGATGCTGATCGCCCCGTCATAGGATGCCATTAACTTCGAGAAGCGAGTATTTAAAGTGCGTGCCGATGACGTGGCAGTCAATGGGCCCGGTAGATCTTGCTCGTGCTCGCCAAGTCGAAGGATGCCATGTAACTCAATAATCGATGGTCCAACACGTGCTGGATGACATCTGCCGGGCCCTGGCCCACGGTGGTGCCTATCATCAAGATGGACCCAGACACTGGCACCGTCTACGTGGGCGGGGAGCAGCCGCCTGCTATGCTCGTTAACGGTAGGGCCGGCCAGATCTTGCTTGCCACATCATTGACAACGCATCTTGAACCTTATTTCGTCGAGTGCCTAGTCTGTGGGCTAGTAACTTCTAGTAAGCTGGAGTTTGGTGATTTGGCCAAAAGTCAAATGACTTTTGGTGAAAATTACCAAACGCCTACTTACTACGGGCAATACGAGATACTATATATTGTACGCTTTACAGACTAGGCTCTAGATGTTTTGTCTAGATGTTTTGTCTATTCAATAGCATGTTATGACGTGTCGAGCAATATCTGCGTGGCTCTAGGTGACGGCAGGGGCATGGTGGGTGGTGGTGGGGCCGTTGGGGTGGCGGGGCCAGGGGGCGGCGGGGGTGGCGCGGCTGGTCTCTCAGCAGTACCCCTGCTTTCCGCTGGAAGTGGAATGACTCCGTCGGATGTCTCGCTGGCGAGGATGGAGGCAGGGGCTTACACTCATCCGCTTTTCGGCTCAACGTAAGCACTTTTGTGGCATACTCTGTGTCTGTGGGTGGGGTCCTCGACAAGAAATGGCTCAGGCTGAGCTAAACAGAGCACGAGTGTAAGACCCTGGATGGAGGTGGATTTGGCAGCGGAGGACACGGCGGGGACGGCGGCGGCGGCGGCGGGGGATGGGGCCGGGGCTGGGGCGGCGCGGTTCCGGGCGGAGGCAGAAGCGGGGGGGTCGGCGGGAACCGGTGTGGCGGCGGCGGCGGAGGGGCGTGTACCCGCCCGCGCTGCGCGGTTGGGGGCGAAGGCAGAGGCGGGGGGGTCGCCGGCGGCGGGAACCGGTGCGGTGGGGGCGGTGGCGGGGGCGGGGCGTGTACCCAAGGCAATGACGCCGAGCAAAATGCATGCGACGGCGGGAGCGTCCGGGAATCTGGAGGCCATCGCATTGGAGGCCGCTGCGGCGATCGCCTCAACGGGGGAAGCGGGGGCAGCAGCGGTAGCGGGAGCGGGAGCGGTAGGGGGGCTGGAAGGTCTCGGCGGGGCTGGAGCGACCGCCACCACTTGGGGGATGGGGCCACACGCGCCGCCGCCGCCGCCGAGCAACGCGGTAGGGCGGTGCAGATTGACCCCATCAAACCCACGTTGGCAGCGCCTGGAACAAAGCTCTTGAAACTAAAATATGAGAATCTGCTTTCAATCTTGCTTCAATTTTGCTTTCAAATTCAACTTGCGCCGCTGCGACGCGGAGCTGGAGGAGGCGGAGCGGCGGCACCTGGTGGCCCGCGCTTTCGGCAGGGGGCTTACACTCTTCCACGTCTCACCGCAAACTGAGCCGTTTTTGCCACTGATAGACTGACGCCGACCAGTGTTTCCCACAGAAAGTGCTTACGTTGAGATGAAAAAGTGGACGAGCGTATGCCCCTGGCCTTCGGCACCACTGGCGGGCTGCCGCACCTGCACGGTAGGGCGGTGCAGGTTGACACTACCAAAACCCATGTTGAAAGCGCCTATGATTTCAGCGCTTGAAGCTACAATATGCTGAACCGCTTTCAAACTTCGCTTTCAATTCATACTTGCGCCGCTACACCCCGGGCCGGTGCGCACCGACGAGACCATGCCACTACACACGCAGATGTTGTTGGACCGCCCCTTTTTGCTCGCGGATTCGTCCGGGCGGTCCGCGGCGCCGGGGACGCCGTTCTGGGCCAGCCCGTCGCCAGCGAAACTTAAAGAGGTTGTGAGCGGCCGGGGTGGGCGGGGCGGGCGCGGCAACGGGCGGGGCAACGGGCGGGGCAACGGGCGGGGGGAGGGTAGCGGTAGGGCCTGGCAGAAATTGCTCAAAACGTCCTTGAACGCAAACCCTCGTCTCTTGAGTTGAATTCCACCCCATGATGTTTTCAGCGGTTTCTTTCGGGCCCTAGGTAGCGGCGCTAACGAGTGGGGCGGCGGCGGGGGCCGGTGTGCGATCTGCGTGGTGCAGAAAAAGGGGCGGTGCGGGACCAGCACAGCGCCGGCGAAGTGCATGCGGCGTGGCGCCGGCGGTAGTGGGGGAGGAGGCGGCCTCGAAGGAGGAGGCGGGGACGGCGGCGGCGGCGGCGGGGGCGATGGTGGGGGATTAGACGATGATCCGTTTGAGGATCGGTTGGCGGCCGTGGCGGGGGTGGGGGCGAACGGGGGTAGCGGGGTCAAGGAGGAACCAGGGTTGATGGGGGCCGGGCCGGGGGCTGGGCCGGGGCCGGGGCCAGGGCCGGTGCCAGGGCCGGTACGGCGCGGCCCCTCCTCCCCTCCCGCTGCCTCCACGGCTGCCATCGCCGCGATGCGAGCCACAGCTAAAGCCGCCGCCGCTGCCGCCGCCGACGCCGCCGCTACCGCCGCCGCCGCCGCCACCTCCGCCATCCACAACAACGGCAATGACAGCGAGGAAGAGGACGACGATGACGTCAAAGATGATAAGGACGAGGTAAGGCGATGCAGGTTGACCCCATGAAACCCATGTTTAAAGGTCCTGGAGCCAAGCGCTTAAAACTGGAATATGATAAATCGCTTTCAATTTTGCTTCAATTTTCCTTTCAAATTCAACTTGAGCCGCTACGACGAGGAGGAGGAGGACGACGTTCTAGCCGCCGCCGACGAACTCGCCGCGCTTACCGCCGTAGGGCAGTGCAGGTTGTCCCTATCAAACCCACGTTGAAAGCGCCTGGAATTAAGCTCTTAAATCTGAAATATGGCAAGCCGCTTTCACATCTTGCTTTCAGATTCAACTTGCGCCGCTACACCGCGGCGCTCGACGCCGAACCCGTGCTGCGCGCCGCCGCCCCTACCAACGAAGTGGAAGGTGAAACCTTCGCGCTTCAGTACGAGGTATGGACGAGTAAATTTCGCTCGCCACGTCATCCTCCGCGATTTGGACCCTTGTTTCTTGAGTTACACTCTGTGCTGGAGGGATGTGTCGCCTTCCGTAATGTGCTGTGATTGGCTGAGAGACGTCTGACTGCTCCCACGTCCATGCACAACGCTTCAAACCCTCGCTCCTCGAGTCACATGCAGTGCTGGGAGGACGTGACGCCTTCTATACCCTCTATACCGTGCTGTGATTGGCTGAGAGACTGACTGCTTTTAGGTCGAGTCAAACGTCCCTAGAACGAGCTGCTGTGGCAGCAGCAGGCGAATCGCTCAGTTCTCACAAACCTGCTTGGGCGCGTGGCGGAAGTGGTGGACGAGGAAGGGCGGTGCAGGTTGACCCTATGAATCCCAAGTTGAAACCCCCTGGAACTAAGCGCTTGAAGCTAAAGTGTGATGTACTGCTTTCAAATTATACGTTTTGAATACAATTTTCGCCGCTACGACGAGGAAGGGGAGTTTTACGCGCGGATGGAGGGGGAGATGTCGGAAGCCAACGCGTACATGTCCAAGGCAAGGGCTTACACTCGTCCGCTTCTCAGCTCAACCTGAGCCGTTTGTGCCGCTCAAAATACACCCTAAATTGATAAATACCCCCTAAACACACCCTATACCCTAAACACGCCCTAAACACGCCCTGAACACTTCCCGACCCTGCCCCTAAATATCCCCTAACCCCCTAAACACCCCCTACCTCTCAAAAGGTGCTTACGTTGAGCTGAGAAGTGGACGAGTGTAAGCCCCTGGTCCAAGGTGCGGGAGGTGCGGCGCATGCTTAAGCGGGAAAAGAGGGAGGCGGAGCAGCGCGCGGCGCTAGAGCGTGCGGCGGCGGCAGTAGGGACGCTAAACCCTAAGCCTTAAACCCTAAAACCCCTAAACCCTGAACCTTAGACCCCTAAATCCTAAACCCTAAACCCTAAACCTGCCGCATTAGTCACCGCATTTTACACGCTCCCTTTCTTCAGGCAAGTGACATAATGTGACGTGTCAAGCATTATTCGGTTGACTCTGGAAGACGGCGGCGGGGAGTTCGCGGGTTGGCGCGCAGCGGCGAGATGCAGATGGAAATATCATCGCGCCGAATATGGGTGCGTTAGACGGCTTGCCGCCGGAGACGGCGACAGCGGCAGGGCCTGCCAGATATAGCTCGCCACGTCATAGGATGCCAATTTACTCAAGAAGCGATATTTCAATTTGCGTTGGATGGACTTGGCGAGCAATATGTACATCTGCAGGGTCTGGCAGATTTTGCTCGCCACGTCGTCGGATGCCGTTTAACTAGGAAGAACGAAGTTATAAAATGCGTTGTATGACGTGGCTAGTAATGTCTGCCAGGCTCTAGACGGCGACGGCGGCGGCGGCGGACAAGACGATGAGCCGCGAGCAGGAGCGGAAGCGGAAGGAGGAGCGCGCGGCAGCGGCCCGCCCGTCCCGCGGGCCACACCAGCATCGCGTGGGCTTCACCAGCCTCAACAGCCACGCCAACGGCGGCGGAGGCGGCGCCGGCGGAGGGGGTAGGGCCTAGCAGATACTGCCCGCCATGTCATCCTCCATGTATAGACCCTCGTTATTGAATTGAATGGCAAATGGCAAATGATTTAAATGACATTGCATGACGTGGCGAGCATTGTCTGCATGGCCCCAGGCGGAGGAGGCTCGGGGCCGTCCTCTCCGAGCGGCGTGGCGTCGCCGAATTCGGCGCGGCCGGCGCACATGATGGCGGTGGCCCCGCCGGCGGTGCTGGTCGACACCGTCCACGCCGCGGCGGCCACGGGTGTCAATGGTGGGGCCTGGCAGATGATGTTTAAGTACTCCACGTCATATGACAACGTGCGTCAAAGTGTTACAGAGCAAAAGCAAAAGCAGAAAGCATGGACCGATCACAAGTTCGGATCTAACTGTTCCGACCCAAATTCGGGCCTGTAATTGGTCCATGCTCTTTGCTTTTGCTTTTGCTCGTAACACTTTGGCGCACTTTGTCATAGGATACCATCAAATTCAAGGAACGAGGGTGCAAATGCACCAGATGACATGGCGAGCAGTATGTGTGTTGTGTCCCTGGTCGTGGGCGGGCCGAGCCAGTGTGCAGTGTGCGCGGGCACCGCCGACATGGCCTTCGCGCACGAGACCATCTGCTGCAAGCGCTGCGCCCTCCCCGTGCACCCGCGCTGCTATGGCAGGGGCAAGTGAACACTGCTGAACAACGCTGAATAACACTCGCCACCACGTTCTATACCCTTGTACCTTGAGAGACCTCCTTATACGTGGCCTCCTATGATACGACCTCCTATGACGTGACCTCCCATGATGTGACCTCCTATGACGTAACTTCCTATGACGTGACCTCCAGTGATGTGGCGAGCGTGATTCACTCGACTCTACGCTACGGCGTCCCCTCCGCCGCTGCGGCCGGCACCGGCTGGATGTGCTGGGTGTGCAAGGAGGCCACCGAAAAAGGCAAGGCCAACACGCCCGCCGTGGCCGCCGCCGCCGCCACGGCGCCGCCCGACAGCATCAAGCCGTCCTCGCAGGCAGGGCCAGGTAGATATCGCTCGCCATGTCATATGATGCCATGCAACTCATTAACCGTGGGTTCAAATTGCGTGTTGATGACGTGGCGGGAAAACTCTGCCAGGCCCTGCTCATCGGAGAAGATGGCGATGTACCGGGGCGTGTCGTGCATCCTGTGCCCGGTGCAGCTGGGGGCGTTCAAGCAGTGCACGGACGGGCGGTGGTGCCACGTGGTGTGCGCGCAGTGGATGCCGGTAGGGCCTCACAGATACTGCCCGCCACGTCTTCCAACGCATTTTGTAGGCAGTGCGATAGCACAGCGTCATTCGGACTGAGCAGATGATTCTACGCTCGGTCATGACGCCCTTTCAAAACCAGAGGACACCCCCCCTGATATGAAGCCTTGTCTCTTGAGTTAAACGGCATCCTTTGACGTGGCGAGCAATTTCTGCCCGGCCTTAGTCCCCGGAGATCGTGATCCGTGATGTGGACGAAGTGCAGTGCATCAAGGGGGTGCAGCAGATCGCCAAGGACCGCGCGCATCACCCGTGCCTGGCAGGGGGGTTTCCCTAAGAACAAGCCCTCGAACGGGAAACGAAGCTCGAGGGTACATGCTCATACAGACGCGTGGACCCGGTCAGCGTTGCGTTGGCGAACCGGTGTCGATACCATTTATGGGCATTATACCCTCGATGGCAACCTTGCTCGATTTGAGGGATCCGTTTGAGTCGGTCGAGTGCTTGTTCTCAACGACCCTGCTGCGGGGTGTGTGGGCGCGCGGCGGGCGTCAGCATGCGCTGCAGCTTCGGGCACTGCCAGACCACGTTCCACCCGCTGTGCGCGCGCCAGTCCGGCCTGCACGTCCGGGTACGGTCGGTCGCCGTACCCATAGTGTACCGATGTCATGCACCGCACAGTGTACGAGCACCGGTGCTCGTCTCGTCATCCACAGCACAGTGTACCGCTGCTTGCCGCGTCTTCCACCACATGTCAAACCCATTTAGACGTCACGTCATCCTGTGACGTGGTGAGCATCATCTGTCCGACCATCCATGCGGGCGACGGACGGCAGCAAGCCGCACTACCGCGCGTACTGCGACAAGCACTCCCCGGCGCAGGCCGAGCGCGACGAGGTCAAGGGTGTGCCGCCAGCCGTGGTAGGGGTTGAAGATATTGATATTGCTCATTGTTACAGCTAATTTATATCGCTCATTGATATTGATATTGCTATTGATGATGACATTGCTCATTGATATTGCTCGCCACGTCGTGGGTCGCGGTTTGAATCAATAAATGTTGTACCAAAATGCATCTATTGACGTTGCGAGCAATATTGGTGAGTCCATAGAGGGTGGTGCCGCCGCCACCGGATATGCCGCCAGTGACGATGCCGCCCGGGGCGGGGGGCAACGCTCACTTGATGGCGAAGAGCGCCGCAGCGGCGGCGGCGGCGGCGGCGGCAGAAGCAGGGGCTCACACTCGTCCACTCTTCAGCTCAACCTGAGCCGTTTATTGTCACTAACTCCACCCATCGTATCCCACAAAACGTGCTTACGTTGAGCCGAGTAGTGGACGAGTGTTAGCCCCTGGGCAGAGGCCGACGGCTCCGGCGGTGTGGGTGATGCGCACCCGGCGGCAGCGAACATGAGCGCGGAGGAGGCAGGGGCTTACACTCGTCCACTTCTCAGCTCAACGTAAGCACTATTCGTGGGATTCGTTGGGTACCATCAGTATATACATGGTCCACGACTCGTCACAAACTGGACACCAAACAGCTCACTGACCCAAACGGCTTGAGTTGAGTTGAGTGGACGAATGTAAGCCCCTGGGAGGAGGCCACCACGATGCGGCGGTTGAGAAGCGACCTGCAGCGCGCGCGGGGGCTGTGCAAGGCAGGGTGGTCATTGAGTTCTTGAGAACCGGCACTCGACCGACGTTGCATCGACACACCCAGCCGGCAGGTCTGTCTAGTATGAGCATTGACCCTCCATGTACTTGTCGGTCATGCTCCGATCTCGGTCGAGTGCTTGGTGTCCATGACCCTCCAGTAAGGCGGTGCTGAAGCGTGAGACGGTGAAGCGGGGGCTCGCGCGCGCAGACGTGGCGCTGCGGCAGGCGCAGCTGGGGAAGGCGGCGGCTGATAACGGCGGTGGCGGCGGCGGGGGCGGGCCCGGGGGCAGTGGCGGTAGGGGGGGCGGCCGGGGCGGCGGCGGCGGCGATGGCAGCGGCGGTGGCGGAAGGGGCGGCGGCGGCGGCGGTGGTGGCCGGGGCGGGGGAGCAGGAGAAGGTGGGGGTGGCGGTGGGGGTGGGATTGGAGGTGGAGGTGGGGTCGGGAGCCCGGGTCTGAGCGGGGTAGTGCCCACGGCGCCCAAGCGAGCGCGAAGCACTCCGGTTGGACGGGGCACTCCACAACGCACGGCGCGGCTCAGCGGCGGAAGCGGAGCCGGGGCTGGGGGCAGCGGCGGTGCCGGCGGGGACGGCGGAGGCGGCGGGGGCGGGGGCGGGGGCGGCGTGGACGACACGGCGCGAATCAGCGGCAGCAGTGGGTCGGGGGCGACGGCGGCGGGGGCAAAGGGCAAAGCCCGCGCAGCGGCGCTGACCATTGAGGTTGGCGGCGGGGGAGAGGCCGTGGGGGCGGAGGGGCGTTGGCCCAAGCGAGCGCGCCGCAGCGGCGCCTCCACTGCCACCACCCCCATCCCCACGCCTGCCACCGCACCCGCCGCCGCTGCTGCCGCCTCCGCGCCCGCCACCGCCACCGCCGCTGCCGACGCCGGCGCCGGCGACAGCGACGCCCTAACACCCGTGAGCCGCGAGCGGATGATGGACGCGTCTGAGGCCACCGCCACCAACTCCAAGCTGCCACCCGGGCAGGGACTTACCCTCGTCCACTTTTCAGGTCAACGTGAGCCGCTTTTTCCACTGACAGAGTGACACCGACCAACGTGAGTTGAGCTGAAAATGTGGACGAGTGTGAGCCCCTGCGCCTGGG
>Ga0307489_10003737_pt1 | contig 10063 bp, 19 predicted proteins | sample SB12metaG_FD_202247 | JGI IMG/M metagenome (GOLD analysis project Ga0307489, IMG submission 202247) | Sea-ice brine microbial communities from Beaufort Sea near Barrow, Alaska, United States - SB 1.2 | ecosystem: Environmental > Aquatic > Marine > Coastal | place: USA: Alaska | collected...
GCCAATCATTATCGACTCGCGGTTCCGGTCATACCCCGTCTCTGTAGTACTAGTATAACTTTGGGTGGTTTGACGCGGTATTGACACCGCAACGCACGTTTCTTTGGGCGCTTAAGGAAAAAAAAAGGGAGCTCGAATGTTCAACTTTTTTAAATTAGGATGACATTCTAATCTTAACTCCGCACGGGTACCGCCGCCGCGAGAAACGAGCAGCGGCGCCTCGGCGACCCAAACTGCGCAGTCTGAATACGCAAAGCGCGCGACAACAGCATCGAAAAAAGAATCAGCGTTTCGCCCCGGACGCCACCCTCCTGTGCGCGTGCGCAGTTGGCGTCTCCCCGTGCATTTTGCACCGTTTTCTGGCACTTGTCGCGTCTTTTTAGCTTTCGCTCGTGTCCCATCTGGCGATCGCTCCCGGAGTGACGCGCGCCACGCGGCGCCAGAGATCCACGCGCTCCACTCGCATCCCACAAACGCGACAAATCTGCCGTTCACGAGGCAAGCCCGGGTCGGGGGAGCCCAAAAGACGCGGCGGCGTTGCCGTCTGCCGCCCGCGGTCGCCCCGTCACCAACGATCGTCTACGAGTATAACTCAAGAAAGTCGAGAGCTTTGGACATTGATTTAGGGCTCCGTGACTTTCCAGGGCTGCCTAACATCTATATACCCAGGGCAATTCATCCAATTTGCCCATACCCACAAGCCACACTCCGCTTCTGTGTTATGAGTTTGGGCCTTTATCTGTATGCGTGTACCAGGTGCACTACTTGAGCGTCTCGGGCTCAAACGTCGGATATGCCGGATGCCAGAAGACTTTATGGGCGATTTGGTGCAATTTGGCGCGGCTTTTTGCAGGCGCGGCGCGCGCTCCGGAGCCAGTCCGGCAGTTCCAATATCCGGCTGGAGCCGGCTAAAAATCGAGCCCTGTCTCAAACCCAGTCTCCAGCACTCCTGCGTGCCTGAAGACCCTCATGTGGTTGGTCGAGAGAGTGATACACAGAAATTTGATTGGCTGGATTTCCTTTCGCGTTTCGAGCCAATTTTAAATGTAAACGTGTGTGGTCCCTGATCGGTCACATGGACAGTACATCATTTTTCAGCGTCCCTGATTGGTCGAGAAGATGTACTCGCGAGGGGTTCAGGGGGTTGTCAAACCGAAGACTGGATTTAAACGACGGGACTGTTTCCCGATAGAGTATGCCGAGTCACGTATGACACGCCGGCGTTAATACTGTGAAATGCATTTATCTTCGCAAGCGACGCCCGCTGCCGCCACCGCCGCTCCACGGCGTCCGCCTGAAGCCACCTGCCGATGCCCGGAAGGCGCCCAATGTGAGGCGCTTACCGTACCCCCTCCATTTTCTACCTCACTGACACTCATTTCACTGACACTCATTATCGTGACACTTTTTGCATATGGCAAACAATGACTGCAGACATTCCATAGTTTGTGGTGGACCACCACTTGATTGATTATACGAAATCGTGCAAGCATTCGTCTATTGTGTACCGGTACAAACAAGCAACAGTAATGGTTTTTCCACTTCTCATGTGTGCCCCCCCGACGGTCGTATGGACATGCCGGGGACTGTGCGACAGAGCTAGCAAAATAACTCGAGATCTAGAAAAATGGAAGGCCATGCGTGTGGCGTGGCTGTTTATGAGTTTAGTTGTTGTCAATCAGGCGGCTTCGTCTTCATTATCATCCTCCCACTCGAAGTCTGAGCCGTTGTCGTCGTCATCCCCTAACCCGCCCCCGCTCCGCGTGGTGGCCACTTTTACCCGCTTCGCCTGCTTCTTCGCCGCCTTGCAGGAGGATCATTGAGAACACGCACTCAAACCGAGATCGGAGCATGCCTCACCTTCAGGGTAAATACAGGGGGGCAGGGCGAAAGCCTAGTGCCTCCTGATACGAGCCGCGTCGTCTCTCCCAAGATAATTGCTCCAATAGATGTGCCGACTTGGTTCGTGGATGCAACGTCGGTCGAGTGCTCGTTCTCAATGACCCCCTGCCTTGGCCTTGGACGGATTGAGCTGCCCCTCTGCGCCGTACAGCACCTTGTTCCGCACATACGTGGCATTCGCCGCGTCCACCGACGTCGCCTTCCCCTAGGGCCGGGCAGCTGTTGTTCGCCACGTCAGATGTTCGACGTTCAAATCAAGAGACGAGGGTTGAGAGTGCGTTGAATGACGTGGCGGGCAATGTCTGCCATACCCTGCCTTCCCGGCACCCTTCACCTTGTCCAGTGCCGACTCCACCGAGCGCGCCGCAGTGGGCGACTCCTCCATCACGTCCCCGTCCCTGTCCTCGTCGTCCTGTTCGAAGTTCGGTTTTAGTCGTTGGGATCAGTAAGCTTCGGGTCACGAAGGCCAGGGGCACGCCTCTAATGTGAGTGCTTGTTAGGTGTGCAATGGTTACACTGCACGGATGACGGGGGCTCATATGAGCCTCGTAGCGTTTGAGTTGGTTGGAATCCACATGATAGTCTGAGTCGCCAAAGGGTATACGCATCACCGCTGTTATATTGGTAAGAAAGCATCTGTCTCTTCAAGTTGATAGGAATTAAAGTGGATGGTTTTCTCACCTCGTCATCCATGCCATCCTCCTCCTCCTCGTCCTTGTCATCGATGTCGCCCTCCGCCGCGTCCATGGTCGCCGCCCCCGCGGTCCTGCTCGCCACGAAGTCGCCCAGGTCCGCCTCGGACAGGCCCGCAATGATGGCGTTCTCCTCCGAAGCAAAAACAGTGTCGGCGTCGAACTCGGCACCTTCGTCTGCGGTCGCAACAGAGTGAGCGAGTGAGTGATGAGTGAGTGGGCATTAGACCTGACTTGGTATCTGAGTCGTCAACTTTTTTGGTCTATAACTCAATAAAGAAAATCATTGCTGCTATGCGAGCTCTGCGCCAATGACTTGTGTCGCAGCTCCCGGGAAAACGCTGTGAGTCGGAGAGAAAGCTATGCGATCAGTAACGCACAAAGTGTCGGCGGCAGCCACGCTGAGGCGTGAAATGTCTTATCAGTGGTATCGCCGCCGGATCCGTGGGGGTCTGACGGCGAGTATCGCCGCCGCCGCACCTTTGGGGCGCTTCCCTGTTTCCTGACACTTTCGTAGGAAGTGAGTTCAAATGTGAGCATCGCGCCGCGGCGTGGCCGCGGCGATACTCGCAGTCCGATCTCCAAGGATTCGACAACATGACTAATACGCAGACGTTTCGCGCCTCAGCGCGGCCGCTGCCGTCACTTCCTGCGTCATTGTTCGCGCATCAATCTCGCCGATTCACCACTACAAGAAGCTGTTTCTCGGGAGTTTGCGATCCAGGTCATTGGCGCTGGCGTGTCAGTGATATACCGAAATAGGTGTATTAATCTGAGTGAGTGAATGGTGCAACACGGAACGCACCGGCAACCACAACTGCAATCACACGCACAAACAAACACACAGTGAGTGAGTGTGTGTGAGTGAGTGTGTGAGTGAGTGTGTGAGTGAGTGTGTGAGTGAGTGTGTGAGCGAGTGTGTAAGTGAATCAGTGGTGAGTGAGTTAGGACAGAGACGCTCCCGCGTATATAAGCAGGCACCAGGCATTCGCCTTTGGCACCCGTGAGTGAGGAGTGAGTGAGGTTGCTGAGATCAGTGGGTGATAGGGGCTCATATGAGGCTCGTAGCGTTTGAGTTGGCTGGAATCAACACGATGTCGCCAAAGGGTATAATGAACGCCGCCATCACTGTCATACAGGTACACAGAGAGAAAGAGAGGCACTTCCGCGCCTATAGAGAGGCAACACGCTTCCGCCCTTACCCCGGTGTGTCATACCGGTTCACTATAGAAACTGAGCCAGAGCGAGCCCCTACCCCAGTTGGTGACCACCTCCGCGGCATGGATGTACTGAAAGTCCGTCTTGTCTCCACGTGTGGGCGGGTGGGTGAAGTACGGGATGCGCCCGCTGTTCCAGTCCGTCAGCACAATGCGCGCCGCCGCGATCATGTCAGGGACACCACCCTTGGAGTAGAGTCGACGGTAAGTGAATGAGTGTGAAGCGCGTGTGTGCGAGCGTGAGTGCATGAGTGCGTGAGTGCGTGCATGCTTTTGTTGACGAAAGACTCAGTGGGTTGCACAATGAGTTCATAAAGATCCCCCATCAAGCAGCTTTCAAACTAGGTCATAAAAAATCATCAGCCTTCCTCCACAGGACAAAACCATCAAGGACAAAGCGTGTGAGGGCGGGGTTGGAAAGTACGAGGTGTGCACTTGTTACAAGGGTGACGGGGGCTCATATGAGGCTCGAAGCGTTTGAGTTGGTTGGAATCCACACATTAGTGTAAAGTCGCCAAAGGGTATAATCACCGGCGCCGTCACACCAGCACAATGGGCAAACGTAGCACTCTTTGCAGCACTATCCATAGCACTATCCGTAAACCTATCCGTAGCACCACCCGTTGTATTATCTGTAGCACTATCAGCAGTCTATAGGCAATCAGTCTGTGTGTCTCAGTGACGATCCAAGTGACCCTGCCTTCTTGAGTTTGCCCTGAATGCGGCCCACCTGGCGCAGGAACTCGTCCACATCCTCGAAGCGGCCTGTCTTGTAGATGAGCATGAGTTGCTCGGGCGGGCACCGCCAGATAGGGCCAGGCGGATGAAGCTCGCCACGTCATAGGGTGCCATTCGCCTCAAGAGACGAGTATTCAAAGTGCGTTGGACGACGTGTCGAGAAACACCCGCCAGGCCCAACCGCCGGATGATCTCGCACACGGGCGCAATCGGGTCCTGCAGCCGCTCCACCTTGACACAGTTGCGCAGCGCCGTGGCGCCCGCCGACTCCCCCGGCGAGTAGAGTTGTTACCAACGATCCGCGCCTGTGAACCGGCACTTAGCTCAAGACACATAGGCTTCATAGATACAACATGGTGTGTTTCGTGCTGCGGACTCCGGGCTTGCCTCAGGGGTTTGAGTGCGTTAAGTATAATCGACACTGAGTCACTCAGGGGTTGACCAGCATTAGTTTTGTCGTCACGAGCAAGCCGGGGCGAGTCACAACACGAGAGAGAGAGACAGAGAGGGACACAGAGATACAGACAGAGAGACGCTTCCGCGTGTATAAGGAGGCACCAGGCTTTCGATGTTTCTATGTTTGGTAATGACCAAAACTCTTCAGTGCAGCGCAACAACCCCACCAGTGCGGAGGCGAAACCCACGACGGCCAAAATACATAGTGATATGGGTCACGAGACCAAACAGAGACGCGGCGATGTGGTCACCAGACCAAACATAGACGTGGCGATATGTCAGACCCACCAGTGAGGAGGCGAACACCACGCCCGGGGAGTCGATGAGCTTCACGTGCTTGTCAAGCACAATCTCCTTCGACACCTTGGTCAGGCCAGCCATCAGGGTTACACAACCGTCCCCTTTTCCGCTGAACTGCCAGCACCTGATAGGGATACTTCTACGCGAGCATGAGGGTCGTATATTGTCCGCTCACCTTCGACACCCTTGAAGGATGCTTTACGTGGGGCCTGGATCGGAGGTGCCCGCATGACTCACCTTCAGGGTGAGTGCTCATACAGACGAGCGGAGGAAGAGGAGCAGGAGATACGTAACATTAAGTCCGGTTGCCCGCAAATCACCCCATGACTGTTGGTGTGTATCTCCTTGCGGGTGTTTCAACAATGAAGAAGTAACATCGGATACATCGCACATCGTATCATCACAGGGCACAGCCGAAGCGAAAGGAGAAGACAGAGAAGAGGATATACACTGTAAACCGTAACGTAGCTGAGGAAGTGAACTGACGTGAAAATTGGTGCTTAGACAACATTGGACGAGCGGCTGGTACCAGTATAGGTAGTGTGAGAGTCAGCAGTTTCGTTAGTTTCAAAGCGTGCCTCCACTCGCGTGGGGCGTGCTTGATTGAAATACCACAGGAAACTTGGACCATCGTCATCTCGAACCAAAGGCAGTATGGGCGGCATGGGCAGCACGGGCAGCACTATGCAGTTCTGGGAACTGTCCAAGTAGTACACAAACCTCCCACAGTGTGGGAGCCTGAATGCGCAAGATGAGGCGTCACGCCGAAATGTGAATGAGAAATCAGGCACTTTTACCGGCTGAACGCGCGTTGACTATCAGTTCGTTCGGAGTTCTGCGTCTTCGATAAAACGTTCGCATCTGAACGTTCCAGTCGGGCGCTCAGAGATTCATTCTCCCTGGAAATGAGAAATTTTGACGGCAGATTTGATCAGGGGAACCTGCATTCTCTGGGCAGATGGGCATATTTCCCGGCGAGCATGGGCAGTGTGGGCAGCAAGGTGAGCATGCACAAGTTGAGGTGAACGAGGCGACGATCGTGAGGCCCTGCCCGGGGTGTTGCCCACGGCTGCAGCGCTGCGGCTGCGCTTCAGCGAGTTGATCAGCGATGACTTGCCCACATTGGGGAATCCCGCAGGCAGGGCCATGTTGAGATACACCATGTTGAGATACAAAGTAAAATCAATGTCAAGATGTTCCGAAGAACATATTGTCCGCATAAGGTATTATAGAGACAAGCCATAATGCATAGCGCTCGTCGCGTCAAGGGCAGCACTTGGTGTCAAGGCGAGGGGTCTGCAACGCGATGTATTTGTATGTTCGCTCTCGGAAGGCGGTACTGGGCTCAACACACTCTACGAGGGGGTTACTGGTACAACGCGGTGAGTTTTGTGCTCATGATTGGCACCTAGGGGCTCGCCTCGAGGGTTTGAGTGCGTTATGTTATAATGTCACTGAGACACTCATGGGTTGACCAGGCCCACTTTTGTCGTCACTGAGAAGCCGGGGTAAGTCATAAACACTTTCGCTTCCGCGCGTGTAAGGATGCACCAGGCTTTCACCATAGCCCCCGTGAGATGGAGAGAGAGATGCTTGTGTGTAAGGAGGCACTCTGACTCCACAACTTCAGTGTTGACGTGGCGACATCTGCGAGAATGTGTACCAATACACTATTCGGTAGTCAGATCCCATGATTTGGCTGCAAAATTGTCACTAAACAGCCTTTTTCAAACTGCCTTGACGACATATGACGAATCAACCGTCTGCGGGTATATGAACTCCCCGAATGCCCGAGACGGGATAGCGCGGCGCACGGGTTGTGCTTTTGGCCGGTCCTCAGGTCCGGGGAAAAACCGTGGAAGATTGTCGAATTCGCCCATCTTCCGCCACAGAATGCACAGCGGCGGGACGGCGCGGCTGTGTTTGCCACACGATGCCGCCGCATCTATGACACATACAGACGCCCAGTGAACGCTGCCATCCCTCGCGGGTGCATTTTCCCCGCGCCGACCGTGCACGGTCTCCTAGCCAGTGTTGCACAATTATTTGCGCACGCGCGCAACAGGGCTGTCGATCAAATCTGACCTATCCTAGTTTCATCACACAAGGGTGAATCATGCGCGATTTTGAGCCTGTTTTGGAACCAGGTTCAAAGGAGGCGCTGCATTCACTGCAAACGCTAAGGCTCGCGCATTGCGCGCCCGGCACCCCCGCTGAAAGTTGGAGACCCACCTATATACCCATAGCTGCAACACTGGGTGGATTGCAGGTACCCCAAGTTGCGGGGTACCCCAAGTTGCTGAGTCAGAGGCACCAGGCTTTCGCCCAGGCCCCTGCTGGTAGTAGACCCTTACTAGACGTATCGCTGCAAGTCAGTGTGACAATGACATAAATTGATCGCATCAAATGCACTAGTGCGTTGAGACACGAATGCCACCAGGCGGCTTGGATGGAGATATTGACATCATTCTTAGCGGTCGAGAAAACCATGACGTGGCGAGAGCATAATCCGTAGAGCCCCATCCACGATGCTGACGGTGATCGCAGTCTTCACTTCAACTTGGGGTTGAGGATTTAGGGAATAGAGTATAGGTGACAGAGTTTAGGCGTGAGCCCCACCCACGATGCCGACGGTAATGGCGGTCTTCATGTTGCGGTTGCGCGCGTAGTTCTTCAACAGCTGCAACAGCGTCTCGCCTCCCAGCGAGTCCTGCCCGCCATGCCCTAGGGGCTGGCAGATGTTGCTCGGCACGTCATCCAGCGCATGTCAAACCCTGGCTTTTGGCATATATTGCTCACCACATCATCCAACGCATTTCGAACCCTCGCTGATTCCTACGACGTGGCGAGCAATATGTCCCAGGCCCTGCTGTACCCGCCCTTGGTGGGCAGCGCGCGCGCGCCCAGCTTGTCGCCGGCGCCGCCGCCCTGACCGCTGCCGCCAGTGGCGCACTTGAACGCCACGCACGGCAGTTCCTCGCGGAAATACTTCAACCACGCCTGCACGTTCTCCTCCACCCAAGAGTCCAAACACCAAACACATACACACTCAGGTGACCATCTAACACTCATATGCTTTTGGTATCGTGACCGAATTTGGTAATGTAAACGAAACACGGACGACCCGAGCCAAAGGTGCACTCGTTAAACGTAAAGGCTCATCATTTCAGTGTGCGCACGACGCGTGCTGGGTTCCAACTGGCCTCCCGCGCAGCGGCAGTCTCGATCACTGAGGACCTCTGAGGGTTTCAGAACATAGTGAACACGATGTTGTCATCGGCCAATGGACTGGGGAATGAAACAGGAGAAATGACGGGATTCGAACCGAGGACATGCTCGAGCGCAAAAAGGTGGTGCACTCCACCGCGAGCGGGAGTCAAAGCGGGGAACCTTGGATTGCAAACCAAGCGACGGACCTGCCTTGGGCGCGAGGTCAATTTTGTTGAGCAGCAGCACCACGCGCTTGTCTGGGTTGGTCCGGCGAACGAGCCGTTCCACCTCCGGCGACCGACACGCCAGCGGGTCGCGCGCGTCCAGCACTTGGATGATCACGTCCGAGACTTCCACCACCTCGAGAGAGGGTCGGTCGACACCCACATTGGGTCTGGTGACCACGTATCGCTGCGTCTTCCGTTTGGTCAGGTGACCGAAACAGGGTCGTTCTCAATGCGTGAAAAACCCTAAAGGGCGCTCTGCGTCCGCCACGTGTTCTGTTTGTTGGATTGACCTGAACAGGGTCACCCCCGATCCGAGGCGCGAAATGACGACGGCCCTACCCAGAGCCACAAAGATTCATGGCTATTGAGTACATTGAGAGCGGGAACTCAACCCTACCTTAACGAACTCCTTGTAGTAGGCGCGGCGGCTGCCGTCGCCATCCTCCCCAGCACGCGCGTCCTCAATGTTGCTGACGTCGTCCAGCTCCGCCACCTTCTTCGCCGCGAAGTCAACCTCCTTCCCGTTCGCCTTCCGCCGCAGGTCCGCCAGCGTCAGCGGCGGCAGTCCGGCCCTAGCGCAGGGCCTGACACGCGTTCTCTGACTGTTTGTTCATGGTACCAGTGGAGCTTGAACGGGGACGCCGAGTCAGACCAGGGATGAGGGATGAGACAGCAAGTGTGCTCGGGTACACTGTGAGCAAGCAGTCAGGGCGGAGGCAGCCCCGCCGCCATGGCATCGCGCGCGCGCTTGCGGTTGTCCGACCTTCGCTCCGCCTTCTCTGCCGCCTTGACCTCCTCGGTGGCCTTCTTTTTCTCCACCTCAAAGTCTATCTCCTTCATCAGCTCATCCTTGAAGGGCCACGCCGCGGGAATGCCGGGGTCCTTGGGAGCCTGACGCGCACGCGCGGAAGGAGGTGGAGGAGTGAGACCATGATAACGTGAGGGGGTGCGAGGAGGCGCAAGTGGAGAGGGTTTGGTTCGGTGGCGGAAGCGCGCCCAAGCCTGAAATCCAAAATGCTACAGCGCCGAAGAGGCGGCGGACACGTGGTCGTACGCCTTGGCGTCGAGCGCTCGCGAGCGTGGAGCGCACAAACGCCCCGTCCTCAGCCTCGCGGCGCGCTGCCGACAGCACAGGGACGGACTCGACGCTGACGCCGACGTCGCCACGAAGCAGCGTAGGCCACGTACGGTTGTGAGATTCTTAGTTCACACCTTGGGCTTGATGCCGAGGCGCTTCTTCTTGTTCACCTCCTTGCGCGCCTTCTTGTGGTGCTCCTTCACCTTCTTGATCAGCTTGTACTTCTGCTTCAGCGTCGTCCTG
>Ga0307489_10003738_pt1 | contig 10063 bp, 8 predicted proteins | sample SB12metaG_FD_202247 | JGI IMG/M metagenome (GOLD analysis project Ga0307489, IMG submission 202247) | Sea-ice brine microbial communities from Beaufort Sea near Barrow, Alaska, United States - SB 1.2 | ecosystem: Environmental > Aquatic > Marine > Coastal | place: USA: Alaska | collected 2017-05-06
AGTAAAAGCTCACCAATTCTTTGATTATCTTAAACATTTATTACTCGAATTGAATAATTAAATATCATTTATTTAATTAGGGAACAGTCTTTCTAGTATACTTTTGTGATAAAACAGATTTTTTGGTAAAACGACTGAGGAAAACCTGATATTTTACTGTAGATTGTCTAATTCGCAATTCTTTTTTCAAAATAACATACTCCTTGAAAATAAGGAGTAAATTTTTGCATTAAGTTAGTAATTAATTAATCAATTAGAGATAAAGACTTTTTCTTCAACAAACGGAACAAGTTAGGCTTTAGATAAAAATTCCGTAGGAACTCGTTCTTTATTGACCTCCAGTTTTTGTATTGTTTTAGAAAATTCTCGTGTGTTTTGCTCGAAAATTTCTTGTCGCTTTACTTCAACTCCTCTATGCATAGTAAGTACGATAGCTCCGATCATTGAAACTAATAAAATTAGACTTGCTACTAGAAAAAAGTAAAAATAGTAGGTATATATCAATAGTCCGATTGATTCTATATTGGAACTAGCATCTACTAAATTTGACCATTGAGTAAAGAAAAAAGGATTACTAATTTGTTGATGTGATTGCGTTATTTCTTCCAGAGATATAGATGATCTAAATAAAAAATCTTCTATGTCTTTTTTAAAAGAGTAAAAATCTGCATATGTTTGAGAAAATCCTTTTTGAAAACTAATTAGTGAAAAAAAAGATTTAATAAAAAAAAGAGTAGTAAGGTAAATATTAAATAAGCCAGAAGATAAAAAAAAGTCGGTAGAAAAGCCCTTAGGGAACCCTAAAATAGGTATTAAGTCACTATCAATAATTAAGAAAATCTCAAAAAGGAAAATAATACCAATAAGTCCTCCAATAGGGAGGTATCTTAAAATATTTTCGTTTATCTCAACTAATTTGATATTTAGCATCATAACTACGAATAAGAAGAGAACTGCGATAGCACCGACATACACGACTAAAAATACCATAGCAAAAAAATCTAGACCTAAAAGAATAAGAAGTCCTGAAACATTACAAAAAACTAGTATCAAAAATAAAACAGAATGCACTGGGTTTTTTGCACGAATAACCATAATCCCAGATAAAATAGTTAGCGTTGAGAAAAGATAAAAAAGAGAGGTTTCGCCTCCATGAATAAATATACTCATAATAATTTCTTTCTATTTTCAAAAAAAATTTGTCAAGTTTAGTATTTAAAAAAGATAAATCAAATGTTCTCTCCTTTAGAACAATTTTCTATTCTGTCTCTTTTTCCAATTTCTTTTGGAAATTTTTACCTTTCATTTACAAATTCAGCATTATTTATGTTTCTAGCAGTGGGTGCTTTTCTTCTGCTTTTAAGTTTCGTAACTTCAAAAGGAGGATTACTTGTGCCTACACATTGGCAGTCTTTAATTGAACTTATTTATGAGTTCGTTGCTAATTTAGTTCAAGAACAAGTGGGTGAAAAAGGTAAACGCTATTTTCCTTTAATATTTACTCTTTTTAGTTTTTTATTAGTTTGTAATCTAATTGGAATGATTCCTTATAGTTTTACAGTAACTAGTCATTTTGTAGTAACTTTTGGTCTCTCCGTTTCTATTTTCATTGGAGTAACCATCATAGGTTTTCAAACACATGGTTTACATTTTTTTAGCTTTTTTCTACCACCAGGGGCTCCATTAGGACTAGCTCCATTATTAGTAGTTTTAGAATTAGTTTCTTATTCTTTCCGTGCTATAAGTTTAGGTGTACGACTATTTGCAAATATGATGGCAGGACATACTTTAGTTAAAATCTTAGCTGGATTTTCTTGGACTATGCTGTCAGTGGGAGGGGTTATGTATGTAGCGTCTCTGATTCCTATGGCTGTTGTGTTTGCATTGACAGGTTTAGAAATCGGAGTTGCAATACTTCAAGCTTACGTTTTTACAATTTTAACTTGTATATATTTAAATGATGCTATTCATCTTCATTAATCAAAACTTATTTTAAGAATTGAAATACAGATGTTTTTTGTTTTTCTATCATATGAGTTTAGTAGAATTATTTTTACAATGAATTACTGCTTGAAAAAAAGTAGTAATTCGTTGCAAAAATAATTTGGAAACAAGATAAAAAGAAACGTTTTAAAATTTATTTATTTTCTTTAAAAAAAAATTAAATTCAGAAGATTAAAACAGTTAGGAACAATCTTTTCATAAAAAGAGTTTATATATGGCAAAATTTATTTATTTATCACTTTGCATTGCATTTTATGCATTAAGTGTATTTCAAGTTGCTTTAAATGATGCTGCAGAGCCTTGGCAAATTGGTTTTCAGGATCCAGCAACACCTGTAATGCAAGGTTTAATTGATCTACATCATGACATTTTTTCTTTTATGGTTTTTATACTTTTATTCGTTGTTTGGATGCTTGGACGTACAATTTATAAGTTCAACGCAAAAAGAAATCCAATTCCCGCAAAAATCATTCATGGGACTGTTATTGAAATTGCATGGACGGTAACTCCAAGTTTTATTCTAATGTTAATTGCTGTTCCTTCATTTGCTTTATTATATTCCACTGATGAATTAGTAGATCCTTCTATTACTTTAAAAGCTATTGGTCATCAGTGGTATTGGAGTTATGAGTATTCTGACTATACCGATTCAGATGAATCCTCAATTATGTTTGACAGCTATATGATCCCAGAAGATGATTTAGAGTTAGGACAATTACGACTTTTAGAAGTGGATAACCGAGTAGTTCTTCCTGTAAATACAAACGTTCGAGTAATAATAACAGCTGCAGACGTCTTACATAGTTGGGCTGTACCTTCTTTAGGAATTAAATGTGATGCGGTTCCTGGACGTTTAAACCAAGTCTCTTTATATTTGAAACGCGAGGGTGTATTCTACGGACAATGTAGCGAGCTTTGTGGAGCAAACCATGGGTTTATGCCAATAGTTGTAGAGGGAGTAAATTTAGATAGTTATGTAGACTGGATTTCTAATAAATTAGAAGATATCTAAATTAACAGGATATAATATTTATTTCGAAAAAAGGGAAAAGGTCAAAAGCGAATTTATTTTATAAAAGCTATTTTCAATGAGTAATACTTTACAAAAACATCCATTCCATTTAGTGGATCCTAGTCCATGGCCAATCTTTACATCTCTTGCAGCTTTTACAACAACTTTTGGTGGTGTAATGTTTATGCATGGGTTTGTAGGTGGCGATTTCGCCCTAATGTTAGGACTTATAATGATTATTTATTCTATGTTTGTTTGGTGGCGTGATGTAATTCGTGAGTCAACTTTTGAAGGACACCATACACTAGGTGTACAAGCAGGGTTACGTATGGGAATGATCTTGTTTATTGTTTCTGAAATAATGTTTTTCTTTGCTTTTTTTTGGGCATTTTTTCATTCTAGCTTAGCACCGACAATAGAAATCGGTGCTGTTTGGCCTCCAAAAGGACTTGAGGTATTAAATCCTTGGGAAGTCCCTTTCTTAAATACTTTAATTCTGCTTACTTCAGGAGCTTCAGTAACATGGGCACATCACGCTATTTTAGCAGGACACAGAACACAAGGAATTTATGCATTAATAGTTACTGTTTTACTGGCTACCGTATTCACAGGGTTACAGGTGTTAGAGTATTTAGACGCGCCTTTTAATATTTCAGATAGTATTTATGGTTCTTGTTTTTATATGGCTACAGGTTTTCATGGATTTCACGTTTTTGTTGGTACTGTCTTTCTTGCTGTGTGCTTAGTACGATTGACAAAGTTTCACTTTACTCGTAAACATCATTTTGGATTCGAAGCAGCTGCCTGGTATTGGCACTTTGTAGACGTAGTTTGGTTATTCTTATTCGTTGCTATTTATTGGTGGGGAGGGGTTTAGACTGGTAAATTTAATGATAACTTCATCTCTTATGAGGTAGAAACCTTAAAAATTTTAGTCTTTTATTTTTTCTTGTTTTTTCACAAGAAAAAATAGAAGGTTACATGTAAACTTTATAAGTAAAAAATCTCAAAACAATGGTAAAGATTTTATGATAAAAAAAGCAGGTACTGAGCAAATAAGCTTTATTTTTACATGTGCCGTTATATTTAACTTCACTAATCGCCGTCCGTTTTTACGGACAGAGATTAGCGAAGCCGAATATAATTTACTATTTTTGGAATAATCCAATAACAATTAAATCTAGAAAAGTATTGAGAGAGCAATTTTGTGTGTCAATAAAAACACAGGTGATGGGTAAAGGAAAAAGAAAAGAATAAAGAAAAAACTAGCACCTATAACCAATGCTTTTTCTTTATCCATTGTTTCATATGAAGCCCAAGCTTTTGGATTTTCAAAGTACATAATTTTGATTAATCTAATGTAATAAAAACAACTTACAACACTAGTTAAAACACCAACTAAAGCCCCAATGTATAGGGAAGAACCTAACGCTGCAAAAAATAAGTAGAATTTACTACAAAACCCTGCTAGCGGAGGTATTCCTGCTATAGAAAAAAGATTTAAGCTCATATTTATAGCAAGTAGAGGATTCAATTTCGCTAACTTATGTAAGTCGCTAATATACTTAACACTAAATCCTTGTCCACTTTGGCGTAATGATAGGATACTAGCAAACATATTAATAGTCATAATAACATAAACTAATATATATAAAAGTAATGCTTGGATTCCTTCTATACTCCCGCATGAAAAAGCTAATAGCATATAACCAACATGACCTATTGCACTATAAACAATTAATCTCTTTAGCTTTTTTTGACTCATCGCAGCAAAAGAAGCTAATATCATAGACGCTATGCTACAAAAAAGGACGATACTTTGCCAAGAAAAAAGAAAATCATAAAAGCTATATAAGAATAGTCGCATAAACAAGCCAAACACCGCTATTTTTGGAGTTATTAAAAAAAAGGCAGTTATAGAAGTTGGTGAACCTTCATAAACATCAGGTGCCCACATATGGAAAGGGACTGCTGTCAATTTAAAGAGAAATCCAACCGCTAGAAATAAAATTCCTAACAAGATACCACTTGAAAACAAGAAAGAAAGTTTACCTAGCCCCGAAAAAAGTTTAGCCAATTCTTCAAAATTTGTAATCCCTGTAAATCCGTAAATGATGGAACAACCAAAAAGAAGTACACCTGAAGAAAAAGCACCTAGTAAAAAGTATTTGATACCTGCTTCAGTGGAAAATTCTGAGTTGCGCTTCGATGCTGCTAAAACATAGAAAGATAAACTTTGTAATTCAATAGCTAGATACATTGATATGAAATCGTATGATGAAACCATTAAAAGCATACTTGCAGTTGATATCAAAATTAGAATAATAGGCTCAAAAGAATTCAATTTTTCTTGTTTTAAATAGTCTAAAGAAATAAAAATGGAGGCGAATGAACTAATAAGAATAAGAACTTTTAAGAAAAAACTTAGATCGTCAATAGTTAAACAGTTGTAGAAAAAGACTGCTCTCTGAATAGGACTGTTCAACACCAAAAGAAGAGTAAATCCAATAATGAGTAATCCTAATCTTGCAACGTTTCCTGAAAGAACTGGAAAGTTTTTCTCCTTTGAGGTTGTAAAAAAAGCCCCATAAACTAGGAGAAAAATAGTAGTAGTTAATAAAAAAAATTCGGGAATGACTGGTTTGAAATCATTCACAAATAAATGAAGAAAATTAAAAGTCATAGTTTCTTTGCTTTCTTTGCGAACCTCCACTTGCGTCTGTTGTTTATAAGTTTCCTGCCAATTTTCCTCATAAAGAATCAATCAAATTGGATCCTATTTTACAAAAAGTATAATAGTATGCTTTCTGTAAAACAGATTGACTTTCTATGTGAAGATCAATAATTCACCTTAGGAAAAATTTCCTTGTTGAATTAAATTCGCTACTGAAACATGCATTCCCTCTAAAAATATCTCAGGATATAGGCCCATCCAAATAACACCAAATATAAAGGGAAGAAACATGTAAACTTCTCGTCGATTTAAATCTGCAAAACTACTAAAAGATTCCGTCTTAATGTTCCCAAATATTACTCTGTTGAATAACCACATAGAATAAGCAGTACCGAATACCATTCCAGTAGTGGCAAGTGTACCAGCAAAAGGATTAGTTTGGAAAGCTCCTGCTAAGATAAGAAACTCACCTACAAAACTGCTTGTTCCTGGCAGACTAATATTTCCCAAGGTAAAAAATAAGAATATTAAGGAGAATAGTGGCATCGTTTGAACAGCACCACCATAGTATTTGACTAATCTAGTGTGAGAGCGCTCATATAAACAACCTACACATAAAAAAAGTGCAGAAGATACTAAACCATGACTTAACATTAATAATAAACTACCTTCGATTCCTTGTAGATTTAAACTAAAAATACCGAGGGTCACATAATTCATGTGAGCAACTGAAGAATAAGCAATTATCTTTTTGAGATCAACTTGTCTTAATGTAGTTAAAGATGCATATATAATAGCTATTACACTCATAGTATAAATTAACGGTGTATAGAATAGTGTTGCTTCTGGAAACATTGGTATTGAAAATCTTAAAAAACCGTAAGTTCCTAATTTAAGTAAAATTCCAGCTAATATAACAGAACCTGCTGTCGGTGCTTCTACGTGAGCTTCCGGAAGCCATATGTGTACGGGAATCATTGGTACTTTTACTGCAAACGAGGCAAAGAAAGCTAACCAAAGAAGAAGTTGACGTTTCTCACTAAATTCTGTAGCTAATAATATTTGGTAATCCGTTGTTCCTGTTTGGAAGTGAATCAGTAAAATAGCTAATAACATCAAAACTGATCCAAAAAGAGTGTATAAAAAAAACTGATATGCAGCTCGAATTTTCCTTTCACGTGAACCCCACACTCCAATTATTAGAAACATAGGAATTAGCACGCTTTCAAAGAATACATAGAAAATAAGTAAATCTAGCATACAAAAAACTGCAATCATAAAAGATTCTAGCACTAAAAAAGCAATTAGGTATTCTTTAACATTTTTTTTTATACTAAACCAACCCACTAAAAGGCAAGATGGAATTAAAAAAGTAGTTAAAACAATGAAATATATAGAAAGCCCATCCACACCTAGAACAAAATGAATATTTGAGTAAGGAAGCCAGTAAAAGCTTTCAAAAAACTGAAATTTAGCAGTCCCATAATCAAATCTTACCCATAAAAATAATGACAATATAAAATTTAAACATGATGAGATTAAAGCTATGTTTTTAGCGATCCTTACTTCTGAATTAGGGATGAAAATTAAAAGAAAGCTGGTGAATAATGGAAGAAATAGAATAGTAGAAAGTAAAGAAAAATTAAACATAGAAAAGCTTTCTTTTAAGAAAAATCCTTTCTGCATGCAAAGGATAAAATACCTTATAATGGATTTAAAAAAACGCTATCTAAAGGTAAAAAGTTTGTTTCGTGCAAAATTTATCAAGATATTATTTAATCTTTGAAAAACTAGGATTAGTGGGTAAAAAATTTACCACCATCTATAATGAGCTACACCTCGATTAGATTCCACTAACCGATTTAATTCATCTCGTTTTTTACAAGCATAAGCTTCTTTGAAAAAGGAATCCCGAATCTCTTGTGCTAGAACTAGATGAAAAGCTTGCCCTACATTTTTTTTCTTTTTTGCTTTCGCCCCTTCTAGGATCCATTTGATAGCAATTGATTCTTGTCGATGCTTGGAAAGAATAGCAGGTACTTGATAATTTGTCCCTGCTATTCGAACGCTCTTTAACTGAAAGACTGGTTTCACTGTTAGAACAGCGTTTTTAAAATGGTCTATAGATTTATCCGAATTAGATAAATTCTTTGTTTTTGGAGGGTTTTTAGCAAGGTCTTCTAACGTATTAGAAACCAGTTTGACAGCTTTAGCTTTTTTTCCCTTTTTCATTAAAAAATTAACTAGTTTTGTAAGAAGAGGATCTTGAATCGATAATCCTACTGATTTTTCTAAATGAAGTTTTCGCATAAGTTTTTCTTTTTTTGTAAAAACTTTTATTCAAAGCTTTGTGATCACAAAGCTTTACGGACTTGTTTAAATATATTTATTTCCTACTTATGTTAATTTGGATTCTTTTTCAAAATGATTAATAAATAAAAAACTAATTATAAAGAGGAAATATAAACGGTTATCTATCCAGTAAGAAAGAATATCCCACAAACCTACCATGCTAATAAAAAATGTAATACCTATTAACATAATCAAAGCGTAATGGTATAAAAAACCACTTTGTAATTTTCTTAATTGCTTGATCCATTCTTGAATACTAGTTGAAATTCCGTAAGGACCTAATATCTCAAAAGTCCCTTTATCTAAAGTTTTAAATGAAACATTATATCCAAATGACATAATACTTTTAGCTATAAATTCATTATAAACCTTATCAAATAGCCAACGTTTATTTAAAAATAAGTACATCATGCGCCCAAAAGACGTGATTTTTAACTTATAAGTTGTAGAAGCGAATAAAACGTTTATGAAATAAGCAAAAAACGCACCAAAAATAGTAAGGAAAAAAGGTAATAATTTTGTAGATTGTGGAATCCATTCCGAATCCAACAAAATAGAGTTTTGGGGTAACGTAAATAGTGCATTTCCCCAAAAAGTGCTTCCCGCACCTAACATCATATCTTTCGTTAAATAACCTAAAAATATGCTACCAAAAGCTAAAGGCAGAAGAGGAAGAGCTAGTAGAAAAGGTGCGTCATGCACCGTTTTTACTGAAGATTTGAGAGCATTGCTAGGCCCTAAAAATGCTAAGAAAATTAAGCGAAAAGAATAGTATGATGTCATAAAAACAGACATACTTCCTAACCAATAAGCGAAATTTCCGCTTAAAGTAAATTTCGCATAAGCTAATTCTAAAATTACATCTTTAGAGTAGTATCCTGTGAGAAAAGGAAACCCGGCTAATGATAAAGATCCAATAAGTATCATAGTGTAAGTATACGGAAGAAGGTTTCCAATACCACCCATTTTCCTCATATCTTGTTCATCAGAAAGCGCGTGAATAATGGAACCCGCACTTAAAAATAATAAAGCCTTAAAAAAAGCGTGATTCATCAAATGAAAAATACTTACTGAATAGCTTGATAAACCACAAGCGAAAACCATATATCCAAGTTGACTACAAGTAGAATAAGCAATAACTCTCTTCAAATCGTTTTGCAGAATTCCTGTAGAAGCTGCTAAAAAGCAAGTCATTGCCCCTGTAAAACAAATTAAAGCTAATGCTTGTGGCGAGTATTCTAACAAAGGTGAAGATCGTGCCATAAGAAAAACCCCAGCAGTTACTAAAGTAGCAGCGTGAATTAAAGCAGAAACAGGTGTAGGTCCCTCCATAGCGTCAGGAAGCCAAGTATGAAGACCAATTTGAGAAGATTTTCCCACAACACCTATAAATAAAAGGCAAGAAATCAAAGTTATAGAATCTACTGGGACATTAAAGAATAAAATAGAATGGTTAGTAAAATAAGGGACGCAAGCAAAAACAGTGGTATAATCCACAGTTTTAAAAACAGAAAAGATACCTAAAATTCCAAGAGCTAATCCAAAGTCTCCTATTTTGTTAACAAGCATAGCTTTTAAACCTGCTTTATTTGCTTGGAGACGTGTTACCCAAAAATTAATCAGTAGATACGAAGCTAATCCTATTCCTTCCCAACCTAAAAACATTTGAATAAAATTATCAGCGGTAACTAAAATTAACATAAAAAAAGTGAAGATAGACAAGTATGACATAAATCTCGGAAGATGAGGATCTTCACCCATGTAAGAAATTGAATATATATGTATCGATGTACTTGCGGTCGTAACAGTAATTAGCATAACGACAGATAAGCTGTCAAACATGAATCCCCAAGAAGCATCAAACATTTCGGAATGAAACCAAGGAGCAAATTTTATGTAACAAGGACTTCCTGCAAGACCTACCTCATAAAAAGCGACCCAAGACAAAATGGCTGATAAACCAACACAACTTGCTGAAAAAAAGCTAGCTCCTCGATAACCTAGATATCGTCCAAAGAAAC
>Ga0307489_10003739_pt1 | contig 10061 bp, 17 predicted proteins | sample SB12metaG_FD_202247 | JGI IMG/M metagenome (GOLD analysis project Ga0307489, IMG submission 202247) | Sea-ice brine microbial communities from Beaufort Sea near Barrow, Alaska, United States - SB 1.2 | ecosystem: Environmental > Aquatic > Marine > Coastal | place: USA: Alaska | collected...
ATGTCGAAATTACTGTTCGACGGGGGGCCGCTGCCAGTACAGGTAGTGCCACCCCTGCCTTGAGCGCGTCCTGCACGTAGCCGCCGCCGTTCTCCGAGTGCACGTTGACCACAGTGACCCCCCACTCGCCCATCTCCTCCGCGAACGCCGTGGACCAGGGGCTTACCCTCGTCCACTGTTCAGCTCAACTTGAGCGCTTTGTATGGGATAGGGGGTGTACGTAAGGGATTGTGTAGCCCATGTTCAGGGGGTGTTAGGGGGTGTGTAGGGTGTGTAGGGTATTTATTTGTGTCAGACACGGCTCAAGTTGAGCTGAAAAGTGGGAGAGTGTAAGCCCCTGCCGTGAACGCGGGCGACCGCGTTCCGTAGTACAGCGTCACCTTGCGGCCTCAGAACAGGGCCAGGAATGGTCTAGGGTTTTGGGGTTTAGGGTTCAGGGTTTTGGGTTTAGGGTTTGGGGTTTTGGGTTTAGTGTAGCACAGCGTCACCTCGCAGCTCACACCAGGGCCGGGAATGGTCAACGTTTATCAGTCTGAGCGGTCGTATCACCACCTACATACTGGGACCTAGAGGCAGACCAGGGCCCGGAATGGTGAGCGTCTATCAGTCTGAGTGGCCATTTTACCACTAAAATACTGGGCCCTAGCTAGTGCCTGGTCTGCTCTGTAGTATGGATCTTAATTTGTAGTACCGTCTGAGTTTTGGTCAAATCACGAAAACACAATATATAATATTGTCTTTGGGCCCGATCACCAAATTCCCACCGTACTACATGAAGTACCAAGTACTACATCTAGTCGGGAGTTTAGATCAGGCACTAGACGCAGAGAGGGGCTTCATAGTCTTAGAGGTACAGCAAACGATGAGCAGCCCTACCCTTGAGAGTGCCGGAGGAGATGAGGGCGCGGATGGGGGAGATGCCGCTGCCCGTGGCAAACAGCAGGACGTTGGGGCACTCGGCCTGGGCCACCGTGGTGATTCCGCTGAGGTCGAAACCCTTGCCCATGACGGGGCTCAGGTCCACGGCCGCGCCCTCGCCCAGCGCGCACACCTCGCCCGCGGTGCCGTCCCCGCCCTTCACGTAGCGCCGCAAGTTGACATTGACAGAACAGTTTGCAATCAGTTTGTCGCATGTTACCTCTAAGCGCTGAAACCAGGTAGCAGGTGGTAAGATTGACGAGCACACCGTACACGGGTGATTGCAAAAAATCATACACGCCAGCGACATCTTATTCCGTGATTGCAAACATATGTTTACACTCAATGACGGGTCTGGTATCGAAGATGTGGTATTGAATCCCGTTCGACCAATCAGAACTGTACATTTCGAAAACCCCACCGACCTGCCCGCCGACAGTCTGACCTGGTCGCGATCCTTGAGTAAACAGACCCTCGACTTCGAGCATATAAACCCGACCGGTCAGGCTGACACTTTGTTTAAGCTGCACCGCCCTGCCTTGATGAGGAACTCCATCTTGTCTGAGAACGCGTTCCCAAACTTATCCCGCCCCGCGTCCATCGCTGACGCGATCGCGATGAACGCCGGCTTGCCGTCCTCCGCTGTGCGCATCTGCACGAACATGCCGGGCTTCGTGTAGCCCTCGGGGCAGGGCCGCAAGTTGCAATCAAGCGTGACACTTTAAACTCAGCGTCTGGTTTGGTATCGAAGGTATGGTATCGAATCCCGTTCGACCAATCAGAAACGTCCTAAACAAAACACCTGCCGACCAAGTATCCGACAGACCGACCGGGTCGCGATCCTTGAGTAAATAGACCCTCGATTTCGAGGAGATCAGCGTCACTTGTGATCCGACGCCGACACTGAGTCTAAGGCAGTTTATCACAATCTCAAATTGAAGTTTCATGAGTGTTACGCGGCAGGGTTTCCTGATGACCGCCCGAGAGGTGGCGCGGCGGGTTGCGCGCTCTGACTGTCCCGCCCGAAGAACCGACGCAGACTACGGTGCCTCTAAATGCACCAAATCGCCGTGCGAGAGTGTTGGCAGCGGCGGCAGCGGCTTCAACAATCGCGTCCAACACGGGTTTCAGTTGCAAGCAGGGGCTTACACTCGTTCCCATTTCCGCTCAACTTGAGCTTACTTCGCCCCATTCCGCTCAACTTGAGCTTACTTTATCCCCCATATCACAAAGTTAATCCGTGGATGTGTCCAGAAGGTGCTATAGTTGAGCTCTAGTGTGAGCGATGTGTTCCCGAAGATCCTCAAGTTGAGCTCTGAAGTGAGCGAGTATCAGCCTCTGGTTGCAAGGTGCAGCGCCCCACCTTGGCCACCTCGTTGTCCACCTGCAGCACGATGGAGTGGAGGCCGCCCTCCGCCGCCGCCGACTTGTTCGACACCACCTTGCAGGGGCTTCCCCTCGTCCACTTTTCAGCTCAACGTGAGCACTTTTCGTCCCACGTGGTGGGGTGCTTTGCTGGTTTCAGAGTACTTGACAAAAATGGCTCGGGTTGAGCAAAGATGTGGACGCGTGTAAGCCCCTGCCACCTTGGCGGGAGCCCACACAATGGGGTCGCCCCACGCTGCCTTGGTCTGCACCGGGCGGTAGGGACCCGAATTGAGGAGAGACAATGCATCGGATGGATAGAGGGAGAGGAACTTCAGGGTGTGCATCCGACAGTGTAGACGGCACGGTGGTGTGATGGTGCAGGCGTCTTCGGTTTTGCGGTGCCGCGTCACTCCCCTGCCTGCTGGCGGTGCCTGAAGCCTCCGCTGCGGCCGGTGACGCCGCGGCGCGCGGCCAGGGTGGCGGGCATCGGCAGGGCACCGGCGAAGGCGCGTGACTTGGCGGCGGTGAGGCCGCGCGCCGATGCGGCGGTGCTGGGTACGCACGCGCTGGCGCTCATGCACGGGACGCTCATGGTCATGGTTGTGAGGATGCGCTGGTAGCGGCGGGTGAGATGGGTCAACAGCTTGGCGCTGGGAGGGAGTAGCGCCGGAACGATCGCGTGGGAGCCGATGTTGCAGGCACTCAGAGGCAGCTGTCTCTGTGCAGATCCGGTGGTGGGTTTGACCCCACCCCCACCGGATCTGCACCGACATGTCAACGCGGTACATATGAACTGACAAGGTCAGGGGTACTCTCATAAATAACAGGGTAGAGCACCCTCCGATGTGCAGCCTAAGCCGTCTTTTCTCGAGGATTTGCCGAAAAAACAGGACAGGGAGAGGCGGCGCGGCCGGGAAACGGGCCGGGACGGCGCGACTCGCGCAGAAACACGGCGTGACGCAGGGCGAATGGAACGCACAGCCCCAGTTTTAGTCAGCGCACACCTCGCGGCGCGCTCTTACCGCCCGGAGACGGTCACGGGACGCGGCACAAGCATGCACGGGGTCTACGAATCGAACTAAACAACACTAAAAATGAGCACGGGGTCTACGAATCGAACTCTACGCGCCCCAAAAGACGCTGCGCACGGCCAACACGGCGGCGACGTTGTCGCTCGCCACCCCGCCGCCGCGGGTACGGGATAATGACCCTTCCCCCTGTCGATCAGCGGTGACGGCAGCCGGCGACGTCCTCGCGGGCGCGTGCGTGTGCGTAGAAGTGGCGCTGGCGGCGTCGAATGTGTCGAGAAAAGGCCCAGCACCACTATTTTCCCCTTCTAGGAGGGTCCTGATCTACCCCGTTATTTATTACCCCTGACAAGGCATTAGTTGTCGGCACGGGTGCGGGTACTCACGGCGTCGCTTCAACCTGACCATACCCGGCACCAAGCAGCGCCGACTTCCGTCACACCACGGACTGCACCGCTGAGGCTGGTGACTCACGGTTGGAGGGCGGCGCACTCGACCTCGCGGGCGACACGCCGGAGCAGAGTGACAAGATATGATCCGATATCGATGTGGGAGATCGATATGGGAGATCGATACGGGAGATCGGACATCCATGAGATATCGATAAGGATATGGTTATCTACCATATCGATAGGGTCATCCTGGATATCGATATGGGATGTGGGCTAATGATATGGGAGATAACCGTATCGATCACGAGGAGGGGGAGAAGGAGGGGAGGAGAACGAACAACTGATCACGTGAGCAGCAGCAGGAGGAGGAGGCAACCGAGGACGAGATGGAGGAGGAGAGTTAAAGGCATACTATGGATACTATGACGTGGCGAGCGATATCTGCCAGGTCCTGCCGGCCCGTCGCCCGGCTAGCCCAAACTCATATTGCTCGGATGGGCAGCAGCGTCACCCCGCGCATCAGCAGCCCCGACCCCGCCCGCCGCCGCCGTGACCCCGGCACGCATACTTCGCACATCTTCACTCCGCGCGCCGGGTAGTCGACGGCAACAGGAGAAGTGGCACCGTGGGCCGGGCGGCGCCGCAACCAAAACTGTTCAACTTATTGTTCAACTGTGCCACGTGTGACGCGGCCTCTTCGATCTGAGTTTGGCGCCAAAACATTCTCTACCCATTTGCACGCTTAGAGACGGGGGGAGTCAAACCAAGGCAACATTGCAAAAAGCTCCAACGAACTTTCCAGAGTGTGCGGAATGGTCCTCCTCCATTGGGTCAAAGGGACAGAGCACCTCTATTAATGACCAATCATTGTGACCAATCATTGTTGAAGTGTAATCTGTGCCAAATCACATTCCCCCCCGCAAAGAGGTTTTTCTACCCTCTGGCAGTTTCCATTTTTTAGCACCCCTCAGTTGAATAACCCCCCTCATTAATAAAATATACCCCCCCTCATCAGATGCTCGCCTGAGGCCACGCGTTGAGGTAGTTCAGCGGTACTTCCTCCGGGGCGTCCGCACGGCGTTCCCCAGCTACCTCCACTTTCCTCACTTCGCGCCCCCGCTCGAACACTCGTTCGAGCACCTCCCCTACCTCGACGCTCCGGCAAGCGCGCGCGCGTTGTTCGCCCCCTGAGGCCGTCTCCGTTTCCGTAAGCTTCCATTTTCGTCGGAAGCTGCGAGAACAACGAGGGTTGGAAAAAACGAATGGTGACGCACACCACCGGAGGGCTCATCGCAACCCTTCTAAACACGCAGGTGCGCCGGCGCCCTACGCCCCACCCCCGACCCCCTCCTTTCCCCGACCCCCTCCCCCGTCTCCGACCCCCTAAACCCTCCCGCCCCCGCCCCCGTCCCGCCCGACTCCCCGAGCGTAGCGTTATTTATATTCTCGGGAGGCCGCGGGGTGAGAAAGCGTGTGTCATACTGGTACTCAGCTGTACGAGTAGCTGTCCTGACGACCCCCGTCTACCATTTACCCCCGACAGACGACGTTCCCCGCGTCCGAGGGGATGGACGCGCCACGCGCCTCCCCCGCGGAGGTGTCGCTGTGCCGGCAGTCCACCATGGAGTTCATCGGAACGCTGCTCAAGGGCGTGGACACGCCCGACGAGCCCCTCCCGCAGCTCTTTGACGGCGGGGCAGCATGCGCAGTCAAGTCAATCTGAGGAAATAATGCCCCGTGTCCCGGGCCCGGCCCCGGCCCCGGGCCCGGCCCCGTCCCCGGCCCCGGCCCCGGCCCCGGCCCCGGCCCCGGCCCCGGCCCCGGCCCTCGCCCTCGCTCCCACGGCCCCACGGCCCTCCTCCTGCGCCTCCAGGAGTTCCTTCCTTTCCTTCTTCCTCTTCGTCCCCTCGTCCTCCTCCTCCTCCTCCCCACCCTCTTCCGCCCCAACCCCCTCACCCTCAACTTCTCCTCCCACCTCAGCCCACCTCCTCTTCTCGCTCCCTGCCCCCTCACCCCCTGCTCCCCCACCCCCTCCCTACCACCTCCACGGCCACCTCGCTCTGCCCCTGCGCCTGTCCCCGCCCCCGCCCCCGCCCTCGCCCCGCCCCGCCCCACCCCACCCGCGCCCCCCACCTCCATTCCCCACCCCTGCACCCGCCCCTGCCCTGACGTCCCCCCGGCCCCGCCCCTGCCCCTGCGGCCTGTCCACCGTGTCACCTTGCCACCTGCCACACCCACAATTCACCGCGCCGCATACCCGGGGATCGTTTCACCCCGACCGAACCCTCCCCAAGATGAGTTGAGCTGCGAGCTGCGAGAAGAGTTGTTGAGTGATGCGGCCAGCGTCGTTCTGTGAACCCCGCCCCTCTGCCACGGCCTCGCGGCCGACTTCTCATTCGACGGCACCACGCCCCGCGGCCCCACTCCGTCGCTCGGGCCCTTCCTACACACCCTCGTTGCGGTAGGACCGCCCCCCGCACCCCGCAGAAACTGCTACAAACGCCCTTCCACACATTCGCCAACCCTTGTCTTTTGTGGTGACCGCTCGTTTCTTGCGATTGTGAAGCACGCTGTCCATCTGATGCTTTTGAGCGTTTTTGGCCGGGCCGTATATGGCGGAGCAGAATACGGCTGACAAGCTGGCGGCCTCGACGCCCGCCGCGTTCGCAGGCAACGGCGGCGGCGGCGTCGGCGGCGACAAGAACGCACTGAAGCGGCGCATGCCCCGGCCGGAGATCGTGGTGGCGGCAGGGCCTTACACTCGTCCACTCCTCAGCTCAACCTGAGCCGTTTCTGACACAAAATACACCCTAATCCCCCCTCCAAAGACTTCCTGAGACCTCCTAGACACCCCTTATTGTAACCCTACATGCTCCCCCTATCTAACAGAAAGCGCTTACGTTGAGCTGAGAAGTTGGCGAGTGTAAGCCCCTGGGTGAAGGCGGTGCCAGCTGTGTCAGCGGCACAGCTGGCGGCGGCGGCGCCACCCGCCAAGCGCGTGAAGCGCATCACCAGCGCGCCCGCCGCCACCGGCCCGCCGCGCTGGGGCTCCGCGCCCTCCTCCGCCGCCAAGGCAGGGCCTTTGTGACAAAATGCCTGAAGCTATAAGTTTTCGTACCCTTGGCTCAAAAAAAAAAGCTCGAGATTTTTGAGTCAAACGACGCCACATGATTTTTTCGCCGTGATATGGCGTCTTTTTGACTCAAGAATCTTGAATTGAACTGAGCAGCGCCTGAAATAATACAGCTTCAGGCACCTTGTCATACACGGCGTCCCCTTTTCAAAGCTCAACTTTGGTCCCTGAACCGGAGACAGTGTGTGAGAGCCTCAGAGAGACGCTTCTGCGGGTACAAGGGGCCACCAGGCTTTCGTCCTGCCCCCCGTCAGCTCGTGTCCCTGAACGCACTCAAGATATGCCAGGTCGATACATCAAAGGTGCCAAGATTCCAATCGGGTGTGAGACCCTGCGCCGCGGTGGCCCGCACGCCCATTGCGCCCCTGGACATCACGCTCCCCAAGGTAGGGTCTGACAGATTTTCCTGTAACTGTCATAGGATGTAGTTTAACTCAAGAGGCAATGGTGATACTATTACTTTATAACGTTCATCGAGTCCCAAGGCGCTTCACATGGTGAGCTTAACCAACCCTGTCCGCGATTTCAAGGTTGAAATTGCATTTGATGACGAAGCGAGCAGCATCTGTCAGGCCCTACCCGAAGGACATTCCCAAGAAGGCCAAGAACCCGAAGCGCGCGGACCGGCGGCGCACCATCGCGCGATTCACCACCGCCATCCTGCGCGCCGGCGGCAGCAACGCCTTCATCGCGCGCGACGGCCTCGGCTACCGCAAGGCAGGGCCCGCCACCTGGAACCGAGCGAGCAGGCGGCGGCATTTCGCCGATGCCCAGACGAGAGGGGCGCAGCGAGTGGATAGTGCCCAATTCGGTATTTCGAGGGACCCGGGTGTATGACTGGTTGAGTACGGACTCCACCAAGTGTAAATGAGGGGGAATTCGCCACTCCCTCCCTTGTCCGCCTTAATTGCCAGCACCTATGAGAAATTCCGCAGATCCCGCCAAGTATGCACTGTGGGATAACATAGATGGGTTGGAGACAAAACGCGTGAGTTGAGTTAAAAAAGGAAACCAGCGACTCGCAGTCCCTGGCGCCAGGCGTTCGATCGGTTCCTGGTGGAGACGTACGGCAACACGTTCTCGGAGGGCATGTACTGGTACGAGAACGCGCGCGTGGAACCTTTCTTCCGTGTGCTGTTCCACATCGCCACAGAGGCAGGGGCTTGCACTTGTTCACGTCAGAGCTCAACTTGAGCAACTCCAGGACACATTCATGAGGTAAATCGGGTTACATGGTGAATGGAAGAGCTCATTTTAAGCTGAAATGAGAACGAGTGCGAGTCCCTGCAAAGAGGGGCGCGTGCAGCTGAGTGAGGACGCCGTCAACGCCCTCTTCTGCAAGCGCGAAAAGCGGCAGGCGGCGGAATGGCTGCTCGACGAGGAGGAGCTGTCGAAGTACGGCGTGACGGCCACAGAGCTGGCTGCGATCTTCGAGGGTCCTCCATCTCTGTCTGTGACAGGGTACCCGCGGGGCACGCCCCTGGTAGGGTGGTGCAGGTTGACTCTATCAAACCCGAGTCGAAACCGCGCCTGATTTCAGCTTGAAACTTAGATGTGATGAACCGCTTTCAAACTTTTCTCTCAACTTGAACTTGCGCCGCTACACCCTGGCCATCCCAACCGACCAGGAGCTGGACAACGGCGTGGTCCCGCGCGTTGGCGCTGCGCGCGCGGGGGCGGCGTCCGCCAAGGTGGGGCGGTGCGAGTTGACCATATGAAATCCAAGTTGAAACCGCCAGGAACTGTAAGCGCTTGAAACTAGAACATGTTATGCTGCTTTCAATTTTGCTTCAATTTTGCTTCAATTTTGCTTTCAAGTTCAACGTGCGCCGCTACTCCAAGGGCAAGACGGCGATGGCGGCGATAGGGGTGCCCGGGCCCGCAGCGGCGGCGGCGGCGGGGCACCACGGCCTCACGGGTCACCCCGGCGGCGCCGCGGCCATACGGGCAGGGGCTTACACTGGTCCACTTCTCAGCTTAACCTGAGCCGTTTCGGACACAAAAAGACACCCTACACACCCTATAATACCCTCTAATATGCTGTAGTACCCTGCAATACCCCCTCAGCACCCCCTAAATACCCCCTGAACACCATCTAGACACACCCACTATGCCACAGAAAGCGCTTACCTTGAGCTGAAAAGTGGAAGAGTGTAAGCCCCTGCATGCGGGCCATGGACCAGTACTCGCGCTCCATCATCCCCGTCGCCACCACCGTGCCCACCGGTAGAGCGGTGCAGGTTGACAGTATCAAAACCCGTGCTGAAAGCGCCCATCGTTTCAGCTACAATATGATGGAACGCTTGCAAATTGTGCTTTCAAATTCAACTTGCGCCGCTACCCACGGGCGTGTCGCTGAGCGGGGGGTACCCTCACGCACACGCACAGTACAACCCCATGCATCCCCCCGCCCTGCCCGCCCAGGCGCACCCGCACCACGGTAGGCCCTGCCATAGACCGCTCTGAATATAATTGTCCGTCTTATATTCAAGTCTAACTATCAAAACCCTGCAGTAAACCCCCCATTTCGACCTCCAGAGGGAGCCCAATTGAAGCGTCCATGAAGAGGCCACTCTGAACCTGTGTCACGTGGCCGCTTTCGCCGCCGATGCCGATGGCCCATACAGGCGGTCCGCAATGGTCCTGCCGCTTGAAACTCTAAACCCTAAATCCCAAACCCATATCATTCAGGCACACTCGCCGCCGACATTGCTTCTTGAGTTGCAGCCTGCAGCCACCCCCCTGACGTCTTGCATCCATTTTTTGCCGGGCCTTGATCCATGGCATTCACGCGCCTATTGCCCACCAGTACGCCCCCACCCACACCCACGCCAGCGGCGGCCCCGGCGGCCCTAGCAACCCCACCACCGGCGGTCCCGGTCCCGGCAGCAGCGGCGGCGGCGGCGGCGGCAGCAGCGGCGGTCACCACATCGGCCCCAACGGCCATCACATGGGGAACGGCGGGCACAGCGGGCACGCCGGCAGGGCCTTACACTCGATCATGCTAGAGCTAAACTTGAGCAACTCCAGGACACATTCATGAGTTAAGCTGGGTTGTACGGTGGACAGAAGAGCTCAAGTTCAGCTGAAACCGGAACGAGTGTAAGCCCCTGCACGCCGGGCACGCCGGGCACAGCGGGCACGCGGGGCATGGCGGGCACGGTGGCATGGCGGCGCATAACGCGTCCATGCTGCCGCCCGTCTCCATCCCGGGCGCCGCCA
>Ga0307489_10003741_pt1 | contig 10058 bp, 16 predicted proteins | sample SB12metaG_FD_202247 | JGI IMG/M metagenome (GOLD analysis project Ga0307489, IMG submission 202247) | Sea-ice brine microbial communities from Beaufort Sea near Barrow, Alaska, United States - SB 1.2 | ecosystem: Environmental > Aquatic > Marine > Coastal | place: USA: Alaska | collected...
CCCTGGTTTATTTGAGGACAGTTATTCATCATGCGCAGATCCGGTTGGGGGGATCAACGGGAATATGGCGCTTATAAGCTGGGTTTATAGGGGTGAAGCTGGCTGGAGGTGCAATAATGGCGGCGGCGGCGGTGGCGGCGCAAACCTTGAAACATCCAAGCATGGCGTCTGTTCATCCTACGCAGGTCTGGTGGGGAGGGCAAATAGGGACGGCACATGAAAAAAATCTAAAATGGACCGGTCCTCCCGACACAGAGTTAAAAATATTGCGACACCGAGTTAAAAATACCTGGTTTCCAGATATTGGACGCTCTGGATGCGGGGATACTCCATGTCGCTTAACACGCATGCTACACAAATTCTGGTCAACACGCCCACGTCTAGGTCAACTTGACACGGCGCCTGCTACTGCTCCGGCTTTGACGCCAGCACGGCACGGAGGAGCTCATCCAGCGCCGCTATCGCCACCTGTCTCGCCCCAACAGGCCACCCTGCCAACTGTCACTCCCCCACTGGCTGCCCTGCCACATGTCTCACCTCCAATGGCTGCCCTGCCACTTGTCGCGCCCCCACTGGCTGCCCGCCACATGTCACCCCCCAACTAGTTCAACTGGGCCAGGTGTCACGGCGCCTGCTACTGCTCCGATGCCAGCACGGCCCGGAGGCGCCCATCAATAGCCGCCATCGCCTCGGATATGACCCGCTTCTTCCCCATGCGGAACTCCACCGCCGCACCGAAGTCCAAGGACTCACACTCGACCACATTTCGGCTCAACGTAGGCACTATTTGTGGAAACCGTTTGGGCTGTTGGGTGGTTGAGTGGTGTTGACGACAAAAATTGTGTCAGGTTGAGCCAACACGAGGACGAGTGGAAGCCCCTGCCGAGATCCTCCCGCGTCGCCGCGTCGCCGGCATCTTCACCTGCGGCGGGGGTAGCCAGCGCCGCCAGCGTCGCCTCGTCCTCCTTAATGTAGCGGCAGAAGTCGATTTTGAAAGAAAATTGAGAAAGCGGTTCATCATAATTTACAAATCAAGCGTTGAAATCAAGCGCGGTCTGCCCAGGGTCAACTTGGGGTCAACATGGGGTCAACGTGGGGTCAAGTTGGGGTCAAGTTGGGGTCAATCCGGGATCAACTTGTCAACTTGGGTCAACTTGGGGTCAACAACATGGGGTCAACTTGGGGTCAAGTTGGGGTAAACTTGTCAGCTGGGGTCAACTTGGGGTCAACCTGCACCGCCTCACCTTCAGCGACGTAGGGAACGCGCCCAGCCCCAGCGCGAGCGCCGCCTGCGCCGTCCGCAGTGCGTACGCCTCCTCTGCGCGCGCCAGTGAGCAATTGTTCAGCGCGCCGAGGGTGTGCGGCGACACGGAGTCCTCCCCGAGCATTGCAGGAGACGCCACGTACCAGGGTCTTACACTCATCCAGTTTTCGGCTCAACGTAAGCACCTTCTGTAGGATACCCTGCGTAATTTCAGCGTTTCATTGACAAAATTCGTCTCAGGTTGAACTGAGAAGTGGACGACTGTAAAGCCCTTGCCGCGTACAGCACCCGCAGGCCGGCCAGCAGCCGCGGGTCCACAGGTTGCCGCGGGTTGCGCGTCACCAGCACCTCCAGCTTCGCCCCCGGGCTAGGAGCTTCCACTCGTCCACAATTCCAGATCAGCCCGAGACGCAACTTGTCACTCACTACTGAAATCACCCCGCTTTTCCAAGAAAGGTGCTTACGTTGCGCTGAGAAGTGGACGAGTGTACGCCCCTGCCCCGGACCCTCTAGCTGCAGCTCGCGTAGCATCCTCTCTTGCCACGGCGCGAACATCGACGCACCCCCAGCACCCGCGAGTGCGCCCGCAATGCCCGCCCCCCCCGCAGCCTTGGCGGAGCGGGGCGGTTGAATTTGAAAGCAAAATTTGAAATCAGTTTTTCCACACTTTAGTTCCCAGAGCTCGGTTCCAGGCGCTTTCAACATGGATTTCATAGGGTCAACCTGCACTGCCCTACCTTGGCGCCGAAGGGCACCGCCCCGAGACCCGCGATCTCCCGCGCCCCTTCGAGCATGCCGACGTTCAGGGGCTCCCACTCGTCCACTACTCAGCTAACCTAAGGCGTTTTTGTCAGCCGACGTACACTTTTCCCCCCCCCACAAAAGTGCAAACGACAAGCCGAGAAGTGGACGAGTGTTAGCCCCTGCCGATGTCCCACCGCAGCCCCGCGGTGTCGTGCGGGTTGCCCCCCTCGGGCACGAACCCGTAGAGGAGGGTCATCAGGAACAAGCACTCGACTGATATCAGAGCGTGACTTATCTTCAGAATGAATGGGCATACAGACACGGGGACACGGTTTGTGATGGCTGACCGACCAATGAGCGGCGTTTATCCACATCCCGGTTTCGGTTTCTCGTCATGCAACGTCAAACGAGTGCTTCTTCTCAATACCCCCTCATACAGGCAGGCGGAAGAGGACGTTGTCGATTCAACGTCGCGGGTGTGCTTATTCTCAATAACCCCCCTGCCGTAGTCCAGCAGAAACTTGTCGTTGGTCAGCCCGCCGTAGTTGAGTAGGATCGGGTCGCCCGCCTTCAAGTCATGCGCCGCCTCCCAGGGCCCAGCAGATATACAGCTCGCCTCGTTATAGAATGTCATTCAACTCAAGAAACGAGCGTACGAAATGCGTGTCGATGACCAGGCGGGCAATATATAAGCTTGTGCCGCGTCACAGGATGCCGTTGGATCAATAGACAAGGACTCAACATGTGTGGGTTGACGAGACGGGCAGTAGTGGCTTGTCCCCACCGCCACCATCTCAATCGCGCCTGGGCCCTGACCCAGTGCTGGGCGCACCAACGCCGAGGGCGCGAAGGAGTGGTTGGCCACGTCGATCAGTGGCAGCATCGCCGCGGGTCGGTCTGGGCCCGCCACGCGGAACGCGCGGGACGACGCGCAGGCTTAGGCCAGGGGCCTACACTCGTCCAAATTTCGACTTGACGTGAGCACTGTTTGTGGGACATCTTGGAAGGTTTCGGTAAGTTTCAGAGACGAAACCGGCTGATGAGGCTCAGCTGAGAAGTTGAAATGAGTAAGACCCTGCCGTATGCCCACCCCAACGCGTTGGCGTCCACCGTGTACCCGTCGAAGGGTCCTCCAGCCGGCGCGCTCGCCACCGGGCCCTCCGTGAACTGCGTCAGGAAGCGGCTGCGGCGCCTGACAGGAGGGTCATGTAGAACAAGAACTCGACCGTGATCGGAGCACGGCTCTACCTAGAGTGAGAATACTCACACAGACGTGTAAATGCTCACACACACGAGCAGAGGAGGAGGAGGAGGATATTCAACGTCGGTCGAGTGCTTGTTCTCAATAATCTTCCTACTTGAGCTGTTCGGTGCACGGCGGGTATTGCAGTGCGGCCACCGCGGCGGGACCGAAAAACAGCGGGATGCCGCGATGCACCCCCGGGAGCAGGTTCACGTACGGCGCAAACAGGCTCTTGGCTCCCTTAATTTAGTTGCGCGATGTGGAATTGGAAGCAAAATTTCAGAGCAGCTTATCACAGCTCAAGCGTTTAGTTCCAGGCGCCCTCAACACAATTCTGTCACTTAAAACCGAGACTCAAGAGGGGGGCGCATAGCGTGCCACGTAGGATACAAGGCGAGCAAATTGGCCGTCTCACCGGGGCGAGCTCTACAAAGGGGACACGTGGAATGTGTTTGGAAAGAAGTTGTTTCGTCGTGCTAGCACTGCCTTACCTTGGCACGCTCGTGCAGCAGCGCCAGGCCCAGCTTGGCGCTCCACAGCTCCGCGGGCACCTGATTGATTAGCGATATGAGATTGGGCGCGGATTCCGCCGGGCAGAGGCTTACACTCGTACACTCTACGGCTCAGCGCAAGCACTTTCTTGCGGAATATGCTGTAGGGTTTATCGTCGGTACCATTATCACAGCAGTGTCTAGCTAGACTAGGAGTTAAGCTCCAGTCTGCTCCTTACTCGACTGGAGCAGAGCGTCGCTCCGATATCAGTGTTTAAGTGACGAAAACGGCTCAGGTTGAGCTGAGAAGTGGACGAGTGTAAACCCCTACCGCCGGGTCGTACGTCAGCTGCAGCACCTTCGGTAGCAGTACTAGCTGCTCGCCCTCCTTGGTGTCTGCAGGGGTCGGAAGCGGAGGCGGGCGGGGAGTGCCGGTCAGTGCCCCTCATGTGCCAGCTGTGTGCCAGCTGTGTGCGTGTGTGCTATGACAAAGTGCGCCAAACCACTGTCTGATCCTTACACTGCACGCCCACTGGAAGAGAGGCTTTTTGCCCCAACTTGTATGGCGACTAGTGTACTTACCGTGAGCGGCGGCCAGGCCCCAGCCGATCTTCTCCGTTTGCACCATCTTGACGCCTTCCGCCTTGCCGCCGTACGCCTCGAGCTGCGCGCATGTGAAAGATGAGGTGGGGTGAGGTGAGGTTAGGTGAGGTGAGGTGTGGAGAGGTGAGGTAAGGTGAGGTGTGGTGAGGTGAGGTGAGGTGAGGTGAGTGGGAGGAAGAGGGAGTTGAGAGAGGGAGGCAATAGTAGAGACAAAAATAAGACAGGTGAGTGAGAGCTGAGAGCTGAGGCCAGGTCAGTGAGGTGCATCAGGTGAGTGTGAAGGCGAGGTGAGAAGAGCAGTGGTGTGGCGAATGGGAGGCGAGGTGCCGGGGGAAACGCGCGCGGGTCGGTTGGGCGAAGCAGCGAACGCTCGGACCCGGGACATGGGATAAACATTCGCGTCGGCACCCTACAAAAACTGCTGTCGTGGTTTTTCGTCGGGGCAGGTCGGTTCTTTCGAGCCCGTCACGGACACCTTCACGCGCCTTAAAAAAATGGGCAAAATGCGGAGCGCGATGCCGCTATGCGCGCGCCGGCCAAGGGTGGGAGCCGCGGGAGCTGCGGGAAACGTGAGCCCGCCTCGGTGAGCCCGCATCGGCGACTGGACGATGCTTGTTATTGAGTTTTTGTTTCGAGCTATCCGTCCCGGCGCGAGGTGGCCGAGCTGATGGGGCAAAGCGACGGAGTGTATTGGTTCGCATGGATCCCTGAGGGGGCTCAGCTGGCTCCTCGGACGACACGACGGGCTGGCAACGACGGGATGGGAAGACGTACCCAGCGTGCGAAGGAGTTCACAATCGCCGCCTGCAGCGCCTCTCCTACCTCCCCCTCCTCGGCCGCTCCCTCCAAAGACGACGACACCCCCGCCGTCGACCCCCCCGCCGCCGCCGCCGCGCTCATAGACCTCCTCGCCTCATGGCTCAAGAGCCCTGCGACCCGACGGCCGGCAAGTAGAGCGAGCATGGCGGCAAGGGCGCGCGTGAACAATGCGAAAGTCCCGAAAGCGCGGACGCCAGAATATCTTGTCAGCACCAATATCCATATCGCGCGTCGCGCTAATTCATGGTTTGAGACGTTGAGTTATAAACATCGATACACACGGCATCGATACAACAAGCTGCCGCACTCTCCAAGCGCGCGGGTAGCGCAACCACGGATCGGGCGGTGGCTTTGCCCTGGTACAGATGCCGGCGGACCTCGCGTGCCGCGCGCTCGCCAAGTGCGTTCACGCGCTGCAGACGCCGGCGCAGGGCAGAGATGCTGTTGGTATTCACGAGAAGAACAATCGGTTGTTGACGCCGGGCGAGTGCGCCGCCCTGCTCGCGGCGGCCGGTGCAGCGCCCAATGAAGCGCCAGTACGGCTCTGCGCCATGCGGCTTCTTCGATCTGAGGCGGCGCGTATTGAGAGGGACCACGCGGAAGCCGTGGACTTTGGCCGCGGCGGCGGTGTCGCCGCCGCCGTAGCTCCCATCGCCGACTGGGTGAAAAGTCTTGAGACCGTCTCGGAGACCGAGGCCGAGGATGGCGACGGCGGTGACGACGGCGACGCCCCCCACCGGCTGCGGCTGGCAATAGAAGGCGCCGCCGCGCTCGCGGACATGGTCGCCGCGGCCGGTGGGAACAAGGCGTTGGCGCTGCGGCTGGGCGGTGTCCCCGTGCTCGTGGGATGCGCGGCACGCGGGGGGGTGGGGATAGGGACGAACAACGCCCGATGGGACAGGGTGCCCATCTGCCACATGAAACCCGTGAGAACCTTCACAAGCTAGCCCGACCCCTACCCAGCGCCCCCGAGACCCCGCGATCATGAATCAAGCGTGCCGCCGACGGCCCCGCTAGCGCGCTCTGTACCTCGCAACGTCAACGCATTTTAAACCTCGTGCCTTGACTCTTGAATTACAGGCATTCTCAGACGTCTTCGTTGCAATATCTGGCAGGCCCTAGCACACGGGCAGCCGGATGGAGCGCGAGCTGTGCATCCAGGCATGTCGCGCGCTCGGAAACCTGACATTCGGATGGGACGTTGACGCCGTCAAGGAGGCCGTCGGGGCGGGAGGCAGGGTCTTGCAGTCGTCCACTTCTCAGCTCAACCTGAGCCGCTTTGCTCACCTGACAGAAGTCTACCAACGCCACCCAGCATATCCCACATAAAGTTTGTAGCGTTGAGCTGAGGAGTGAACGAGTGTAAGCCCCTGGCGGGAGGCGCCGCCGCCGTCGTTGGTGGAATGGTGCGTGCTTTGCAGCGGGAGAGAGCCGCCGGCGCCGGCGCCGGCGCGTCGGGGGCGTCGCTCTTCCGGTGGCAGGCGCACGCACTGCGCAACCTGTCGGTACGCTCCGTAGCCATGCAGGAAGCTATCGGTGGCAGGGACACACACACATTGGGCCACACCAACTTAGTACTGGACCAATGTGAGTTGAATTGCATAGCTTAGCTCAATAGCATGCATGACGTTGCGAGCAACATTTACGAGGCCCTCATCAGCAGGTGCGCAAGGCGTGGCTGCACTCCTCGGCGGCCTCCGTGCGCATGCAACCTCGCCCCGCGCGCAGGAGGCGGGGTGCAAGGCTCTCGCGTTCCTCGTGAAGGCACACGAGGTCAACGTCGACGCCGCTGTTTATGGCGGCGCGCTAGAGCTGGCAGGGCCTTACACTCGTCCACTTCTCGGCTCAACCTGATCCGTTTTTGTCACTAAAGCACTCGTTGTACCCGACAGAACGTGGTCACGTCAAGCCGGAAAGTGGACGAGTGTAAGCTCCTGGGAGCTGGCGGCGGCGGCGCTTGCGGCGCATCCGCGTGACGCCGCGGTGGTGGAGGCGGCGCTCACGCTGATGAGCACATTAGTGGGTTCAGGCTCTGGAGCCGAGGCCGGCGCCGCCGGCGAGGAGCCGGCGATGTCGGAGGTAGGGTTGAACTGTCACCCCCCTCTCTCTGCACTGGTCTTCGTGCCAACCAGGTCTACATCGGTATGGTCGCTTAAACAATGAACCATACAAACGTGTTTGAGGGGGTCTCGTGATTCTACCCAGTGGTGGCGGCGGCGCGGGCGGTGGAAGCGCGGGCGGCGCGGGCATTCACGGCGGTGAGGCTCGGCACTCACGTCGTGGCGCTGGAATTCACCCGGGCGCTGTTTCAACAGCCCCCGCCGACTGACAGTGCCAGCGGAGCGCTGGACGGGGAGGACGCGGACGGCGGCGGTGGAGGTAGCGGTGGCAGCGGCGGCGGGGGGGACAGCAATGATAGCAACGGGGGGGCGGTGGGGGGTATGGGGGGGGCGGGGGCGCGTCTAGGTCGACCCGCGACGTGGGGCGCCCTGTCTAGCTCCTCACTGTGGCTGCTTGCAGCACTAATGTCGTCGCTCCTGTCGACCGGGCCCGTCGCACGGAGGGGCTTTGTCGCGGCGGAGTTGGAGCGGGAAGGCCTGCGCGCGCTGTTTGCGTCAGAGCCTGGATTGCGTGCCCAGCAGCGGGGCAAGATACGGGAGGAGGTTGGCGCCTGCCTAGCGCTGCTCGACCAGGCGGGAGGCGCCACCAGTGGGCAGGCGGAGGTGGCGGCGGTGGGGGCGGAGGCGGAGACGCGAACGGAGGTCGGGGCGGATACGGCGGAGGCGGCAGAAGCGGCGGCGGCGGTGGAGGCGGCGGCGGAGGAGGGGGAGGCTGATACAGCGGCGGATGCAGCGACGGAGGCATTGGCGGAGATGGCGGCTGCGGCGGAGGAGGACACAGTCGATGCACCGCGTCTGAGTAAGGGGCGCGAACATTCAGAGCGAGAAATCATGCTGTCGAGCAAGCAGTCCGAGGGAGAAGTCGCACAGGAACAGCAGCGCCATGCGGCGAGAGGGTACCATGCGGAGGACGCTGTGGCGCCTGCTGCTTCACGCCGGCGGAGAGGGTGGCAGAAACGGGGAGAGGGTAACATCGCCGGCGGTGGAAATCCTACTACGGCGGCGGCGGCGGCAGAGACGGCGGCGATAGAGACGGGGATCGCCGCCGGCGTGTCGGACGAGGAGCTGGAGCGATGTGTCGCCGTGTTGGCGGCAAGGGTTTACACTCGTCCACTTATTAGCTCAACCTGAGCCGTTTGTGTCACTGAAACCATTAAATGTATCCCCCCAAACTGCTCACATTGAGCTGAGATGTGGAGATGTAAGCCACTGTTTGGATTCAGGAGCGTACACTAGCTCCCGTTTCAGAGCACCTTCGTGGGACAACAGCCAGTGATTTTACCGACGCAACAGCTTAAGATGGGCGGGAAAGGGAACGATTTTAAGTCCCTGGCAGGAGGAGCTGTCGGGGGACGCGGCGGAGTTCGACGCGCCGCGGTGCCGCGACCTGCGCCGCACGCTGCAACCTTTCCACAAGCGGCACGCTGCGATTGAATCCAACGCGCTGGAGTACGCGCGGAAAGCACAGGTGCGGCGCGAGGGCGAAGCGCGGCGCAAGCAGCAGGTATGGACACCTGACCATACATGCTTACACCGAAATGGTCACCCCACCAAACAGTGATTGGGCGTAAATTTCCACCACCATAGTTACCTGACCTAACAAGCCAACACCAAGGTGGTCACCTGACCAAGTAATAGTGGGTGCGACTTTTTACCTATGTGGCAACTGTCCAAACACGCTAACACCAAAGTGGCCACCTGACCAAATAAGTTATGGGTGTAACTTTCTACCGCAAGGTGGAACAGGACCGGCAGCACCGCGACACCACGCAGCTACGTAAGGGACGCATCGGCCGCCTCAAGGATCTGTGTGAGGCGGGCGGCGGCGGTGGTGGCGAAAGCGGAGGCGGAGGCGGAGTCTCCTACCTATCCCAGGTACCCGACGGAGCAGTTCGGGAGCGGGGGGCAGTCGGGGAGGAAGGGGATAGCAGGGCAACGGGGGAGGAAGACGCGACCGGGCTACGATTGCTCTCCGACGGCGGTGCTGGCGGCGATGGCGCCGCCCATGCCCCCGGCCTTGGCCCTGGCCCTAGCCCCGGCCCCGGCGCTGCCCCCGGCTCTGACGGCGCCGCCAAGCTGTTCGCGGCGCAGCAGTGCTACACCTGCAAGAAGCGCTTCACAGAGCTACACCACTTCTACGCACAGCTGTGCCCCGGTAGGCCCTGCCAGATGTTGACCGCCACGTCATAGGATTCCATTTCACCCAAGAAACGAGGGTTCAAAATGCGTTGGATGACGTGGCGAGCAACATCTGTCAAGCCCTGACAGATTTTGATCGCCACGTCAAAGGATGCCAATTAACTCAAGATGTGAGGATTCAAAATGGGCTGGATGACGTGGCGAGCAACATCTGTCTGGCCCTAGGCCCAGTATGCTCAACCCTCAATTTCCGCATGCGACACGCCGCCGCCGACCTGTCAGGCCGCTTCGCGCTCCTCACGGCAAGGGGGTTGGTGAGAACGAGCACTCGACTGACATTGAATCGACATGCCGAGTTTGTGCGTCTGTATGCGCATTCACCCTTAATGTCAGTCATGACCGGACTCGTTTCGAGCGCTTGCTCTCAATGACCCTACTGCATGGGGGCGCGCGTCAAGATTGGCTTCGAGATCGGCTTGAAGCTACTCCGAGCAGGAGCCGCCCTCATCGCCACCACGCGCTTCCCGGCGGACGCGGTAGGGCGGTGTATGTTCAGCCCAAGATGATCCCGGGTTGTCCGTCCTTGGTGTAAGGTTAGATGAGATGAACTGCTCTCAAGTTGTGCTTTAAATTTT
>Ga0307489_10003742_pt1 | contig 10056 bp, 16 predicted proteins | sample SB12metaG_FD_202247 | JGI IMG/M metagenome (GOLD analysis project Ga0307489, IMG submission 202247) | Sea-ice brine microbial communities from Beaufort Sea near Barrow, Alaska, United States - SB 1.2 | ecosystem: Environmental > Aquatic > Marine > Coastal | place: USA: Alaska | collected...
CCCCATACAGCCCTGTACACCCCCTATACAGCCCTGTACACCCCCTATACACCCCCTATACACATCCTACACACTGCCTATACACCTTCTGATTGATTCCACGGACAGAGTCAGAGACAGCGAGAGAGACGTTTCCGCGTGTATAAGGACGCACTAGGCTTTCGCCCTGGCCCCCGCTGATATTCTGATTGATTCTACCCTCGCCACGTATTCCATTACGTTTTAGACTTGTTTATCTTGAGTGATGATGCAGTCGTGCGACGTGGCGCGCATGCTTGTCTGGCCCGTCGCTGAGGGGGGGTACCGCATTACGCACGTGGTAAGTCGGTGCAGGTTGACCCGATGAAACCAGCGTTGAAAGCGCGTGAAACTGAGCGCTTGAAACTCAAATATGATTGACTGCTTTCAAATGTTGCTTTCAATCTCAACTCGCGCCGCTACAGCGTGGTGAGGGGCGACGTGTGGGACGAGGCGCGGGGCAGGGGCTTACACTCGTTCACTTTTCAGCTCAACTGAAGCCGTTTTGGTCACACCTCCCCGTGTCCCCCTGTCTAAAAAACTGGGGGAAACTCATGCTCCCCGCGTATCTCACAACATCTGCTTACGTTGAGCCGAAAAGTGGACGAGTGTGAGCCCCTGGCGCGGGGCGGCGCGCTGTGCAAGCCCGGGGTGAACGCCGCGGTATGTTGGTGCACGTTGAACCTATGAGACTCACGGTAAAAGCGCCTGGAACTGAGCGCTTGAAACTGTAATATCATAAATCGCCTTCAAACTTTGCTTTCAAATTCAAATTTCGCCGCTACACGGCGGTGGGTGACATCATCACGCACCTCAACCGCGTCAGGCTCACCGCGGCGGTGGCCCCCTCCGAGTGTTTGGTGGGCAAGGGGGGCGCGGAGGTGATGCTCACGTTCACCGTGGGTGACGGCCCAAGGTAGGGCGGTGCAGGTTGACCTTATCAAACCCAAGTTGAAACCGCCTGGAACTAAGCACTTGAAATGGAATGTGATGAACTGCTTTCAAACTTTGCTTTCAAATACAATTTACGCCGCTACACCGAGGGGTGCCGCGGCGGCGGAGATGGCGGGCGCGGGAGGCGAGTTGGCCGCACGCGTTGGCGCGATGTCTCTCGCCGCAGCCGCTGGCGGTGCCGCCGCCGCGACGGGTGGCAAAGGCAAGGGGAAAGGGGACAACAAGCCCGGCGGCGGCGGCGGCGGCGGCGGCGGCGGCGGCGGCGGCGGCGGTAGTAAGGCTGGCGGCAAGTCGGGCGGCAAAGCGGGTGGTGCTCACAAAGGGGCGCATCGTTCGTCCGTGCCCGTGGCGCCCCCCAAGCCAGCGTCCACGGCAGGGGCTTGCACTCGTCCGCTTTTGAGCTCAACCTGAGCCGTTTCTGGCACAAAATACACCCTAGACACCCCTTCATAACCCCTGAAACCGACTAAACACCTCCTAAATGACCCCTCAATGCGACCCCTATCCCACACAAAGCGCTTACGTTGAGCCGAAAAGTGGACGAGTGTAAGCCCCTGGTCCACGGTGAAGCCCCGCGCGGCGGGCGACACCGTCAACGTTCGGATCCGCGCGATGCACTCGGAGCTCGACGCGCGGTACCGCGACCTGGTCCGCGGCCGCACGGATGTCGTAGCGCGCAGCGGGGGTGGGCGCGTCGGCTACCTGCACATACCCGACATGGAGCGCACGGGGCAGGGGCTTACACGCGTCCACTTTTCAGCTCAAAGTAAGCCGTTTCTGACACAAAGTACACCCTGTACAATCCTTAGTACTCCCTAACAGCCCCTAAACAGCCCCTAAACAGCCCCTAACGACCCCGAGACGCGCCCCCTTTCCCACAGAAAGCGCTCATGTTGAGCCGAAAAGTGGACGAGTGTAAGCCCCTGGAACGGGGTACTCGGAGTTCTGGCGGCACTACGCCGCCGAGGTGCGCAAGGGGGCGCTGCTGGTGGATTTGCGCGGGAACCTGGGCGGGAACATCTCGGAGCTGATCCTAGCGAAGCTAGCGCAGCGCCCGCTGGCGTGGGACGTGCCGCGCCGCGGGCAGGGGCTTGCACTCGTCCACTTCTCACCTCAACCTGAGCCGTTTCTGACACAAAATACACCCTAAACACCCCCTGATACTCCTTAATAACCCCTGGCACCTCCTGAACACCCCGTAAACAACCCCCAAGTGCACCCTTATCCCACAGAATGCGCTTAAGTTGAGCCGAAACGTGGACGAGTGTAAGCCCCTGGGCGCGGGCGGGCGGTGGTGTACCCCTCGCACGCCGCCGGGCCCTTGGTAGGGCGGTGCAGGTTGACCCTATCAAACCCACGTTGAAAGCGCCTGGAGCTGAGCCCTTGAAACCAGAATGTGACAAACCGCTTTCAAACTTTACTTTCAATTTCAACTTGCGCCGCCACACCTTGGTGGTGCTGGTCAACGAAAACACAGGGTCGGATGCGGAGCTGGCCGCCGAGGCGTTCCGGCGCATGGGTCTGGGCACGGTGGTGGGCACCCGCACCTGGGGGGGGCTGTTGACGGCAGGGGCTTACACTCGTCCACATCTCAGCTCAACTTGAGCGGTGTCTGACACACGAAAACATCCTACACACCCTAAACACCCCCTAACACCCCCTGAACACGGGCTACACAACCCCTACGCGCACCCCCTATCCCACAAAAAGCCCTCAAGTTGACGGTGGCGGAAGCCCCTGGTTGACGGTGGCGGAATCTGCCCTTCTCATCGACGGCAGGGGCTTACACTCGTCCACTCTTCTGCTCAACTTGAGCTGTATCTGACACAGAATATACCCTAAACGCCCCCCGATACCCCTAAACACCCCCTAAACACCCCCTAAACATCCCTTAAACACCCCTCAAACACCCCCTGAACAATGCCTGAATGCACCCTCTGCGTAATAGAAAGCGGTCAAGTTGAGACGAGATTTGGACGGGTGCAAGCCCCTGATCGACGGCAGCGAGATTTCCATGCCCAGCGAGAACGTGATCATGTATCACAAGAGCGCCGGAGATTCTGGCGGAGGGCGCGGGGGGGGGAATCCGATTGAAAACTCGGGCGTTGTGCCGGACATTGAGGTGGGGTCGGTCGGGTGAACATGCGAGGGCCTGCTCGTCACGTCCTCCCCGTCCCCCGACACATTTAACCCGGTACCCTCTCGGCCAATCACATGAGGGCCTTCAGACCCTCCTTTTCCAAAGCGGAGACTGGATATAAGTATGTTTCTTTGTTGCGTTGAATGACGTCCTATGACGTGGCGAGCATGAATCATCCGACCCTCGGTCGAGGTTGTGATATCGCCCGCGGATCACGCGGCGGGGCGGGACCCGCAGCTGGCGGCGGCGGTGGCGGAGGCCCTGCGGTTGTTACAGGTGTCGCCGCCGCCGACCCCGCCGTTGGCGAGCACGGACGGCGCGCCTGCGGCTGACGCGGCGCGGGCGGCGGAGGCGGAACGGGGTCTGTCCGGCGGAAGGTGGCCGTTCGAGACGTACGCGCCCTATCCGGAGGCAGGGGCTTACACTCGTTCCCATTTCAGCTCAACTTGAGCTCCTCTGTCCACCGTAAAACCCAAATTTACTTGTCATTGTGTCCTGGAGTTGCTCAAGTTGAGCTCTGACGTGAACGAGTGTAAGCCCCTATCCGGAGGACGACGAGGAGGAGCAGGAGGATAGCTCGGACTCGGAGGACGATAGGAGGGGTAAGAACAGGAGGGATGACAGGAAGAGCGCGCCCAAGGGAGCCAAACCGAGGCGGTAGACCTACCTCGAGATGTCGCTCATCTACTAGGCGGCTTGAGCTCGAATATGGATCAGTCACGATGTTGAATAACAAGTAAGTCAGAGTGAGTAGCAGACAGGAGCGTAGCTCCTAGTCTAGATACAGGCTGTACTAGTACTGCCGATATTACTCATATTTAATGACAATAATCTACATGGAAATTTAGCTACCGAGGTACTAGAGCATGGTGTGCTGACGCACGGGCTAGCTCGCGGGTGGCGCGGCGGCTACGGCTTCGGCTGCGGCGGCCCGGCGCGCTGCCTGACTAAGGCTCATAGAGAACATGCGAGCGCTTGGCGCGAGCGGTGGCGTGCAGGTTGTCCTCCACCCAGGGGCTTACACTCGTCCACTTTTCGGCTCAACGTAAGCATATTTTGTGGGATACGTCGGGTGCATGATTTTTCCCCAGTCTTTTAAACAGGGGGACACGGGGAGGTGTGAACAAAAGGGCTTAGGTTGAGCTGAGAAGTGGACGAGTGTGAGCCCCTGCCTCCACCTCCACCAGCCGCGCCTTCATCCCGCCCAGGATCTCCTCCACGCCGGGTCATCGAAACATGATGCTCGCTGTGTCACACGACGTCGTTGATATCAAGAAACGAAAATCTCACATACAACGTAGTCTGGGGCCTCAAGGATGTCGTGTGAATCGAGAAACGTTAACGAAAGTGTCACATAACATGAAGTCAGGGGCCTGAAGGATGTCGTGTAAGTCGAGAAAGGTAAAGGAGAGTGTCACATAACATGAACTGAGGGGCCTCACCTCAATGCTTTGGATTTGCATCTGCTTACTGGAGGCGGTCCCCGTGGTCCCCGCGGCACTCGCCGCCCCTGCCCTCGACCCATTGCCTCCGCCGCCGCCCCTGCTGCCCCCGCCGCTGCCCATAGCCAGGAGCTTACACTCGTCCGCATTTCCGCTCAACGTAAGCGCTTTCTGTGGGATAGGGGGTGCCTTTGAGTGTTGTATAGGGGGAGTTTAGAAGGTATCAGGGGGTCTTGGGGGGTGTTAAGGGTGTATTTTGTGTCAGAAACGGCTCAGGTTGAGCTGAAAAGTGGACGAGTGTAAGCCCCTACCCATGGTGCCCTGGCCTTCCAGCGCCAGCGCCGCCGCCGCCGCCACCTTACCCATCGCCGGCTTCATCCGCGCGCCTATCGACTCGGTCATCTTCAGGTGGTTTGGCTTGGGGCCCACGCGGGCATCAACGTCGCCCAGCAGGGGATGATCCAGGGCGTACTTGAGCGCTTTCAGCGCCGTGGAGCAGGGGCTTACACTCGTCCACTATTCAGCTCAACCTGAGCCGTTCCTGCCATGAAATTCCACCCTAGACACCCCCTGTTACCCCCTACCACCCCCTAAACACCCCCTAAACCACCCCTAAATGCACCACCTATGCCACAGAAAGCGCTTCAGTTGAGCCGAACGCGGACGAGCGTAAGCGCCTGCCGTGGAGGCGTCACCCCCTCCCATCATGTTGTGCCCGCGGCGCGGCGGCAGCTCCACCAACCCGTTCCCCACGTCGATCCCTAGTTGTAGCGGCGCAAGTTGGATTTGAAAGCAAAATTTGAAACCGGTACATCACATTTCAGCTTCAAGCGCTGACACCAGGCGCGCTTCCAACCGGGTTGTGATACTGTCAACCTGCACCGCCCTACCTAGTTGGCGTATGAGTTGTGCGGTGGCGTCCAGGGGGGGCGCCGCCGCATCCTCCTCCTCCGCTTCGGCGCTCCCGCCCCCGCCCTGCACGCCGGTGAGAAAGAAGGACGCCTCGCTGAAGCGGCGCAAGTGGAAGTTGAAACTAAAGTTTGAAACCAGCTGATCATGTTTTAGTATCAAGCGCTTAGATCCAGGCGCTTTCAATGTGGGTTTGAAGGGGTCAACCTGCACCGCCCTACCTCGCCTTCCGCCGCGGACTCGAAGCCGCCCAGGCTGCTGGCGCCGCCGCCGCCGCGCGCGGATGTCCGCACCGTCGCCGCCGCGGTGTTGACGGAACCGGCGCTGCCGCGCGGCTGCGTAGACGCGCGGCTGTCTGTCCCCCGCGACGCCCCCACCCCGTTGCCGCCTCCCCCCCCCGCGCCGCCGCCGCCGTCGGCCTTGGTGTAGCGGCGCAAGTTAAAATTGGAAGCAAAACTTGAAAGCAGTTCATCATATTGCAGTTTCAAGCGCTTAGTTCCAGGCGCTTTCAACGTGGGTTACACAGGGTCAACCTGCACCACCCTACCTTGGCCGCGTGCGCGTCAATCATGCTCGCCAGGCGGTCGAACGCCGCGCTGTAGCGGCGCAAGTTGAATTTCAAAGCATCGTTTGAAGGCGGTTCATCATATTATAGGTTCAAGTGCTTCGTTCCAGGCGCTTTCAACGTGGGTTTGATGGGGTCAACCTGCACCGCCCTACCGCGTTTACCGCCTCCACCGGCGCGTCGAAGCGGAGCTGCGTGGGGTCCCGGTGCGGCAGCCGCGCGTCGGGCCCGCCCGCCAAGTTGCTGGGACGCTGGGCCGCGGCGCCGTACGTTGTCGCCAGGGTGTAGCGGCGCAGTTTGAATTTGAAACCAAAATTCAAAAGCAGATCATCACATTTTAGTTTCAAGCGCTTAGTTCCAGGCGCTTTCAACGTGGGTTTGATAGGGTCAACCTGCACCGCCCTACCAGGGTCGGCACAGCGGGCCCCGTGGACTCCGTCAGCATCACGCTCACTTTCCCGCCGGTGTCCCGCAACAACACGGCGAGGGTGCCCGCGCCGGCGAGCCGCGCGGAGGACACCGGGACGAAGGTGGACGTTTCGTCGACGGCGTCCGTGAGCGCCCTGGCCGCCGCGGCCGCGCGCGCCGTCGCGCTCGCCCCGAAGGCTCCTCGGTGGCTTCCATGGTGTAGCGGCGCAAGTTAAATTTGAAAGCAAAACTTGAATGCAGATCATCATATTTCAGTTTTAAGAGCTTAATTCTAGGCGCTTTCAACGTGGGTTTGATAGGGTCTACCTGCACCGCCTTACCATGGACGCCCCGCCCGGTGCGGTCCAGGTTCGAGCCGAACTCCGGTGAGCCCCGGCCTGTGCGGTACCCAGTTGTAGCGGCACAAGTAGAATTTGATAGCAAAATTGAAGCAAGTTATCACATTTTAGTTTCAAGCGCTTAGTTCCGGGCGGAGTCAACATGGATTTCATAGGGTCAATCTGCACCGCCCGACCCAGTGGCCGCCGCCGCCGCCGCCGCGCGATCCCCCGCCTCCTCCTCCGCCGCTGCCGGTAAGGCCTGGTATCATCCAAGCCGGTGTGGTAATAAGGTAAGCTCAACGATGAGAAAACGAAACCGGTCGACAACATGGGACAAACAGTTCCGCGTGAAAGCAAAGAGCTGGATTCGGTACCGGGTCCCTAGGTAGGGTTAAGGATTTAGCATTTAGGGTTTAGGGTTTGGGGTTTGGGGTTTAGGGTTTAGGGTTTAGGGTTTAGGGTTTAGGGTTTAGGGTTTAGGGTTTAGGGTCCTTACCCGCCGCGCCCGTGGCCGCCATCAGCATCACCTCCGCCACTTCGTTGCCGCACACCGAGATCTCCTCCAGGCAGCTCTGGGCCAGCGCCGCGCACGGCGCCAGCGCGATCTCCAGCTCGATCGCGTTGTGCGACATGTCGAGCGACATCAGGGCCGGGAATCAGGGGCCTACACTCGTCCACTTTTCAGCTCAACCTGAGCCGTTTCTCACATAAATCACACCCTAAACACCCCCTAACACCCCCTGGCCACCCCTTGAGCAAGCCCTCAATGCACCCCATATGCCACAGAAAGCGCTTACGTTGAGCTGAAAAGTGAACGAGTGCAAGCCCCTGCCGGGAACAGGCCCACCAGCAGGGGCTTACACTCGTCCACTTCTCAGCCCAACCTGAGCCGTTTCTCTCACAAAATACATCCTAAACACCCCCTGATACTGCTTAATACCCCCTGACACCTCCTAAACAACCCGTAAACAACCCGTAAATGCACCCCTATCTCATAGAATGCGCTTAAGTTGAGCCGGAAAGTGGACGAGTGTAAGCCCCTGCCCACTAGCACCTCGCCAGGCTGCACCACACCCACCAGCTGGTTCCCGTGCAGGTCCAGATGCTCCAGCCTCGGCAGCGTGCCCAGGGATAGGGGCTTACACTCGTCATTTTTTCAGCTGAACTTGAGCGCTTTGTGTGGGATAGGGGGTGAGCGTAGGGATTGTGTAGCCCGTGTTAATGGGGTGTTTAGGGTGTGTAGGGTACTTTCTTGTGATGGACACGGCTCATGTTGAGCTGAGAAGTGGACGAGTGTAGGCCCATACCCAGGGGAGCCAGCTTGAACTGCTCTAAATTGAGCGGCGGGTTTTGCGTGGCGAGGCTGAGGGACTCCAGCGCCGGAAAGTTCCGGTCGCCGCGTACTAAGGCTTCCTCGGGGTACGGCCGGACGAATACCCAGACGCTCGCCGTGTTATGGGATGACGGGGTCGCGCGAACCGCTCACCCTCATATGACATTTAAAGACAAGCCCACGTTCGAAACTTTTTGTTAACTCAAGACGTCTTGATTTAGAATGTCCGAAAAATACGTTTTCCAGCGTGGGCTTGTCTTTAAATGTCATACACAACTTCGCACCTTCCCACAGGTGTGTGGGCAGGCAGGTACTGCAGTTGTTTGAAGTGAAGTGTGTTTGATGATGTGGGTAGCAGGTTTGAGTCGATCCTGCCTCGGGGATTCGGTCGATGTTGTTGGAGGCCAGCTTGTAGAGGCGCAAGTTGAAACTGAAAGCAAACATTGAGAGCAGTTTAACGTACTGTACTTTGAAGCGCTCAATTCCAGGCGGTTTCAACACAGGTTTGATAGGGTCAACTTGCTCCGCCCCACCAGGTTGAGGGTCTGGAGGCGGCGCAGGGTGGACAGGGGCAGGAAGCAGTGCCGGTCCAGGCCGTTGAAGCTCAGGTCCAGGTTGTAGCGGCGCAAGTTGAAATTGAAAGCAAAACTTGAAAGCGGTTCATCATGTTTCTGTGTCAAGCGCTTAGTTCCAGGCGGTTTCAACATGGGTTTGATAGAGTCAAGCTGCACCGCCCTACCAGGTGTGTGAGCTTGGTGAACGCGTCCGGGGGGAAGGAGATGTGCGCGATGCTGTTGCAAGGCGCGCGCAGGTCCCGCAAGTTGGGCAGGCCAGCCAGGAGCCAGGGGCTCACACTCGTTCCCATTTCAGCTCAACTTCAGCCGTGTCTGACGCACAACAACACCCTACACACCCTAAACACCCACTTAACAAGGTCTACGCAACCCCTACGCGCATCCCCTATCCCACGCAAAGCGCTCAAGTGGAGCTGAAAAGTGGACGAGTGTAAGCCCCTGCCAGGAGCGACATGTCCCGTAGCAGGTTATCGCCCGACGCCAGGGGCACCACACGCACTCCTCGTCTACCTTTGAATACACACTCTCACTCACACAAACACACATCGAGTGCGCTCGCCATCTTACACGATGGCACTTCACTCAAGAAACGAGGGTTGAGGGTTCACGGTGCGGTTGAGGGATCATGGCATGGCTCCACGTGGGCCCAACGCCCCGTCTGCGCCCTGCCGACGTCGAGCATGGACAGCTCGGCGAAGTGGAACAAGTCGTCGGACTCCACGTCCACGAAGCCGCGCCCCGTCAGCGTCACCTGGAAGCACTCCTCCGGGAGCTCCGCCGCACACCAGGGGCTTACACCCGTCCACGTTAGAGCTGAACTTGAGCCGTTTCTGACACAAAATACACCCTAAACACCCCCTGATACTCCTTGATACCCCCTGACACCTCCTAAACACCCCCTACAAAATTTCTACATGCACCCCTATCCCACACAGAATGCGCTCAAGTTGAGCCGAAATGTGGACGAGTGTCAGCCCCTGCCGCGCACCCGCCTACGATGGCGAAGCCGTCGAGCACCGCCCCCTCGCCGGGGGCCGGGTATGCGGGCGCCACCGCCGCGCCGCCCCCGCCGTACCCGCCCCCGCCGCCGCCGCCGCGCCCAACACGCCCAAACGCCGGCCCCGCGGCGGTCTCCCGCGACGAGCTCGCGTTCAGGTGCAAGCGCTTCGCGGTGGTGGAGGTCGCGCGGGGGGCCTCCAGCGTCGACACGGAGAGGGTGGGCCCGTAGGGTCCGGGGCTCTCGAGTCCGGGGCTCTCGAGCGCGGGCGATTCCACCACCACTTTTGTCGCCGCCGCGTCCTCGGTGGCTTCTTCCGGCACGGCCAGGGCGGCCAGGACCTCGGCGTCAGCGAATTCCTCCGCCACCACCTC
>Ga0307489_10003744_pt1 | contig 10050 bp, 17 predicted proteins | sample SB12metaG_FD_202247 | JGI IMG/M metagenome (GOLD analysis project Ga0307489, IMG submission 202247) | Sea-ice brine microbial communities from Beaufort Sea near Barrow, Alaska, United States - SB 1.2 | ecosystem: Environmental > Aquatic > Marine > Coastal | place: USA: Alaska | collected...
GAGGAGGAGGAGGAGGAGGAGGAGGAGGAGGAGGAGGAAGAGGAGGAGGAGGAGGAGGAGGAGGAGGAGGGCGAGGAGGAGGAGGAGAAGGGGTACTACGAGGCAGGCGGGTGCCGAGGCACAATCTGAGGGCAGAATATTCCCCTGCTGAAAAAACGGCTCGAAATGGTGGTGGGTTAGAGGTCCCGCGGGGTTCGGGGAGGGGGCCTCAGTGTCGGTCCCTACCCGGCGAGCGTGTCGTGGGAATAGTCCAGCCCGGTGGGGGTCTCCGCCGCGCCCGTCGGGGGGATACCGCGGGCATCGGTCTCCGGGGGGATGCGAAGTCTTTTCATTCTTTTGCTTTTCCACTTTTTGAGGTCCACGAAGCGACGGCTTTTCCGCCTGCCTCCGTCGGAGAGCCGCAAGCGACGCACACTCCCCGCCCTGGCGAAGCGCGTTGAGGACTGCGTTGTAGCGACACCGGCGATGAAGGGCGTGGGGGACGGGCGGCGGTGCGAAGTGATGTGCGACGTGACAGGACAGTCGGCGACAGTTGGACAGTTGGCGTTTTCAACTGGCCTGCTGAACGCTGATTGGCTGGCGCCTCGCGTCGGCACCGCCGCCATATTTTCGCGAGCGGAATCCATTTCGTGTATGCCACGCGCGACGGCCTCGAGACAACCACACGCGCACTCCGCAACAAAAGATACATCCCTCCTGTCGCGTCAACACTCCGAGCGCGACTCTTCAGCGAGCGGACCACCAGCCCCAGCCCACTCACCGACGCAACCGTCTCTTGACAAGATGGTCGGACCGGATGTGAAGAAAAAGCTGAAGCAGGCAAAGCAGAAGGCGGCTGCGGAGGCAGGGGCTTACACTCGTCCGCTTTTCAGCTCAACTTGAGCGCTTTGTATGCGATAGGGGGTGTACGTAAGGAATTTTGTAGCCCGTGTTGAGGGGGTGTTAGGGGGTGTTTAGGGTGTGTAGGGTGTTGCCTTGTGTCAGACATGGCTCGAGTTGAGCTGAGAAGTGGACGAGTGTAAGCCCCTGGGCGGAGGCAAACGCGGCGCGCGCGGCGGAGTTTCACGCGAACGGGGGCGTGGCGGCGGCGGCGGCGGCGGAGAGCGGCGGGGGCGGCGGCAGCGACGGCAAGGCCTTGCCACTGGGGCCCTGGACGTGTGCTCTAGTGTACTATCGTACCCGCACACCCTTGCGGCTGCATCCTGCCTGGCCTGACGATGACGGGTCGTTCATATTGGGCACCAGACCCTGCGCGACGGCGGCGCCAGCGCCAGCGACGGCGGCGGCGGCGGCGGCGGTGGCGTCGGCGGTCGGAAACCCGGCGAAGGCAAGAACGCCGCCAAGAAGCGGAAAGCAGCTGCCGCCGCCGGCGGTGACGACGATGACGCCAACGTAAACTTCGGCGACGCCGCCGCCGACGCCGCAGACGTTTCTGTCGACACCGCGCACGACGCGTTGAATGCTGCTGTCGCGCAGGCAGGGCCCGCGCCTGGAAGCTATTGCTCACCAGCGCCACGTCATGGGATACCGTTCATCTTTAGAAACGAGGGTTCATCCGGCGTTGGATGACGATGACGTTGCGTTCAAAATCTGCACCGGCCCTGTGAATAGGGCAACGCCGCCGCCGCCGACACCAAGAAGAAAAACAAGAAAGCCAAGACGGCCGCTGACAAGGCGGCGGTCGGCGGGCAGGGGCTTACACTCGTCCACTTCACAGCTCAATCTGAGCCGTTTCCAACACAAAATACACCCTAAACACCCCGTCATACCCCCTGATATTCTCTGACACCTCCTAAACAGCCCCTAAGCAAGTCCTGAATGCGCCCCCTGTCCCACAGAAAGTGCTTACGTTGAGCCGAAAAGTGGACGAGTGTAAGCCCCTGGCGGCGGGCTCATCAAGAAGCAGGCCGCCATCGCCGGTGGCGACGCCGACCCCGATGCGCCAGGCCGGCCCGCCGCCGCCGAGGTAGGGGGGCTGGCCCGCTGGCATTCAATGCTCGCCACATCAAAACACGCCGTTCAACTCAACAGAAACGAAGGTTCAATTTGTGTGCCGATGACACGGTAGGTAAATGGCCTGGCATACGGGTAATAGGCCTCGCACACTAGAACGTCGCAAGCCGCGTCACTGGATTCCGCTTAACTCAAGAGAGTAGGTTTGATATGCGATGGATGACATGGTGGACAATTTCTGCGTGACTCTACGTCTAGGTCGAAGCGTACCGGATAGAGCACTCCATCAAAGTGGAGTCGGGCACGCCGGACCCCGTCATCCACTTCAAGGACGCGCCGTTCCCCAAGAAGCTCGTCGCCGCGCTCCTCAAGCAGGGATACCCGGAACCTACGCCGATTCAGGCGCAAGCGTGGTCGATTGCTGTGACGGGCCGCGACGTCATCGCTGTTGCTAAGACGGGTAAGGCCCCTCTGATACCTCTTTTGATATCTCTTTGATACCCCTTCGATAATCCATTTGGGGCCCCTTTGAGACCCATTTCACCCCCCTTTGATACCCCTTTTGAGACTCCTTTGATACCACTTTGACACCCCTTTGACGCCGTGGCTCGCATTATTTTGCATGGTCCTATGGCATCATATGCCGTGGAAAGCATTATTTACGTGGGCCTATTTTATCATACGACGTGGCGAGCAATATGTACGGGGCCTTAGGGACGGGGAGCGGCAAGACGGTGGCGTACCTGCTGCCCGCCCTCGGTGAGGCGGTGCAGCTTGAACCCAGGTCGACCCCGGGTTGACCCCAGGCTGACCCCGGGTTGACCCCAGGTCGACCCCAAATTGACCCCAGGTTGAATCCAAATCAGCCCCAGGTTGACCCCAAATTGACCCCAGTTTGACCCTAAATTGACCCCAGGTTGACCCCGAGTCGACCCTGGGATGACCGCGCTTGGTTTCAGCGCTTAATGCTAAAATACCATGGGATCGCTTCAAACACTGCTTTCATTTTCAACTTGCGCCAATATTCCTAGGCCGCATCGTCAAGCAAGGCGCCTCGGCGGCGCCGGACATGGAGATGGTAGACGGGCGCTTCCGGCCCGCCGCGGTGGTCCCCGCCGCTATCATCCTCGCCCCTACTCGCGAGCTTGCTATCCAGATTGGTGAGGAGTGCGCTAAGTTCTGCCCTGCGGCGAACGCGAAAGTGGCGACGCTATACGGCGGCGCCTCGAAGGTGAGTCCTGACTCTGTTTGCTCACACAGCATCCGTGCACATCCACGTCCTCCTCATCATCTTCCTCCTCCTCCTCCTCCACTCATGCGTCCTGCACCTCAGACCCGGTATCACTGACTTCCCCACGACATTGCATTTCACCAAACACAATACCACTCCATACGGGGGAGTCATCGTACCAAATAGCTCTATCTGATGTACCAGGCCTTCACGCTGTACAGGTACACATGTGTTCTGTACCCTACTACGAGGGTGACCAGCTGCGCGTGTTGCGCATGGGAGCGGACATCATCGTGGCGACGCCCGGCCGCCTCAACGACTTCCTAGCCCCGCCGCCAGGCATGGCTCCCTGTCTGTTTGCTCACAGTGTACCATTGTGCCCGTACACACCCGCGTCCACCATTTGAAGACTCGCAGACCTCGTGCCTTACACTCCATACGCTAGGGCTTTACACGAGGTTGATTGAGAACAAGGACTGGAACCCAAATCGGAGCATGACCTACTTCCAACAAGAATTCGCAATGACCCTGCCGCCCGGGTTTTCTGCCCCCGTCAGCGCCCGCAACGCCAGCTACGTGGTGCTGGACGAGGTGGGGTGGTGCAAGTCGAAACCCGTGTTCAAAGCGCCTGGTTGCAGCACGTGATACTAAAATGTCATAACACTGCTTTCAAGTGACAACTTTTGCTTTCGACTGCAGTTGTGCCCTACGGTGATGCAGGTAGAAACCCGTGTTGAAAGCGCCTGGTTCCCAAGCCTGCTTCCTGCGCTTCTAAAAGTCAACTTGATACTCAACTTGATACCCGTGTTGACGGCACCTGGTCCCCAAGCCTCATTATTGTGCTTGAGAATGACAGTCGAGCTCAAACCCGTGTTGAAAGTTCCTGGTTGCAGCGCTTGAATCTGAAATGTGAACGACAATTTCTGAGTTTTGCTTTCAATGTCAACTTGCTCCCCTACTGCGAGGCAGACCGGATGCTGGATATGGGATTCGAGCCGCAGATTAAGAAGATCCTGAAGCTGTGCCCCTCGGCGCGCCAGACGCTGATGTTCACCGCCACGTGGCCGGACGCTGTGAAGAAGATCGCCGAGCAGTTCTCGGAGCCCAACGCGGTGCACATCCGCATCGGTGAAAACGGCGAGCGGCAGGGTCTTCCAATCGTCCCCCCTTTTCAGCATGACTCAAGCACGTCCTTCGAGGGACAACTGACAGTCACTCCTCGGACAATGCCATCTCAGTGTCGGAGGGACCGGTCCTGTTGTTAAAAACATCATCTCCTCGAAATCGAGGGTATTATATTTACTCATGAATCGTGACCCGGTCGGACTGTCGGTGAGTCGGTCGTTGGGGATTTTCGCTTTTGACGGTTGCCATTCATCGAACATACTTCGATACCACAACTCCGATACCTCACCCGACACCGCATTTACGTTGAGCTGGAAGCTGAGCTGAAAGCAAACGTTTGTCGGACCCTTGCGAACGGCTGACAGCCAACAAGAGCATCCAACAAATTATTGAAGTGATCGACGAGGACTCCAAGCTGAACCGAATGATTGAGGTGTTGAAATCGGGCCTGGCAAACGGTGAGCGCGGCAGGGCCTGGTAGTCAGTGCTCGCCACGTCATCGACACGAATTTTGAAACCTCGTTTCTTAAATTGAGTAGACACTACCATCCTGATGTGTCGAGCAAACAGCGCCCAACATTAGCCCTCCATGTCATCGGCACGCATTTTGGGCCCTGGTTTCATGATTCACCGGCATCCTTGGTAGCGCCTGGCTAGCGGCATCCTCTGACGTGGCAAGAGCCAAATGTGCCAGGCCCTTGAGCGCGGCATGGTGTTCTGCGGCACCAAGCGCCGCTGCGATTTCATCGACCGCAAAATTAAGAGCATGGGTCTGCGCAGCGCCGGCGCCATCCACGGCAGGGGTGCTGCAAGTTGACACCCGTGTTATAAGCGCCTGGTTTCTGGTTTTTGAAAACTGAATGCACACGTATTCTCATCCCACGAGAAGCCGTGACCCCGCAGCCACCCGCAGCCACTTCAACACCAGGTGCCCTCTCTCAGCGGCGAGCGCACATCAGTCAAAATTCCCGCCCTCGATGTCTCATCCTACGGGCAGCCGTTCATGTTTTGGGCAGCCGTTTTAGTTTTGCGTTCAATTTCATATTCAATTTCACATTGTGCCTCTACAGCACGGCGACAAGGACCAGGCGGAGCGGGAGTATTCACTTGACCTGTTCCGCAAGGGGAAGGCGCCACTGCTGGTGGCTACCGACGTCGCCGCGCGCGGCTTGGACATCCCGGGCGTGGCGATGGTGCTGGTCTACGACTTCCCTATGGCGGTGGAGGTAGGGCCTGGCCGATATTGGTCGCCACTTCATCCAACGCATCTTACCTTCTCGTTGCTCGAGTAAAGTGGCGTCACATGACGTGGCGATCAAATATATATAAGACCCTAGGTAAAGGACTATGTCCACCGCATTGGGCGGACCGGTCGGGCGGGCGCAGAGGGCAAGGCCGTTTGCTTCTTCACGAGGTAAGGCGGTGCAGGATCGAACACGTTGAACGCCATGTCGATAGCGCCTGGTGTGCCAGCGCTTGAGACTCAAATATGATGAGCTGCTTTCAGGTTTTGCTTTCAGTTTTAGCTTCCGCCACTACCACGAGGGATAACGCGCACGCGGCGCCGGAGCTGGTTGGAATCTTGGAGCAGGCGGGACAAAAGATTCCGCAGGAGTTGCAAGATATGGCGGACTCGCGGAAGGGGCAAGGCGGTGGGGGCGGTGGCGGGCGGGGGGGGCGCGGCGGCGGGGGCGGCGGGGGGCGAGCGGGCGGGCGCGGGCACAGTGGGCGCGGGGGTGGGCGTGCTGGGGGACCTCCCATATTTGGGGGCGGCGGCGGCGGTCGCGGGGGTGGGCGCGGCGGGGGGCGCGGGCGCGGGAGGTGAGCGAGCAAAAACGAAGTCGTCGGGGTGGTCATCGTGGACAACAACAACTGTTGAGCACAGACGGATTACATAGATGAGGAGGAATGCGTACATATGCGCTAGCACTATGAGCAGCTCGTATGAGCCGGGGCCTGTAGATGCGGCGGCGAGCGTGTACGGTTACGCTACTTCATAGAGTGGGCAGGCCCGTGCCCTGAGCGGCGAGAGTGTGCATCTACGGGTCGCGGGCAGCGGGGTGCGCAGCACGTGGTGGGCGCGTTCAGCATGTCGCGGCGTGCGCATCTGACAACATAATTGAAGGAGTTGTCGGAATTACAATAGCAGGGAGCTACTAGTACAGCTAAGCTATCCAATCGTCAACATTTGGACAAGATAAGGGGCACCCGCAAAACGGGCAACCCCATTTATTATACGACTTACTTTCAGTCTTTGCAGCCCGCGAGCACGGGGGCGCAAGCAGCGGTGGGGGGGTATATGATGAGCAAAAGCGCTCAGTTTTTGCACCCCTGGGGGGGGATACTACACATGGGGATGGAGTACAGTAGGCCGGTTTCGATAACGCCTGGGTGAAATGCCCATACAAAGTTGCGGGCAATGCGTCAGCGCTCCGCGCGGGAAAGCGGGCGCCAGGTTGAATGCCCATACAGAGTTGCGGGCAAAGCGTCAGCGCTCGGCGCGGGAAGCGATGTACCGAAATCGGCCTATTGAGGAAACCGTCTCAATCTTGACACCCCGCGAGCGTCTCCTCGGGCATAAAGAACCAGTGCTTCTTCCGATCCTCCTCGCTGCCCCATGCGCCGATCTTCAGCCCCTTTTTGTAGTAGCTCAATTTAAAATTGAAAGTAAAGTTTGAAAGCGGTTCATCATATTTCAGCTTCAAGCGCTGACATCAAGCGGGGTCAACCTGGGGTGAACCTGCACCGCCTCACATGTTTGCTCAAGTCGCACATGACGTCGCGCAGCTTCGCCATATGCGGGTCCACCACCGCCTGCAGCCAGGGGCTTACACTCGTCCACTTCTCAGCTTATCCTGAGCACTTATGTGGTGTGTGTTTCGTGGTTTCAGTGACCAGAACGGCTCAAGTTGAACTGAGAAGTGGACGAGTGGAATTCAGGTCGACCTGAGAAGTGTCGTCCACTTCTCAGCTTGTCCTGAGCACTTATGTGGTGTGTGTTTCGTGGTTTCAGTGTCCAAAACGGCTGAGAAGTGGACAAGTGGAATTTCAGGTTGAACTGAGAAGTGGACGAGTTGAAGCCCATGCCTCCAGCTGTGACTGCATTTCCTTTGTCACGTCGCCCTCAAGGTTCTCTTTCGCCGGATAATTGTTGGCGTGCTTGGCCTTTGAGATCTCCGCGTCCACCTTGCGTCAGGGGCTAACACTCGTCCACTTCTCAGCTCAACCTCAGCCGTATTTTGTCAATGAGACAGTTCAACCAACCAACGTATCCCGCAATAGGTGCTCACGTGAAGCCGAATAGAGGACGAGTGAAAGCCCTGCCTTGCTTCCCACGTGCTTTGCCACCTCATGGAGCGCGCTCTGCGGGTCCGCGTGATAGGGCCCGCCATGTGATAATTTCCACGTCATGCATCGCACGTCGAATCCTCATTTGTTATCTTGAATGGCATCCCATGATGTCGCGCACCAGGGACAAACAGAAAATGCCCGCCGCGACATCATGAGGCATTGGACCTTCGTTTGTTGCGTGAAACGGCATCCTATTTCATGCATCTCATGACGTGGCGAACAATATCTGCTAGGAAGCACGATGTCCTGCGCATCCTGAACCCTCGTCTCTCGGGTCATGTCTCATATGGCATCCTATAAAGCGGCGAGCGTGACGTCTGGCAGGCCCTGCTTCGTAGCAGTAGTAGCTAGAATGACCAGGAACTGGGAGTGTGTACGGGTACAGCGGTACACTATGAGCAAACAGTCAGGCGATCACTGCCAGGCCCTGCCTGGTAGTAGTAGTAGCTGGGGATGACCAGGAACTGCGAAGCGTCGAAGTATTCGGAGTATTGCTTCAGGTGCTCCGCGTACATGCTGCTCCTGAGTTGGTGATAGAACGATCCTTGCAGTAGCGGCTCAGGTTTTGAATTGAAAGCAAAATTTGATGGCAGTTCATCATATTATAGCGTTAAAGATGTACCCAAGCGCGGTCAACCAAGGGGTCAAATTGGGGTCAAACTGGGTTCAACCCGGAATTAACCTTGGGTCAACCGAAGCGAAGGTCGACCTTCAATGCCCCACCGTGCAACTTGGACACGTCCCCCCCCGCCGCCTTCAGATCGTCGTCGTAGTGCGATATCAGGTCCGCAACCCACCCGCTGAACTGAGAGTACTTGTACGGCCCCTCCTCCTCGCAGTTGTGATCTGCCTCTCACTAGGGACCAGCAGATTGAGGTTCTGGGGTTCAGTTTTAGGGTTTAGTTTAAGGGTTCAGCTCTCGGGCGGTAGACGTTGCTTTCCTCGTCAAACTATGCCGTTTGACTCAAGGCACAAGGGTTCAAAATGCGTGTCGACGACGTGGCGGGCAATGGGCCTGGCAGAGACTGCTAGCCACGTCGTAGGATGCCACTTAAGGTTGAACATACATGTCGAAGACGTGGCGGGCGGGGCCATGCAGATATTGGGCTCGTCACCTCATAGGATGCGTGAAAATGACGTGGCGGTGTGCAACTGCTTGGCCCGACCATGCACTGGCCCCGGAAAAACACGTAAGCGGACCGCAATCGCTCAATCGGATCGCACAACATCACGATGAACCGCAACTTCTTTCGGTCCTCCTAGCAGGAGGGTCATTCAGAACAAGCACTCAACCGAGATCAGAAGACTTCAGGGTACATGCTCATACAGACGTAGAGATTAAACAGAGGCGGATGTAGTCTATTCAACGTCGATCGAGTGTGTATTCTCAAAATACATGTCAAAAGATGATGCTGTGTGACATAAGTGCTATGTAAATGTCCTAGGCCCAAATTTGATCGGCTAACTTTGGGTTTCATAAACTCCCTGCCTCGCTGTACACCGACGCGATTGCCGCCGCCGACTCCTCCGAGTAATAATAATTGGGCGTGGCGTCGATTAGCCGGAATTTGGTGTCGGCGTCATCTGGATCAAAGGCATTCCCCTTAGAATCCATCTCTTCGTCCAGGTCACTGCCTGGGCTCAGGGCCCGGAAGAAATCGCTCGCCACGTCAAATAATGAAAATTATTACAAAAACAATGAATGCGCAGCTGAGAATGACTCGACTCTGGCTGTTCGCTCGATGCCAGGTCTCGAGGGTAACTTGACCGATGGATGGAGAAGACCCATGTCCCTGTGATGCCGTGGTTTGTACCACTCATCACCTGATTACATACTTACTTCGTGTTCGATAACATGGCAAAATGTGATGTCATGCTCACCGCATCAGAGGACGCCAGTTATGTAAAGGATTGAAGATTCGAATCAGTGTCGATGACATGGCAGGCAGGATCTGCCAGGCCCAACCAACGGTGCTGCACGCCACGTTGTGCTTCTCCAGATGATTCTGCCACAGGCTGAAATTCCCCGCGGCCAATTGCTCAGGTTAGGGCCCGGTATACACTGCTCGCCACGTCATTTGATGGTGTCTGACTCGCGACACGAGGGTCTAAACTGAGGCGGAGCACGCGGCAGGTGAGGGCCTGGTACACAATGCTCGCCACGTCATCCAACGCATTCTGAACCCTCGTGTATTGAGTCAAGTGACGCCGACGTCCAATGACGTAGCGAGCAACATCTGCCAGGCCCATTGCCCGCCGCATAAAGGCATAGGGTTTAGGAATCAAGTCATCTAGGGTTTAGGACGTAGGGTTCAGGCCCAAGGCCCATCAGCACATCACTAAGCCATCATCGACACGCAATGTGAACCCTCGTTAGTTGAGTCAATTGA
>Ga0307489_10003745_pt1 | contig 10050 bp, 12 predicted proteins | sample SB12metaG_FD_202247 | JGI IMG/M metagenome (GOLD analysis project Ga0307489, IMG submission 202247) | Sea-ice brine microbial communities from Beaufort Sea near Barrow, Alaska, United States - SB 1.2 | ecosystem: Environmental > Aquatic > Marine > Coastal | place: USA: Alaska | collected...
TATGTGCTGATGGGTGTCATATCATACAACCTCATCATGACACTGGTCCGCCGGGCCGTACTCGCCGGCTGGCTGCTTCGCGGTGCTGTGGGTGGTCAAGAGCAACGCCTTCCAGGCACTGCCGCACAATCGTTCCCTAAACCCTAAAACCTGAACCCTAAAACCTGCAACGCCATCCAGGCAGTGCCTTACAATCGTTCCCTAAACCCTAAACCCTAATTCCTAAACCTGCAATGCCTTCCAGGCAGTGCCTTACAATCGATCCCCTGTTCAGCTCAACTGGAGCCGTCTTGTCCCTCACCCCACACTTGGATGAATTATTGGTAAAGATATGGGGGGCCAGGGCGAACAATGCAGTTCTGGCAGGGGGTGCAAACGGGATCTGGATTTGCTTGAGTTCATAGACGGTCGCTCACATAAATCTCAGTGTAGATCAGCTGGCCGTACACGGCAGGCTGGCAAATGTGTGGGCGAGGGTCTATGGACTCAACGGTCGTGACCATACCGCGCTGTGTGCCATCCCCATTTGGTCCCCCCACCCGATCTGCGTAGAAAGCCAGGTACCTCCTCAAACACGCTCCAGCGTCTGTCTCTCATCAAAGGTGCTGAACTACGCGGTCCCCATAAGAAACTGAGGGGTCAAATCTCCACACCCTCATAAAGGTTATTTTGAGGGGTTATTAACTCACGCGGGTCGAAAAATCGGCCGGTCGGCTCTGTCGACTAAGACCAGGAATCAGGGTCTCGCCACTCAAACCCCAGATGTCGTATCCTGTATCTGGTAGAGAGGGTCAGCGCGTGTAGGAAGCTGAGCAGTAATGGTAGCGATTGTGAGGCCCTGGTTGCGGCCCACCACGGAGGCGGACGGGTTCCCCATGGGCCTGATGTTCCCCGTGGTGCTGGCGCTCATGGTGCCCTTCAAGCTCCTCGTGCTGCCGCTCATGGCGGGGCCGCACCAAGGGCTGACAGTCGTCCACATTTCGGCTCATCATAAGCGCCTTTTGTGGGATACGCTGGGTGGTCCATGAAGTTTCAGTGACAAACACGGCTCAGGTTGAGCTGAGAAGTGGACGAGTGTCAGCCCCTGGGCCGCACGCCGCCTCCGCACACTGTGTTTGCCGGTTGTGCACCGGTTTACCAGTACACACTCGCCGTGTACCTATGCACGCTCGCCGCATCCTCCTGCCCAGCCAGACGCGGCGTCCTGACTGTTTGCGCACCGTGTACCCGTGAAGTGAAGCTCAGTGTAAGGGCGACTAGTCACCCTTATCTCCTAGGAATCGAGGTTCTATCAACTCAATAATCGTGACCCGGTCGGACTTTCGGCGAGTCGGTCGGTGGAATGTTCGAAATGGGCAGTTCTGATTGGTCGAACGTACTTCGGTACCGTACCCGACACTGAGTTTAAGCTGGGAAGCGGACTGTGGTGCGGCCCTGGATGGAGTTCTCGGCGCCGGTGCTCAGCGCCATGGCCAGCGAGGCCGACGACGCGCCAATGGACCACCTGTTCTACTGAGACAACTGTTCGGACGGTTTGACTATGATGTGCTGTGGTTTGTAATGGTTTCGATCTACCGTGGCTTGTGATGAATGATTTAACTAGCTCTGTGATTGTGCGGCTGGTTTTGACTATGATGTGCTGGTTAAGCTCACCATGTGAAGCGCCTTGGGGCTCGATAACGTATAAACAACAAAACGAAGATGTCTTGACTATGATATGTCATGGCTTATGATGATTTATGTTGTGCAAGGGAACGGATGTGATCAGATGAAGGTGTTCCTAACATGATGATGTGATAATCGTTTGCGTTTGGTGGTTTGAATTTAAACCGTTTATGAGGCGCGCGCATCGACGCGCGTTTGTGTGACCTGAAAGCGGAGGGGGTACATTGAGGCGACGGAGTGAGACAAAGCGAAGGTCACGGCTGGGGAAACTGGGAGATCGGGGAGTGCATCAGTGGGAAAGGTTCCATCAGACAAATGCCTCGATTGTCAATCAGGTGCCACGAGTGGCCGCGAGCATAACAACAGAACGTCGTTTTCAAGCGATCAGATTCGTCATCTAATACTTTTCTTCCGCATTTGGAACAAGCTTTCCTTCAAAACACCGGGCAGCAAACAAAGTAGGTGGCGTAAAAACAAAACCAAAGTCGGCTGGTAAGGAAATCCATCAGACAAATGCCTCGATTGTCAATCAGGTGCCACGAATGGCCGCGAGCGTAACAACAGAACGTCGTTTACAGGCGATCAGATTCGTCATCTAATACTTTTCTTCCTCCCGTGGAAAAAACCAGCCCAGCGAGCAACAAAACAGAATATCAAAGAGAGGAGACAGAAGCTTCCCCGTGTATGAGAAGGCACCAGACTTTCGCCCGGGCTCCCGTAGAAACGGAGGGCTCTCCTCTTGGCGTTGGCAAGAATAAAACTTGGCAGGTAAGGAAATACAGATCAGAAGGAATCACTTATCTCCAGCTGGCCAAGCCCCGAGCGGCGCGACTCACGAAGAGATCAAGTGCCGCACGGGTTGCTCTTCCTACTCACCCAAGGTGCCATTAATAGCTTACGCGTCGTGACACTCTGACATGTGAGAGGATACTCGTACAAAAGCAAAGTCGGGACCGCGTACAAAAACCAATAACCTAAAAAAGGTTTTCCCCCACCGATGCTCGATCACCCTACCCACCCAAGCGCCAAGGTGCCATCGACCGCTTTCGCGAGTTGAAAACCTGACGGCAAAGCATTGCAAGGGCGAGCACGAGCAAGCAAACATGAGCAGCCAACAAAAGCAGCCAAACAAAAGCGTAGGCGTGATCCAACCAGCAGTGAGAACCAAAACCCCAACCCGAAAACTGGGTTAATGAATCTCACGGCGGCTGAATCATTGCGGCGCGAGGCGGCGAGGTTGCGTTCAGAAAAATTCCAGGGTGACGTCACCGACCTTTTCAGGAAGTCAGAAGCAGAACTGGCGTGTTCGGAAGTTGGTATCATCGTTACGCAAACCTCAGCGCTGCGCCAACTCGCTGCACCGCTCGGCCGAGAAAAAGAGCAAGGACAAAAAGAAATGGGGCTGGGATGGGCGGGGAGATGGCGGACGCACCTTCAAGAATGGTGTGGCGGCGCGCGCTCAGGCGCGAGCGACGCCGGTCAGCGCATCGCGGCTTCGATGGGGTGGGTGCCGCGACGATCCGCCGAACCCCACACGCGCGCTTGTGGGGCGTGGTGGAGGGTGCGGCGGGAAGTGTCTGACCTACAGCGCCGCCAGCTCAAGTTGTCCTCGGTGGTCTTCTGGTGGCGCGTAGCGTGTTCGCGTTTTGGCCGCAGATTTTTGACACGGGGTGACGGGGATGGGGAGGCGAAGTGGTGCCTTTCCCCCCAATCAGTTGCGCCCCGTCACCACACACCGCGCGCCTCGGGAGTGACACCATGATCCAAGCCGCGACCAGCGCGTGCTCCGCCGCCGCCGCGGCCGCGCGCCCAGCACGAGCGGCGCCGGCTGCCGCCCGAGGCTCATGCCCCTCGTCGTCAGGAACAGGATACCACCGGGCCTCGGATAGGGTTGCTGTCGCGCCGAGGGTGCGCTGCTGCCGGCGCCGCGCGGCCTCCGTCGTGACCGCCGCCGTAACGGACCCCGCCGCCGCCGCCGCCGCGAGCGACTCCTCCAGCGCGGGCCGCCAAGGCGGGACAGGATCTCAGCTCCTCTCCGACGAGCAGCAGCAGGCGGCATGGGTGTGGCCGTCGCAGATTTCCTCGTCACGTCATATGATGGGGATGCCGTTTAAATCATCAAGTCTCGAGGCGACGCTCGGCTCCAGCGTGAGACGCCTGCTCCATGTCCCACAGCGGGGGCGCGCGCGAAGCATGGTGTGCGAACAGTGCTGCGCTGACTGCAGCTCTAGCATGGGGTCTACATACAGGCTGTACAACGTACTGCAAAGAAAACGCGGCTTCAAAACGAACCTCGACGTGGTTGGCAACAGGGGCTTATACACTCGCTCCACTTAGCAGCTCAACTTGAGCGCTTTTTATTGGATATGGGGTGCGTGTAGGGGTTGTGTAGGCCGTGTAGGGGGGTGTCCGGGGGTGTGAAGGGTGTGAAGGGTGTTTTTGTGTGTCAGACATGGCTAAAGTTGAGCTGAAAAGTGAACGAGTGTAAGCCCTGGCAACATCTGGTTGGCCCTTTGGGCGGGCGGAGCAGAAGCGACAGGAGCAGGAGGGGTACGACGGGCCGACGGCAGGGGCTCACACTCGTCCACTTTTCAGCTCAACCTGAGCCGTTTTGGTCACACCTCCCCGTATCCCCGTCTAACAGATTGGGGGAAAATCATGCAACCAACGTATCCCACAAAATGTGCTTACGGTGAGCCGAATAGTGGACGAGTGTAAGCCCCTGGCCGACGGATGCCTTCGCGGAGCTGGTGCGACTGGCCAAGGTGGGCGGGGTGGACATCCCCGCGCCCTCCAAGACCGCCAACGTGGCCATGGCCATGTGCGGCCCCACGGGGGTATCGGCAGGGGCTTACACTCGTACCCATTTCAGCTCAGCTCAAGCGCTTCCTGTGGGATAGAGGGTGCGTTTAGGGGTTGTTTAAGAGGTCTTTTAAGAGGTGTCACTGAATGTTTCACGGGGCTTCATGTACAGTTTGTGTCAGAAACGGCTCCAGTTGAGCTTAATTGTTGACGAGTATGAGGCCCTGGATGGCGGACGACGTGGCGGCGGCGGTGGCCAAGGAGGCAGCGTCCATCCCCGGCCTCCCCGAAGGCCTCACCAAGCCGCCGTGGTAGGGCGGTGCAGGTTGACCCTATGAGACCCGTGTTCAAACCGCCTGCAACTAAGCACTTGAAACTAGAATGTGATATACTGCCTTCAACTTTTGGTTTCAAATTCGACTTGCGCCGCTACACCGTGGCTGCGCCAGCGCGCACCGGGTAGGGCCTGGCAGACGTTGCTCAAACTGTCCCTCGACACGTTTGCCAACCCTTGTTTCTCAAGTCAAGTTCAGTGACACCCTGTGATAGTTTGATTCCAGTTTGTGTCGGGCCGTAGCACCGGCTGGCGAGCGGTTCAACTTCCTGAGCGACTCGCTGCAAGGCCTCGGGCTCAACACGGTAGGGCCTGGCAGATATTGCCTGCCACGCCAACCCACGCATTTCGACCCGTCGTTGCACTGCCAACGCCACAGTCCTGCATCACAACGCTGCCGCCCTTCTCTCCCAGTTTCAAGTGAGAGAATGGCACCAGAGCCCTTGATTTAATTTACGATTTACCGATGAGCTCCAATCATTAGACGCCTACACGACCTCTCAATAAACATCATCCCCCACTTCGGTGACTTAGATGGCGTCCTATGACGTGGCGGTTAATATCTGGCAGGCCCTGCAGCACGGTGTGCGAGGAGGCGATGTGCCCCAACGTGGGCGAGTGCTGGAACGGCGACACGGGCACGGCCACCATCATGATCCTGGGTAGGGGCCCAGACTCGTCCACGTCTCAGCTCAACGTAAGCGCTTTCTGTGTTATAGGGTGTGCATTCAGGGGTTGCTTAGGGGGTGTGTAGGGGGTGTTAGGGGGGACGAGGGGGTCTGTGTGGTGCATTTTGTGTCAGAAACAGCTCAGGTTGAGCTGAAAAGTGGACGAGTGTAAGCCCCTGATCCTGGGTGACACCTGCACACGCGGGTGCCGCTTCTGCGCCATCAACACGGCGCAGACCCCGGCGCCGGCGGACCCCATGGCAGGGGCTTACACTCGTCCACTTTTCAGCTCAACTTGAGCCGTTTCTGGCTCAAAACACATGGTAAGCACCCCCTGATACCCCCTATCGCCCCCTTAAAACTCCCGAAAGAACCCCTAAATGTGCCCCGTACCCCACAGAAAGCGCTTACGTTGAGCCGAAATTTGGACGAGTGTAAGCCCCTGCCCCATGGAGCCGGAGAACACGGCGCACGCCATCGCCGCGTGGGGCGTCGGCTACATCGTGCTGACCTCCGTGGACCGTGACGACATGCCCGACGGCGGCGCTGAGCACTTCGCGCGCACGGCAGGGGCTTACGCTCGTCCACTTCTCAGCTCAACCTGAGTCGTTTCTGACGCTCAACACATCCACCAAACCACTCAACACCCCCTCCACCGCCTTAAACAATCCCTAAACACCCCCTAAATGCCCTTTGTCTCACCGAAAGCGCTTACGTTGAGCTGACAGGTGAACAGGTGGACGAGTGTATGCCCCTGACGCACGGTGCGCACACTGAAGGAGATCAAGCCCGAAATCCTGTGCGAGTGCCTCACGCCGGACTTCCAGGGCGACCAGGCGGCGGTGGCGCACCTCGCCGCCTCCGGCCTCGACGTGTTCGCGCACAACATCGAGACGGTGGAGCGCCTGCAGCCCCGAGTGCGGGACCCGCGCGCCAACTACGCGCAGAGCCTGGTGCGGTGGTGCAGGTTGACGTTCAAAACCCGTGTTGAAAGTGCCCATGGTTTAAGCGCTTGACAATATAATTTGACGAAACGCTTTCGAGCTTTGCTTTCTATTTCAACTTGCGCCGCTACAGCCTGGCGGTGCTGGTGGGCGCCAAGGCGGCCAAGGAGGGCCTCACCACCAAGACGTCCATCATGCTCGGTCTGGGTAGGGCCAACAAGGCTCACTGCGCTTGCTTTTATCGGCAGTACGAATAGTACAGCCTGTGTATAGACTCGGAGCTGAAGCTTCAGTGTGCTCCTCACTCTTGAAGCTAAAATGTGACGAATGATTTCAAACTTCAGCTTGTGGCCATACACCCGGGCGAGACGGACGAGGAGATTGAGCAGACGATGCGGGACTGCAAGGCGGCGGGGGTGGACATCTTCACGCTGGGGCAGTACCTGCGCCCCACGTCGAAGCACCTGGCCGTGAAGGAGTACGTGACGCCCGAGAAGTTCGAGCACTGGCGCAAGTACGGCGAGGAGGTGGTGGGCTTCAGGTACGTGGCGTCCGGGCCCCTGGCAGGGCGGTGCAGGTTGAAACCCGTGTGTGCAATCACGGAATAGAACGTCCTTCACGTTGCGTCTCTGACTCGACGCCTGCGTGTGCTACTCTGTGATCTTACCACGTGCTACTGTATTGCACACGCCTGCTTTCAGCGCTTGAAACCGAAAGTGTGGATATGCCGGTTTTAAGTTTTGCTTTCAAATAGAACTCGCGCCGCTACAGCCTGGTGCGCTCCAGCTACAAGGCGGGCGAGTTCTTCATCGAGACCATGCTGCGTGACGACTCCAAGGTAAGGCGGTGCAAGTGGACCCCATTAAACCCACGTTGAAACTGCCTGGAACTAAGCACTTGAAACTAAAATGTGGTGAACTGCTTTCAACTTTTGCTTTCAAATTCAACTTGCGCCGCTACACCAAGGCGGCGGCACCCGCGCCCTCCGTACCCTGAGCATCGCGCCGCTGTTTGTAAGCTCTGTACTTGTACCGTAGACTGTGGATGTGGATGCGTCGTTTATATTGAACAAAATGCATCTCAAACACTCGTCGCCGCCGTCGCTTAGCTCTAGTTCGCTCTTTATATACCGTCCGTTTATTCGATCTTTTTCGTGCCCGGCGGCCCCGGGTTGGCGGCGGATCCCAGCGGCGCGTACCGATCCACGCCGCCCTTCTTCCAGGGGCTTACACAAAATCCCGTCATATGAACTCAAATTGAGCAACTTTGATGTGTTGGGTTAGGTATCGAAGCGAAGCTTGTCCACCAATCAGAACGTTCTAAACCCCCCGAAAAAGGGTGACTGTACGCTTTGGAAGCGGGCATCCTCTTGACCAGTCACAGCACGGTATAGGAGGGTAACGCGCAACCCCGACCCCGTGTTTAAGTAGGATAACGTAAGCTGTTTCAGAGATAAACACCTTATAGCTAAGCTGGAAAAAGGACGAGTGGTCCTGCCTCCTTGGCGATCCGCGCCAAGCGGTCCGCCTCGCGCTTCTCCCGTATCAGTGCTAGCTTGCCCGTGTTCAGGGGCTTACGCTCACTCACTTCTCAGCTCAACTTCAGGACCTTCGGGACAAATCGCTCACTTTAGAGCTCAACTTGAGCACCTTCGGGAAACATCCAAGGATTAATTTGGGTTACATTGAAGTCAAAGTAAGCTCAAGCTTAGCGGAGAGGGGCAAGGTAAGCTCAAGTTGAGCGGAAATGGGAACGAGTGTAAGCCCTTGCCCATGTCGACGGCAATCTCCTTATCGGATTTAGTCTCCTCGGGTTCCGGCGCCTTGACCCAGGGGCTTACACACGTGCACTCTTCGGCTCAACGTAAGCACATTTTGTGGGATACGTTGGGTGCATGATTATTCCCCAGTCTATTAGACAGGGGGACACGTGGAGGTGTGACCAAAAACGGCTTAGGTTGAGCTGAGAAGTGGGCGAGTATAAGCCCTTACCTTGACCCGCTTGCCCCCCGCGTTGGGGTTGAGCACCGCGTCGTCGTCTGACTCGCTGTCCTCGTCGGAGCTGTTGGGGGGCAGCTCGCCGCCCAGAAGGGTCGTTCACTCCAGGGGCTCACACTCGTTCCCATTTCCGCTCAACTTGAGCTGACTTTGGCCCTTGCCATTCAATTTAAGCTTGTTGTCCACCACATAACCCAAATTAATCCGTGAATGTGGCCCGAAGGTGCTCAAGTTGAGCTCAAACATGACCGATGTGTCCCGAAGGTCCTCAAGTTGAGATCTGAAGTGAGCGAGTGTAAGCCCCTGGTTCACTCGTTCCCAAGGAAGCTCAACTGCCAGCATCTTCAAAGGTATTCAGGGGAACGTGGAGATAACTAACTACCAGTGGTTTCAGGTTTCAGGGACCAAGCCACAGCCGCGACTGACGACGTAAGCTGAGCTGAAACAGGGGAAGGCGTGTCCGGCCCAGGGGCTTACACTCGTTCCCATTTCAGCTCCACTTGAGCTCTGCCCTCCACCGTATAACCCAATTTGACTCATAAATGTGTCCTGCAGTTACTCGCATTGAGCTCTGACGTCAGCGAGTGTGAGCTCCAAATTCGGCCCTGCCGGGCGCGGGGCGACCGCCGCCCTTCTTCTGTTGCGCCTTCGCAAGCACGCTCTCCTTGCAGGGCCTTACGCGAGTACCCTGTGGAAGCATTATTCACTGGAGGTCTGCGGCACGTTTTCATGCGTCTTCACAGGATGTAAGTTGGCAGCCACACTCCGGCGCGCTGTTACGCGGTGAAGCGACCTTCCAGCAGCGACCAGCGCCACAACTCTTTTGACCACCTGCCCTTTGAGGCACCTCCCCTCTGAGGCACCTCCCCTCGGACGTACCTCCTGAACGTCTCCGCCCACCCCCTCTCGAACGTACCTCAAGGCCACCCTCCCCCGGCCCCATTCCCCGTGACTGCCCCCCGTCCCACCCTGACTCTCTCGCGCCCCGCCGCGCCCCGCGCTGCTGCCTACCAGTCGCCGCCATTGGGTGTCAGGGACGGGACGGGGGACGGGACACGGCGCGCACATCCGGACCTTGCCTCCTCCTCCTCTTCAGATTCGCTGTCGCTCTCGGGCATTTCCTTGGGCGCCCCCCCGCCAGGGGCTTACACTCGTCCACTTTTCAGCTCAACTTGAGCGCTTTGTATGGGACAGGGGGTGCGCGTAGGGGATGCGAAGCCCGTGTCAAGGGGGTGTGTAGGGTGTCAGGGGGTGTGTAGGGTGCGTAGGGTGTGTTCTTGTGTCAGACAAAGCTCAAGTTGAGCTGAGGAGTGGACGAGTGTAAGCCCCTGCCCCCCGCGGAGGACGCGCTCGTTCGCCGCCGCCTCCTCCTCGGACATGCGGTTCTTGCCGCCGCCGCCGGCAGCCTCGCTGCCGGGTCCACCGCCCTTCTTGAAGCCTTTTCCCATGTTGCGTGCGTTGGTGCGACGTGTAGCGGGAAGGGATGTGTGGCGGGCTGGCGGCTCCCCCCGCGGGCAGGCGGGGATTGAGGAGTGAAAAAAAGCGGCTGCTCCTAAATCCCCCCACTCAAGTTCCGGAATTCGCCAAATTGCAGGGAGCGCGTTCAGCTTCTTGACTTGAGAAATTTTGCCGTTCAAAGC
>Ga0307489_10003746_pt1 | contig 10049 bp, 24 predicted proteins | sample SB12metaG_FD_202247 | JGI IMG/M metagenome (GOLD analysis project Ga0307489, IMG submission 202247) | Sea-ice brine microbial communities from Beaufort Sea near Barrow, Alaska, United States - SB 1.2 | ecosystem: Environmental > Aquatic > Marine > Coastal | place: USA: Alaska | collected...
ATGCGTTGGAGGACGTGGCGAGCACCAGCATCTGCCAGGCCCTGCTTCGAGGGAGTTGACCGCTGCGGCAAGACCACGCAATGCTCGCGGCTCGTCGAAGCCCTGAAGGCCGCCGGCGTCGAGGTTGAGCTGTGGCGGTACCCGGACCGCACCACGGCGATGGGGCAGATGATCAACTCGTACCTGCAGTCCAAAACTGAGATGGACGACGGTAAGGTCCGGCAGCCACGCCACCGACACGTATCTGAACCCTCGTTTTTGAGTCAAATGCACCACGGCGATGGGGCAGATGGATAACTCGTACCTGCAGTCCAAAACTGAGATGGGTGACGGTAGGGGCCTGGCAGATATTGCCCGCTACGTCAACCAACGTATTTTGAACACTCGTTTGTTGAATGCAGTGAGGACCTATGACACGGTGATAAGTATCTGCCAGGCACATTGCCCGCCACGTCATCGACACGCATATGTAACCCTCGTTTGTGACATCAAATGGCATCCTGTGACGGCGTTTGTTGAGTGGCATCCTTTGATGAGGCGAGCAATATCTGCACAGGCCCTAGACAGCGGGGCCATCCACCTACTATTCAGCGCCAATCGGTGGGTAGGGCGGCGCAGGTTGACCCCGTTTGACGCCGGGTTGGACCCGGGTTGGCCGCGCTTGATGTCAGCGCTTGAAGCTAAAATGTAATATTCACTTTCAATTTGCGCCGCTACCGGTGGGAGAAACGCGCGCTGATGGAGGAGAAGCTCAAGGCGGGCGTGACGCTGGTGGTGGACCGGTACTCGTACAGCGGCGTGGCGTTCACCGCCGCGAAGAAATCGCCGGGTTTAGACCTCGACTGGTGCAAGGCTGGGCCTGACATATACCAGTGCATTATTATAACCCTCAGTCCCTCGTCCCCTGTTGAGCTCAACCGCCACCTGTCCACAGTAGTCGTTTCCCCCTTTTCAGCTCAAGTGTCACCCGTCAATAGACTGTCTACAGTATATAACAAATTGCGAGATGTCCTTGAAACCACTCGCGTCATCCCAACTTGACACCTTGAAGATGCTCGAGTGTAACCGGGTCCCCACTCGACACCTCCAATATGCTCAAGTGAACCCACTTCGAGAACAGGTGCTTGGCCCTGCATAGCGGCGCCGGAGCGCGGGCTGCTGCGGCCCGATGCGCTGCTGTACCTGAACATGCCCATCGAGAAGGCCATGGAGCGCGGGGGATTCGGGGAGGAGCGCTACGAAACACTCGAGCTGCAGAAGGCAGGGATGGGTCAGTTGCCAGTACCCTTAGTGAAGGCTTTGAGAGTGTCCAGGCCAGGGAGGAGGATGCGTCGATATCTGTCAAACGTATCCTCTTGTCAAAGTGAATTTATCCTCCCATCAGATTGAATCCATCCTCCTGTAAAATTGAACTCATGAACCTGTCACCCTTTCAAAGTGAACCTATCCTCCTCTGAATGAACCTGTTCCCCCATTGGAGTGAACCTAACTTTCTGTGAATTTCAGAGTGAATCTATCCTCATTGAATAACGAGCCTATCCTCCCATGAAGTGCACTCTGATTGAAGGCGGTACGTGCAAACTTCGAGGTGTTGCGGGAGGACTGGTGGACGGTGGTGGACGCGGCGCAGTCCGTGGAGGCGGTGGGGGGGCAGGCGCTGCAGGTCGGGTCTTACACTCGCCCACTTCTCAGCTCAACCTGAAGGTTTTGGTCACTGAAACCAAAGAAATCACTGAACACACCCCGTAAAAAGTGCTCAGGTCATGCTGAAAATTGGTCTAGAGTTAGCCGTTGGTCCCTGCTTCCTCGCGTCCACTTATCAGCTCAAGCTGAGCCGTGTTTGTCACCGACAGACTGACACCACCCATCGTATCCCGCGAAAGTGTTTTCATTGAGCTGAAAAATCGGACTAGTGTATACTCGTCCACTTTTCAGCTCAACCTGAACCGTTTTTGTCGCTGACAGACCGACGCCACCCAGTGTAGTCTCACAAAAGTCACAAAAGTGCGTAGGTTGAGATGGAAAAGTGCACGAGTGTAATCCCCTGGATGCAGGTGGGCATGGCGGCCGTGGAGCGGTGCCGCGCGGGGGGCGAGATGACGCGCTTGTGGCAGTGATCTGCCACGAGGCGCGTGGGGGGAATGACGCGGTTATGGCAGTGATGTGGGGCTCTTGCAGGGAGTTCCGTGCTGTAGTGCTGGTGCGGTGCCAGGGGGGATGTGGCGCGCCTGTGGCAGTGATGTGCCCTATGTGGGGCGGGGCGTCAAATTACTTGAAAGGAAGGTTGGCGCTCAGCGGGTGTCAAATAACATCCAATTACCAATTTCAACGTCACAAAGCAGTCGTAAATGCTCGTGTCGCCGCGCCACGTTCTGCGCGCGGCTCGACGCAGCGAGTATGAGCGAACACCCGGCGGCGCCCAGGCAGGGCGTGGCCTATCCCGTCACACTCGGTGACAGCGCGTCGGGCGGCGGCGGCGGGGGGGGAAGCGGCGGGGGCGCCCCCTACACCGCGCTCAAGTACGACTGGAAGGTGCGCGGCATGGATTCGACGAAGCCGGGGGTGCTGAAGCGCGACCGTGACGGGAACAAGGTCTCGGTGCAGTTCCAGAACGTGGTAGAGGGCGAGCGTGCCATCCGCTACCAGGTCCGCCCCTTTTCCCCGTCCCACCGCCCTCCCTCGCTGCTCTCCCCAACGCGTCAACCCCACACGAGGATCTATCTGATTCGGCACCGTCATATTTCTTTTTGGTGTGTCGTGTTGTTTTCGTTAGGGTTGGAGCGAAGAATCGCGGGTCACGCCGTCTCAGACACGCCCGTCATCAACACGCCCTCTCATCACGCACGGCCGTGCCGTCTTCACGCCCCGGCGGACCCGCCTCTGGCCTGCTCATCCGCCCTACCCCCACCCTCACGCCCCGGCTGACCCGGCCATGGCCTCTTCACCCGGCCCGGCCCGCCCCCGCCCCACCCGTCCCAGCCCCCCAGCCCCGACTGACCCGGCCCTGGCCTCCTCACCCGCCCCTCCGCCCAGGGCGTGTACGCTTCCAAGAAAGACGACGGCAGTGGCGGGGTAGATTTTGCTCTCATCTTCGACGGCGAGACGGGCTTCCAACTTGAGCGATTAGGGGCAGGGGCTTCCATTCGTCCACTCCTCAGCTCACCTGAGCCATTTCTGTCAATGAAACCACCCATCATATCCCATACATACTAAATACAGAGTGCTCATGTCAAGCCCAAATGTGGACGAGTGTCAGTCCATGATTACAGGGCACCGTGAAGAGCCTCAAGATCGCTCGGAACGACGAGGGGTCGGGGAAGATCGGAGAGGGGCTGAAGGAAAGCGGGGAGCAGCGCGCTGCGGCCGCGGCGGCGGCTGCGGCGGCAGCGGCGGCAGCCGCGGAGGAGAAGGCCGCGGCGGTGGCGGCTGCAGCGGCGGCGGCTGAGGAGAAGGCATCGGCGGCATCGGGGGCAAGGGCGGGGACGGCGGGGGAGGCGGGGGCGGGGTCGGGACCGGGGGGGGTGGCGGCATGGTCGGCGGCGCAAAGACCGGCGCAGCAGGACCCGGGGGAGCTTGCAGCGATGGAGGCGGCGGCGGCGGCGGTGGCGGGAAACAGCCGGGGAGGGGGCGGCGGGGGCGGTGGCGGTGGCGGTGGCGGCGGGCGCGCGGGTGGGGGTCATAGCGGGGGCCTGGCCTGGGGCATAGTGGGGGGCGGGGACGGGGATGGGGCGAAGAAGAAGAAGCCGCGAGACGAATCCACGCGAGAGGACGGTGAGGTCGGAAAGGAGTCCCCATTCTCCCAGTTCGCCGACAGCGACTCCTCCTCCGACGACTCTGACTCAGAGGAAGACTTCCTGGCGCCACTCGCGGAGAACGCGTAAAATGTGGAGCGATTAGATTAACATTAGATTAGATTAAGATTAAGATTAATAATAACTCATCGAGTACACAAAACGTTAGATTGTTAGATTCAATAACGAGTAACATCATCGTCAATGCCTATGAGTAGCGTGTTCGTCAATACAACCACCTACTGGTCATGATAGTTTTTGATCGCGCGCGGTCCCTTCGAAAGAAACGTCTTTATATTAGATCGCGTGCAGTGTTCAACCATCAAGCACTCTCTCACTCGCCCCACCAGACGCCCTCTCATTCCACACTCGTCTTTGCAGCTCACCCCCAAACTCGCCTCTCTTACTGAGTGCCGGTGCCGGCGGCGGCGTCGGTGGCCTTCTGCTCGGCGCGCTGCGTCAGCACCTCCGCCAGCTGCGGCGCGATGACCGCCACGTAGTGACGCAAGTTGATATTGAAAACCAAAATTGTAAGCAGATCATCGTATATTAGTTTGAAAAGCTGGAACCAGACGCCTTTCACACGGGGTTCAAATGGGTTCCACTTGCGCCACCCCATCTAGAGACGTCACTCTCAAACCTGTTTATCAAGGTTTGTTTTCGGCGCTGAAACCAGGCGCTTCCAACACGGTGTGCTACTGGTTTCAACTTGCACCGCCCCACCGCCACGTCCAGCCCGTGTGCCTCGCAGTATGCCTCGGCCACCGCCTGCGCGCTCTCCCCCTTGCGCAGCGCGATGGGCGGCAGCGGCGGTGCGCCCGTGGTGTAGGACCTGAGAGGTGTTACCCGCCACGTCTTCCGTAGCACTTTGAACCTTCCATTTATGTCATTAAATTAAGTGGAGAGAGGGGTGAGGGGAGAGTGGAGAGAGGGGAGTGGAGATGGGAGATGAGAGAGGAGAGTGGGGATGAGGAGCGAGGGGAGAGAGGGGTTGAGGAGCGAGGAGAGAGAGGGGAGGGGAGAGGAAAGTTGAGAGAGGAAAGGGGAGAAGGGAGAGGAGAGAAAGAGCATAAGAGAGGGGAGGAGAGGGAGGGGAGAGAGGGAAGAATGGCATCCTATGACACGGCGAGCGATGTCTGCCAGGCCCTGCCTCCACGGGGTTGTCGAGGGTCACGGCCAGGCTGACCAGCGGCTCGTCCGCCGCGGCTGCGGCGGCGGCAGCAGCAGCGGCGGCGACGGACCTTGCGCGGTCCTCCGGGTTGAGCCGCTTCACCACCTCCTCCACCAGAACCGGAACGGATGAAGTGTCCATGCCGTGCTGTGCGACGAAAGCCTACACGTAAGGCCCGGCGAATATTGCTCGCCACGTCATCCAACGCACAATGTGAACCCTCGAATGTTGAATTCATTGCCACCCTTTGAGGTGAAGTGCATTATCCGCAAGGCCCTGCCTCAACTGCAGCAGCGAGCACGTCGCCCTCGTATAGACGAAGCGGAAGCACGTTCCCGTCGACGTTAACGGAAATCTCGTAAAGCGGCTTGGTCGGCGCGGGCACAGCCTCCGCCGTGGCGGCTGCCGCGGCTGCCCCCGTCGCCGCTGCCGCCTCGGTCGCCGCCGCCTGCCGCCGCGCCTCGGCGTCGCGCTCCGCCTGCTGCGTCGACCGGATACGCTCCGCCACCGACTCAAGCCAGGGTCTAGTAGACAGTGCTCACCACATCACAGGATGCCAAATACCATTTTGCTCAACACACGAGGGTTTCAAATGTGTTGTTGTATGCCGTGGGCCTGGCAGGCATTGGGTCCAGCAGACAATTCTCACCACGTCACAGGATGCCATGCCATTTGGCTTAACGAGGGTTTCATATGAGTTGCATGCCGTGGCAGTTATGACTCGCCACGTCGCAGGATGCCATGCCATTTGGCTAACGAGGGTTTCATATGATTTGCATGCCGTGGCAGTTATGACTCGCCACGTCGCAGGATGCCATTTAGCTCAGAGGCGAGGGTTTGAAATGTGTTGGGCGAGGTGACGAGCAATATCTACCAGGCCGTACCTCCAGCATCTTCGTCGACATCTCCTCGCCCAGCCCAAACTCGACGGCGAACTCCTTGACGCGGTCGCCGAGGACGTCGCCGCGGTTCAGGGTCTTGCAGAGCATGATCGCCACGTCATCGGACACCATTTAAATCAAGAAATCAGGGTCAAACGCGTTGGATGATGTGGCGAGCAATATCTGCCAGACCCTACCGCGGTACAGCTTGAGCTGCTGGATCTTGCCGTCGACCTCGATGGGAATGTCGAACACGGGCGTGTTGGCGGCGGCCGGGTCCGGGGTGGCGGCCGCATCCGCCGGGGCGGCAGCAGCGTCTGCCGCGGGGAACACACGCTTCTTCACCTCCTCAAAGCCAGGCCTCACACTCTTTCTCGTCTCAGCGGTCAGTGAGCACATCCGAAACGTTTGCTTATGGTGTACAGTGTACCCGCACGCAGTGGTTTCAGAGCCGAAGCCACTGTGGAGTGAACTCAGGGACAAAACCATAGCAATAACTGGAGAGCGTTCAGGAACGTATTCGTAGCTCCCACAGCTGTGACGTTTGGAGGTTGAGCTGAGGTGACAAAGCATGCCGTGTTGGGCCATGCCTCGAAGAGCGCGGGGATGACGTCCTCAGGCAGGTTCTGCTCCTTGGCGAACTGCTGCACGGCGCGCACCAGGTTGTCGCCCTACAGGCAGGACCTTCCGAGGACTCACTCATCAGGATGCTTTGTGGCTGGCAGTCGAGCTGGGAAGGGGACGGCGCGTCGGGCACTTGCCCTTAACCACAGCTCTCACAGCTACCACAGCTGTGATGGCCGGCAATCTCTCTCGGGGGTTCAGCCCCACCTCGAATAGGCGCAGAGGCACGACGCGGCCATCTTCCAGTCCGACGGGGATCTCAAACAGCGGTTCCTTGGCGGCGGCGACAGCGGCGGGCGCGGCGTTAACGGCGGACGCGATGGAGGTGAACCGCCGCATCACCTCCGCCTGGAGCGTTACCAGCTCCTCGCAGGAGAGTCATTGGGAACAAGCACCCGACCGAGATCGGCACTCGACCGAGAGCGGCACTCGACCGAGATCGTAGCAGGCCTTCTTACAACTGAATGTGAATGCCATGAAGACGCGCGGAGGGAGAGGAAGAGGAGATTCGACGTCGGCCGAGTGCCTGTGCTCAACAACCCCCCTTGCCTCGGGGCTCAGCGAGTGCTCCGCGCCGAACTTCACGCATGCCTCGTTCACGTTGTCGCCTGCAGCGCTTGGCCAAGCAGTGCCGTTTCAGTAAATTACTTAATAACTGACAAGGGAGCAGGAGGAGGAGGAGACGGCGGCGGCGAGGAGACGGAACAGGAGGAGGACTCGGCTAATGGGGCGGAGGCAGAGGAGGGGGGCGATGCGGTGGCGGAGGAGAAGACGGCGGCGGCGGCAGCGGAGGAGGCAACCGTGATCGGGGTGACGCCTCAAACAAGCCAGCTGTCATATGTCGGAAACCCGCGGCAAATTCGAGTTACATGCGGGGCCGGGTAAGGGGGCGTAGGTCGCACCTTCGAAGACGGGCAAGGAGAGCTTCTGCTCGCCGAGGTAGAGCGGGATCTCCACGAACGGCAGCGGCTCCAGCGCCTTCGCCGTGCTGACGCCGCCCGCCAGCGCGGCCACAAACAACAACAGAGCGACGCTCATCTTGCTCATCCTGTGCCGACGATTAGTGATCGAGCGAGCAATGTGACGCTTGGGGAGGCGGGCGCGAGCTGTGAGATTGTATCCGTTCGCTGCGGATCGTGCGGCGCGTTGATGCAATGGCGCCTTGGGTTGCGGAGGCAAGGCAGGCCACACACGCGTGAGAATCTCCCAAAAAATCGCGCCACTTCCGGCGGAGTTTATCAGTTTAGGGTTTCCTACACTAACCCCTGGCAGTGGGTTGCGCACGGGGGAGGGGTTTTCGAGATTCGAGCCCTGCACGGAGGACGCCTGGATGTGAGGGGCGGAAGGATGGGCTGCCCGGGTAGCTAGAAGCGTACGCTCCGACGCTTGTTGTGTCAGAGATCAGTAATGGTGAGAAAGAATTGCCACAGGCTTTTCAAAAGTTTCTCATATTTGCTAAATTGCACACGCTGACGCAAGCACACGCAGATGCAAGCGACGCACGCTTCCCGTTCCCCAAAATCCCACAGCCGGCGCACCTCCTGCTCCTCCGACACCACGCCGCGTTGATTCCATGCCTCGCTCCCCAAACCCCACTATATAACACAGACCCGCGAGCAAATAATTGTTCGAATGCGAAATTACATATTTACTTTCCGAGCGCCCTAGTGCTGAATTCCTCCGGGGTGATCTCGTCGTAGTCGGTGGCCTGGTAGGAGGGTCAGTGAGATCGGAGCATGACTTGTTACTGACTGTCATAATGTTCGATCATGCAGAAGCGCGGAGGAGGAGGATGGGATTCAACGTCGGTGGAGTGCTCCTTCACAGAGGCGCGAGGATGGAAGGAGATTCAACATCGGTGGAACAGAGTGAAGGAGGTGAGCGTGTGTCGGGTGTGTGCGCACAGGGGGGGCGGGGCGGAGACGAGTGTGGACGTTCGATTATGTGGTAGGGAGGAGGTGAATGTGGAGGAGGTGGCGGACGAGGTGGCGGAGGAGGTTGAGGTGAGAGGTGGAGGCGGAGGTGAGGGGAGGGGAGAAGGTGAGGGGAGGCGGTGAGTGTGGCGTCCGAAGAGGGGGGTCATTGGAACCTGCCTGGTGGTCGAGGTGCACGCCCTCCAGCGCGTTGCGCAGCGCCTGCTTGGAGGAGGCGTACAGCATCTTCGTCCGCGCCTTGATCGAGTCCGGCACCCTGCGGCCGGAGGATAACATGTGCAGGCAGAATGGAACGTGAGACGTGACTTGAGTCTTGAGCGAGTCGAGCTGCAAGCTCAGGCTCGCGGGTTCATGGGAGGTAGCCGGAGGAAGCGGGTGGGCCCGGGGCTGGGCTGGACTGGGCTGTAGTTTCGACGATGTGAGGGGACGAGAGGATCTGTAGGGCGGGCAGGGTCGGCGTGGGTGTCATTGGACGGCGAGGCAGCGGCAGTGAAATTAATATTGTGTGTTCTTGCGTTTTGATGGTTTTGGGTGCGGGGGAGGAGGATGTGTTGGGTGCGCCGGGGTTCTGGCAGGGCTGAAGTGGCGGCGCCGTGGGATTGCGAGAAGGAGCTGACGGGCGGGCAGAGACGACGTGGTGGGTGTTGGGGGGAAGAGAGCGGTGGATTCAATCGTGTGCCTCCCGTTTTCTTGGTTTTGGCCCGCGGACGCACCACGATACGAAGAAAATCTTGCTCAGCTCGCACCCATCCGCGTTCGTCACCCCCCAGTCGAGCACCAGGTACCGCGGCTCGTTGGCGGGCAGCGCGTCGAGCACCATCTGGAACGTGAACTCCTCCTGTAGAGCGGGGCGGGGGGGGGCGAGCGGAAGGAGCCGTCAGAACCGCGCGCCGAGTTTGTACTTCCAAGTACCCCCCATTTTAAACTTTCCCAGGAAAAGTCGTTAGGGCGAAGAGACGGCACGAGCACACTCCAACCCTGGCCAGCCGACCCCACTCCGCGCTTCCGATGACACTACCCCGCCCCACAGAGGCAATCTTTCGAGGACGAAACCGGACGACTCCACAATCATCCCTCCTCCAGCCCGCGACGCGCGCGGCGCCCAGCGATCCCTATTCCCCCCCGCGCCCCCAACCAACCCTCGAGCAAACAAAACAACTGCTCAGACGAACGCCGGCACGCAGGTCGCAGCCACCGCCGCAGCGTCGCATCAGATCACCCGGTCGGTGCGCGTGTTGCAGGGGATCAGCGAGCGCCGTGGCGAGGGTGGAGCGAGGTGCGCGAGGACATCACCGCAGCAAGACTCACCGAGGTCTTGTGCGTTTGGTGCACGTCCACATATTTCCCGTCGTCGTCAATCTTGAACACGATGAACTTGTACGTGCGCGAGTTCTTGAGGAGTGTGAACTCCTCCTTGCACTTGTCGGTGGGCACAACGCCGGACATGGTGACTGATACGGGGTGTGCCGTGACGGGCGCCGCGTAAAATGGGTGCGCGTCCTGTCAGAATGTGACCGTGGAAAGGTCAAGACTAAATCGAACCTCTGCCGCAGGGTGTAATTAGGTGATTAGTAAATAGGGGGGTTTGTTACTTTAAATAGGGGTGTTCCGGCCGACGCGGCCCGCGAGGCCGTCCGACCTCCTCGCG
>Ga0307489_10003747_pt1 | contig 10048 bp, 22 predicted proteins | sample SB12metaG_FD_202247 | JGI IMG/M metagenome (GOLD analysis project Ga0307489, IMG submission 202247) | Sea-ice brine microbial communities from Beaufort Sea near Barrow, Alaska, United States - SB 1.2 | ecosystem: Environmental > Aquatic > Marine > Coastal | place: USA: Alaska | collected...
CCTCCCCCCCCGCCGCCGCCGCCCCCGCCGCCGCCGCCGCCCAAGGTCATACACTCGTTCCCCTACTCAGTTCGACTGAAGCAGTTCCGAAGGATCGCGTGAATGGTTTCAGGGACAAAGTGGCTGAAGTGAACGAGGGTACGACCCTGCCGCCACCACCACCGCCGCCGCCCCCGCCGCCGCTGCTTCTCGGTGTTGCGGTCTCGCTGCCACGGTCCTGGCGGTCGAGCGCCCAGACGCGCACCACGCGGTCCTGCCCCGCCGTGGCCAGGAACTCGCCGCTGTGACTGAACTTCATGCACCACACCGCGTCCTGGTGCGCGTGCAGCACCCGGGTGTAGGGTCACCACCAGGGGCTTACACTCGTTCAATTTCCAGCTCAACCTGAGCCGTTTCTGACAAAGAATACATCCTATACCCCCCAATATCCCCTAACACCTCCGACACACCCCCTAAACAACCCTTAAATGCAACCCCTATCCCACCGAAAGCGCTTACGTAGAGCCGAAAGGTGGACGAGTGTAAGCCACTGGCCCCGGCCTGAATGAGGCGCATCTCTGTGAACTCCTTGTACACCTTGCGGTTCACGTTCACCTTCACCCAGGGTCTTACACTCGTCCACTTTTCAGCTCAACCTGAGCCGTTTCTAAACAAAATGTACCCTGTACATCCCCTAATGTCCCCTAACACCCACTAATCACCCAAACACAACCCTTGAACTCACCCCCTATCCTACAGAAAGCGCTTACGTTGAGCCGAGAAGTGGACGAGTGTAAGCGCCTGCCTTGACCGCGGACCCCACCCCCTCCTTCCCCAAGCCGGACGGGCCCACCCCGCCCTGGTCCCCGCGCTCGCCGGCGCTGGCGGGCATGGGCTGCCCCCCGGCGGCGGCGGCGGCGCGGATGGCGCGCAGCGCTGGGTCGTTGAACTCATCGCGGTACCCTAACGGGGGGGTCGTTGAGAACAAACCCACTCGAACTGAGATCGGACGTGCCTGTATGACTCACCTTCAGGGTAAATGCACATACATACACGCGGACTCGGGTGGTCGATAGGCCGATTTGGGTATATCGCCTGGGTGCAATGCCCACACAGAGTTGCGGACAAAAAAAAAGCGCTCCGCGTGGGAGAGCGGGCGCCGGTTGAATGCCCATATAGAGTTGCGGGCAAAGCGTGAGCGCACGGCGCGGGAATCGATATACCGAAACCGGCCTATTCAACGTCAGTCGGGTGCTGGTTGTCAATGACCCCCTTGCCCGGGCCCGACAGCCCCGTGGGGGTGGAGCCACCGCTGCCGGAGTCGTCGCCGCCGCCGATTTTCTTTTTGATGGTGGCCTTGGCCTCGCCGAGGCGCTTGGTGTACCGGCGCAAGTTGGATTTGAAAGCAGAAGTTGAAAGCAGTGTATCGCACTTCAGCTTCAAGCGCTTAGTTCGAGGCGGTTTCAACTTGGGTTCCATAGGTTCAACCTGCACCGCCCTACCTTTGTGAGCCACCGCGCGGGGTTGCGCCCGAACGGCTTCGACGGCTTCTTGCCTGTGTTGGCCGCCGCCGCCGCCTCCGCGTCTGCCGCAGTCACCACCGTCTTGCCGCCCTGCGACGCGCGCTCCACCGCCGAGGCCGAGGTGTAATGGCGCAAGTTGAATTTGAAAGCAAAGCTTGAAAGCACTTCATCCTGTTTCAGTTTCAAGCGCTCAGTTCCAGACGCCTTCAAAGTGTGTTGGATAGGGTCAACCTGCACCGCCCTACCAAGGCCACGCGAAGGTGTGAAGTCAATGTCTTCGCCTCTTGACCCCGCCCCTCCGCCGCTGCGCCCCCGCCCTGCTCCTCCCCCTCCTTGACTTCAGCGCTCATGTTCCTCTCGCGCAGGGCCACTACCCGCATGATGGGGGACAGGCCCAGGGAATCCTCAAACTCCTTGAGGGAGATATCGCGCCCAGTCTGCAGATCCGTAATCTAGGGCCGGGCAGTTATTAATGGCCGCGTCATCCATTGATCGCCACGTCATCCATCTCGTTGTGAACCCTGATCTCTCCAATTGATATGGAATGGCGTTCTACAACGATGCGAACAATATCTGGGTCTAGGGTTTGGGTTCAGGATCTGGAGTTTAGGGTTTAGGGTTGAGGCGAACAATATCTGGCGGGCCGTGCCTTAATTTTGGCGTCGGCGTCGGGCAGGGTGGACTTGCCGGCGGCGCCACCTCCCATCATGCTGTCCGCCGCCGCCTCGTCCACCATGTACTCCTGGCCGGTGTCCAGGTCCTTGATTCGGAACACCTTCTCCATCTGGTTGTTGGTGAGGGGGGGATATATTAAAAGGTGGTATAGGGGTGTAATGATCGGAGCTAATAAGTAAATCGTAAATTAAATCAAGGGCTCTGATGCCAATCTCTCACTCAAAACTGGGAGAGAAGGGCGGTAGCGTTGTGACGCGGGACTGTGCCATCCGCATGTTCAACGATGTAAGGATGTTAGTCTCACGATGGTCTCACATCTCACGATGGTAGGATATTAGTCTCTCACTGGTCTCAATATGATATGGGTGTATCACCTGGAACTCCTTGGGCGAGCCGCCGGCGCTGGTCCGCGGTGCCCTTGCATCGGCGGCGGCGGCGGCGACGGCGATCCCGGGGGTGAAACCAGCGGCGCCGGCGCCCGCTCGCGTGGTTCCCTCCCGCGGCGCCTCGGGGCCCGGGCCCGGGCTCGTCGACACGCGGTGCTCGGTTCGCACGCTAAGCTTCGCCTGTATTTGCCCATGAAGATTCGCCCCGAGTCAGGGTCTTTATACAATCATCCCCGTTTCCCGTTTTCGCTTGACTCATTGTTCTGTGGTCTCAGCGATTTGGTTTCTCCCAGTAGGTCTGCTTCTGAATAAGCACACACACTCACTTGCAACAGAAAACTGCGGTTGGTTAGGAACAAAGCGGCCGGAAAAGAGAAGGACAGTACGATCCCGCCAGGTTTAGGGTTTAGGGTTTAGGGTTTAGGGTTCAGGGTTCGACCCCGCCTGTAGTTGGTGCTCCTCGGCAGTGGCCTCGGTGGGCGCGACGGGCGAGTCAGACGGCGTGGTGTCGGCGGTGGTGGGGGCGGCGGCGGCGGCGGCGGCGGCGGCGGCCGCGGCGGCGGGGTCGATGAAGGGCGACCCGTCGTGGCCTGTGACGGAGGGCATGGTGGCGGCCAGCTCGGATAGGTCCAGCGGATCCTGCAGCGCCATGCTCGAGTTGGCGCGACTCAACTTGCCCCCACCGCCGCCGCTGGTGCGCGTGATGACATGAAGGTGTTGTGATGCGCCGGGGGGTCCGCCGCCGCTGTTGCTTGGCGCGGACTCCCCCAGAATCTAGGGCTTGGCAGATATTGCTTGCCGCGTCATACTTCAATACTGTCTGACTGTGGGAAGCTATTCAACTCAAGAAACGATATTTCACAACGCGTTGGATAACGAAGCGGGCATTATCTGCTTGTCCCGACCGAATTCTCTGCAGACATGGAGCGCGTCAGCCATGATGGGCTCGGGGGCTCGAACCTGCGGGTGGGGAGAGCGGGTGGGTGGGTGGGGGAGGCGGGTGGGTGAGATGGAAGGGAGAGACGGAGGAGGAGAAAAAGGAGGACATGAATGTGTACTGTGCACTTTGAGCACAGATGATACCGGACCTTGGGTGGAGGAAATAAGGCGGAGGATGAGGAGGAGGAGGAGGAGGCCGAGGAGCAGGGGGGCGGGTGGGTGGACAGGGGGCACGGGGAGGGGAGGCGAGGTGAACTGGGGGGTGAACGAGTGAAGAGGGGGAGAAGTGGGTAAGCATTGGAGGTGTGTGTACAGGGGGCGGGGTGAGGGAGCGGGCGAGGGCGGGAGGGAACGGGCGGGGTGAGAGCGGGGCGAGATATACCTTGGGTGAGCCTCAATGCACCAACGGATATTAAGGCGGCAGGGCGGGGCGACGGGCCGCGGGCTCGGGCGGTTGACGCAGACAAAATATAAACTGACACAGAAAAACCGAAAATATTACGGAAGACCGAAAATATTACGGAAAATTGCCGTTGATCGGGTGGACGCGGTTGAGCTGTGGAGTTGAGTCATTGTTGGGTGCCGGCTTGCCTCGGCGTTCCCTCGTCCTCGGGGTCGAAGAATTCGTCATCACTGCTGTCGTCGCTGCCCGGGTACCCGGCCTCCATCGCGCCACCACCACGGTGCTCCTGTCAGATCCCTGGTGAACCCACACAACTGACTTGATACCCGGTTCGGTTGCCCACGCTTGGCTTGGCCTCGTATGAACTGACACGGTCGCGGCGCGTCGGGTCGGAAGCAAGGTGCGCTCAGGGCGGGGTTGGGGCCGGGTATCGCAGCTGACACGTCCGCGCCGCGCGATATGGCAACGTCTACGCGGAGGCGAATATCTAAACTTGAATAACGACTCGCTGGCTGGGAAATAACGCTCCCTCAGCCTGGCAGGGCGTTAGTACTTTTATGGGCTCAACCTAAGCCGTTTTTCACCGAAATCCCTGCATTTTCATTCGAGAAGTCTTGAATACACTGAAGTTGAGACGAACTAAGCACTTAGGTTTCACGAAAAGTCCCCTGTGTCTGTCTGTCGGTGCGTGTACGTGTGTGGATGAGAAAAAATCCGTTGGAAAATGAAACGAAGAGCTCGAAGAATGCACACACCGACGCGCACACTTATCGCCGTAGCGAAGGATTCGGGAACCTTAAGCCAGGCGCGTTTCGTCTGCGCGGTCAGCGAGTGGCGCGGAAGAACGTCGCGGCTCGCAGACGCAGAAACCCGTCGCGGCTCGAACACCACACCTTTTCCTCTCCAGTTCTTCTGGCCCGGAGGGGTGCCCACATTGAACTATGGCGGAGGAACCGAGGAAACGCGTGTACCAGCGGCCGGAAGGGGTATACAAGTACGACACCCTCGCCGCCGCGTACGCCGCTCCGGCTAACTCCCTCGTCAACATCTACGCCGAGGTGGGGCCTGGCGGATATTGCTCGCCACGTCATCCAGCGCACTCTGAATTCCTCGTCTCTTATAGAACGTTGCACCCCATGTTCTTGACATGCAATATCCGCCAGGCCCTACGCTGAGGTTGTGGAGTGCACGACGCCGCAAAGTACCAAGGGCACAGGTGCAAACCTCCACCCTCCACGCACTGCTTGCTTATGGTTTAACAATGTGCCCGCCACACATTCGCTGCATCCTCCTCCCTGGCCTAGCCTCCTCCCTCGCCCCTCCTTTCCTCGCTGAGTCCTCGCTGCGAAACTCCCTTCCGAGTAGAATTATAGACGTTCGGCCATAGACGGCACAGAGTGTATGCATGGGGCGGGCGCGGCGTGAGGGGCCGCCTCGCGGGGTGCTCCAAGTGCCGTGCACTGCGCCGCGCGGGCGTCCACAACTCGCAAGCGCGCGGGAGGCGCCAGGGGTGCCCAGATTCGATTATTTCACTCTCCAACTGGTCTCCCCCGAACAGCAGAGCTACGCACGCGCGCCAGCGTTTGGTCCCTGCAATTGACGGCGCCTTATCCATGTCCTCCCCGCTCGCGTGGCAGACTGGAGCATAGAGGTCAAGGTGCGCGACGCGTCGCTGCGCGGGTTGTTGACGGACACGGGCGTTCCGTACAACAACCTCATCATCAAATTCTTCGGCCCTAAGGTTGGGCGGTGCAGGTTTTCAGTATCAAAACCCGAGTTGAAAGCGTGCCTGGTTTCAGCGCTTGAAACTAAAAGTTGATGAATAGCTTTTAAACGTTGCTTTCAATTTCAATGGGCGCCGCTACACCAAGGAGCTGTTGCCCAAGGTGGAGAAATTGGGCGACATCATCCGCATCCACCGCCTGAAGAACAACAGCTGGCAAGGCCGGCCCGGCGTCCTATTTGCTGCTCGACCAATACTGAACCAGTACACACTCGCCGCATCCTCCCCCCTGGCCTGGTCATTCGTTCCAATTGCTGTTCAACGAAACCATGCACAGCTGAGATATCTCTTGTCTCTGGTACCTCTTGGTACCTCTGGTACCTCTGGTACCTCTGTCATCTCTGGTACCTCTAGTAACTGTAGAACCTCTGGTGCCTTTGGGTCCTCTGCTACCCGTGGTTCTGTCTCTGGAGCCATCCAAGCCATCTCCGCCTGATACGTCGACGATGCCAAAGTTGAGCCACTACGGGAGCCTCTGGTATGGAGCCAAGGAGGAGCATGCGGCGAGTGTGTACAGGTACACCGGTACACCGTGAGCAAACAGTCTGGGAGCCTGTGTCGTGCGGCGAGTGTGTAAGGCCACACCGGTACACCGTGAGCAAACAGTCTTGGAGCCTGTGGCGTGCGGCGAGTGTGTAAGGGTTCAACGGTACACCGTGAGCAAATGGTCTGGGAGCCTGTGGTGTGTGTACGGGTACTCCAGTACACCGTGAGCAAACAGTCTGGGAGCATGCGGCGAGTGTGTACGGATACACCGGTACACCGTGAGCAAACAGTCTGGGAGCCTGTGGTGTGTACGGGTACACCGGTACACCGTGAGCAAACAGTCTGGGAGCCTGTAGAGTGGGGCCCTGACAGCTGGAACGGCAAGGCGCAGCTGATCGCGAAGATCGGTGACCTGCCCAACGGGGGATTTGCGTGCTGCCACTACCTCCTCTTCCACGGGCCTGGCCAGGGTAGGGTCTATTGTATGCCGTCGTCTGCACAGTGCGAGAAAACATAATAGCTCTAGTGCCTGGTCTGTTCTGTACGTATATACGGATCTTAATCTGTAGTACCGTCTGACTTTTGGCCAAGTCACCAAAACACATATGACTTTTGGCCAAATCACGTAATCCCAACCGTACTACATCTAGTGCGAAGTACTATATCGAGTGCGGTGTACAGACGAGGCACTCAAAACGATTGTTGCCTTAGTAGCTGCTATGATAGTTATCACTGCCTAGTAGCCGCAAACCACACCTGCACCTTCCGGGGCCGTCTGACTACTGGCATTGCCTACTCTGTCACGGTTACTACCTGTAGTATTTGATAACACCTATAGTGAGCTGCGTTCTGTGATTTTGACCAAAAGTCAATTGACTGTTCGCCAAATCACCAAACTCCAACTTACTGCAAGTTACTAGTCCACAGACCAGGCACTAGAGCCCACACCGGCACCGGATTACAGACCCTCGTTTTTGCACTCAAACGTCACCCCATGACGTGGTGAGCACTGCCTACCTGGCCGTAGGAGGATACGGCGAGTGTGTGAAGGGCACACCAGTACACTACGAACAAACACGCGAGCATCATGTACCCGGCCTTGGGCGGCGGTGTGTCCGACGAGCCGTACATGCAGTCGTCCAGCACCTTCACCTTCACCGATCAGGACAGCGTGGTAGGGCGGTTTAGGTTGACACCATCAAAACCCGTGGTGAAAGCGCCTATGGTTTCAGAGCTTGAAGCTATCATTTGATGACCCGCTTTCAACCTTAAATTTCAATTTCAACTTGCGTCGCTACAGCGTGATGCTCTCCAACCTCCGCGAGCTCGTCAGCAATAGCGTGCCGGTCGACAACGGGTTCACGATCGCGATGAGCGAAATAAAGTCCACGGAGCTGTTCGACCTGCACTGCCTGGTGCTCGACGTCCAGAACATCCACGGTGGGGCGGTGCAGGTTGACCCTGTGAGACCCACGTTCAAAGCGCCTGCGACTAAGCGCTTGAAACTGTAAAATTATGAACTGCTTTCAAGTTTTACATTCAATTCAACTTGCGCCGCTACACCACGGGTGCGCCGTGCTGTTCGTGTGGGACGGCAGCGACGCCAGGCCGTACCCGCCCACCATGCGGACGGGGCGGGGCGGCGACTCGCAGCACCAGGCGCCCGACGCCTGGGAGGAACCGGCCATGGACTATGGCAGGGGCTCACACTCGCTCACTTCAAAGCTCAACTTAAGCGCTTTTTCTGGGATAGGCGGTGTGCGTAGGGATTGTGTAGCCCGTGTTAAGGGGGTGTTTAGGGTGTGTAGGGTGTTTTTGTGTGTTAGACACGGCTCAACATGAGCTGAGAAGTGAACGAGTGCAAGCCCCTGAACTATGGCTGCCAGTTCTGGGCGCCTCTGCAGGCGGCGGAGATCCCCAGTGTGGACAAGGCGGTGGGGGGGCGCCACGCCGCGCCCCCGGTCGGCACCGCCCTGCCGGTGGTCATGCAGCACCTCGACATTGAGGAGGAGGCGTTGCCCGAGGTGGGCCCGTGCAGGTTTACGCTATCATGTCCACGTTGAAAGCGCCTGGAACCGAGCGCATGGAACTAAAATATGAGGAACTACTTTCAAATGTTGGTTTCAAAATCAACTTGCGCCGCTACATCGAGGTGGGCCAGTGGGTCAGGCTCATCAAGCTCTCCTCATGGCACAGGGGTTGTTGAGAACAAGCCATCGACCGACGTTGAATGTCCTCCTCCTCCTCCTCCTCCTCCTCCTCCTCCTCCTCGCATCCGTATGAGCATTCACCCTGAAGGTACGTCGCGCTCCGACCTCGATTCGGGTGCTTGGTGTCGTGGAACCTGGCGGCAGGGTGCGGGACGGGCAGCTGCAGGCGCTGTACGTGCAGAGCAGCAAGTGGGCGCCTGCTCCGTACGGCCTCAACCCTAAACCCTAAAACCCTACACCCTAAACGCTAAACCCCTAAACCCTTGACCTGAGGGAAATTGCTCAAGACGCCCATCATTACCGTACATATTTCAACCTTTGTTTCTTGAATTATACCCATTCTCCGGTATGACTACTCCCTGACCCCACGGATACCGCCTCTCGACCAGTCAGGTACGCGGATATATAATGAACTGTCCACTGACCAATCAGGGACCATACACGTTTACATTAAGAGTTGGCGTGAAACATGCAAAGAATCCAGCAAATCAAACGTCAGTAAATCACCCCCTCGACCAATCACATGAGGGTCTTCAGGCAGTTCAGAGTGCCGGAGACTGGGTTTGAAGCCACCCTGAAATTGGTTTGAGGGGTTCCTAGCAGGCCCCATCGCGAGGCCTAACGAGATGTGGGTGAGCGCCGCGAAGGACAGAGAGGCAACCCGCCAGGTGGCGCTGTGGGCGCCGCCGCAGCACGGCGCGGGGCAGAGCGAGACCCAGAGCGAGAGTCAGGGCGGGTGGGGGGGTGCGGGGCAGGGGCTTACACTCGTTCATGTTAGAGCTCAACTTGAGCAACTCCAGGACACATTCATAAGTTAATTTGGTTTATATGGTGAATAGAGGAGCTCAAGTTGAGCTCTGACGTGAACGAACGTAAGCCCCTGGTGCTGGGCTGGGGCCGGGCGGGGGGTTGGCGTTTGGAGTGACTCGGACCGAGCACGAAAACCAGCCGCTGCAGACGCTGCGCGAGGTGCTGATGACGCCGCCGCCGTCGCGCCACCGCTGCATGGTGCGGATAGTGGGACATTTCCCGACGGACATACACGACTTTTGCAGCGATGGGACCGAGCATTCGCCGCGCCACGCCACCGCCGCCGCCGCCGCCGCCGCCGCCGCCGCCGCCGGGGGGGACGGTACTAGCGCCCCTGCCGCCCCCACCACCGCCGCCGCTGCCGCCGACGCCGCCCTTGGTCCGCTGCGTCGGGAGCGAGGTGCTACCCGCGCCATCGCCGCCTCCACCGCCGCCTCCGCTGCCGCTGCCGCCTCGGTGGACGTGGACGCCTTGAGAATCAGAGCCCTGAAAGAGTTCATCACGGCCAACGGGGGCGTCACCACCGGCCTCGTCGAGAAGAGCGAGCTTGTCGCCACCGCCAAAAGCATCGCTGCCGCCGCCGCCACCGTCGCCACTGCCGCCGCCGCCACTGCCGCCGCTGCCGACGCCAGGGTCGTCAAAGCCGCCGCCGCTGCCGCCGCCGCCGACGACGACGCCGCCGCCGCAGTCGGGGCAGAGAGTACAGGCACCGCCGCTGCCGCCGCCGCCGCTGGGGAAGAGGGGGAGGATGCCGGGGGCAGCAAGCGGCAGCGGCAGAAAGCGGGGAAAGCGGTCAAGGTTGTGAAACGGAGCAAGGGGGGGGCGAGGGGGCAGGGCAAGGAGGTTGCCGAGCA
>Ga0307489_10003749_pt1 | contig 10045 bp, 13 predicted proteins | sample SB12metaG_FD_202247 | JGI IMG/M metagenome (GOLD analysis project Ga0307489, IMG submission 202247) | Sea-ice brine microbial communities from Beaufort Sea near Barrow, Alaska, United States - SB 1.2 | ecosystem: Environmental > Aquatic > Marine > Coastal | place: USA: Alaska | collected...
AAGATCGGTTGATCCAAGGATTCGCGATGCGAAAGCGCATCTTGAACGCGAATTGCCCGCGCCGTCGCGCGCGTACACGACGTGGCGAGCGCGCGGGGGGGGCTCTTGAAGGGCGTACCTCACGGTGGACGGCTGTCAGTCGCGTGTTTTGGAGATCTTGAGGATGTTCGGTGAAATTGCCGCGAGATCTGGCCGACGCGCGGAACTGACAGCCGCGTACATTGACCGCGCGGACCGTCTGAAACCGAATATCGTATTTTCAAAGCGAGACTCCAATCAACGGCGCGGGCATTTGACCGTATGTAAGGTTGCAGTTTTTAGGCTGACCCTGCCTCGTACTGAGAAACTGACTCTGATGGATGTAAGTTTATAACATTGAAGTGGCGGAGGGCGAGGTAGGGGGTATGTTGATGCTCACCTGGTCAGCTGCGGCTGCTCCCTCGCGTACGCGTGCGCGTCAGCAGAAACCCTGAACCTAGCTATTAGCCTCGTAGCCATTTTCGTCTGCGTCTACGTCTAACCCTAAACCCTAAGCCGCCGCGGCCGCGCTGCGCCTATAAGCCAGAAAACCTAGACCTGGGCCCCTTTCCCAGTCAGGTAGGGGTCCTTCGCATATTTTTTGGGGTGCACTAATCGAAGTACGAACCTTCTATTTTAGAGGGTTGACCGGATCGCGCGTCTTGGAAATGGGGCTGTAAACGTTCAGCCGTTTATGATAATATACTTTAGTCACCGCAGTGCGGTTGTCACCATCGGCATCTCGGGCGGAGGTGACGGTGCTGGCTGTTCCCGAGCAGGGCGCGCGACGTTCGTGGCGAGCTGGCGCACGTGGGATGCGCGTGCGTGATGGAGAGCACGCTCTGCACGCCGATCGCGCAGTCGAACACACGCGCCTTGCCGCCCTCGCCAGCGTTAGAGCGGTGTTGCCCACCCATGCCCACCCAGCCGTCGAGCGGACGATATACGATGGCGACGCCCCCCTTGAAGACAGCGTGCGGGACGGAGCCCCGGCAACGGCGGGCGCCCCATCCACAGGGGGCGTCCACTCGTCATGCTGCGTCGCCATGTCGCGTCGAGCGGCCAGAGCGCCGCGGCCGGCAGCAGCGCGGCGGCCAGAGGGCCCTGGCGTCCACGAGAGGGCAAACGGTTGACAACCAAGTACCAGATCGCGCGTTCGCGCTTTACAGAGCCCTTTTCGGGATTGACGAGTTGACTCAAGAAAAAGGGACAATCCGCGAACCGCGATTAATTAGTGCACCCCGAAAAATATGCGAAGTCTGCTGGCCCCTGCAGGAGCAAGGGAGTGCCTGAAGGGCGAGGTCAAGGGCGAGGGCGAGGGCAAAAGCGAGGGCACACTCCGCCGCTCAAACCTCCCAGCGTATCGGCGGAGGTGGGAATCCCACGCCGCGATCCGTTGCGTTGTCGCCGCGCTCTGACTCACGCCGCGGGGCACTGGACGACAGTTGCCAGTCTCTCTGGCGGCACTGAGTTGAACTGAGGCCTGGCCAGTTCGAAGCGGGCAGCCATGGACGCCGGTGAGGCGGCGAAGCAGCGCGTGCGCCTGGCGAACGCCGTGCTGAACACTGAATCAACCTTCGCCGCCGCCAGCGGGAACAGCCGCACCGCCGCGGTCACGGATATCGACACCGGGCGGGTAGACCGTCAGGCCGCGGCGCTGGAGATCGAGGAGGCGGCGATCGAGGATGCTTACTTCAAAAACAAGAGGAGCGGGATCCATGTGGGGATGGAAGCGCTGTCGCAGGTGATGAGCACGCGGAACGCGCCGGCGAGCCCCAAGGGGTCCAAGCCGCCGCGCGGGCTGATGGCGGCGAAGCCGGACTCGAACGCCACGGCGCTGGATAACTTCAAGAACGTGGTGTTCGGCACCAAACTCAACATCCTGCTGTTGTTCGTCCCGTTCGCGATGGTGTCGCACACGTTCGACCTGGGCGACGGCAGGGGCTCACACTCGCCCACTTCTCAGCTCAACTTGAGCCGTTTCTGACACAACCACACACCCTGCACACACCCCAACAACCCCTGACACCTCTTAAACACCACTTAATCACCCCCCTAACGCACCCCCTATCCCCTGAAAAGCGCTCATGTTGAGCTGAAAAGTGGACAAGTGTAAGCCCCTGGGTGATGGCGCGACGTTCACGCTGGCGCTGCTGGCGATGTGCCCGCTGGCGGAGCGCCTGGGGCAGGGGCTTACACTCGTCCACTCTTCAGCTCAACCTGAGCCATTTCTCACACCAAATGCACCCTAAACACCCGCTGATACCTCCTGACACCTCTTAAACACCCCCTAAGCAACCCGTGAATGCACCCCCTATCCCACAGAAAGCGCTTAAGTTGAGCTGAAAATTGGGCGAGTGTAAGCCCCTGGCCTGAGGTACGTGACGGAGGAGATGGCCAAGCACACGAACGCCACCATCGGCGGCCTGCTCAACGCCACGTTCGGGAACCTGACCGAGATGATCGTCTCGGTCTTTGCGTTACAAGCCGGGCAGGGGCTTACACTCGTCCACTTCTGAGCTCAAGCTGAGCCGTTTCTGATACAAAATACACCCTGAACACCCCCTGATACTCCTTCACGCCCCCTGACATTTCCTAAACACCCCCTAAACAACCCCTACATGTACCCCTATTCAACAGAATGCGCTTAAGTTGAGCCGCAAAGTGGACGAGTGTAAGCCCCTGAAGCGGGGCTGCTGCGGGTCGTGCAGCTGTCGCTGTTGGGCTCGATCCTGTCCAACATGCTCCTCGTGCTGGGCAGGGGCTTACACTCGTCCGCATATCAGCTCAACCTGAGCCGTTTGTGACACGAAACGATCCCTACCCCCCCCCCTAATACCCCCTAAACACCCCCTAAACAATCCCTAAATGCACCCCCTACCGCACAGAAGGCGCTTACGTTGAGCCGAAAAGTGGACGAGTGTAAGCTCCTGGTGCTGGGCTGCGCGTTCTTCGCCGGCGGGGTGCACTACAAGGAGCAGTCGTTCAACAAGTCCGGCGTCATGATGAACGCCACGCTGCTGTGCCTGGCGGTCATGGGCAGGGCCAAAGCGCCCGATGGGGGGCGGGCCCACGCTCTTCCACCGCGTGTATGCTTGCCGAACTAAGTTAGTGCTGGGTGGGTTTAAACTAAGCAAGTAATAAGCTAGTTTAGGGGCTAGTGGAGGTTAGTGGGTTAGTGGGTTAGTATTGGGGACTACAGTGGGTTAGTAAAATTGGGGGGTTCAAACTAGGCTAGTTTAAGCTAGTTTAGGGGCTAGTGCTTAGTAGGCCAGTTTAGGGGCGACAAGTATAGCTGCGTCTGGTCGCCAATTCACCGGGTCGTTCTTCATACTCTACTAGTGACAAAGAGCTAACCATCAGTTTGATGTGTACCTGACCCTGGTTCCGGGCATGAGCCTGCCCAGCGCGCTGCACGCGACGCACACGGAGCTGGCGGGCAGGGGCTTACACTCGTCCACTTTTCAGCTCAACCTGAGCCGTTTCTCATACAAAACACACCCTAAACACCCCCTCATGCCCCCAACACCCCCTTGACGCCCCCTAAGCCAGCCCTAAATGCAACCCCTATCCCACAGAAACCGCTGATGTTGAGCCGAGAAGTGGACGAGTTAAGCCCCTGCTGGCGGGCACGGTGTCCGAGCTGTCGCTGTCGCGCTTCACCGCCTGGCAGGGGCTTACACTCGTTCACGTTAGAGCTCAACTTGAGCAACTCCAGGACACATTGATGAGTTAAGTCGCGTTACACGGTGGACAGAAGCGCTCAAGTTGAGCTGAAATCGGAACGAGTGTAGGCCCCTGCCGCCTGCCTGCTCATGCTCATGTACGTCGTGTTCCTGTACTTCCAGCTGGTCAGCCACAAGGTAGGCCGGTGCAGGTTGACCCTATCGAACTCGCGTTGAAAGCGCCTGGACCTGAGCGCTTGAAACTAAAATATGATGACGTGCTTTCAATTTTGCTTCAATTTTGCTTGCAAATTCAACTTGCGCCGCTAGAACAAGGAGTACTTCGAGGATGAGGCAGGGGGCTTAATGGGGTACTAAGGGATGTCAAGGGGGTATTGAGACGGTATCAATAGAGTATTGAGAGAATGTCAAAGGGGTATTAAGGGGGTATTGAGGAGGTATTGAGAAGGTATCACGGGGGTGTTAGGGGGTGTTAAGGGGGTATTGAGGGGATATTAAGGGGGTATTAAGGGGGCACTCCGTAGTATGACTTGGAAGGACCCCCGTGCCGGGTTGGATCAAGCACTGGACCGACGTTGAATCTCTTGCTACTCTACTCCTCTGCTCGTCTGTATGAGCCTTCACCTGAAGGCCAGTCATGCTCCGATCTTGGCTCGAGAGCGAGCATTCACATTCACCCTCAAGGTAAGTCATGCTCCGATCGCGGCTGGAGTGTTTGTTGTCAAGGGCCCCACAGTGAGGGCGAGGATGACGACGAGGAGGAGGAGCCCGAGCTGGGGTTCTGGGAGGCGATCTACTACATGGCGGGTATTACGGCAGGGGCTGACACTCGTTCCTGTTTCCGCTCAACTTGAGATCACCTTGCCCCGTTCCGCTCAACTTATGCTCACTTTGTCCCCCGTGCAACCCAAAGTAACCCGTGGATGTGTCCCGAGGGTGCTCAAGTTGAGCTCTAACGTGAGCGACGTGTTCCCGAAGGTCCTCAAGTTGAGCTTTGAAGTGAGCGAGTGTAAGCCCCTGCATCACGGTGTTGATCTCGCTGCTGTCAGACTACATCGTGGACACCATCGAGGGCGCGGCCAAGAGCTGGGACTGCCCCGTGGCGGGGGCTTACACTCGTCCACATTTCAGCTCAACCTAAGCCGTTTTGGTCTCACCTCCCCGTGTTCCCATGTCTAATAGACTGAGGGGAAACCATGCACCCAACGTATCCCACAAAATGTGCTTACGTTGAGCCGATAAGAGGACGAGTGTAGGCCCCTGCCCCGTGGCCTTCATCTCCGTCATCATTCTGCCCATTGTCGGTAACGCCGCCGAGCACGCCAGCGCGGTGATGTTCGCGATGAAGAACAAGATGGACATCGCGCTGGGCGTCGCCGTGGGCTCCGCCACGCAGATCTCCCTTTTCGTCATCCCCTTCTGCGTTCTGGTCGGCTGGGGCGCTGACATGCCCCTGGACCTGAACTTCCACGTGTTTGAAACCATGACGCTGGTGCTGACGGCAGGGGCTTACACCCGTCCACTTTTCGGCTCAAAGTAAGCACATTTTGTGGGATACGTTGGGTGCATAATTTTCCCCCAGTCTATTAGACAGGGGGACACAAGGAGGTGTGACCAAAACGGCTTAGGTTGAGTTCAAAAGTGGACGAGTGTAAGCCCCTGGCTGACGGTGCTGACCGTCACCTTCGTCATCTCCGACGGCCGCAGTAACTGGCTCAAAGCAGGGCCTTACACTTGTTCCCGTTTCCGCTCAACTTGAGCTTACCTTGCCCCTTTCCACTCAACTTGAACTTACCCTGCCCCTTTCCGCTCAACTTAAGCTTGCTTTGTCCCCCATGTGACCCAAAGTGACTCGTGGATGTGGCGCGAAGGTGCTCAAGTTGAGCTCTAACGTGAGCGATGTGTCCCGAGGGTCCTCAAGTTGAGCTGAAAAGTGAATGAGTGTAAGCCCCTGGCTCAAGGGCTTGGTGCTGACCCTTGCTTACTTCATTCTGAGCGCCTCCTTCTTCTGTCACGCGGAGCCGCCCCAGTACGGCCTCAGCAGCACCTCCAAGGTAGGGGCTTACACTCGTCCGCTTCTCAGCTCAACTTGAGCCGTGTCTGACACAAGAAAAGACCCTACACACCCTAAACACACCCTAACACCCCCTTTAACACGGGCTACATAACCCCTACGCGCATCCCCTATCCCATACAAAGCGCTCAAGTTAAGCTGAGAAGTGGACGAGTGTAAGCCCCTGCTCCAAGGTCCTCATCAATTAAGCAAGGGTGTGTTCAATGAACCGCGGCGACTGTGTGTCTCACTTGTCTGACGTCAGCTTGTGTCGTGTGACGCACTGCTTGATGGACGTTGTGGTGGCGCATGGGGATCGTGCTGGAAATGGGTTGGAGGAAGGCGGGATTGGGAAATGATGGAGGGGACCGAGGCTTTACTTCCACCACGGTGTAGCAGACTATATAGCAGTGTTGTCAATGAATTATGAATGGGCGAACGAATACACGAAGGGCGACTCTCATATCCGATCGTTCAACGACGGAGTATCTGGCCGGCGCCGAAAACATAATTAGGGATTTATGTCCTTTGGCCATACGAATTCGAGGTAATCGACATTAATTCGGTATAATGCACAAGCAGGGACAGCCAGCACCAGCCAAGCCCGTTGATAACACTTTCCTCACGCCGTTGACAGGAGTCTCGCGATGAAAACCAGATAATCGGGTTTCAAAATCGAAATAAAAACCACCTTTCATGCTTCAAAAGAAGTTTCCCGCGCGAAGCGCCAAGGTCGTTCTTGGCTGTCCCTGAAAGCGCATTCAGAGTGCACTTTGCAGGTCCAAGAGGTGCCATAAGTGTGCTAGAGATATGCTGATGAGGCCAGCAACCTGTCCGCGCTTTTGGGGAATCGTCGGTAAAAATCAGCCGTTTGCTGTAAATCCACAGTGCCCACCCCTACCGCGAGTGGACATGTACATCGAGCGGTTGACATTGCATTCCCGCGCGATCAGATGAAAATCGAATATGTGTACCGGTACACGTCCTGTCGCCATACAAAAAGCCCTAACCACACTTATGGCACCTCTTGGACCTGCAAAGCACCAACCTTGGAACGTGTTTGAGGTCGGCGGAGGGTTTCCCCAGTACAGAGCACACGTCGGCGACCGCGCCGGCGACGACGAGGCGCAACGGCGAGGGCGCCCGGACGCACCACGCCGCCCGATAGGGCTCACCCTGCTACCTTGTACATACGGCGGGCGGCTGGCCGTATATAGGCATTTTGGCTGGGGGCCGGGGGGGGTCGGGTTGTGGTGTGAGTTGAGGGTGGGATAGGAGGGATGCTTGGCGGAATGCCGGCGGGGGCCGGCGGCGCGAGCGAGCCGGCGGGGGCCGGGGGCGCGAGCGAGCCAGCGGGCGCGCTCGATTGGAACTTCAGCCAGGTGTTCGGGGAGCGCACGCCCGGGGAGGAGGTGCAGGAAGGCGGGGCGGCGGCCCCACCCGCCCACTCCGCGCCATCACATGCACCCGTGCCATATCCACGACCACCCACCTCGCAGTTTTCTCGTGTCGATCCGGTGAGGCGCCTATTTTGACGCGATCGTGTGTGGTGTGATGGCGCGTGGACCCTGTGTGACGCGGACATAATCTCCGCGGTGGAGTTCGACAAGAGCGGGGAGCACCTGGCGACGGGCGATCGCGGCGGGCGCGTGGTGCTGTTCGAGCGCCTGCACCCGAGCAAGGCGACGCTGGTGCGTGCCCGTCCGCCCGAGCGTTTAAAACGGGGCACCACGTAGGGATCGTTCGATAGCGTAGCGGCGGCGCGGCGGCGGCTTCCCGCGCAGCAATCCTCGAACACCTTTCCCGCTTTATGGTGGGCAAGCGCGTGGGGCGCATGGCGCGTTAGCACGATTTGTTTCTGCGCGGGTGCGCCGACGCAGCGCGTGCACACTTGGGGCCGTCCCCCACCTTATATTCATGCGTCGCCGAGCTTCGCTTCAACCGTCTACGTCTTTCACACTCACGCGCTTCGTTGCTGCTCCCCCGCCCCCCACCCTCCGCAGGAGGCGATGCGCGCGCGGGGGGAGGCCGCGGCGCACACGCCGCCGGTCGAGTACCGCTACCTGACGGAGTTCCAGAGCCACGAACCGGAGGTACCGCACCCGCTGCACCCGCCGATAAAAACCCCATCCCCTATCACGTTGCGTTTCGATTTTGGACGCTCACCTTTGTTTCTGCATCGTTGTGTGCTGTGTGTGTTGTCGACCGTCACGGCGCGAGCGCTCCGCTCACCACGTTGTCTGTGCCGCGTGATCTGATCGCGGGAATGCCCGCTCGCCCGCTTCTCGCAGTTCGACTATTTGAAGAGTTTGGAGATTGAGGAGAAGATCAACACGCTGCGGTGGTGCCACCAGGCAGGGGCTTACACTCGTCCACATTTCAGCTCAACTTGAGCGCTTTCTGTGGGATAGGGGGTGCATTTAGGGGTTGTGTAAGGGGTGCTTAGGAGGTGTTAGGGGGTTTGAGAGGGTGTTTAGGGTGTATGGTTTGTCAGAACCGGCTCAGGTTGAGCTGAGAGATGGACGAGTGTAAGCCCCTGCCACCAGGGCGCCAACAGCGCGCGGTTCCTCATCAGCACCAACGACAAAACCATCAAGCTCTGGAAGGTGTTCGAGAAGCAGATGCAACAGGCAGGGGCTTACACTCGTTCCCATTTCAGCTCAACTTGAGCTGTGCTATCCACCGTATAACCCAACTTAACTCATGAATGTGTCCTGGAGGTGCTCAAGTTCAGCTCTAACGTGAACGAGTGTAAGCCCCTGGCAGCAGGTGAGTAACTTCAACCTGGACGGGAAGAGCGGCGGCGGCGGCGGCGGCAGCAGCGCGAACGGCGGGGTGCCGGTGGCGCGCATGCTGACGGGAGGGATGTCCACGGGCAAGTGGCCGGCGGGCGGTAGACTGAAGATGCCCTCCATCCAATCCACTGACGTGGTTTTCTCCGCGCGGTGCCGGAGGCAGTACAGCAACGCCCACGCGTACCACATCAACAGCTTGAGCGTGAACAGCGACTGCGAGACGTACATCAGCGCGGATGACCTGCGCATCAACCTGTGGCACCTGGAGAGCAGCAACACGAGCTTCAACATCGTGGACATCAAACCCACCAACATGGAGGCAGGGGCTTACACTCGCTCACGTCGGAGCTCAACTTGAGCACCTTCGGGACACATCGCTCACGTTAGAGCTCAACTTGAGCACCTTCGGGAGACATCCACGGGTTAATTTGGGTCACATTGCGGACAAGGCAAGCTGAAGATGAATGGAACGGGGCAAAGTAAGCTCAAGTTGAGCGGAAATGGAAACGAGTGTAAGCCCCTGCATGGAGGACCTGACGGAGGTGATCACGTCCGCGGAGTTCCACCCGACCCAGTGCAACCTCTTCGCCTATAGCAGCAGCAAGGGGCAGGGGTTTACACTCGTCCACTATTCAGCTCAACCTGAGCCGTTTCTGACACAGAATACACCCTAAACACCCCCTGACACCCCCTACACACCCCCTGAACAACCCCTGAATGCACCCCCTATCTCACAGAAAGCGCTAGCGTTGAGCCGAAAAGTGGACGTGCGTAAGCCCCTGGCAAGGGGTCCATTCGCCTGGCGGACATGCGCGCCAACGCGCTGTGCAACGCGCACTGTAAGCTGTTCGACGAGCAGGAGCTGCCGGGCAGGGGCGCACACTCCTCCACTCCTCAGCTAGATGTATTTTCATTTTTTCAATAGATCGAAGCTAAGCAGATATAATGAGAGCATTTGAAACCTATCCAGGCAGCTTGATGTAAGCACCTTTTGTGAGATACGTTGGGTGCATGATTATTTCCCCAGTCTATTAGACAGGGAGACACGGGTCGGTGTGACCGAAACGGCTTAGGTTAAGCTGAGAAGTGAAGGAGTGTGAGCCCCTGCTGCCGGGGACGCGCTCGTTCTTTTCGGAGATCATTGCCAGCATCTCCGACGTCAAGTTTTCTCACAACGGGAGGCAGGGGCTTACACTCGTTCCCATTTCAGCTCAACTTGAGCTCCTCTGTCCTCCGTATAACCCAAATTAACTCATGAATGTGTCCTGGAATTGCTCAAGTTGAGCTCAAAGGTGAGTGAGTGTAAGCCCCTGACGGGAGGTATATCCTGTCCAGAGACTACCTCACGCTGAAACTGTGGGACATCAACATGGAGGCGAAGCCTGTGGCGACGTTCCGCGTGCACGAGCACCTGCGAGCCAAGCTCTGTGACCTGTACGAGTCAGACAGCATCTTCGACAAGTTCCAGTGCTGTCTGAGCGCGGACGGTGCGC
>Ga0307489_10003750_pt1 | contig 10045 bp, 12 predicted proteins | sample SB12metaG_FD_202247 | JGI IMG/M metagenome (GOLD analysis project Ga0307489, IMG submission 202247) | Sea-ice brine microbial communities from Beaufort Sea near Barrow, Alaska, United States - SB 1.2 | ecosystem: Environmental > Aquatic > Marine > Coastal | place: USA: Alaska | collected...
GACGTTTTTTTTGTCGAGTAAACTCCGCAAATCCCCAAATTGCCCGCACAAAGTGCTCACATCAAGCCGAAAAGTGGGCGCGTGTAGTACATGGAAAGTGCTTACGTTGAGCTGGAGGGCGGACGAGTGTAAGCCCCTGGCCGGCGGCCAACGAGGACGACGCGCCGCTGCTGGAGAAGGTGCTGATGGAGCTGAACGCGCTGCGCGCCGACAAGGCGGAGGAGGAGCTGTTCTGGGCAGGGGCTTACACTCGTTCACTTCAAAGCCTAACTTCAGGACCTTCGGGACACATCGCTCACGTTAGAGCTCAACTTGAGCACCTTCGGGCCACATGCACAGGTTGATTTGGGTTGTGTATGGGACGAAGCAAGCTTCAATTGAGCGGAAAGGGCAAAGTATGCTCAAGTTGAGCGGAAATGGGAACGAGTGTGAGCCCCTGGTTCTGGGCCGAGCGTGAGGGGCTGGTGGTGTCGGCCATCACGGACAACGCGCAAGGGCTGTCGGCAGGGGCCTGCGTCCACTTTTCAGCTCAACCTGAGCCGTTTATTTATTGTCACTAACTCCACCCACAGGCCATTGAATCCCACAAAAAGTGCTTACGTTGAGCTGAGTAGTGGACGTCCACTTCTAAGCTCAACCTGAGCCGGTTATTGTCACTAACTCCACCCACAGACCCATTTATCCCACAAAACGTGCTTACGTTGAGCTGAGTAGTGGACGAGTGTAAGCCCCTGGCTGTTGGAGAATGACAAGACGGAGGTGGCGGAGGTTTTGGCCAACATCACCATGTGGGGCGTGCAGGGCGCGGTGTGGAACGCACTCATCATCTGGGTCCTCGGCAGGGGCTCACACTCGTCCACTTCTATCCTCAACGTAAGCCGTTTTGTCACTGAAACCATCGCAAAAAGTGCTCACATCAGGCCAGAAAGCAGACGGCTGTGCACAGCTGTATTTGGTCCGTGCAGGAGCTGACACACGTCCACTTCTCAGCTCAACCTAAGCCTTTTCTTTGTCACTGCAGCCACAGCCAGTGTCCACTTCTCAGCTCAACCTGAGACGTTTTTGCCGATATGACCTCCGAACATAGCACACAAGAAGTGCTGACCTTTTGATCCGAGAAGTGGACGTCTGTAGTCCGCGAATGGTGATGACGTTGAGCTGAGAAGTGGAGCGTGTAAGCCCCTCGTCCTCGGCATCTGCTTCCTCAACTTTGTGGTGCCGGCCTTCTCTTAAACTCAGTGTCGGAGGTACAATTATCTCTGATATCCTCGAAATCGAGGGTCTGTTTACCCATGGATTGCGACCCGGTCTGTCAACTTTTTCATCAAAAGTGAGTCAGTCACCTCACCGCCAGCAGTGCGCGAACTGAGACATGAGAGAGAGACAGGAGAGGGAGACGCATCCGCGTGTATGAGGAGGCACCAGACTTTCGCCGTGCCCCCCGCGAAATGAGACATGACAATGGTGTTGTGCCGTGGGTGTGAGATTAATGTGAGATTAATGTGAATAACACCCAGTAGTGTGTAATTATGGCACGAAGGTTTGCGTGCAAGGAGGCACTGACTTTCGCCCTGGCTCTTGTGTACCATCATCTCTAGATTGTCATACTTTAGAAGAAACAATTCATCCGTCTTCGAGGCTACGGCGCATCTCGAATTTCACGCGAGACGAATGGAGAATATACATGTTTACCGCGCATATCGCGCGAGAGGGAGCAACACGCACGCCCGCACGGCGCATTCGGGGATGTGCTTCTTCAGCAGAATTTTGCACAGGATAGGGGGCCGAGAGTATTACCTTACTGGGTTGGAGGGTTCTTAGGCGTGAGCTGTCGTTCCACTGTACTTCTTCTTTTGTAGTTATGTATCGTTGCACTGTTCATTAAATTACATCCCCCACACTGTGATAACGCATCCCACCCACTCGTACGAACCCCGTCCCCCCTCAATTCATTTTTCAAACTCCCGCGTACGGGAGTTTGATCTACACTGTAATTTATGTGAGCGACAGTCTATTAACTCAAGCAAATCTAAATCCCATGTGTCCCCCCCATCCGATCTGCGTAGCTCGACGATGCCTCAGTTGCATGGGCATAATGGGATCATAGCGGAGTTGGGAATGTCGGTGCAGTAGAAGTACTCATCAGTTTCGTAGTACATGTCGTAGGGAGCACACACATACACAACATCAAGTGATTGGTTGACAGTCATTGACGTGGCGGCAGACCGGCGTGATTGGTTTGATGATCACTGACATGGCAGGAAGGACTGTCGTGATTGGCTGACAGACGCTGATGTGGCGGGAGGAACTGACTTGATCTGATGGCTGTAACTGATGTGGTGCGAGGGACGGACATGATTGGCTACACACTGGCAGCGGCACGCGCTCAGATTCCCCGCCAAAGATGTGATTCACACCAGCATGCAACCTTCATGGACGCTTCAGTTGGGCTCCCTCTGGAGGTCTAAATGGGGGATTTTCTGATAGGTTCTGATCCTTTGACTTGAAATATAAGACGGACACATATATTCAATCGCACACGACGACCAAGTTTCATGAGCGGTAACACGCGGTACGATATGTGGGATACACTGGGTGATTTCAGGCTTCATTGACACAATATCTGTGGGATGTGGAAATGAAAGTGAAGCTATGGTTGAAACCATTTGAGATTCAATGAGTTTCAACCGTGTTTACTGCTTTGTGATTGGTCGAGAGGGACATCTATCGAGAGGACCAATGACAAATCAGTAAAGTCAATCGAAACTCAATGAAACTCAATGCAACTCAGTTGAGTTTGGTCATAGCTTCACTTTCTTTGTCATGCACCGAGCTGGTTGGGTTTCAAGGTCTCAGTGACAACAAACGGCTCAGGTTGTGCTGAAAAGTGGAAGAGTGTGAGCCGCTGGTCCCTACTACAATATTGCTGCTGGGCAAGTAGCCGGGAGCGATGCAACCCTGGTGATAGCGGCACGAGTTGAATTTGAACGCATCAGTTGAAAGCAGTATATCACACTTTATTGCTGAGTTGGGCCCACGTCTACGCGCGCCAACCCTCTCTACCGTAAGAAACATGGGGTTTGTGTGGTGAGTCGCTGATTTGGCGACTCGATCGACAGGGCCGACCAGCCGACTTTTCGACCTGCTTGAGTGAATGACCCGTCGAATCGACAATTTATAAGGGTGTGGATATTTGACCCCTCACTTTCTTGTAGTAGAGGGGGTCGGACCCAGTAGGTATTGAACAGTATTGATGTGCACCACAGTCGTGTAAGCATTGACATTATTTACGCAGCTCCTATGAGTAACTCGCCTCCCAAAATCGCCTACTCATATTATGGGTCGGAAAGTATTGACAGTACTATGGTATTAACAGCCCAGCTACTTCAAGAGCTCAATCCCAACTTGGCGGTTTCCAGTTGGGTATCATGGGGTCAACTTGGGTGTCATAGGGTCAACTTGGGTCTCACAGGGTCAATTTTGTTATCATAGGGTCAGATTGGGTCTCATAGGGTTAACATACATCGCCCTACCGGGTGGCGGGCTGGTCCGCACCTCGACGTAGCTACGCAAGTTGAATTTGAAAGCAAAACTTGAAAGCAGATCGTCGTACTTTGGTTTCAAGCGCGTTGAGCCTGGTTTCAGGCGCTTTCTACTTGAAATTTCATTGGGTCAACCTGCACCGCCTTACCTCGTAGAGGCTGCAGCGCAACCGCCATACTGTACTAGCGCAAGTAAAATTTGAAAGCAAAACTCGAAAGCAGATGAGTATATGTTAGTTTCAAGCGCTTAGTTCCAGGCGCTTTCACCTTGGGTCTCATCGGTTCAACCTGCACCGCCTCACCATACGAAATTCCGAGATTTGCCATTATGTTTGAGCTCTTGGAACACGAGCTCAGAATGCCAGACACGAGGGTCATTGAGAACAAGCAGGGTCTGTTAACTCACAAACCACTTCGACACACCCTAAACTTATCACGTGCCAACACTGTTGCAGGAGAGTCATTGAGAACAAGGACTGGAACCGAGATTGGAGCTCGACTTTATACCTTTAGGGAGGGTGATTGCTCGATCATTGAGAACAAGCACTCGAACCGAGATTGGAGGTTGACTTACCTTCAGGGTGAATGCTAACTCACCCCGACGCGCGGAAGCGGAGGCTTTTCAGCGACGGTCGAGTCCTCCCTCTCAATACGAATCACCCCCTCATACACACGCACGGAGGCGGAGGGCACTCAACGTCGGTTGATTGCTCGTTCTCAATCACCCCCTCATATAGACGCGGAGAGGTGGAGGACACTCAACGTCGGTCGAGTGCATGTTCTCAATAACCCCCTCATGCACACGCGCGGAGGTGGAGGACACTCGACTTCGGTCGAGTCCTTGTTCTCAATAAACCCCCCGCCAGTTTCATAATAGCCAGATTGTTTGCACGTTGACCCCATCGAGTAGGGGGTGACGGATAATGCCGGGAATTCGTTTCGGCATTTCAGGCAATTCCAGAATGCCGGTGTGTTCCGGGAACGTTAGGCACTTTCTCAGGAATTTTAGGCATTTTGGGCAATTTGAGAATTTTCCATTTTGAGCACGCGCATTCTACATCTGACTGGCTGGCAGCGGGTTCATACTGACCGGAATTTTCGGCATTGTTCGGAACATTCTGGGGAATTTCAGGCAAAAAGTCAGGCATATTATGGCATAAGAATTACAGGCAAATCTAAAGGAATGTTCCTTCCCCCATACCATCGAGATACAGTACGCATTGCACGACTGGCCGGCATTTCCTTTGTACCACTGCGTTACCCCTGCATATGAGGGAGCAGCGTGTATAGGGGGTGCGTAGAGGGTGTATTAGGGGTGTGTAGGGGCTGCGTAGGTGGTATATGGTCAGGGTGTGTAGGGGTGTGTAAGGCGTGTATGGGGCATCTGGTGTCTGGTATGGAAGGGGTATGTAGGGGGTGTGTAGGGGGTGTGTAGGGGGTGTGTAGGGGGTGTATGGGGTGTGCAAGGGAAGTGGAGGGAGGATGTAGGGTGTATTTGTGGTGTTCAGGGGGTGTTTACGGGGTGCTTGGGGAACTTAGGATATTTAAAGGGTACCTGCGTACGGAGCAGCACTGCCTTGGTAGTATGGTGGTGGCGGTGGCGGCGATGGCGGGGGCGATGCGCAGCCCAGGTTGTAGCGCCGCAAGTTGAAATTGAAAGCAAAACTCGAAACCAGTTCATCACGTGTTAGCTTCAAAGCGTAGGAACCAAGCTGCACGTCAACCCGTATCTCGTGGGGATCAGTCCGGGTTGACTTGCGGTCGACTTGTGGTCAACCTGGGGTCAATCTGGGATCAACTGGGGTCAACCTGGGGTCAACCTGGGGTCAATCTTGGAACAAGCCAGGGTCAACCGGGTCAACCTGGGGTCAACCTGGGGTCAGCCTGGGGTCAAACTAGGGTCAAGCCGGGGTCAACCTGGGTTCAACCTGGGGTCAACCTGCAGCGCCCTGCCGTGTTGAAACCCATCCTCTGCAGAGACGCCTTACACGCTTCCGTGCGCCGGGTCCCTCTCCACAAGTCCATCTTATTATTTTACAACCTCTCAACACAAGTAACAAATGAAGTAACCGACAAACTCTCTCCAACTACCCAGCGCGACGCGCGTGAACCATTCGCGTAGGGGGTAGGAGAAGGGATGGGGGGCGTAGCGCACTCCCGCACATCACTAGACGCGCCGCGCGCTGACCGCCGACCCAGCTCGGCTCTGGGAAGAAGCCAAAGACAGCAAACAGTCACTGGCAAATGCCTCACAGTGCCGAATTTCAGATTTCCCGGTGCGCGGGCCTCCAAACAATATCATGTATTTTGGCCGCCGAAAACTCCACACCCAAAGTGCCGGCGCCCCCCACACCTCGGCACTCCGCCCTCGACCCCGCACTTCACAGACGCCCGCGCGCTATTCAGCCCGCGCGCGCTTCCCGTTCCTCGCTGGTTGCTCCGCGCGCGCCTTCCCGCGCGGCCCCGGAGTTATCTGGTCCGAGATGGGTCGGGTCGGACAAGTGTAAAAGTGTGCTGACGCATCTCATTTTGTGTCAGTACTGGCAGCGGCGCCGGCGGGCGGCGCGCGTGTGGCGGAGCGTTGCCCGCCGCCGTCGGCTATGTGTGTCTATTCTATCGGTATGTTTTCTCCTGGAGAGCAGCGTCGGCGGCTGCCTCGCCGCCCGCCGCGTGTGTGACGCCCGCCAAGAAAGGGATTTGAACAAGGAAGTGCGACTAGACGTGTAGAGATGTGGAAACCTACCGTCGCATTGTGTCTGTGCCTGTGCCAGTGTGACGAGCCCGCCGCCGACGCACAACGCCGACAACACGATCAAAAACCCGAAGCGCCGCATGATGCCCGCACGAGTGAACTGCGCGTGTGTGCGCGGCTATGTCCCGGCGGTGTGGGGATTTGGGGTGTTAAACGATTTATACGCGTGAGAATAATTCTCTTTGGCGCGTGCGTGTCGGTCGGGAAGATCTCCTCAGAGTCTGACGAGACCTGATCGGACGCGCCGGTTGGAGTGCCCGAAGCAGCCCAAAAAGCGCCCAAAAAACACGCCCCTCCAGCGAGTCGCCAATGCGACAGCGTCACATTCTGTTCAAGCGACGGCGGCGCGGAAACGCGCCCGTACCCTGCGTTTACACTCTGCGATGCGTGCGCGCGCGCTCGCTTTACTTGTACCCACTACGTGTCTGCATTCATTGCAGAGGTCAGCTTCATTTCAACGATTGGCAACTGTCGAAATAGAAAGGAGTGTCTTAACTTTACTGTGGAACGAAAACACACTGACGGTGACGGCGCCCCAACTTTAACCCCCTTCGTTGCGCACTGTTGCCAGCGCGCAGTATCGAAAGAGGTTTGCGGTGACCCTCTGCCTCCGCTTCGCCAGAAGGGCGCCGCACGCCAACTGCGCCATGTTTAAGAGCAGTTCCGATGGCGCTGGGCAGGCGCCCTCGGATTTTCACCAGCTAGCTACAGTACTGTAGCTCTGAGGTCCACATTTGAACACCATCGTCAAATGAACCCCTGCGTTCCTTGAGGGAGAGTGCCGTTTCCTGCTTGCGTAGTGCTTCTAAGACGCCTAGGTGCAATGACAACTGAGTTTCTACAACATGCGCAATCGCGGGATGTCAACAAGTACCGGAGAGCACACTATAAATGGATAGATAAAGACGCGGAGGCTAACCGCCTGCTATGGTGTGCTATCAGCCGCTATGACTACATCCGGCCGCACTGTATTTGCCGCATCTAAGATGACTCGTACTCTATGAAACTCGGCTATGCTATTCGTGAAGTCGGGGTGGCGCTCCCGACGTTGACATATACAGTGCGCACCACCTCGTGCTGGCCAAGTGGCGGCGGCCGATCCGGCGGACGCCCTGGCGGGTCACCGTCGTACACGTCGTAGTTGGACCCACCGCCGCCGTTAGATCCACCGCCGTTCCAGCGCTCGATTTCCTGTTGGGCTGTCGCCGCCTGGCGCACGTCCGGCGGCGCATCGTGCAGTGCCCAGCAGAAGGGTCATTGAGAAGAAGCACTCGAGCCGAGATCGGACGAGCCCGCGTGACACACCTTCAGGGTGAATGTCCATATACATATGTGCAGGGGAGGAGTATATAAGGAGTAGGAGGAGATTCAACATCGGTCGAGTGCTTGGTCTCAGGAAACCCCCTTGAGTGTTATGGAGAACGAGCACTCGAACCAAGATGATCGTAACTTGCCTACAGGGAGAATGCGAATACAGACGCGCAGAATGTACCAAGGAGGAGGAGAAGGAGGAGATTCAACAAAGGCCGAGTGCTTGGTCTCAACAATCCCCCTGCCAAGCGCGGCGGCGGCGGCGGCGCACTCAGCGGCCGCAACTGCCCGCTGGTGTAATCATCCGGCACTCGCCGCGACGCCGCCTCCACCACTGGATCCACTACCGCGTCGCCACCGCCCAGTTGCAAAGGAGTGATGCCCACCTCCACCTCGGCGCCGAATAGAGGTTTGGGTTTGTCCGAGAGCGGCGTCTTGGGAGGCTCCTTAAGCAATACCTTCATGTAGCGACTGGCATGTACTACTCGCCATATCATTCAGGCATTTATGTCTCTCTTGCGTTTCTTCAGTCAAATGGCATCCTATGACTCGGCGAGCAGTTGGTACCAGGCAATTGCCCACCACGTCATCGACCGCATTTTGAACGCTGGTTTATTGAGTCAAACGGCGTCAAACGGCATCCTGTGACGTGGTGGGCAATATCTGCCGGACCCAACCTTGAGGTCTCCCTCCGCCGCGAGCTGGTGCTCTGCCAGGATCTGATTGGTCAACTGCGCCCCGCGGTCCGCTGCGCGCCACTGGCCACGGCCCGCTTGCACAACTAGTACTTGTCTGTAATGTAGTACTCTCATCGTATTGGGCCTGCCTCGTTTGGTAAAATACCAACATCCATATTTGACTTTTGGCCAAATCACCAAACTCCAAGGTTCTACAGGTACTAGGAGTACCATACAACAGGTAGTGCCCAATGCAGCCTCGGCAGTATGCCCCACCACTGGCCCTCCACGCCCGCCTCGCCCCGCGTGCGGTGCATCTCCCGCCACGCGCGCGAATGCCAGCTGTCGCGTACGTCGGCCTCCGCTGCCTGAATCGCCGCGTCGTATTTGGTCGAGGCGCGTGCTAGGCTCGCGACCACCTCGTTGGCCAGCGACCTCACTGCAGGGCCATGAAGGGCGATCCCTGCCCGTTTCTCATACGAGCGTAGCTCATCAGTCCGTGTTCCATTACAAAACGCTTTTTGAGGCCAAAATCGCCCAAAATCTCGCATAATCGCCGAAACTTGCCCAGAATTGCCCAAAAGTGACGCTTGAAAGCGGGCCTATCAGCGGAAATAAACAGCTTCAGAAAGCGTTTGACGAGCTTCACTCGTAGTACACCTGGGTATACGTGCAACTAGCCGAGCAACCAACCAGGGCACGAGTGGCGAAGTCAGGGAGGAGGATGCAGCGAACGTGCGAGGATACAGTGGTACACTATAAGTACACAGCCAGTGGTACACTATAAGTACACTATAAGTACATGAGCTGGAAAGGGGACGAGCGGCCAGGCCAGGAAGGTGGAGGCCAGGGAGGTGGATGCGACGAGTGTGTCCAGGTACACTGGTACGAAAGGAACAAACAGTCAGGGTCCTACCGTACGGCGGGGTCCGGGTCCTGTTCCATGATGACCCGCATGCGGTACATGACGTCCGAGGGCCCGCCCCCCGCGAGGGCGTCTTGCACTTGATCCCGCATCTTGGCGGAATCCATCGACGCTCCCGACCTCCCCGACCTACCCGACCTTCCCGACCTACCAGACCGGGCAGAATCCAACCTCTTCAACCGCAAAGTACCGTCATTATCGTCGGTGCCGCCGTCCCAACCGGCACGGCCGCGGCGGCGGGGGCGCTCCCACGCCCGCAACCCGTCCATGTCCTCGTGCTCTACATCCGCCATCCCCGGCAAGCCGGTGCTGCCGCTGCCGTCCGACCCTGCGGCGGCGGCGGCGGCAGCGGCCTCCTTTGTTTAGGGGTGCTTCAGGATTAAATTAGGGATGTATCAGGGGTGTGTTAGGGGTGGTGTATTAGGGTTATATTGCAGGTGCATTAGGGTTGTATCAGGGGTGTCTTACGGGTGTATTAGGGGTACATTAGAGGTGTATTAGGGGTGCATGAGGGGGATATTAGGGGTCTATCAGGGGTGTATAAGGCGTGTAGTAGGGGAGTATCAGGGGTGGCTTATGAGTGTAATAGAGTGAATCATTGGTGAATCATCTTGTCCCTTCCTTAGCGATGAGACCAAGGAGGATGAGCGCCCCGGCGCGCAGCCCCGGGTCACCCGCGGACAGCACCCGGCCAAGCACCCCCACGGCGGCGGGGCGCATCAGGCACGCCGGTGGCGCCGCCACCGAGTTGTAACGGCGCAAGTTGAAGCTGAACGCATAACTTTGAAGCAGACGGTCGTATTGTACTTTCAAGCGCAGAATCCACGCGTGGTCAACC
>Ga0307489_10003751_pt1 | contig 10044 bp, 20 predicted proteins | sample SB12metaG_FD_202247 | JGI IMG/M metagenome (GOLD analysis project Ga0307489, IMG submission 202247) | Sea-ice brine microbial communities from Beaufort Sea near Barrow, Alaska, United States - SB 1.2 | ecosystem: Environmental > Aquatic > Marine > Coastal | place: USA: Alaska | collected...
GTCGTTCAGGGGGTGTTTAGGAGGTGGTAGGGGGTGCTTAGGAGGTGTTAGGGGGTGTTTAGTGTGTATTTTGTGTCAGAAACGGCTCAGGCTGACCTGAGGAGTGAACGAGTGTAAGCCCCTGCTGGAGGGTGGCGTGACCAAGTGGTGCGCGGACGGGCAGCCGCACGAGGGCGACCCCTTCGCGTTCTGCTTCCACCCCACCATCATCCCCGGCATACTGTTCCAGCTCATCATGGTGGAGGGCGTGGTAGGGCGGTGCAGGTTGACCCAATGAAAGCCACGTTGAAAGCGCCAATATCCGAGCGCTTGAAACTAGAATGTGATGATGTGCTTTCAAATGTTGCTTTCAATTTCAAGTTGCGCCGCTACAGCGTGGTGGTGCGCAGCAACATGGCGTACGTCAAGCGGTTTCACCCCGAGACGTTCGACCAGATCAACGCCAACAACGCCATGTACGGCATGATCAACGATTTCATCGCCAACTCGCCCGTCAACTGGATGTTCGACTATTACTCTTAGTGGGGGGCCGGGGGCGCGGGGTGCTGGGGACGCCTCAGTTGAGGTGTGATAGTTCACAACCGGGCACCATTTAGGCCCTTTATGTCTTTAGCTAACGTGTCTGCTAGACCTAGTGGGTGGTGGGCGACGTTGAGGTGTGCTGACTCATTGCCAGGCACCGATTTGGCTCTGTAGCTGACACCCTAGCTAGTACTGTCAATAAATAAATGAATGCACAAGTGGGGGGGGCTGAGGTTACCGCTCACGCGCAGCGTGTCTTATCTGAGAGGAAGCCATCCGTTTATCGTTGATGTATAAAGGTTTGTTGTGGGTGGCAGTTTGCGGTGGTGAGTTGGTTCTGTGTATTCCATTCTTGCCGCCATTTCACGCGTCCACGCATCCCACGGGCAGCCGTGCTCCCGCGCCAACCTCAGCAACTCCAGGTGCCCGACCTGAGCGGCGAGAAGACACTCCACTCATCCCACGGGCAGCCGTGCTCCCACGCCCTGCAACACCTCCAGGTTCTCGCCCGTAGCGGCATATGCATAAGGTCTTCCGTACCACATCAACGTATCCCGCAGGCACCCATTCGCCTTCCTTGGCCCAAGCCAGTCGCTCGACGGGCTAGTTTCGTTGTTGCTTACTCGCCGTTTATTTCACTTTTTTGAAACAACCAGCTAGAACAGACCTACTCACTCATAGCAACGCACGAAATTAAGTCGCAGCGAGGCAAGCACGGCCGACGAATGGACGCGGACGGCTGGACGACAAGCACTGGTGCAAAACGTACATCGAGCAACATGCGAACCGTGAGAAACAGGCGCGCATACCTTCTAGTAGCTAAACGCACACGACGGCGTCCACGAGTCTCTCCACAACTGTCTCCACAAGACCCCCCAGCCTCCACAAGTCTTTACGACTTTTTCCACAAGCCCCCACACGACTGCCTCCACACGTCCCCGCGGCCGCCCAGCCGCAGCAGCACAGTCACCACAGTGCCCACAGTGCCCGCAGCCTCCTAGCCGCAGCCTGCTAGGTGTGGCGCGGTTGCCTTGATCTTGGAGAGCATCATGGTGGCCAGCGTCCCCGCGTTGGTGCCCGCGTGGTAGAAGTTGCGCATGACCGTCACGCTTGGATCCAGCGCCGCCGCGTAGTGCCGCACACCAGTCCCCGTGGCACCTTAACTTCAAACCCTTTTGTCGCTGAAACCACTGCCACTGGCAGCTTTCAAGCCGTTTCCTCCCTGTAGCCACCGGCAACTTTGGACCCGATGTGTTCCGGAATCAGCAGGCAGTTATCCCACTGTATTGCTGTACACCTCAAAGACGCGGCAGTTGAGGTGCTACGGTCCCCTTCCCTGGTCCTGATCACCCTAGCCCTACCGCAGCGTAGTGCCACCAGCCGCGCGGCACCAGCACCACCTCCCCCGCCTCCAGCACGAACACCACGGGCCGCGCGCGCGCCCAGTACAGCGGCCGCTGCTCACTGGTGGGATCCCACGCCGGCGGCGCGGTGTCGCTGCGGGGTGACAGCGGGTCCACCGCGGACTGCACCGTCTCCGTCTCCCCCGGAATGGGGTACAGGTGGGGGGAGTCGTCGGGCGGGTAGCACACGAAGAGCTTGCGCCCCGCCGCCTGCCCCAGCCACGCGTGCGCATCGCCCGCGTCCTGGTGCAGCCGCGTCACGGTGCCCGCCGGTCCAGCGAACACCTTGGACAGCGAGGCGTCGACGGAGGCGGCAATGGCGTCAGCGGCGGCGGGCGGTTGGTCGGGCAGCAGCGCGCGGTGCGTCTGCCGCACGATGTCGAGCGAGTGGTCCACGGCCTGCGCGAAGTGCGGCGGGGGGAACGCCGCCGCCACTTCGCCGCTGCCGCCGCCGCTCAGGTCGCTGAATGCGCGCCACCCGTTGCAGTAGAACGGCGCATCCGCCGCCGCCAGCCCCGCCGGGTCGTCGCACCGCGGCCGGCTCGCGGCGTACTCGACGAACTCACCAAGTGGCACGGCGCATGAGCGCTGCGCGCCGGCGGGCCCGAGCTCATCCGCGTGTCGCGCGGGAGCCCGGTCATTGCACCGCACGGTTTCGCCACCGAAGCGGCGCGCGAGGCCCTCGAGCCCCCACGCCATGCCCACGTCCCATCCCCGCGACCCGTCCGTCACCACCACGGGGGTGCCCACTGCACGCGTGTCATCTCCGGGGGTCACCGGGCCGCCGGACTCCAGGTATATGGCGCCCACGGTGTCCGGGTCCGGAGCCGTGACGCGCGCGGCGGGGCGGGCGTTGGGGTGCACAGCCAGCAGCGCATCAACCACGGCGGCGCTGCTCACCCCGCCGCCGCCCAGGGGCTTACATTCGTCTACTTTTCAGCTCGCCCTGAGCCATTTCTGACACAAAATACACCCTGGACACCCCATCTCAACCCTTTGACACCCACTAATCAACCCCTGAATTCACCCTTTGTTCCGCAGAAAGCGCTTATGTTGAGCCAAAAAGTGGACGAGTGTAATCCCCTGCCGCCGCTGCCGCCGCCGCTCTCCGCCACGCGCGCCACGAAGCGGACGAAGGAATCGTACTCTGCCGTCATCCTCTGCGGGTAAACAGGTGTCGCCAAGAGCGGCTTACGAGTACTCGTCGTACTCTGCGTTCGCTGTGTACCGTCGAGGCGCAGCATGGCGCGCGCTGCGCGGGTTTGTAGCTCGTCAAAGCTGCAGTCCAGCGACGCGGGCGGCGGTGCCCGAGTGGACACCGCGGAGTTTGTCCCGCCGTTGCTCCCGCCGCCGCCGCCGCCGCCGATGCCGCCGCCGGGTGTCGCCGCCGCGCCCGACGCCCCCCACCCGAGCCCCTCGGGCAACTGCACCACGTGCACCTCGGGAAACGGCCGGGAAGACAATGCTCGCCACGTCATGTGATGCCATGCAACTAAAGAAACGACGGTCTAAAATATAGAGGACGACGAGGCACGCATTATCTCGGATAGGCCTACCTCGGGAAATGCCCCGCCGCCGCCGAAGTCCGCGGAGGAAGTCGGGCGCCAACCGCTCGTACTGCGGTCGCCGTACCGCGGCGGCGGCGACAACGTAGTGGCGGGATTCGGCGGCGACGATTCGGGCACGGTCTTCACGGCGTCGTCACCTCCCGCGGCTGGGTGCAATGCCCCAGGCTCTTCGTCTTGTGCAAACGGGGGGACGCTGGTTGAGCTTCGCCCGTCGCCGCCGCCGCCGCTGCCGCTGTCGCCGCGCACCGATGCATTATTGGTGAAGAGCGCGCTGAGGTTCGATAGCGACACGCCGGTGCCGGCCTTCATCGTCGCGGCGTACTGCGGTGGGCTGCGCGTGAGCAAGTAATGCGGGTCACCTCAAGCTTGGCCGTTTTCGTTTTCTGGCAAGCGCATAAGCGTTATCAGCGCATAAATTGCGCAGGTTTATATCCAACAACGTACAAGCTACAACCGTGAAGTTGTGCGCACCGCACGGCGTAGCTGCAGTTGGCCGCAGCGCAAACCACAGCGCAGAGCCCCTCTCGGCCTACGAGGAGCGTTCCTTACGTCAGGGCGCCCAGCCCGGTCTCTCGTCCGCTCCGCGCTGGGAGGAATTTCTCGCTCGGTGAGACGGTGACCGACAGACCGAACGAAGGGAAGGAGGCGCGGAGAAAAGTCGGCCAGTCGGAGTGGATATAATGGCTGCCACGTCGTCGCTGCGGTCGTGCTCAGCGGGCGCGCGCCGCATGAGTAGGACCACTTCTGCTGCCGCCGCCAGCCTCGGCAGAGTCGCGGTAACGACGACAGCTGTCCGCCCAGTCCTCCGCCCCCCCGCCGCCGCCGCCGCCGCCCACCCCCGAGCTTTGCTGTCCCCCATGGGCCCGCACCCGGTCGCACCGGGAGCGGCGGCGGCGGCGGCGGGGCGCTCCCACCTCGAGCCGTACCCCCGCACGCGCACCCTGGCCACCGTCCGCACCCGCGCGGCCGCCGGCGACCAAGGGCCGGGCGACAAGGGCGGCAAGGGCGGAAAGGGCGGAAAGGGCGGCAAGGCCCCCATGGGATACCCAGACCACTTCCTCGACATGGGCCCGCGCGTCCGCAAGGTGTTCCCGGACGAGCCCGACTTCGACATGTCCAGCTGGGTAGGGAACGCCCCCCCTGGCTCATCGTGGAGTCGTCCTCCGCCTCTCTGGCGACCCCCGCGGCGCTAGTGCACCGGTACACGCCGGCTTACTCCAGGGCGCCCACTTCATGCTCAAGGGCCACAAGTTAAACATTCATGAGACGTCGTTGAGTCGTCCTCCACACGCCCACACCTGTCACCGAACCTCGTTTATTACATTTATTGCGCTAAAGGTCATCCTATGACGTATGACGCGGCGAGCATCGTCAGCCTGACCCTCCTCCTTGGACATCATCTGCGACGTGCGCTCCCCTTCCGAGGCCGGGCCCCGGGCCGTGCACTCCACAGCTGCGGCGCCTCAACTCAAGCCGCAGCGCCCCTTCCAACAACCCTCGTTGCCCCACTTAGCACCTTCAACTAGAGCCGCGTTGTCTCCTGCAACCACTCGCGACGGGGCGGTGCTAGTTGAAAGCGCTTGAAACCCATGTTGAATTGAATGCGCCTTCTTTCAGCGTGAAACTAAAATAACAGCTGGCTAATTCGTTGTTTTGCCCCCAATTGCAGCCTGCACCGCCCCATTGGGTTACCCCACTTAGCACCTCGAAGATGCTCAAGTGAAGCGACGACGAGAAGGAGTGCAAGGCCCTGCCTGGAGTACGCGGAGGACCACGTGCCGGGCAGCATCAGCACGCCGGTGCTGGACGACGAGCAGCGCGCACGGGTGGGCACCATCTACAAACAGGCGAGTCCCCCCCGGTACTTATCACCCTAACCCTAAACCCTAAACCCTAAACCCTAAACCCTAAAACCCTAAAACCCTGAAACACGTAAACAACCTGTAGAGCTGTGGTCGTGCAGCCTCACTCGGCACCACTCAACTTGGTCATACAGTCTCACACGACCCGGCATAACACCACTCAACGCGGTCATACAAGAACCCAACACACCACTCAACGCGGTCATACAGCCTCGAACGCAATCAGTCAAGTGGCCATACAACCTCGCATGACACCACTCAACATGATCATACAACCTGACATGACACCACTCAGCATGGGCATACAACCTCACATCACACCACTCAACGTGGTATTCTGTTGACCCACGAGTGACTCCATTTGATACCATTGGACCTTGCAAACAGGAGAGTCCTTTCCTGGCCAAGAAGCTCGGCGCGCGGCTGGTGGCGGAAAACGTGGCGAATATTCTGGGCGAGCACTTTGAGCACCGGGACAAGGACACCAAGGCGGGGCCTGGCCACGCCTAATCCTAAACCCTAAACCCTGAACCTCCATCCTAAACCTAAACCTGTTTGCTCATGCACATGGTGCACCTGTACACCTGTACACCTCTGCCGCCGCCGCCGCCCTGCTTGTCGCTGCCGTCGAGGACCTCAGACGCCGTTCTCTTCTCAGCTTAATGTCAGCTGTCCCTGAAACCACTGGCAATTACCCCACTTAGCCCCTCGAAGTTGCTCATAGTCGAGCTGAAAAGGTGAAAAGGGGACGCCATGTAAAACCCTGCACTGAGGCGCTGGTGTACTGCTGGAGGGGGGGCGAGCGGAGCCTGTCACTGGCGCACACGCTGAGTCGCATCGGGTTCGAGCGGGTGGGGCTGGTGCCGGGCGGGTACAAGCGGTACCGCGCCGGGGTGCTGGAGTACCTGCGCTCCATGTGCGGCTTCAGGCAGGGGCTTACACTCGTCCACTTCTCAGCTCATCCTGAGCCGTCTCTGACACTCAACACATCCCCTAAACGCCTAAACAACCCCTCCTCCCCCGCCTTAAACAGTCCCTAAACACCCCCTAAATACCCCTTGTCCCACCAAACGTTTACGTTGAGCTGACAGGTGGACTAGTTTAAGCCCCTGGCTTCAGGTACCATCTTATCGCCGGCAAGACGGGGTGCGCCAAGGTAGGGCGGTGCAGGTTGTCCCCATCAAACCCACGGTGAAAGCGCCTGTATCTAAGCGTTTGCAACTATAATATTTTGAACCGCTTTCAAACTTTGCTTTCAAATTCAACTTGCGCCGGTACACCAAGGGCAAGATGCTGGAGCAGCTGCAGGCGGCGGGCGCGCAGGTCATCGACCTCGAGATCATGGCGCAGCACCGCGGCTCCGTGCTGGGCAGGTGCCAAACACTCCTCCACTTTTCTTCTCAATGTGAGCCGTTTGCGTCACGGAAACCACCTAACGTATCCCACGAAACGTGCTCACGTTCGTTGATCCCGAAAGTGGAGGAGTGTAAGGCTCTGGCGGTAGGGGAGGACCCGGACACACAGTACAAGCAGCCGTCGCAGAAGCTGTTCGACACGCGGATATGGGAGCAAGCGGGGACCAGTCAATAACAACAATGCCCGCCACGTCATCCGCCGCGTTCTGAGAGAGAGACGCTCCCGCGTGTATGAGGAGGCATTAGGCTCTCGCCCTGGCCCCGTGAAAGAGAGAGACACTTTTGCATGCATACGGAGGCATCAGACTGTCACCTGTCGCCCCCGTGAGAGACGCTTCCACGCGTATAATGAGGCACCAGGCTTTCACCCGTCGCCCCCATTCTACCGCGTGTTGAAACCCCAATCGTGGAGTTGAACGATATCCGTGACGCGGGGCAGTCATCATGTACCTGGGCCCTCAAAGCAGGCGCGGGGCTTTGACCGCGAGCGGCCCATCTTCGTAGAGGGGGAGTCCTCCATGATTGGTGGGGCCGGGTGAACTCAATACTGCTCTGCTCGCCACGTCATCTGATGACACTGTAATGAAGATAAACGAGGAGGGGTTCACGTGTTGTGTATGACGTGGCGAACGTCATCCGCTTTGTCCCTAACGATTGGGCGGGTGCAGATCCCGCAGAATATGGTGAGGCGGCCACACGATAAGACGTCGTTGATGTATGTGATTAAATGCCTGTGTGCGAATGTTAATGATCTTATCACGTGCTACTTCGGTGTCTGTTGGCAGCACAATCGGGCTCAAGCGTCGTTGGTGTGTGTGACTACGTGCCTGTGTGTGATGTGCGGTCGTCTTCAATACCACGAGCTCATACTAATGTATGCAGGATAAACGTTGTTGGCGGTGTGACTACATGTCCCGTGTGTGTGTGATATTCGGTGATCTCAACACGTGCTACTACTAAGGTGACGTGCTCCCTGCAACCCGTGGCTGGGGATGACGAAAGGATCCGTCACCCTGCTGGAGGTGCCCATGGCGTCCAGGTATGTTGCAACACACTCCACGCTTTCCCTGCCTCCCTCGATTCCCAGCTCGACTCATACCTTCGGACTCGTCACACAGTATACTTCAACTGCGCCTCACCTCACCTCTTACCTGTCAACTCTCGCACATCATGGGCGCCTCACCTCAACTCTCACCTGTCGATTCTCATCTATGAACTGGACCTCACCTCAACTCTCACCTTTCAACTCTCACCTATCACTGCAGCTCACCTGTCAGCTCTCACCTTTCAACTTGCAGGGTGGCGTGGATCCGGGCCGGGTACCAACACTTCGAAACCACTGACGGCTCCGGAACCGCGCGGCTGCTCGAGAAACTGCAGGTCGGGACAAGTCAAAATCTGCTCGCTACGTCTTCCACTGCATGTTTCACCCTCATTTGCTGAGTTCAACTCAGTGTCGGCGTGACATGTCACGCTTATACAATATACTGTGATTGGTCGAGACACTGTCTGATCCCGTACGGATAGTGTACCGGACACTTTATATATTTTGGAAAATACCGCATGGCTTTCTTCGACACCAAGGCTGACACTGAGTTTGAATGACGTCCTATGACCTGGCGAGCTTTGTGTACCTGGCCTTGGCTGCAGGTGCTGACACAAAAAGTGGGCCACGCGAAAGTCGCGGAGTGGGGAGTCATGGTATGGCAGCACACGCAGAGTAAGACGTCGTCGGTGTGCGTTACCCAACGCCTGTGCGTTGATCTTACCACGTGCTACTACTAACATGTACTGGTACATTATGTGGTTTGTTCCCTACTACACGTTGGCGGAGAAGCGGGGCGACGACTTCGTTGAGGACATTCTGGTGAACCACTACGACGAGGCGTACCGGCTGGCGGCGCAGCGCACGGGGCAGGGCCGCACCTCACTATTATAATTGTTCGACAACAATGAACTTCAATATCCAATCTGACGCTGAGTTTAATACCACAAAGACACTCAAGTGCCAGCTGGAAAAAACACTCGTCTAAGGCGCTGAATTTTTAAGCAGTTTATCCGTAAAACCACCCATCTTGATACCGCAAAGATACTCAAGTGCCGCTTGAAAAAATACATAGGTGAGGCCCTGTATCGATGCGGCGAGTGTGCACCGGTGCACTGGTACTCTATGAGCGAACATTCAGGTTGACTTGCCAAAAAATACGAAGGTCACGGCCCTGGCTCGGGGAGGGACGATACAAATGCGGAGCACATGATGCTGCCGGACACGGAGGACGCCACGTACGCGGCAGGGGCTTACACTCGTCCACTTTTCGGCTCAACGTACGCGCTTTCCGTGTCGTAGGGGGTGCATTGAGGGATTGCCTCCAGGGGGTGCTTAGGAGGTGAGGGGGCACTAGGGCGTGCTCAGGGTGTATTTTGTGGCAGGGACGGCTCAGGTTGAGCTGAAAAGTGGACGAGTGTAAGCCCCTGGTACGCGGCGGCGGCGGCGGAACTCATCAAAAAGTACGACGTGCGGAAACCGGCGATCGTGTTGGAGGGAGAGGGTGACGCCATGCGGGTGGTGGAGCCGGTGGAGGGGGCGCCGGCACCGCCGGCACCCGTCACCGCCGCCTAGCTTAATGTTTTTTACAAACATGTTGTAGCTCTAGGGTCCTTACAAACATCTCAGCGAAGGACCCGGAACACCTTCTACGCAGTTCTGGTGTGGGAGGCAAACGGGGACGGCGCGTGGCGCGGTCTGGTCACGATCGTTGAGTCAATAGACCCTCGCCCATACATTTTCAGCCGGCTGATCTACACTGTAATTTATATGAGCGACCGTCTATTAACTCAAGATAATACAAAGTCCCATTCGACCCACCTGATCTCCTGGTTAGTTCCCCATTGATCGGGTCCTTTACGATGACACATGTGCACACGTGTCGCTTTTATGACACAAACACACGCTATGATATGGAAGCCACACGCGCGCAAGCACACCACAGTTGCCCTCGCACACCTCCCCCCCGACACCGCAGCGACACAGCTCCTCGCCGCCACGTGCTCCTCGCCGCGCCCGCGAACCTCGCCGCCGTCCCCGCCGTCCCAGCACAGTTCTCGACCTAACAACAAGTAGGTCAGCGTCCCAGCACAGCCCGGCTCGGCACAGCCGCGTGAGGGTGTCACCCATAGTTAAGCAATCCCTCTTCACGCCCTGCCCGCGTCACTCTCAGCCCCCTTGTATGACGCCTGCCCCTTACGTACCAACGCTTTGCACGCGTCGATACCT
>Ga0307489_10003752_pt1 | contig 10044 bp, 11 predicted proteins | sample SB12metaG_FD_202247 | JGI IMG/M metagenome (GOLD analysis project Ga0307489, IMG submission 202247) | Sea-ice brine microbial communities from Beaufort Sea near Barrow, Alaska, United States - SB 1.2 | ecosystem: Environmental > Aquatic > Marine > Coastal | place: USA: Alaska | collected...
AGGCGTCGGCGCGGTCACGGTCGCTGGGGCTTGCACGGGCCCGAGTGCGGGCGGTGGCGCGAGCCCCAAACGCGCAGCGCCAAAGACTCTTGCGGCTCCAACGACGAACAAGAAGACGAAGCGCGCTGCTCCGACGACACCGGCATAACCCGCACTGAGCAAGACGAGGAAGCTTTAGGACGCTTCGCTGGGCGCGACGGGCGCGAGCAGTGTCACAGCACCCGTTGGGCGGTGAATTTGGATGCTCGGGTCAGGGCGTTCGTGACCGCTAGGTGCGCTGCTGGCCGCATGACCACGTATTTCACGAACATCTCGTTCATAGCACCATATCTGGCAACCGTGGCTCGAATGACACGCTGAACGCGAGCGGTGGCGCCGCGCTACATCGCACATGGCGAAACATCGAGCAAGCAGTTTTTGGAATGGGATAGAGTGATAAGACCTCACAGCAAGTATACTTTTTCACAAGTATGTGCACATCGTATCTTACTGTTGCCACCCTGGGGTATCCGACTCTAACTACTAGCTTCTAAGAAGCTCCTATCTTCACGCACACTCCTAAATTATTTCTAAAGACTATTCTAGAGACCCTGCCGCGTGTATACGGAGGCACCCGGCTTTGACCGTGGTCCCGCTTCGTCTATCTATCATCAGAGCAGCGGCGCCGAAACATGGCGGGAGCGGACAACGCCTCGAAGAGAACGCGAGGCATCGTGTCGGGCGCACTCACTGCCCCGCGGCGGCGGCGGCGGTAGCCGCGGCGGTGGCGAAATAAACCGTGGCTATCTGCGCCGACGCGGGGGCGGCGGCCGCTGCGGCTGTGGCGGCGGCGGTGGCGGCCGATGCGGTGGCGGCAGCACTGATGAACACTTCAGCGAAATCGACGCCCATATCCTTCACCCCGAAGATATCCATCGCGCTGAAGGATACTACGGGGTCTGACGTCATGACGAATCGCGTGGTGACGCTGCGTAGCGCCCAGGATGTAGTGCCCCAAATTGAAATTGAAAGCAGGTTTGGAAGCGGTACTTCACAGTTAAGTTGCAATTGCTGAAACCAAGCGCGGTCAACCCAGGATCAAACCTAGGGGTCACCCTGCAAACAAGAGCGGTCAACTCGGGGTCAACCTGCGCCGCCATACCAGGATATGTCGCCGTGCCCCCCGTGGCGCCAGCGCAGCACCCAACCGGCGCCAGCGGGGATCACCTCCGACCAGGGGCTTACACTCGTCCACTTTCAGCTCAACGCAAGCACTTTGTGTGTGACACGTTTGTTGGTGTCACCCCGGTCCGGTGATGATAGGGCTCAGGCTTAGCTGAGAAGTGGACGAGTCGAGTGTAAGTTCCTGCCAGCGACTCCGCCGCGATCCACCCCCCCGCGGCGTGGGTGGCGCCCAGCGTCAACGCCTCTGGGGTGACGGACCACACCCGCCGCCACTGCCCCGGCTGCCCCGCGGCCGGCTGCTGCCGCGCCTCAAGCACAATACCGTCGAACCAAGCCGTCTCGTTGACGCTGACGGGTCCATCGTCTACATCGTAGTCTACGCCGTAGAAGAGGGACTGATCCCTAGTCCTCGTCACGACATCACACGCGCATCCAAGTCAACAAACGAGGATTCATAATGCGTGTAATGACATGGCGAGCACTATCCGTCAATCCCTACCGTAAAAGAGGTCCGTTTCTATCTTCGGCGGTGAAGACGGGGGTGCGGGCGGCGGTGGCGGGAGCTAGGGGCTCACACTCGTCCACTTCTCAGCTAAACGTGAGCAATCTTTGTGGTATACCTTGGGTCAATCGAAGGTCTTAGTGAACGAAAACGGCTCAGGTTGAGATGATGAGTGGACGAGGGTAAGACCCTGCCGGCGGTGGTGGGGCGTCGTAGTCGCTCTGCAAACCGTAGAAGAACTCTTCAAATGATAACCCATCATCCAGTGACGACCCGTTGGCGGCATCGGGGATATCGGGATTCTTGTCATAAAATGTTGTCACGCGGCGCGCCAGCGTTAGCGGCGCGTTGATCCACAGAGAGTAGTTGCCAGCGGCGGCAGCGTCGGCCACCGCTTCGTAGTGGCGCAAGTTGAATTAACAGTATGAGTTCAAAGCAGCTCATCACGTTTGCATTACAAGCGATGCACCCAGGCACTTTATATACGGGGTCCGCTTGAAATTGCGGAGAGGGTTGGTTAAGCTCACCATGTGAAGCGCCGTGGGGCTCGATGAACATAACAAATAAAAAATAAACGGGGTTCAACTGGTTTCAATGGGTTCATTTCGTACCGCCTCACCGCGGCGTCCGCGTCGTCGGTGGTGGCGGTGGTGAAGTATGTGGCGGCGAGGGCGGAGGTGCTGGAGGTGACGCTGGTGCCGTCACTCACGGGCTTACACTCGATCATTTTTTCCAGGGATTAGCTAAACCCTAACCCTAACCCCAACCCTAAACCCTAAACCCTGAACTCTCGTCCATTTTCGGCTCAACGTAAGCACCTTTGGTGGGATATGTTGGGTGAGTTCAGTGACGAAAACGGCAGAAGTGGGCGAGTGGAAGCCCCTGCCGTCTGTGGTGTTGGTGACGGTGGTGGCGACGGTGTCGGTGATATTGGTAGTGGTCGTGTATGTGGCCACGCCGGCCAGGCAGCAGGGACATTGAGAACAAGCACTCGACCGAGATCAGAGTATGACTTACATTCAGGTCGGATGCTCATTAAGACGCGAGGAGGAGGAGGAGGAGATTGAGAACATGTCCTCGACCGATATCGGAGCATGACATACATTCAGGTCGGATGCTCATAAAGACGCGCGGAGGAGGAGGAGGTTATTGAGAACATGCACTCGACCGATATCGGTGCATGACTTACCTTCAGGTTGCATACTCATACACATGCGCGGAGACGAAGCAGGAGGAGGAAACTCAACGCCGGTCGATTTCTGTTTCTCGATCTGTTTCTCGATAACCCTTGAGTGTGAATGCTCATACAAACGCACGGAGGAGGAAGAGATTCAGCATCGGTCGAGTGCAGCTTGTTCTCAATACCACCCCTGCCCGCCGTATGCACGAGCACAAGTCCGTGGAGTTGGTGGTGGTGGTGTTGACGAGGGTGGTCATGATGTGGCCGGTGTCGGTCGTAGAGGAGGTGGCGGTGGTGCTCGCGCTAGTCTTGTCGTTGGCGCATGAACAGAAGCTGCGGTAGTACACGTAGCCCGGAAGGAGGGTCATTGAAAAACAAGCACTCGAGCGCGTTGGATGACGATAAAGCGAAATCGGGACGTGCGTAAATGCTCGGGGTCGGATGGCCACCATGAATAGTGTCCGCACGTCTGCATGAGTTATTACACTCAAGGTATAAAACCATGCTCGAATCGCCGTCGATTGCTTCTTCGCAATAACCCCCCCTGCCCCGCGCCATGAGCGCGCCATCGATCGGCCGCCACCACATCTTGCCGCTGTGTAGCGGCGCAAATTGAAATTTAGAGCAAAGTTCGAAAGCGGATCATCATGCTTTGGCTTCAAGCGCTGACACCAAGCGCGGCCGACCCACGGTCAAGCGCGGTCAAATCGGGTCAACCTGCACCGCTGTACCGCTGCCGTACTCGTTCGGCGGCGTGGTGAACATCGCCGGGGGCCGCGGCGGCGGCGCGGGCGGCGGCGGCGGTGGTGGCGGCGGCGCCGGCGTCGTGGTGTACGGGAAGATCGGAGCGATCTCAAAGCGGATCCTAGCGGCACACGGCAGCGACGCGCGATACGATATTGCAGCGAAGATGGGAGGTGCATTCGTATCCTGGGGAGGAGTGTGGGACTGAGGAGGAGGAGGGGGAGGAGAGGGCGGGGGAGGATTGGGAGGTGGGAGCGGTGGGGGAGGCGGAGGAGGCAGCGGAGGAGGAGGAGGAAGTGATAGCGGCGGAGGAGACGGAGGGGGAGAAGGAGGAGGAGAAGGAGGAGGAGATGGAGGAGGAGAAGGTGACAGAGGAGGAGTCGACAGAGGAGGAGGAAGAGGAGGCGAAGGAGGAGACGGAGGAGGAGGAGGTGACGGAGGAGGAGGTGGCAGAGGGGGAGGGAACGGGGCGGAAGGAGGGGAAGGAGGAAGAGGTGGAGGAGGAGGAGGAGACATCGGAGGAGGATACGGAGGATAAGGAGGAGACGGAGGAGCAGGATAACCCGCCGCCGCCGCCATCGCCGCCGCGTCGCTGACGTCGACCCCGGTTATGTTGGCATCAAACACCAGCGCGTAGCCGGTGGTGATGGTGACGTTGGTGTCATTGTAGCTGTCAACGACCCGATAGCAGGGTCATTGCGGACAAGCACTCGCCTAATCTCGAAGCATGACTTACCTTCAGGTTGAATGGGCAGGAGGGTCATTGAGAACAAGCACTCGACCGAGATCGGAGCATGACTCATCTTGGGGATGAATGGGCAGGATGGTCATTGGGAACAAGAACTCGAACGAGATCGGAGCATGACTGACCTTGGGGGTGAAGTATTATACAGACGCGCGGAGGAGAAGCAGGGGATGCAGCATCGGGGGATTGTCTGTTACAACTCAGTGTCGGAGGAGGAGGAGAAAGAGGAGGAGGAGGAGGAGGAGGCGGCGGAGGAGGGAGAGGCAGAGGAAGTGGAGGAGAATGAGGAGGATGCGGAGGCGGAGTTGGAGGATGGGGAGAAGGAGAAGGAAGAGGAGGAGGAGGAGGAGAAGGAGAAGAAGGGGAATCAAGAAGGAGAAGGAGATACGGACGAGTGCTTGTTTTCAATGAACCCCAGACGCGCGGAGGCGGAGGTGAGATTCAGTGCCGGTTGAGCGTTTGCTCTCAACCAGAGTGACAAGATACAATCCGATATCGATATGGGAGATATGGTCTAGTGATATGGGAGATGACAGTATCGATAAGGTCATCTCCCATATCGATGTGGGATATCTTGTCTCTCTGCTCTCAACAACCCCCCTGCCCGGGTCTGCACCTGCGCCACGCGCCCCCCGACCACCTCATGCCACATCGACGCGTTCAGCGTCGGCATCGTGAACGCGTCGGCCCACGGGAACAGCGCCCCGCGCGGCCCGCTCCCGCATGTAGCGGCGCAAGTTGCAATTGAAAGCAAAGCTTGAAAGTAGTTCGTCATATTTTAGTTTCAAGCGCTTAGCTCTAGTTCCAGACACGTTCAACGGGTTTCATCTGTTCAGCTTGCACCACCATACCCGGGGAACACCCCCCGCACCGCCACGGGCGACGCCTGCATGTTGGGACTGAGAGATAGTGCTCGCTATGTCATCAACTGGTTTTAAACCCACGTTTCCTGATTTAAGTGGCATACGATGAAATGGCAATCGCTATGCATCAGTCCCTACCTGCATATTAGGCGCAGGGTCCAGGTGCAGATCCACCGCGTTGTCTTCCGCCACGAAGTACGCGTCAAATCCAACCTCGGGATCCAAGCACGTCAGAAACGCGCGCACCTCGCGGGTGAGCGACCAGCGCGAGGTCATCACGCCAGCGCTCACGATGCCGCTCTCAAGCTCGAGCCCAGCGGCGGCGGCGGCGGCAGCGGCGGTGGCATTGGGCGCTGCGGCGATGAGCGCCGCCACATCATCACCCTCTGCATGGCGCGTGGCAGTGTTCGGCATGGAGTCGCGCAGTGCGGCGTCGCGCACCTCCCGCGAAGTGGGCGCCCGCGACCACGGCACAGCCACCATTCATCAGGGGCTTAAACTCGTCCCTATGTTGGCTCAACGTAAGCACTTTTCGTGGGATATTCGTCGTCATCGTGCTCAACCTCGTACACATCCACATCCTCGTCCTCATCCTCATACAGTACCTGGTGCTAGGATGTCAAGTATGTCGGGTGGATTCGGTGACTAACAGGGCTCGGATTGTGCCTACTATTGGACGAGTGTCAGCCCCTGCCACCCAGTACACTGTCGACGGCTCCTGCGTCTGTGCCGACAGCTCGGCGTGTGGCCCGCCCTCCCACACCGCCTCGAACCGCGGGTAACTCACCGACCATTCGGGCGGGTCGATGTCCATCCCCTGCACGAGCGCTGCCGGCAGGCCTTGTCCCGGGAATGCTGAGGACTCCGTGGAAGCCCGCGACTAGGGCTTGGTGGATATTTCTCGCCACGTCATGGGGTAATTTCTTTACTCGAGTGACGAGGATGAATAGTGCGTCGAATGACGATGGCCTAGCGGATATCGATCACCACGTCATAGGGCACTATGTGACTCAAGAGACGAGGGTTCGAAGTGCGTTGGATGACGTGGCGAGCAACATCCGCCAGGCCCCACTCGCTCCCGCCTCCCCCCGGGCAGCATACCGCCGTCGAACCCGTACTGACCGGCCAGAGGATCCAGCATATTAAAGCTTTCGGCTGCGAAACCCTTGGGCGACAGCACCAGCACCTGAATGTAGCGGCGCAAGTTGAAATTGAAAGCAAAGTTACGGATCATCATATTTTGGCGTCAAGCGCTGACACCAAGCCCGGTGAACCAGGGTCAACAAGGGGTTAGCCTCGGGTCAGCCTGGGGCTAACCCGGGGTCAACCCGTGGGCAACCTGGGGTGAACCAGGGGTCGACCTGCACCGCCCCACCTGGATCGTGTAGACCGAGGTGGTGAAGTTGTCCTCGCCGATGATCTTCACTGTGATGATGCCTCCGAGCTCGTCCACCAGCACGGGTAACGGCACCGCCACCGCCAGGCAGGAGAGTCATGGAGAACAAGTACTCGATCCGAGATCGGAACATGACTAGTTCAGGACTACCTTCGGTAAATGCTCATACAGACGCGCGGAGGAGGAGGATCGGGTCATTGAGACAAGCACTCAATCAGGTTAGGAACGTGACAAGTGGGAGACCAAATGTCCGACTTCAGGGTAAACGCCCATATAGACGCTTGGAGGAGGAGGAGGAGATTCGACGTCGGTCGAGTGCTTGGTTTCAATAACCCCCCTGCCACGTACGGCAGCGCGGGGTTGCCGTTGATGAACAGCGCGGCGTACTGCGGATTGTTGGGCGCCACGCTCACGTGGTGCAGGGACCAAACAATCTTCAGATGGGTTTCATGTACGTTTCAGTTATACACGGTCCGACCCCCTCTACTTTAAGAAATTGAGGGGTGCATCACGTGAAACTTATGTGGTCCAATTTCGAGGGTTCAATAACTCAAGAAGGCCCTGCAAATGGTCGGTCGGCTCGGCCGGCGTGTCTCGATCTCCGAGACTCGCACACTGAAACCCCAAGTTCCCTTAAGTAGAGGGGTTCGGGACGAGTAGTCGGGGTCCTTTTGGGGTCAGGGACCATACACATTTACTTACAGAAAAGCATCGAAACATGCAGAAAGTTCTAGCCAATCACTTCTCGTAAAGCACACCTTCGATCAATCACATGATGACATTCAGGCACTCATGCGTGCCGAAGAATGGGACTGAAGTGAAGCCTCACCGTAGATGTACTCCTCGTCTCCGTCCATCGTCACCCGGTACCAGGGTCTTACACTCGTTCACTTTTCAGCTCAACGTAAGCACTTTCTGTGGGATAGGGGCTGTGTTTAGAGGTTGTCTAGGGGGCGTTTAGGGGGTGCCAGGGGATATCAGGGGGAATTTGGGGGGGGGGTTGTGTCAGATACGGCTCAGGTTGAGCTGAGATGTGGACGAGTGTAAGCCCCTGCCCGGTACGTTGTTTGTGTGTAGTAAAACGATGGTTTGTATATAAGCACTTCGCGTTCCACTGGCTCAAGACTGAGCGCGCCGGCGGTGAGGGGCTCACACTCGTCCACTTTTCGGCTCATCGTGAGCACTTTTTGGGGGATACACCAGGTAGCTTCAGTGCGTCAGTGACCGAAAACGTCTCAGGTTGAGCTGAGAAGTGGACGAGTGGAAGCCCCTGCCGGCGGTGAGGTTGATGGCGCGCAGACTCGCGTCGTCGGCGGCGGTGGGAGCCAGATAGCAGGGTCAATGCGAACAAGCACTCGATGGAGATCGGTGCACGACTTACATTGAAGGCGAATGATCGGAGAGAGAGACGCTTCCTTCCGCTTGTATAATAGGGAGGAACTAGGCCTTCGCCCTGGCCCCCATCATGATGAATCTTCATACAAACGCACGGAAGAGGAGGAGGAGGAGGAGGAGGAGGAGGAGGAGGAGGAGGAGGAGATTCAACGTCGGTTGATTGCTTCTTGTGAGTAACCCCCCTGCCAGGGGCACCGAGACGACCAACTCGTAGGTGAAGCAGTCGCCGACCTCAACGCACACCACGACGACGAGAACGAGCTCGCGAGCGTCGCAGTGCAGCGGCCCGGCGGCACAGATGGGCAGGGGGACGCTGATTGTGGATCCAGGGGTGTAGGGCATGCCGTTGATGGTGATGGAATACCCAGGTCCCATCACCGCGGGAGCGGGGATCGTTACCGGGACGAACTTGGTGCCGAGCGGCATCTCGACGGCGTACGCGTCGCTCTTCGGAACATACTCCGCCGGCACGCTCTTGATGATGGGCGGGCCAGCGAGGCTGACGGGTCACAGCGTAGGGCCCGACAGATAATGCTCGCCTGGTCATGTGTTTCCAATTGACTCAAGAAACGAGGGTCTACAACGTAGATGATGACGTTGCAGGTACGACAAAGGGAATGAAGGTGTTGTCGATCGATCGTTCGTTCAATCGATCTCCACCTGGTGTGATCGGTCGACAGCTCAACTGTCTGTTGGCTCGACCTGTCGGCCAATCACAGCATCGTAAAATCGATGAAAACCGGTAAAAACGTCGATGGATCGATGGATCGATGGATCGATCGATCGTCAACACCTTCATTCCCTTTCTCATAGTATCTGCCAGCCCTACCCCAGCGCCGTGAGGTAGGTGTCGAACATCATTCCTGGCATGTTGGCCCACCCTGCTGCTAGGGCCTGACATATGATGCCTGCCACGTCATCCTTTACATTGTAGACCCTCATTTCTCGATTAAACGGAATCACAAGACGTGGGGAGCATGATCTGTCGTCATCCTCAACGTTGTGGACCCTCGTTTGTCGAGTGTAATGGAATCACATGACGTGGCGAGGATCATCGATCTTGCCCTACCAGCAGCGGCGATCCACGCCAGGAGGTCCGCCGCGTCTTTCAAGCGGATGAACACGGCACGGATAACGACGCTGACGCCCCCTGCGGTGCCGGCAAGCGATGGCACGGGCGCAAGGAGCCGCCGCCGTTTAGGGACTGATGAATAGTTCTCGCCTCGTCATCAAACGCACTGTGTACCCTCGCTAATGGATAGTACTCGCCAAATCATAGGAAGTAATTGAATTACAATAACGAGGGTTCACAGTGCGTTTGATGAGGTGTCAAGCACTATCCGCCAGTCGCAGGTTTAGGGTTTAGGGTTTAGGGTTTGGGGGTTAGGGTTTATGGTTTAGGGGTTAGGGTTTAGGATCCGCCAGTCCCTGCCGGCGCTGGTATGTAAACTGCGGGGCGACAGCGTCAGGCGGCGGGGGCGCGGCGGAGTTGTCCGCCGACACCGAGATGTCAGAGTTGGCCGCGTACTAGGGACTGATGGATACGTGCGCAAAGTGTCGTCTGGATTTTAAATTCTAGCAACTAGCGTACGTCACGCGGGGCGTTTAGGCCTCGCGTTATTTTATTTATTTATTTATTTAAGGGACTGGTGGATAGTGCTCGCCACGTCACCAAATATGATTTCAACCCTCGACTCTTGAGACTTGAATGGCATCCTATGTCGTGGTGAGCACTAGCTCTATCCATCAGACGGAATAATGGATAGTGGCGTCCCGTCATCAAACGCGTTTTGGACCCTTGGTTCTTTATTCAATAGGCCGATTTCGGTATATCGCCTGGGTAAAATGCCCATACAGAGTTGCGGGCAAAGCGTCAGTGCTCCGCCCAGGAAAGTGGGCGCCAGGTTGAATGCCCATACAGAGTCGCGGGCAAAGCGTCAGCGCTCGGCGCGGGAAGCGATATACCGAAATCGGCCTATTGGCATCCTACGATGTGGCGAGCACTATCCAACAGCCCCTACCGCGTAAGCCACGTACTTCTGCAGGTGCGTCAAG
>Ga0307489_10003753_pt1 | contig 10044 bp, 14 predicted proteins | sample SB12metaG_FD_202247 | JGI IMG/M metagenome (GOLD analysis project Ga0307489, IMG submission 202247) | Sea-ice brine microbial communities from Beaufort Sea near Barrow, Alaska, United States - SB 1.2 | ecosystem: Environmental > Aquatic > Marine > Coastal | place: USA: Alaska | collected...
CTGCTACCACTCGACGTGGGCGTTCGGTACCTCCAAAGAGCCCGAATTTACACCGGGCCTCAGTGGCAGTGGCGACTGGTGAGGGGGTTCGAGTGCACTCTTTAAATAATGTTCCGTACCAAGCCCGGAACCTGGGATCCAGGTATGCTTTGGGAGCGTACCTACGCTAAAATCGCCCAAAATTGATCAAAACCACCCAAAATTGCCGAACATCCCGCCGTCGAGCGCTCGGAACCTCCGGGACAACTGTGTTGCGTACCTGGCTCGGAACATTATTTAAAGAGTGCACTCGTACACTGGTACACGACTATGAGCGAAGAGCCATGATGGTTCCGGGCCTGAGTTGCCAGTTGAAGTGGCGGGGGGTACACTGGTACAGTATGAGCAAACAGTCAGGACGATGCCGGACCTTACTCGCGGCGTACCGGAGGCTGTATCGGGCGGGGAGCGGGCGGCCCAACCCGCCGGGGCAGGTGGCGCTGAATTAGAGGACTAATAGATAAGAATAGCTCTACTAGAGAGAGGTTGTTGTTAAAGCTACCCTAAACCCTAAACCCGCCGGGGCAGGTGGCGCTGAATTAGAGGACTAATAGATAAGAATAGCTCTACTAGAGAGAGGTTGTTGTTAAAGCTAAGCGTAGTGATAATTTGTTGTTAAAGCTAAGCGACACCACCGCCCTGTTGAGTGGCGGAGCTAAACATAGAATCATAACGCTGCGGCTTAGCGTGCCGCAGATTAATCGCCAAAAAAACGAGCTGCTTGTATGACAAACAGACGAAAGCTATGAATCTTCGGGCCCTTGCTCAAAAAATTCAACTCAAGATTATTGAGTTAAAAGACGCCATATCAATCTGCCGGCGTGATATGGTGTCTTTTAACTCAATAATCTTGAGTTGAATTTTTGGGTCAGGGGTCGAAAATTTATAGCTTTCGTCTGTTTGTCATATTATGATGGCAGCGTAGTCACGCCCCGCGATACCCACCGCCTCAGTCACGACGCCGGACCAGCTAGGGTGGATGAATTTGGTTTGCTGCTCACCATGTGAGTGCCTTCGGGCCTGATGAGCGTGGGTAAAAACCAGAAAATGACATTTCCACGATTGACACCCGGCGTGAGCGCCAACCTCAGGCACCACGTCCAACCGCGCCGCGCTCAGGAGACGAAGGAGAGAGAGACTGTGTTTGATTGATTGTTGTTGACCTGGTTTCATAGTTTTGACAGGGTTTCTAGTATGCTAATGTTTTTGCTAATACTAGTGCGCCTGTCATACAGTTGACCAAGAGCGGATCCTACCGAAGTGTTTCCGCCGCTCAAGTCTTTTCGAAAATGAAAAATCCAATGGATTTTCTCTTTCTTTGCGTGCTCCCCCCCGTTCCCTGACCCCCCCCCCACCCCTATTTTTTGTTTGTTTGCGTGCCCCATCCCCGTCCCCCTCCCTCCCCCAAGGGTGCCCGGTAGCGTGAAACCAAGTGTGGTCTCACAGCTGAACCTGACCCCCTCCCTCGCCCCCCGAATGCGTTTTAGCGTGCCCCAGGGTGCCTGGAAGCGTGAAACCAAAGTGTGGTCTCACAGCTCAACCCGACCCCCTCCCTCGCCCCCTGAGTTATAGCGTATACCAAGCGTGGTGTCACAGTCACAGCACTCACAGTACTCGAGCCAACCCCGTGCGGTTGACGTTGTGGCTGTGCTGCGTGGCGCCGCCGCCCGGAGAGAACCCCGTCTTGGCGAAGCCCGGAGACACGTCCATGGGGGACCGCGGGCTCAGCTGCGGCCGCGCCGTAGTGGACTTAAGCCCCGACCCCGTCGACCCCGCCGGTGTCGACGAGTACTCCATCGCCATGGACGAGGTGTTCTCCTTCTCCGCCCCCGCTGCGCCCGCCTCCGTCAACGCCTTGAACGGATTGAAAGAAGCCGTGCCCTTGGCCACCGGCGGCCGGCCCGGCGCACGCGCCCCCGCCGTGCCCGCCTCCGTCAGCGCTTTGAACGGGTTGAACGCGCCCGCCCCCACCCCCGCCCCCGCCTCCCTCAGCACCTGGGTCGGGTTGAACGACACCGTACCCTTGGTCACCGGCGACCTGCCCGGCGACCCCGCGGGTGACCGGCCAGGCGACCCCGCCGCCCTCCCGGGCGTCCCCGGCAAGCTCCCTCCGCGCGCCGTCGGAAGGAACCACTTGCTGAGGATGCTCGTTGACTGGCGCCACGGCGGCACCGACATGCCGCTCTCGCGGAAGCTCGCCAGCATCTGCTCGCACATGAAATTCACCAGCTCCACCAGGCGGTGGTGAGTGCCCACGAAGTGCTCCGGCAGTGCGTCCACCAGCCGCTGGTACCCGGCCGTTGGGCAGGGGCTTACACTCGTATAGTGTTCAGCTCAACTTGAGCGCTGTGTATGGGATAGGGGTACGCGCAGGGGTCGTGTCGCCCGTGTTAAGGGGGTGTTTGGGGTGTGTAGGGTGTTTTCTTGTGTCAGACACGGCTCATGTTGAGCTGAGAAGTGGAGGAGTGTAAGCCCCTGCCGTCGGTCGGCTGATGACGAAGTGCGCCTTGATGTCAGGCTCGAGGATGAGGATCTCCGACTCCTCCTCCTCAAAGTCCGCCGAGCGCCGGCCGCTGCCGCGGCAGTTGAAGGATGAGGAGATCGGGGCAGGGGCGGGGGTGGAGGCGGAGGAGGAGGAGGAGGAGGAGGTGGGGTTCCAGGCGGCGTTGGCGGGGTTCGAGAGGTCGCAGTTGCGGGCCCCGGAGGCGGGGGTGGTAGCGGACGCGGGTTTGAGCCAGAGGAAGGTGTGGCGCAGGTTCAGCAGCGCAGCGTGGCCTGCGGCGCCGGGCGTTGTGGCCACAACGGCATCGAACGCATCGGTCGCGCGGTCGTACGCCGAGTCCTCGCCGAGCTGAGGCGCGGCGTTGAAGGCGCGCTGCAGCGCCTTTACACAGGGCCGGGTGAAGATACTGCTCGCCACGTCAGATGATGCCATGTCAGGTGACTCAAGAAACGAGATGGTACTGGTAGGTTCAAAATGGGTTGAAGGGGCGCCGCTGGGTGCTGGGGAATATTTGTGGAAGGGACTTGGGTTGTTCTTGGTGGCGCTGCGTTACGCGCGGGATGGTCGCCGCCGCCGCGTATGGTGCGCGGCGGGACGGAGGAAACGCACCACGGGGTGGGGATGAGGGAGGCCAATGGCTCGCCGCGGCGGTATGCTGGCAGTGGCGTGTGGATGGCGTGTGGATGGCGTGTGCTCTGTGCGCGTCGGTTGCGAAGGACGGGGAATATCAAAAAGTTTGAACGTGTTTTTGTGGTTTTGTTCTCGCCCCTACCTCGATGTGCGCGGCGTCGCCGAGCTCGCCGGCTCCGACCGACCGGCACGCGGCGGCGAACCGCTTGGCGACGCTGTACTCCGTCGCGTTACGCGGCATCGATAGCCGCTTCAGTATCCTGCGCGGATGGGCGGAGGCGGGAGGAATATTCGGTTAGCCAAGCTCGACCCACCACGATGATTTCCTTGAGTAAATAGACCCTCGATTTCGAGAGCCAAGGCTCTCGTAACAGACACACCGAGGCGCAAGGGAAGTCGAAACGACAAAACGGCGGCGCTTCCAGTTTAGTTTGTTCGGGCAATCGGTTGATTCAGTTTGCAGTTCGGGCAATCGGGCAAAGCAATCGGTCGTATGGGCAAACAGTCTGATGATTTTGGTGGATTTTTAATTCCGAACTCAAAAACGAAGTCAACACCTGTCATGACAGGCCAAAGATTCGGTGTCGGTCAGCGATAGTGACGCGGAGCCGCAGCTTGCCTCGGGATGGCCTTACAGGAATATACCGAGGCGGGACGGGCTGGTACGGGCTGTGAACGCACCTGACGTAAACGCTGACGCGGCTTAGGCAGCCGTCGCTGTCGTCACTCCCGCTCTCCGGCGTGGTCTCGAGCGCACCGGCGTCGCCGCCGGCGCCAACCGCGGTCTCATCTCCAGACTCAAACATCAGGTTGAAGTCCAGAGAGACGACCCGCTTCAGCGAAGGGGTATCGAGGCTGGTAAGACCGAGGCGGGAGATTGCCACCGGCGGCGTCGTGGGCTTGGCAGCGGCGGCGCCGTACGGGTTCGTGCGGGGGACGAAGCCGCGGTCGAGGGTGGTGAGCACCGAGGGCATCACGGTCTTCATCATCGGGAGCGGCGGCGGCGGGTGGCGGCGGCGGCGGTGGTGGGGATGGCGGCGAGGCGTGTGTGGACGGATTAGTTTTCCGGAGGCAGGATGTTTTTTGGCGGTGAGGAGGAGGAAGAGGAGCGGGTGAGTGGCGGCGGATGCGGCGGCGGGCGTGGGAGCGTGGAAGCGTGGGAGGCTGGGGGTTGTTGGCACGCGAGATTGGGTTCTCGCGATGGGTGCTGGGGCGTGCGGGGGCAACGCAGAATGACAACAGCGCACCGCAGGTGTAAGGTACTGTAAGGATAACCGGAATCTTCGAAAATATTCGCCGAAAGGTCAACTCTCAAAAACGTGCCTCGCTGACGTGTCAGCACCAAGAAATATAGGGGGGTCCAAATTATGATCCCGAGCCCCATCACCTCACGAAGGGGTATTCTTTTACTAAAGCGGGCACACCAAAAGAGGGTCAGGTCAGTTCACGAATTTAGGGGTCAATTCAAAGCCAAGGGGTTGCCTTCTCGCTTTCCGAAGGGTAATTTGTAAAAATAAATTAAACCTCCCACAGCCTGTCTCCACGTCGCCTGCTTTCGGCACCCTCGGCTCTGTGTTCAACTCGATCAATTTGACCGACACTTGTGCCTTTTGCAACGGTCACCGCCACCTCAGCCTTATCCTCATCCAATAGATATTTGCCTTTGGTCGGACAATCGACCGTCCCCCTGATAATTGACGGTTCTTTTACTCAAGGAAGTATCCCATAGAAGGGGTCGGGAGGACAGAGGGGATCTCACAAGTTAACCTCGATTGGAGCGAACGGATTGCGCAGATCGCCCTCAGATCCGTTTCAATCGAATTGAGCTGTCCCATTGGCCGCCAAACGAGATTTTTCCGATGAACGCCTCTTCGTGCTTCGCAAGCAGCAAGCCACATCGCTCAACTGGCGGCTGACAGTTCTGTACAGTACAGTAAAGTTGTGGTGTCGGACTTTGTGTTCGGAGCGCGTAGACGACTCCTTTTCCAAAAAGCCGTTCGGTAGATTCTTGTGTACCGGTACTCATCCCTCACTGTATGGCCTCATGGTTGGTGTGTGTTCCGGATACCCAAGGGGCGGGTCATCGTAGACACTGACGTGGACAGCTTTGTCGTCCTGGATTACGATGACGTGTTCACCTACATTTTTGGGAAACGTGACCAAAATGGTGAAGCGTCACAACGTGTTTCAGAATCTTCGGGGCCGTCAGTTTTCTGTTCGAGTGCTGCCTGCTGCTGCTGCGGTGCACATTTTGGACGAAGCAAGCTTTCCGTTTCCGCAACCTGTTTCATCCTCAGGCGATGGTTTGTTCCACGGAGCACCTCCGGACGACAGTACATAGGTGTTCTAATCTTAAAGCCTGTAGTTTTCCGTTCATACGTTCATAGCCTCATTCCATCGTGAGTGTAGCGATGCCCCTAGCAGAGCATTGAACTGAAGCATGCCTGGTACGTTGGGCGACTATGAAATGGATGGCTAAGCTATGAAATGGCTATCGGGCGATGCTTGAGCTTAAACAACAAACTCTCGCTCTCTCGCTCTCTACAGACACTTATGCTTGTCGAAATAAGTTAGTGCTGGCGATTGGGGGGCTTAGACTAAGCTAGCATAAGCTAGTTTGGGGGCTAGTGGGTAGTGGGTCAGTGGGTTAATACTGGGGACAACAGTGAGTATGATAAGGAGGTTTAAACTAAGCTAGTTTAAGCTAGTTGAGGGGCGACAAGTAAACAGACACTACTTCATCTCGAGCGCGGCGATAGACTCGATCTCGGCGGTGACGCCCTGGTCCAGTGTGGGGTCCAGCACCCACGTTGTAGCGGCGCAAGGTGAATTTGAACCCAAAAACTTGAAAGCAGTTTATTATATTACAGTTTTCAGGCGCTCAGGTCCAGGCGGTGTCAACATGGGTTTGATAGGGTCAACCTGCACCGCCCTACCACGTGGCCACCACCGTTGTCATCCGCTCGTGGCTCAGAGACTGCCCCACCTCCTCCTCCTCCTCCTCCTCCTCCTGGGGCCCGGCAGACATTGCTCGCTACATCATAGGCTACCGTTTGACTAACAAGACAAGGGTTTGAATGCGTGTCGATGACGTGGCGAGCAGCAGCTGCCTGGCAGACATACTTTTGTCCGTCTTATATTTCAAGTCCAACCATCAACACCCTGCAGTAACTCCCCCCCCTTTAGACCCCCAGAGGGAGCCCAATTGAAGCGTCCATGAAGAGATCCCCCTGGCTGACATTGCTCGCTACGTCGTGGGCTGCCGTTTAAATGACAAAGCAAGGGTTCAAATGCGTGTCAATGACGTGGCAAGCACCATCTGCCAGGCAAACATTGCTCGCTACGTCATAGGCTGCCGTGTATGACAAAGCAAGGGTACAAATGCGTGTCGATGACGTGGCGAGCAGCATTTGCCAGGCCCTACCTCATCCTCGACGCCTGGGTGCTGCTTACCCGACGCGCCCCCTGACTGTTTGCCCATAGTATACCGGTGCTGCTCCCGCTGCACCGCTGCCTCCACCGCCGCCCAGGGGCTTACACTCGTCCACTTTCTGGCTCAACGTAAGCACATTTTTTGGGATTCGTTTGGTGCATAGCTTTCTCCCAGTCTATTAGACAGGGGAACACGAGTAGCTGATCAAAACGGCTTAGGTTGAGCTGAAATGTGGACGAGTGTAAGCCCCTGCCGCCGCCGCCAGCGCGCACTTCACACCAAAGTCCGAGCGGCAGGGCCGCACCACTCGCTCCCTGACTGTCTACTCATAGTGTACCGGTGTACCAATACATGCTCCCTGACTGTTTGCTCACAGTGTACTGGTGTACCGATACGCACTCGCCGCCCTCCCTGGCCTGACCACGCGTCCCCCGACTGTTTGCTCGAAGTGTGCCTGTGTACCCGTACACACTCGCCCTATCCTCCTCCCTGGCCTGGCCACTGGTCCCCTGACTGTTCGTTCATAGTGTACCGGTGTACCCGCACACAATCGCTGCATCCTCCTCCCTCGCGTGGCCACTCTTCCCCTTTCCAGCTCAACCTGCCTGTTTGCAAACGGTGTACCGGTGTATGTGTACACACTCGCCGCGTTCTCCTTCCTGGCCTGGCCACTCGCTCCCTTTCGAGCTCATAAAGACTGTTTGCAAGGCCAGGGAGGAGGATGCGGCGAGTGTGCACGGGTACAATGGTACAATATCAGCGAACATTCCAATTGAGGCGAACAGGGGTCGAGTGGCCAGGCCAGGGAGGAAGATGCGGGGAGTTTGTGCGGGTACACCGGTACAAATTGAGCAAACAGTCAGGGCAGAAGGATGCGGCAGGTGTGTACGCGTACACCGGTACACTATGAGTAAACAGTGAAGGGAGGAGGTGGCAGCGAGTGTGTACGGGTACACTGGTACAGTATGAGCAAACAGTCAGGGGAGGAGGAGGCGGCGAGTGTGTGCGGGTACGCCGGTACACTATGAGCAAACAGTCAGGGACTGAGTGGCGACAGCCCCACCTCTCGATACATCCCCACCGCCGTGACCAGCAGCTGCAACAGTTGCGCCGCCGACAGCCAGGGGCTTACATTAGTTCACCTTTCAGCTCGACTTGAGCCGTTTCTGTCACAAATACACCCTGTACACCCCGTGATTCCTGCCACACCTCCTAAACACCTCCTAAACATCCCCTAAACAACCCTGAATGGACCCCCTGTTCCACAGAAAGAGCTCAACTTGAGCCGAAATGTGGACGAGTGTAAGCCCCTGCCGACAGCGTCTGGAACACCGGGTCCTGCAACTGGGATTGCAAGGATGCTTGCGACGACGACGGCACGGGGGACTGCGATGCGCCCGGCGTCCAGGGGATTACACTCGTCCACTTTTCAGCTCAACTTAAGCCGTTCTGGTCACCTACTCGTGTCCCCCTGTCTAATAGACTGGGGGAAAACCATGCACCGAACGTATCCCACAAAATGTGCTTACGTTGAGCCGAAAAGTGAGCGAGTGTAAGCCCCTGCCGGCGTCCTGACCCCCGCAGCCTCCTCCATCGCCTCCTCTGGTTGTTGTGTCATAGTGCACCCCGGTACACCCCCCGCCCCATAACCTGCCTCCCCCGCCGCTGCCGCAGACTGTCTGCTACTAGCGTCCCCCCCCCCCGGGGCACCTACACCACCCGACGAAGCTTCCGCCGCCTCCGCCGCCTCCACCGCCTCCGCCGCCTCCGCCGCCACCGCCGCCGCTGCCGCCGCTGCCGCCGCTGCCTCATCCTCTGACTGGTCTGTCATTGAGCACTCTGGCACACCTTCTGCCACCTCATCTGACTGTTTTGTCATAGTGTACCCCGGTACAACCCCCGCCGCCGCCGCCGCCGCCGCAGCCAGGAGGTCCGCCAGCCCCCCCGTGGAGGGCCAGCCAGATATTGCTCGCCATGTCATAGGATGCCATTTGACTTAAACTCAGTGTGGGAGGGACATGTCCCCATGATCTCCTCGAAATTGAGGGTCTATTGACTCAAAGATCGCAACGCTGTCGGACTGTCGGCGAGTTGGTCGGTGGGACTTTCGAAATGGACATTTCTGATTTGTCAAACCGGATTCGATACCACATTTTCGATAACAGTCCCGACATTGAGTTTAAGCAACGTGGGTATCGACATGTACCGATGACGTGACGGGCAATGTCTGGCAGGCGCTACCACCGTGACCTCCTCAGCCTGCGCCAGCGCCGCCGCCACGGCGTCCCGCTTCGCCCCCGCCCGCACCGCCTGGAGCCAGGGCCTTACACTCGCTCAGTCCAAAGCTCAACTTTAGGACCTTCCGGACACATCGCTCACATCACACCTTCGGGCCACATCCACGGGTAATTAGGGTTGTGTAGGGGACGAAGCAAGCTGAAGTTGAGCGGAAAGGGGCAAGGTAAGCTCAAGTTGAGCGGAAATGGGAACGAGTGTGAGCCCCTGCCTGGAGCCGCGCCAGCTGTGCGGCCAAGGTTTCGCGCCGCTTGTATAGTATCCGCTCCTTCAGCTGTTGCCTCGAGGGAGGGGGGTAGTGGCGGTTCAGAGGGGGGGGGGTAGCGGCGGTTCAGGGGTGGAGTAGCGTAGCGGCGGTTCGGGAGGAATGGATTTGGCATTTGGGACATGTTGGCGATGTCGTCCTCAGATGTCATCAGAGTTGAGGTAGACGAACGGATCGGATACTGGGGTTCAAATATTGAACAAGTACCTGCAGGGTTGGGGCAGATATCGACAGAAGATGCGATATTGGGGTTGGAAATATTGACCAAATGCCAGCGGGTTCGGGGATGGGGGGGGGGTGTCGCACGTTTGGGAGGCCCGCTATGTGCCCCGGAAGGGGGTGCGACGCCCCCTGGTCACGCAACAGTACGGCGTTGGCCAGATCCGTCAGCGCGCCTGCAGGACACACGCGGGGAGGACGGGGATGGGCGTGGCGTGAGGGCCAGGGGCTTACACTCGTCCACTATCCAGCTCAACTTGAGCCTTGTCTGTCACAAGAAAACACCCTACACACCCTTAAACACCCCTTAACGCCCCCTTAACACGGGCTACACAGCCCCTTACGTACACCCCCTATCCCATAAACAGCGCTCAAGTTGGGCTGAGTAGTGAGCGAGTGTAAGCCCCTGGCGTAAGGGCTAGCAAGCCCGCGCCAGTGGTGGGGGATCGTCTGGGGGAAAAGGGGTGAAATTGGGGCGACGAAACATTTGCATGACCCAGGCTTTGGGCGCTGGGGTCGCTACCAAGATGCGACACGGCCCATGGGTCCCGACAACGGCGCGTATACATGCGCCGAACCGCATCGCACGATGCCGAAGTGCCCCCGACGCACCGCGACGCCCCGCGACGAGGCGGTGGCCCCATCCGGCGGGGGTCGTCC
>Ga0307489_10003754_pt1 | contig 10042 bp, 10 predicted proteins | sample SB12metaG_FD_202247 | JGI IMG/M metagenome (GOLD analysis project Ga0307489, IMG submission 202247) | Sea-ice brine microbial communities from Beaufort Sea near Barrow, Alaska, United States - SB 1.2 | ecosystem: Environmental > Aquatic > Marine > Coastal | place: USA: Alaska | collected...
CGCCGACGTGGAGACTGGGGGGCAGTCCCACCTCTTCGGTCACACGCAGGCAGGGGCTTACAGACCGGCGGATGCTCAGCCGAGCGCGCTCGCCGTGGCCGCCGGCGCCGTGCGTGTTCCGATGCTCTTCACGGGCGCGGTGGCAGCGGGTCCACCGCCTCCACCGCAATGCTACCCCGGCGACTTCGCCCGCGGCGAGGAAGCCGCGCGGGTCGACGTCGCGAAGATGGACGCATACCCACGTTCGGTTCTCGCGTTGCGCCGAAAGGGGGGCTCGCCGGCGCTGGGGTACGCAAGGTGCGTGCACTGCGAGAACGCGCGGAGCGCGTCCGGCGGCGGCGTTGCGAGGTGCGCGGAGACCCCTGCCAGTGCCCAACCAATCTGACGTCTCCCTACCGCCCCTCCGTCTCGCATCCGTGGAGCAGCTCGCGCGCACCGGCCGCTCCTCGCCTCATCCGGCTGCTCCTCTCCACACCCGGACCTGGAGCCGGAACCAGCGCCGGCGGAGTGGCGGCGGGCCGCAGCGGCCGCAAGGCAAAACGCTTTGCCTGGGGCAAGCCGATGCGCACGCGCAACCCCACCCCTCCAAAAGCAGCGGGGGCGGCGGGGACGGGGACGAGGACGGCGGCGGAATCGGCGGCTTACGCTCGTCCACTTCTCAGCTCAACTGGAGCTGCGGCGGCAGGGGCTTACACTCGTCCACAATTTCAGCTGACCTGAGGTATTTTGAGTGGGATACGATGGGTCCGTTCAGGGTTTCAGCGACAAGAAGGGCTGAGGTTGAGCTGAGAAGTGAACGAGTGTAAGGCCCTGAGCGGCGGCGGCGACGGCGGCTCGAGCTTCGGCTCCAGCGGCGGCTCGGTCTGAGGCTCCATGGGCAAGTTTCAAGGAGCAGCCGCTCCTGCACTCGGTCCTGCAGCGGCTCCGGCGTCTCCCGCGGCGAGAGGCAGCGGCTGCACCTGCAGGGGCGGCTCCAAGTGATAAGGACCGGGGGCAGCTCCGGCGGGGTCTCCAGCGTCAGGCTGCGGCTGCGGCGGCGCCGCCGCCGAGCCGAGCCAAGGTGGAGATTGATTCTCCGCCTCCGGCTCCGCCTCCCCTGGCCGCGGCGCCGCCTATCCCCGCCGAGGATGACCAGCTGTTCATCATGGTGGACGACGACACTGGCAAGTACGCCAACCAAGGAGTGCGCCTGGTGGACGGCGCGACGGACGAGGACGGGGACACGGCGGATGACTTCCTGTTCGAGGCTGACGCCGACGCCGAGCATGCTGCATCCACTCCTCCTCCTCCTCCTCCTCCGCCTCCGCCTCCGCCTCCCCAGGCCGCGGCGCCGCCTATCCCCGCCGAGGATGACCAGCTGTTCATCATGGTGGACGACGACACTGGCAAGTACGCCAACCAAGGAGTGCGCCTGGTGGACGGCGCGACGGACGAGGACGGGGACACGGCGGATGACTTCCTGTTCGAGGGAGACGCAAAGACCGCTTCATCCACTGGCGGGCTCCGCGGTGCTGTTGTGGCCGCTGTTGCTGCTGGTGTCGCTTCTGGTGCTTCTCCTCCCGCTGGTGCTGGTGGACGTCCTAGCGCTGGTGCTGGACCGGGGCCTGGTGGTGCTGGTGGTGAGGGTGCTGGTCGTCGAGATGGTGCTGGTGCTGGTGATGCTGGTCCGGCGGGTCCGCCTCCTCCTCTACGTCCCGGTGAATGCACAGATTATTGCGTTTTCCATGACACGAAGGAGTGTATTTCGATACCGTCCGGTCTCCTCGCGCCATCATGCACGAACAAGTGCGGCGTCTGCGGGCGGCGCTACCACCTCGAGTGCGCCACTGAGTTAAATAGCATGCATGACGACGTGGATTTTTGTGGGTGTAACACTTGGCGACTTGCCGCCGCCGCCGCCGCCGCCGCGGCCGCCGCCGCGGCTGTTGCCACCCCGAACCACCCTCTTCCTCCTTCTGGTGGGATCGTGCAATATGAAATTGGCGTTGAGACCCGCACGTCATCATCCACCAAATACCCCATTTTGAGGGCAATTAATCGATATCAGGGATACTGGATTCGTTTTGCCCGTACATGCTCGCCACCTCCTCCTCCCTAGCATCACCGACATCCTTGGATGTGTATTCGAATGAAAACACACAACTCTGTCTTCAATCGTTGATTTGAATTTCAACTTCCGCCTCTACATCTAGGAGCCATTGGCGCCGCCCAAAGCCCTCCTCTGCAACCTCCTCCACAACCTCCCCATTCCACTGGTCCGGCCGCCTCTGTGAAGGAGCGCGCTGCATCGAAGCGAAAGGAGCGCGCTGCATCGAAGCGAGACAGTCTGCTGGGCAATCGTACGGTGCAAGGGCGCGGTGAACTTCCTCCTATGTCGAGCAACGAGCGCTCTCAGAAAAAACGAGAAGAGAACGCGGCAGCCCTAAACCCTAAACCTGCTAAAGCGAGAGCGGCTGCCGCGAGGAAACGGTTGCTTCTCGAGCGGACAGCCGCGGCGACTGCGACGGCACCCACGGACGCGGAGCGACTGAAGGCAGTTGAAGCTAAAGCGAGAGCGGCTGCCGCGAGGAAACGGTTGCTTCTCGAGCGGCGAAGGAGTGCACCCACGGACGCGGAGCAACTGAAGGCAGTTGAAGCTAAAGCGAGAGCGGCTGCCGGGAGGAAACGGTTGCTTCTCGAGCGGCGAAGGAGTGGCACCAGCGCTCCTACTACAGCCGCGGCGACTGCGACGGCACCCACGGACGCGGAGCGACTGAAGGCGCTAGAGGAGCTCGAGTTACTGGATCTGAAGGACTTTGAGGTAGGGGTTCGACGTTTGAAACGTGTTGATAACGGTGTTCAAAGCACCTCATTTCAGCCCAGAGTGACAAGATATGGAGGATCGATCTCCAGGATGACCATGAATCCTTTCATCATCCTGTCGGTTTGAGGATGACCTCAAAATCCTGAATATGGTCACACATGGTTAAGGATTCATCAACCGGACAGTATGACCATATCATATCTTGTCGCTCTGATTTCAGCTCTTAATCCTGAACCTTAAACCCTAAACCCTCAAATTTTAAACCTTAAACCCTCAAAATTTTCCGTCCAATTGACATTTCCGCCGCTACATCGAGGTGGCGATGGACGACATCGCTCATCTGGTCGCATGCTCGTGTTGTGGGGAGCTGAAAAAAGGATCCGAAATCGCCCGCACTGAAAAGCATGACTCTACCTTATTCCGCGTGTTGGCGCCTGACTCGCCTGTTGTAGTGGCGCGCACAACGACCGCCGAAGGGCTGCTCCGGGTGTGCAGCTATTGCTATAACAACGGGTTGAAGCAAGGGAAGCGTCCGCGGCGTGCTTTTCACTTCCCGCTGAAAGATTGCCGCCTCACGGCAGGCCGGACACATAATAGTGCTCGCCAAATTATCCAACGTACCTTCATCCCTCGTGTCATGAGTTGGATGGCATCTTGTGACGTGGCGAGCAGTAGATTTTCGCCAGGCCCTACCTCACGGAGCTGACGTTGCTGGAGCGCCAATTCATCAGACCCATCGTTCCCTTCGTGAAGGTCAGCCGCGTGTTCCGAAACGAAGATCAACAATACATCACGTCAGGGAATGCGACCCACTTTTACAACAAGGCCGGCACCGTGGCGACGCGTTTGCCTCGGCGCCGTGACGACACGCAACAAGTATTCGTTCGCTGCACGCGCGACGTCGGCGGCGAAGCACTGATGGGTACCGTTGTGAAGGTGCGGCCCGAACGAGTGCACGACGTGTTGCGCTCGCTGATGGTCACGTCCCCCATCTACCGGAACGTTACATACGACGCCGACGCGATGCGCGGCATGCGGGAGGAGGACATCATCGAAGCCGACGCCGACGCCGACGCCGAAGCCGACGCGGACAACGCCGACGCCGACGACGCCGACGACGCCGACGACGCAGACGAAGACGCCACGGACACCGTGGACATTCCCCTGGAACCACCGGGTGCCGCGGGCAGCTCGCGTGCGAACATCGTGGACGAACACGCGAGCGACGACGCACCTCAGGCTGATCCGGCGCTAGGAGGCGCGACCGCTGACGCTGCCAACGTGTTCGTCGACATCGAGGACGAGCGCGGTTTCTCCGCCGACCTGAACGAGCTGTTAGACAGCGCCATTCAGCCGCGCTTCAGCCTCGAAGACTCTGTGAACATGGTGGAGCGGGATGCTGACGTCATCTGCGCCATTTTCCCGCAACACTTCAAAGACGGGAAGGGCGGCCCGACGACGAGCGTGCTCACGCTGAGCGAGTACTTCCGCCACGCCCTGATGTGGCATGACGAACGTTTCGCTCAAGATATCGAGTGGATATTCTTCGCGTACAAGTATGAAATAAAGAGAAAGCTCTTCGGAGTGTGCGTGCGCGCCACAAAGGACCAACCGGACGTCACCGCCGCCGGGCTTGAGAAAGCGCGCCGCGCCGCCGCCGCCGCAGATTCGCCTGAGGGCACTGGCGCCCAAGAAAGATCATCAGCGTTCGACGAGGGGAAGCGCGTGATGGAGCGCCTGTCAGTGTTCGCCAGTGCCATGCAGGTAAGGTTGGATTTCGTCCACGTGACTAAACCCTAACCCTTTACCATATTCACGAAGTGCTTTACCCAGTCATTGATACCGTGGATGATACCGGGCCTTGCATGCAGGGCACCATCCCACATATCGCGAAAGAGCGCGCGGCGCTGCTTGCGGCCATCGGGACCGGCGGCGCGCGGTTCGACATATTTTTCACTATGGCATCTGCGGACCTTTACCACCCGGAGTTATTCATCATGATTAACCCCGCATTGTCCCGAGATGACGTAATGAAACTGCCTATGGCGGAGCGGCGGCGGATGGTCGCAGAGAATCCCATGCTAGCCGCTCTGCATTATGAGGCCCGCTCCACAGCCACCTTCAACCACCTGCTGAATGGGCGGCGAAAACCTCTGGGCACCATCATCGATCGGCGGCGGCGATTCGACACCCAGCGCGGCGGATCCCTGCACGAGCACATGATGCTCGCGATCGCCGAGCTGGCTGACCTGCCGGAATGGCTCAGCGATGAACAACGATGGCACTTGGTGGAGGCGTACGTGGATGGGGCCATCAGCGCGGATCAGATCGCGGCGCAAGCGGGCTACGATGACGCGGGCAACGTGAAGAACCAAGTAACCGTCGACGACGAACCTGCAAAGCGCTCGAAGCGCGCGCGGTGCGCGGAGCAACTGCCAGAGGAAGACAAGCGACCAACCGTCGATGACGCGCAACACCCGGCGCGTCGGCGCGGTCCGCTCGTGGCCGCATCCGAAGCCGAAGCGCTTGCGGACATGCGCGCCCTCCTGCTGACGGTGCAAATGCACCGCCACAAGCCCACGTGCTACAAGAAGGGTCCCGTGTGCCGGTTCTACTATCCGCGCAACCTACAGCCCAAGGCCAAGGTACAGTGGGAGCAGACCGGGAAGCGCAAGGAGCTCAAAGCCAATCCGCCACGGAACCATCACTACATCAACAACTACGTGCGCATGGTTTTACGCGGGCAGCGCAGCAACCACGACGCGCAAGTCATATGCGACGCAAAGGGATCAAGCAAGTACATGATGCAGACGGCGGCGTACGCGACAGCGAGTCCCCGCGCGGACCGGTCCGCCGCGAACAAAGCCGTGCAGCGCGCAATCAACCGGTTGCCGGAGGGCCACACGCTGAAGCATAAGATGCAGTCGGTGTCCTTGGCCATCGTCGGGTCGCAGGAGATCAGCTCACAACACGCGTCACGATTTCTGCTCGGTAGGGTTCTTAGTACATCGCCGCATTTTCAACCTTCGTTTCTTGAGTTAAACGGCACGGGGGCAAGGCGACAGTCTACTGCGCTCACATACACCACCTAGTGCATGCTAAAAACTGTCACTGCTTGCTTCGCTTTCAGCTCAACCATTGACTTGTTTGTCCCTAAACCACTGGCAGTCATCCCTGCTTCGCTGTCAGCTCAACCCTCGAGCGGTTTTGTCACTGAACCACCAGACATGTTTGCTGCGCTTTCAGCTGAACCCTTAAGCGGATTGTCCCTGAACCGCTGGCAATTGATAACCTTACTTTGGTTTCATTCCAACCCCTCGAGCGAATTTGTCCGTGAAACCACTGGCAGTTATCCCTACATAATTTTCGTCTCAACTCTTCAACACTTTTGCGCCTGAAACCACAGCCTACTGCGCTCACATACACCACCTAGTGCATGCTAAAAACTGTCACTGCTTGCTTCGCTTTCAGCTCAACCATTGAGTTGTTTGTCCCTGAACCACTGGCAGTCATCCTTGCTTCGTTGTCAGCTCAACCCTTGAGCGTTTTTGTCTCTGAACCACCGGGAGAAATTTCTGCTGCGCTTTCAGCTGAACCCTTAAGCGGAGTGTCCCTGAACCGCTGGCAATTGATAACCTTACTTTGGTTTCATTCCAACCCCTCGAGCGAATTTGTCCGTGAAACCACTGGCAGTTATCCCTACATAATTTTCGTCTCAACTCTTCAACACTTTTGCGCCTGAAACCCTGGTTTAGGGTTTAGGGTTTTTTCCAACTCGCTTTTCAGCTCAAGCATTCAGCAATTACGCCCCTACAAACCTCTGGCAATGATTCCTCCCTCCTTTTCATATCAGCTTTAGACACGCTAAAGCGTCTCTCTCTCCTTCCAAACAAACGACTTCATATGACGCGGCAAGCAGTATCATTCCGACCTTAAACCTCGGACACAAGTTCGTTGACTCCATGCGCGAGGACGTGCGCGTGTGCATCAACCCACTCGCAGCGCGCGACAAGTTCATCTACCGCCAGCCGCGCGACACCGATCGCGCCCCCGACTCCGATGACCACGACGCTGCCTCTGCCGGGCCCGAGGATAGCGCGCAGCGCGGCGCGACCTCCGCCAGGCGGGACGAAGCTGCGGACAGCGTCGCCACCGCTGCCTCCGCCGGGCGCGAGGAAGCCGCGCAGGGAGCCGCGACAGGCGGAGGCGCCGCCGCCAATACCAATGGCGCGCCGACCGACAGAGCTGGGCATGCCGGTGATGGCAACGCGCCGAGCTTCCCAACCCGTGCACCGGTCGACCCGCCGGGCGCGAGGAAGCCGCGCAGGGAGCCGCGACAGGCGGAGGCGCCGCCGCCAATACCAATGGCGCGCCGACCGACAGAGCTGGACATGCCGGTGATGGCAACGCGCCGAGCTTCCCAACCCGTGCACCGGTCGACCCGGACCCGGCCACGAGCTCCGCCGCCCCCACCATGGACGAGGTCGCCTACTGCAACCGACCCACGGCGATGGAGGACACGGCCTTCGGCGAGTTTCTTCGCTTCTGGAGGGTGGCGTCAAGCGAGAAGGGCACCTCGGAGCGCATCGCATGCGGCCGCGTGCACTACATGAAGCGGGGGCGCGAAGGCATCCTGATTCCATGGCCAAGCATCCGCACGGACGCGTCAAACGCCAGGTGCGCCTACGCCATGCTCAAGTTGTACATGCCGCATCGCAGCGAGGAAGAGCTGATCGGCGGCGACGGCGCGGTCGCCACGCTCAAGGATTTCATGCCGCAACTCCCACGCAACGTGCAAGCCGCTCTCAATGCGGATCCCGATGATGACGAGTCGGGCGCCGACAACGCGAACGGCGGCGGCGGAGAGGCGACCGACGGAGAGGACGACGCTGCGGGCAACAGCGACGACGACGCGTGGGCGGCAGATCAGCAGAGCACGCGCGATCCCGCCGCTGCACCATCTACCGCAACGGTATCATCTGATGGCGTGCGCATCCTCACCCGCGCCGAGCGCCAACAGTGGGAGGGCTTCATCGACGACGAGGCAGGAGTGGCTCGCGCTATAAAAAAAGAACAGCGCGAGCAATTCACTGCTTCCAATGCGGCCGTCGACGCATCCGACTACGCGCGCGTTTCCGCCTTCACGGGGGAGCAGACAGCGAGACGCGACTCGGAGCTAGAGCACCTCAATGCAAAACAGCGCGAGGTGCGCGACAAGCTGTACAATGCCTTCACACGTGACGGCGACAACGAGCAGGTCATGCTCACGGTAGCAGGCGAGGCCGGCACAGGGAAGAGCCGCATCATCGAGATGGTTGTCCTCGACGCGCTCCTCCAATTCGGCGGGGCCGGGCTCTACGGCCCCGTGTTGGTGGTGGCGATGACCAACGCCGCCGCGCACCTCGTCGGCGGGCAAACCGTCTTCAAGACATTGACCATGCACAAACTCAACGGGTCCGAGTCCGCGTTAAACAAATTGCGCACCGAGCTGCGCCAGCGGTTCCACCCCATCAAAGCGATCGTGCTGGACGAGAAGAGCCTCCTCAGCACACAAAACTTCGGCCAGATCCTCGCCTTGTGGAAGTTTGCGTTCCCAGAAATTGAAGCGCCGTTCGCGGGGCGTCACTTCGTGTTAATGGGCGATTTCCACCAGCTTCCGCCGGTGACAGGGACGCCGCTGTTCCAAGAGCCCAAGAGCACGGATAGCCCTGCGACGCACCACGCGTGGAAGGCACTCAACGAGCGCTTCGAATTCGTCTACATATTTGCGCAACGAGCTCGTAGAAAACTTCCGCTTCAAAGATGACCCGTTGTGGGCTCAGACGTGCACGTACGCGAAAAACTGCGAGGAGCCACCCGAGGAGGTCATCAAGAAGCTCAACACGCGCGTGCGCTTCAACTGGGAGCAGGTGGCGCGCGAATCTACGTCGAGCACTCTCTGGACCGCGTGCATTTGGGAGACCGTACACAAGTTGAACGCACTGTTTCTGCGTGGGCGAGAGGTGATCAACATCTGGGCAATTCACTCGCCCAGCGTCGCTGCGGCACAACACAACCTCACCCCCGGCAACAACACACGATACGACTTGTACGGCCACGTAAACGACAAACTCAAGCAATGGAACAAGCCTTTGGAGCCATGCCTGCAACTCGCGATCGGCACGCGTGTTCGTTTGACGCGCACGCTCAGCTTGGAGCTCGGCCTCGTGAACGCCGCGATGGGCACGGTCTACGGGTTCGCTTACGACGGAGATTCGGAGGCAGCCACCATAATGCCGAGTGCCACGCGCCGCGATGCCGCAACTAAGCGCCTACAGCAACCGATCGTCTTGGTGAAGTTCGACGAGCGATTCTATTCTGGGGTCGGCGTCGTGCCAACAGTTCGTGGGGTCGTGCCCATCATGGCCCACGACGAGGACATCAACTTCAGAGGAGGCAACTGGAAACGGCTGCAGCTGCCACTCATCCTCGCCCAGGCCACCACCGTGCACTCCTGCCAGGGCATGACGTGCACGACACACGTCATGCATCCCCCCGACGGCGCCGGGCGACGAGCCCTCCTCTACACGGCGTTGAGCCGCGTCACATCCATGCTGGGCCTGACCCTCCTCGCGGAGGTCACCGCAAGTCACTTCACCGCCGGAGTAGCCAAGATCAAAACGATAGTCGCATTTTACGACCAATGGCGCAACCGCGGAGGACGCAGCGTGTTCAGTGATGTTTAGATCCGCATGTGGACTCATAGTCCAAGCTTTTCGAGCTTTATAGTACCTTCAGCATAAACTACAATCACGTTCAACACTCTGTTCCACTTTAAATGTACACATTAAATGACATTCTACTTTGGCAAACAATAATTATTTAGGAACCAGCGGAACCGCTTCGACCCGCATGTATATACGAGCCGTTGTTGCCCGCGGCGCGCCTCGCGACGGCGGCAATAAACACCCATGGCGCTATCCGTTTCCTCACATAAATTACTCAACAGAGAACTCGTCAGACCCCGCGCCTGGTGTATATAACCTGTACACCCCCCACCGGATGTGCGCTGAGTGGCCGTAGAACCTGTACCGGTACCGCTCTGCCGAACCCCCCAGCGGGGCCCTCTGAGGGGGCTGCTCCTAAATGCCCCCATTCAAGTTCCGAAAATCGGACCTGATCGAACCAGTTGCGTTCAGATGTATGGGCATTCGAGGTCAGGAGATCTGGACAGGCAGGGCCCCACAGACAGACCGAAGA
>Ga0307489_10003755_pt1 | contig 10041 bp, 13 predicted proteins | sample SB12metaG_FD_202247 | JGI IMG/M metagenome (GOLD analysis project Ga0307489, IMG submission 202247) | Sea-ice brine microbial communities from Beaufort Sea near Barrow, Alaska, United States - SB 1.2 | ecosystem: Environmental > Aquatic > Marine > Coastal | place: USA: Alaska | collected...
AAGACGCTGTTCGCGTCGGCCCCGGTAAGGCACTGCAGGTTGACCCTATCAAACCCACGTTGAAAGCGCCTGGAATTAAGCTCTTAAAACTGAAATATGAGAAACCGCTTTTTGAAATTTGCTTTCAAAATCAACTTGCGCCGCTACTCACCGGAGCACGCGCTGGCCGTCTTCCTGTTGCACGAGCACCTCAAGGAGCACGTCGGTGCCGGCTCCAAGTGGCGGGGCCCACCCGTGCCGCGGGGTGCCTCTGCCCGTGTACTATCAGTGCCGGGTACAATACACCATGGCAGCGGTCAGGATGATGACTGAATGTGTAGTAGATGCTTTCCATTCGGATCATGTGTAGTGTATCTTTGAGGTGCGTCAGTGGGATAACTCACATGGTATCAGGCACAGACGGCTTGAAGTGCTAAGTTGGGGAAACTACTGAGGGAAGGCCCTGCAGAGCGGGGTCCGTTCCTCCGCACGCTGGGCAGGGGCTTACACTCGTTCACTTGTCGGCTCAACATAAGCACATTCTGTGGGATACGTTGGATGCATGATTTCTCTCCAGTCTATCAGACAGGGGGACACGGGGAGATGTGACCATAACGGCTTAGGTCGAGCTGAAAAGTGGACGAGTGTAAGCCCCTGACGCTGGGGCACCCGGCGCTGGGCAAGACAGTGCTGCGGGCCATGGCGGGCAGGAGCTCTCACTCGTCCACCTTTCAGCTCAACTTAAGCGCTATTCGTGGGACAAGGGGTGTTTATGAGTTGTTTGGGGGTATGTATGCCGTGGGTGGAGGGGGTGTTTAGGCGTTTAGGGGATGTTTGTGAGTGTCACAAACGGCTGAGGTTGAGCTGAGAAGTGGACGAGTGTAAGCCCCTGATGGCGGGCACGTACGCGGCGGAGGTGCTCTACACGCAGCAGGCCGATGCCATGAAGATGTACCAGGCTCTGAGCGGCGGCGTGTGCACCCGCGCGCAGTCGCTGTGCCAGCGCCACCCGGGCCGCAACCAGGCGGGCTCCTTCACTAAAGATGACCTGCGCTGGGCCATCGGGGTGGTCCGCAGCCGGGCAAGGGGGGGTGTTGAGAACAAGCACTTGACCGACGTTCAATCTCCTCCTCCTCTGCCGCGCGGGGGGGTCACTGAGAACAAGCACTTGACCGACGTTGAATCTCCTCCTCCTCTGCCGCGCGGGGGGGTCACTGAGAACAAGCACTCGACCGACGTTGAATTCTCCCCTCCTCCTTTTCCGCGCGTCTGTATGACCATTCTCCCTGAAGGTATGTCAAGCTCCGATCGGGGTTGTAGTGCTTGTTCTGAACGACCCTCCTGCCGGGCGGTGTGGATCACGCGCCGCACCACCGGGGCACGATTCTTAGCGCTCGTTCCGTTCCTGGACCTGATGCCGCACCACCACGCCGCCGCCGGCGAGGCCACCCTGGTTGGGCGGTGCAGGTTGACCCTATCAAACCCACGTTTAAAGCGCCTGGAGCTAAGCGCTTGCCTGGAACTAAGCGCTTGAAACTAATACATGATAAACAGCATTCAAGTATCGCTTTTCATTTCGAGTTGCGCCGCTATACCCTGGAGCTGGACAACTCCATCCGAGTCTCTCTGGGCCGCCGCGCGGGGGCGGGGGCGGAACTCGCCGTGAACCGCGGCAACGTGACCGACGCCGAATCACTGCTGCGGTGGCACCAGATCGTGCCCGGCAATCCGGATAACGGCGTGCGGCTGCAGCTGCCCGGCGCGGAGGTGGAGGCAGGGGCTTACACTCGTCCATTGTTCGGCTCAACGTAAGCATATTTTGTGGGATACGCTGGGTGCATGATTATCCCCCAGTCTATTAGACAGGGGGACACGGGGAGGTGTGACCAACACGGCTTAGGTTGAGCTGAAAAGGGGACGAGTGTGAGCCCCTGGGTGGAGGGCGCCGACATCATCAAGAAGGTGGAGCTGCTGCGGCGGTAGGTCTTGCCAGATATTGCTGGTCCCCGCCACGTCATCCAACGCTTTTCGAACCCTCGTTGCTTGAATTAAATGGCATCCTATGAAGTGGCGAGCATTCTCTGCCAGGCCGTATGCAGCGGTGGAGGAAGGAGATGGCGATGCCGCCGCGGGGCGCGGACCTGTGGCGCGGCGCCTCAGCGCTGGGCCTCTACGGTGACAGCGACGAGGAGCTCCAGGCCATCAAGGATGCCACCTCGAGCTCCAACGGCCGCGCCTCGGGCCTCGCCGCGCTGGGGGTACGGCCTGCCAGCTAGACCCTAAACCCTGAATCCTTATCCCTAAACCCCAAAACCATAAATCCCTAAACTCTGAACCCTAAACCCTAAACTCTGAACCCAGCCATTGCTCGCCACGTCATCCATCGCATTACCGACCCCCCTCGTTTTTTTAGCTACATGGCATCCTATGACATCGCGAGCAATAGCCAGCAAGGCCCTGGTTGGGGGCTGCGGGCGAGGGCGGGATCACGGTGGAGGAGGAGCTGATGCTGACGGGCAGGGGCTTACAATCGTTCACGTTAGAGCTCAACTTGAGCAACTCCAGGACACATTCATGAGTTAAGTTGGGTTACACAGTGGACGGAAGAGCTCAAGTTGAGCTGAAATGGAAACGAGTGTAAGTCCCTGCTGGCGGGGCAGGCTGCCACGCCGCGCGCCGCCGCCGAGGCCGCGGCCAAGTACGTGGGTCTGCCCGCCGTGCCCTTCGCCAAAGGGGGCGGCGGCGGCGGCGAGTTCATGTTGTACTCTGCGCCGGATCCGGACGAGCCCGGCGGGGACGATCCCCTTTTGGCACACTCGCGGAAGGAGCTGGCGAAACTGGCGTTGCAGACTCAGGTTGGGACAAGTAAATAATACTCGCCACGTCATCAATGCCGGTTTAACCCTAGTTTGGTGACTCGAAATCTCATCGCGTGACTCGGCCAGCGTTTGGTTGTTTATCCTTGGGCCCATAGACCCTGGTGTGTTGTGTGGAGTGAACATGTCAACGTACGACGTGGCAAGCATTTATTTGCTGGTCCCTGGACTCGGGCGGCGGCGGCGTTCGGGGAGTCGAGTGAGAGCCCGGGGCCCAAGGTAGGGTGGTGCAGGTTGACCCTATCAAGCCCACGTTGAAAGCGCCTGAAATTAAGCTCGTGAAACTAAATTGTGATGATCTACGTTTAAATTTGCTTTCAATTTCAACTTGCGCCGCTACACCAAGGAGGAGGGCGACGGCGCGATACGCAGCGACGGCGGCGACGCGGCGGCGGAGGCGCTGGGGGCGGCGCGCGACTTCTTCGAGCGAGGGGCGCCGCCGCCGCGCGGCCTCGACACCCTCGACCTCTTCCTCCTCCGCAAAGGCGGGGGGCTTGCCCCCACCACATGCCCAGGTTTCAGGGTTTAGTGTCTAGGGTTTAGGGTTTAGGATTTAGGGTGTAGGGTTCAGGGTTAGTTGATTATCATACTTAGGTTCATCGAACCCCAAGGCACTCACACAACATCATCGAACCAATCCAATCCACCAGAATTGACGTGGCGTTGCGATCTTGGCACGTATCGAACGTGCAGCATGAAGAGCAAACAGTCCGATTGCGCCCAAAACTCAAACCCTAAACCCTAAACCCTTAACCCTAAGCCCTAAACCCTAGTCCAATTGAGCTTGAACGCCCCTCCGCGCGGGCCACCTGATGTCCAAGTGCGGGAAGCCGGAGGAGTTCATGATCCACTCCGGCGGGCCGTCCGCCGCCCTCATGTGCAGCACGCGCGTGCTGCTGGCCAACGAGACCGAGGTCAAGGCGCTGGAGGGCGGCGGCCCGGATCCGCACTGGAACGGAGAACGGGTTGGGCCTGTCAGATACTGCTCGTCACATCATCGCTTGCCACGACATAAGATTCCATCTATATTTGTCCGTCTTATATTTCAACTCCAACGATCAAAACCCTGCAGTAAACCCCCAATCTAGACCCCCAGAGGGAGCCCAATTGAAGCGTCCACGAAGAGACCCAACTCAAGAAACGAGGGTCCAAAATGAGTGTCCATGACTTGGCGGGAAATGTCTGCCAGTCCCTACGAGCGGGACACGACGGGGCATCAGTTCTCTCAATCGCAAGCCAAAGGTAGGGCGGTGCAGGTTGACCCTGTGAAACCCAAGTTGAAACCGCCTGGAACTAAACGCTTGAAACCGAAGTGTCACGTACTGCTCTTAAGTTATGCTTTCAAATTCAATTTGCGCCGCTACATATAGGGGAGGTGCACGAGCCGTTCGACCCCACGCGCCCGCTCAGCGTGGCCAACGAGCGCGCCGCACTCAAGCGCCTCGCCATGGCTGCCACCAACATCCTCTTCGCGTATCCCACCACGGAGGCAGAGGATCTCGACATGCTCCTGGAAGACCCAGACCTGGCGGCGGAGGAAGACGAAGACGAAGACGAGGACTTTGGAGACGATTGGGAAACTGCCGCTGACGCCGCCGCCACTGCCGCCGCTGCCGCCGCGGCTAGTGAGGATGCTGCCACCGTGAGCGACGGCGATGATTTCGACACCAAAGGCACTGCGGAGGATGCTGCCGCCGCCGCCGCCGCCGCCGCCGACGACGACGACGACGAAACCGGCGCCGGGGAGTGGGAGCGTGAGCGGCGACACATGCCCCGGCGGCTCCGCGTCCCGGGCGGCCTGGTGCAGTCCGCCGTGGCGCTTCGCCTTCGCGAAAAGCGTTTGCTGAAGAGCGCCGTGCGGTGGCTGGCCCGGCGCGAGGCCACGTTGGATGAACTTCGATACCAGGCAGGGGAGCGATTGAGACCAATCACTCGACCGACGTTGAATGCACAACCCGAGTCTGCGCGTGTGCGGAGCAAAGTTTGAGGATCAAATTTGAGCCCAGGACATTTATTTGTGGGACATAGCATCATCTTTTGGCACGCGTATTAGCATTCACCCTGAACTCAACTGAACAACTAAGATCAGTCATGCTCCGATCTCGGTTCGAGTGCTTGTTGTCAATGACCCCCCTACCAGGTGGATGAGAAGGAGCGTCAGCGCCTGGCGCGGGAGGCGCGGGTAGGGCATGCCAGATGTAGAGATGTTGCTCGCCACGTCATCCATCGCACGCTGAACCCTCATTCTATGTGTTGTTGTTTGGCATCCTATGACATGGCGAGCAATGTGTGTGAGGCAGTGGGCGCGGGTGGCGGCGCGGCGGGAGCGGGCGCGGCGGCTGCGCGCGGAGTACGCCACGCCGCGGAACCTGAGCTCCGTGGAGGTGGACGTGGTAGGGCGGTGCAGGTTGACCCTATCAAACCCACATTGAGAGCGCTTGGAACTCAATGCTTGAAACTAACATCTGACGGACCGCTTTCAAACCTTGCTCTCAAAATCAACTTGCGCCGCTACAACGTGGTGGTGCCGCAGGAGCAGCAGTCGGCGGAGCGCCCCGCCGCGTCGCGCAAGGCCACCGTGGTAGGGCGGTGCAGGTTGACAGTATCAAAACTTGAGTTGAAAGCACGCCTAGTTTCAGCGCTTAAAACTGAAATGTGACGAACCGCTTTCAAACGATGCCTTTAATTTCAACTTGCGCCGCTATACCGTGGTGGTGCGCGAGGGCGACAGCCTGGACGCCGTCGTGCGTGCCTTCATGGCGGGGGGCGCCCGCTGCACCTGGTACATGTGTGCCACGTTATTCAAATCACGTGTAAACCCTCGTTGTTGGATTAACTTGCGGCGTCATACCCTTGCTGTTGAGTTAAGCTGCATCGATGACGTGGCTAGATGATGTGTCGTTGACTTGCGTTGAGTTAAGTTGCATCGTTGACGTGGCTAGATTATTTGGCATTGACTTGGCGGCAGGGTTATTCCGTGTGTGGCTCTGATGCACGGCGGCGCACTCGCTGCTGCCCAGCGCCTTCGACATCCTGGAGGCGGCGCTGCGGCGGGAGGTGCGCGCGCGGCCGCGGTAAGGCGGTGCAGGTTGACCCTATCAAACCGACGTTGAAAGCGTCTGGAACTAAGCGCATGAAACTAAAACGTGAAGAGCCGCATTTGAACGTTGCTTTCAATTGCAACTTGCGCCGCTACACCGCGGCTGCTGGCCGCCGTGCCCGTCATCGTGCCGGCGGCGCTCAAGCAGGTGCTGGCGGTGCGGGAGGGCGATCACGTGGGTGAGATTGTGCAGATCTTCGCGGATCTGCACGAGATCCCGGACGGGATTGTGCCAGGCCTCACGAAGAAAGTAGAAGATACCCTGGCAGGGGGGGTAGAGGCTCTATAGAGACCCGCTCTATTGTGACCCGCTCTATAGAGGCTCTATTGAGAACAAGCACTGGACCAGCGTTGAATCTCCTCCTCCTCCGCTTCCACGCGTTTGTGTGATCACTCACTCTCAAGGCATGTCATGCTCCCATCTCAGTCGAGTGGTTGATCTGAAGGACCCGGGCGCCTGGAGAAGCGCGCCAGGCGGAGGGTGTTGCTGTCGATGCCGGTGTCCGCCCCGGACGGTCGGACTGTCATTATGGAGGTGCGCGACGGCGAGCAGCACGACCTGCTGCGGTTCACCACGGTAAGGCGGTGCAGGTTAAACCGATGAAAACCGTGTTGAAACCGCCTGGAAGTATGCTCTTGAAGCTAAGATATGATGAACCGCTTTCAAATGCTGCTTTCAAATTCACATTGCGCCTTTACACCACGGAGTGGGTCAGTGCGGAGCGTGTGGCGGCGGACACGGCGGAGCAGATCGCCAACCATGCGCTGGCGCGGCTGGGCGAGGTGCTGGTGACCATGCCGGTCGACGTGCCGGGTCGCGCGCGCCTCACGCTGCACATCCGCCACCGCAACGCCGAGGTCGGGCGCCGCACCTTCACCCCAGGCTCAGCCCTGAACCCTGAACCCTAAACCCTAAACCCTAAACCCCAAACCCTAAGCCCTAAACCCTGGGTTGACCGCGCTTGGTTTCAGCGCTTGACGCTGGAATGTGATGCAGTGCTTTCAAATGTTGCTTTCAGATTTGACAATTGGCTGTACACCGCGGCCGTGCATCGCACTGTGGAGGCATTCTGCGAGGTGAATGACCTGGGGTCGGAGGCGGCGCTGCAGCTAGTGCGTAGCGCGCTGTCACGGCTTAACCCGGGGCATGGCTCGCAGATGTGTTGCCCGCCACGTCATCGATACGTGAGTTGAATGACATTATATGACGTGGAGAGCGATGTAAAAATGTGGGTGACGTGGCGAGCATTGACGTCCTGTGACGTGGCGAGCAATGACATCATGTGACGTGGCGAGCAATGACATCATGTGACGTGGCGAGCAATGACATCATGTGATGTGGCAAGCAATATCTGCCCGGCCCTAACCTGGGAAGCATTCTGATCAACGCGGACCCACCGGCCAAGACGACCGGCGCCGAGGAGGCGGCAGGGGAGAAGACGAATGAACAGGGCGACGGAGGGGGCGCGTCGTGATCCTGAATGGCTTCATTAGTTTCATTTGTTCATTTCCATTACGTTTAGATCTCTAGAGTCGGATGGGAAAACAGTATATTCATATATCAAAACACAATCAATCAGATCGTGAGCTCTCCTCGGCATTCTCAGTTCGTCCACCCCCCTCACTCATCCTCGATCGCTGCCCCAGCTGGCTCCTGCCCCGCCTCGCAAGAGTACCCGGGGGACACGTTGAACCACAGAAAGCATGACGCCACAGACATGACCGCGAGTACCACAAACACCCAAGCCGGAGTGACGCGCCGGTACATCATGTTCCCTAGGTACGCGATGTAGAGTGAGGCGCACACACTGGTGACGATGCCCGCCGTCCACTCCGGGCGGCTGTGCGCGACAATGCCACCCAGCGGCAGTATGGCCACCACGAGGAAACGCGCCGACTGGTAGATCCAGTTCACCGCGGTCTGCGACAATGGCAACCAGACCGCGCGCTCTGAAGCAACAGCAACGGCGGCAGCGGCGGTGGCGGCAGCGGCGGCAGTGGTGGTGGCGGTGGTGGCAGCGGTGGCAGCGGTGGCGGCGGCGGCGGCGGCGTCGGCGGCAGCGGCGGCAGTGGCGGCGGTGGCGGCGATCCGGGTGAGGCTGTCCGGGGCCAGCGGGTGCCCGAGCTCAGCGGCCCGGCGGTACCACTCCTCCACGATGGCTGGGATCTGTTCCGCGTTCACGTCGTCCTCGAGGGTGAGGGCGACCAGGTAGTGATCCTCGGCCCTGGTGACACGGGCTGCTTCAGTGGCGGCGGCCAGGGCTGTGGCGTGGTCCTGTGCGCTCGACTGCACGCGTGCCAGAGCCCGTCTCCCGCCCTCGGCGATTTGCTCGCTTCTCGTAACAGCGGCAGCGAGCTGCACCCGGCCGGCCGCGAGCTGGGTTTGGGTTTCCTCGCGCACGCTCGCCAGATCTGCGGCATGGCTCTCCCGCGCCGTAACAGCGTCCTGGTGCACATCGCGCGTCGACGCAGACGCCTTCTGGAGCTGTGAGCTCTGTTCCGCCGCCGCCGCCGCCGACTCCTGGTGCAACCGCTGTAGTTCCTCCGCCGCCGCTGTCGCTGTAATATTAATGTGCGTCCGCAGGTCCGTGTTCACAGCGGCGAGCCCGTTGCGCTCCTCCTCCACCGCCGCCACCCTTGCGCGGAGCTCTGCGACTTCCACTCCCAGCTGCTCCTCATCCAATGCCGCTGCCGTCGCCGCCGCCGCCGCCGCCGCTGCCGCTGCCGCCGCCGCCTCTGCCGCTGCCGCCTCTGCCGCCGCTGTCGCCGCCGCTGCTGCCGCCGCCACCGCTGCCGCCGCATCCGGAGCCAGAGTCGCCACCGCCGATGCTGCCTCCAGGCGCGCCTCCATCTCGTCGCACGCTGCCACCGCCGCCGCTGCCGTCGCCGCGTGAGTCTCCGTCGTCGTCACAGCGTCATCCAGGCGCGTACGCAGCTCCATGAATGCAGCGGCGAGCTGGTCGCGCTCCGCCACCGCCTCCGCCTCGCTCCTGCGGATCTGAGTGACGTTTCTGTGCAGCTGCTCAGTTTCTGCCGCCGCCGCCGCCGCCGCCACCTCCGCATTTTCCGCCGCCGCCGCCGCCACCGCACCGGCCACCGCCGGTGCCGCCGCCCTCGCCTCCGTGGCCTCCTTCAGGCGCGCTTCCATTGTGGAGCGGACCGCCGCCAGCTCATCGTTCAGCCGCTTTATTTCCTCCGCCGCTGCTGCCGCGACCAATCGCGCGTCCATGTTGGAGCGGACCTCCGCAAGCTGCGTGTGCAGCAGCTTGATTTCCTCCACCGCTGTCGCTGCCTTCTCCTCCGCGACCTGGGCTGCGAGGCTCGCCTTGGACTCCGAAGCGCGCGTCGACTCCGCCGTCGCCGCCGCTGCCGCCGCCGCCGTCGCCGCCGCTGCCGCCGCCGCCGCCTCGTCGACCTGAGCCTCACGGGCCGCCAACTCCGCCGCGTGGGTGCCTTTCAGCTCCCCGGCCTGTTGCTCCAGCGCGGCGGCGACCGCGGCGGCCGTGTCGCGGCCCGCCTGTTCCATCCTCGCCGCCATCTCCGCCTTCACGGCGTTGAGCTCGGCAACCTGCTCAGCGGCGGTTGCAGCGGCGGCGGCGGCAGGTGAGGTGGCGGCAGCAGGGGCTACAACTACAGCGGCAGCGGGGGCTGCGGGAGCGGTGGTGGGGGCGGCGGCGGCGGCGGCGGCAGCGGCTGGGGCGGCAGCGACGGCGGCGGCGGGCGGCAGCAGGGGACTGCCTTGAGCACCGCCCAGCGCTGCCGCCCTGCCGTGAGCGGCAGCCAGCGCCGCCGCCGTCGTCGGCGTCGAGGGCAACGCGACAAAATTGTCGCTGATCTCTGTGAAATCCCCAACCGCGCCGTCCCCATCGCCCCGTGTGATCTCCCCGCCATTGCCGGCGCCCTCATCCCCTGCTGGGCTCTCCCCGCTCTGATTGCCTTCAATATTCTCTGCGCTTACCTCGGCCTCGACGCCCCCCTCGACCAGCCTAGTGGGGAGGGCAGCGGCGGCGGCGGCGGCAGGGGCAGGGGCGGGGGCGGGGGCAGGTGCGGGGGCCGGAGCGGCGGGGGCGGCAGCAGCAAAGCCAG
>Ga0307489_10003756_pt1 | contig 10041 bp, 15 predicted proteins | sample SB12metaG_FD_202247 | JGI IMG/M metagenome (GOLD analysis project Ga0307489, IMG submission 202247) | Sea-ice brine microbial communities from Beaufort Sea near Barrow, Alaska, United States - SB 1.2 | ecosystem: Environmental > Aquatic > Marine > Coastal | place: USA: Alaska | collected...
TGGTACAATCTGGTGAAATTATGGAACTCCAAGGATGTCCGGGGAAGCGCATTCAGCGAGAGCGTCATGTGACAATAGGCGTCAAGTATCAGCCACTGGAAACGTGGCCTTTCGGACAATCGCGCGAGATCGCGCTGGACGGCGAGCAGGCGGTGTGCGTGCAACATGCTATCGATCAATTCAAAGGGAATCTAAGTTGTGATTCAAACTAACATATTTCATCATAAGGATACGTTGGTACTATGCGCATAATTTTTTTCGCCCCCGCTTATTCTAGTTATGAACAAGTTATCGACGCGGATACCGTCGCCAAAGCTGCGGAAGCGGGGTCCCCCGGAGTACACATTCGTCTAAACCGCTGAAGCCACCGGCGGTGGTTGAATCACAAGCGACAGAATTGAAGCCTAATCGAGTCGACGCCCTGACATGGAGGACTACCGCTTTGATCGCTGTGTTCATTGCATTCACAATTTTGATCTACCTGACGTGGTCCGAGTACGTCAAGACAGTGTAGTAGTTGTCAACACAGAAGGGACGAAGATCGCACGTTCGGCGTCCGTGTAGTCCGGATACATAGGGAGATCGAGTGTTCGCAGACTGTCCATCTTTTGAACAACGATACGCATGGGGGGCACGGTGAGGTCTGTTTGGAGTTGCTTCTCGTAGCACACGACGTCCTTGAAGTGCGCCGAGAAGGCCTCCAGCTTTGGGCGCTGCAAGGGGTAGTTCCAGTTTGCGTGGGGCCAGACCGAGGGTCGCTGGCCGCTAGGGATTTTAGGCACGCCCTGGTCGAAGATGGCCGCATCGTACAAACTGCAGCAGGACAACACGTCGGTGCCGGGCGTGGTGCGGAAGGGCGTGAAGAGGCGGTACTGGTGGTGGTCGAGAGACTTGGCGATGACCTCATGGATCAGGTTCTGGTGGAAGATGATCATGTGTCCCTCGGGAATCTCCACCACTGTCTTCCCGTCCTTGCAGCGTCTTAGCTGAGCCACGGACTTTATTTTCGCGAAGCCCACGGCGTTGTCCTTGGCGTCGTTGTGCGAGCGGGGGACGCATGAGAAATACTGCGGCAAGGAGTCAAAGTTGACCCATCCGCCATACATGGTGTCCTCTACCGCGAGTCCGGGCGTGACGTCTCTGTGCCAGGACTCTTTAGTGGGGCTCTTGCCAGCTGGGCGCAACATCATACGGTCGAAGAGCGCGTGACCGTTCAATCCCGAATTCCTGAAGAGCCGGCGGTGTGTAGCGTACGCCTTCTGGCGCATTTCGCGCACGAAGGGGTTGTGGAAACTGGCGGGGTTCCCGAGCGCGGAAAAGCCGCCCGCGACGAACTGAAACTGCTTCTCGACGTTCTGATACTCGGGGAAGCCACGGGCGGTGTCTAAGAACCGACCGCGCGTGCTTTCGATATCGTCCGAGGGAATGAAAGGTATGACCAAGTAGCCAAAATGAGCGAGATGCCAGACGCAATGATCCACGTTTTCCATGATTAGTAGAGTGTGCGCGGAATAATGACTAGATTGAATATTAAAAAATCTCACTTATAGCAATAAATCAATTAATTATAGCGCTCCGCGCTATTGTGCCCGGTTTACTCATTCGAGATTTGTGTTCAGCATTCATCTTGCGCCGTTCCGTGATCAATAAAGGAAGTGCTATAGCGGAATCTACCGACCCCAGATGACCCCGTTGGTGATCTGTAAGGCACTTGTCAATTGCGGCTAACAGCTCCTCGTGGTTCATTCTTTCAATAAAATCGTCCGCCTCGTACCGAATCGTATAGACCGGCCCCGCCGATTCGTGATGTACCCGCGACACCGTACCGAGTCGCATCCCTACGTAGCTGGATGTCCCCGGACCGGTCGATCCGTAGAATACCTTGTGGAACGTGGTTCCATTGCTGACGACGTCCTGAAGCCGGACTTTCGTTGATTTTGTCCGGTCCAATGCTGCTGAAAACTTCACCTTTTCGCTCGGTGCCTTGATCCTGGCAGCAACAACCGCCGCCAGGGCGGCCGCCTTGCCCATTGCCGCGATCTTCTTTGCCTCGCCATATGCAATACTTGCATCGGCGGTGGCTTTCTCGCCTCTCGACAACCTCCTCATGTCTAGCACTGTTCGAAAGGGAGCAATATATAGTGTTTCGGGGTGTTTGTGTCGAGACTGTATTGCGGCATCGTTCGTGATCCTCATTTGGGACGTCTTTCTCGGACCATGTCGTATCATCGATGAAGCGCGTGGCTATGACTACGGTGTCATCGGCGAAAGAGATGATACAAGCAACATCCACCGCAGTTAGAAAATAATTGCTTCGGCGCGAGCGTGAATGGACGAGGGGCGGGACGGGATGCAAACTGGGGAGACGTATCATTGTCAACAGTGCGTACCAAAAAGTGATTTTGTCTAATGAAAAACAGCGCCGCCATAGAATCAATATTTTAGGGTTTTCAATATATGGCGCGAAGCGCGCATAAGTGATCGTGAGTTTTAGATCTTTATATTCAACTTCGTTGAGATGTAAATATTGAGATCTAGCTCTATGCGCTAACCGTTGGGATCTAAGCGCTTGGGTCAAGTGGGGTCGACCTAATAATTTTGGCTCATCGGCGCCTAATGATTTTGGCTCGTCGGCGAGTTTGCTGGGCTCGTCGGCGAGTATGCTGGGCTCGTCGGCGTGTATGATGGGCTCCTCGGCATATATGTTGGGCTAGTCTGCAGTTTACTCCGCCGATGAGCGTCTTCGCCTTTCACATAAGCCGTGTGGATGTGAGGTTCCATGGGCCCCTCTGTGTACACACAGGCTCTGCCGTGCCACCCCGCCCAGTACGCACGCGCGGCGAGCTTATTCTCGGCGGCTTCGGGGTCCTCGATCACCTCAAAGTCGCCCACCTCGTAGTGCTTGATCTCGTCGTCGTGGCAGAGCACCACGACCTGCACGGGGTTTGGCGGTTCAGATAGGACCTTTATGACGACTCCGGTGATGGGCTTGTTCAACACTTTCACGGTGCGGTACAGCAGGCTTTCCTCCTCTTTCTCCTCCTGTGCCGAGAGCCAGAACGAGGTCGTTGTGGTTTGCGGTGAAATCAGGCGAGGGTGGTGGGGTTTGCGGTGAAATCAGGCGAGGGTGGTGGGGTTTTCACTTGACAATGCGGAGGCCCTGCCTGTACTTGGAGGCGGCGAATGACGTCGCGAAAGGAACTCTTCATATGAGCGTCGTCGATATTGCTATCGGTTATCTTGAGTGACTTACGCTTCGTTTGCTGCTCGTGTTGCAAACCGCTGAGACGGTCCCAATTGCGGGTGGACTCGCGGAACATGGGGAGTTGGGGAAAGTGGTGGTGTGGAATGGGGGTGCACGAAGAAGTGATTTTGTCTAATGAACAAAAGCGCCTCCATAAATTCAATATTTTAGGGTTTTCAATCTATGGCGCGAAGCGCGCATAAGTGATCGTGAGTTTTAGATCTTTATATTCAACTTCGCAACTGCTGATCTGCCACTTTTTCACTCACGCACCCATTCCAGTCACGCATCCGATCCACTCGTACCACCCCAGGCCGAAGACGTCGAATTGTTCGAGAGCACGCGAGCGACTTAACGACCTGATGACGTTGTACAACGCGCGCGAGGAGTCCCCCGAGACCCCCGAGACCCCCGAGACCACCGCATCCTCTGAGCCACCGCCATTGGTGGTCCCGTCGACACCCGCGTCATCCGCTCGGATATCTTGGCACCCCGAGAACCCCGCTCGGAGATCAAAGGACCCCGAGAACCTCGATATCTCCGAGGAGGGTCACGGCAACGACTCCAACGACTCCGAGGAGGGTGTCTCCGACGACTCCGAGGAGGGTGTCTCCGAGACCTCCGACGACTCCGAGGAGGGTGACGGCAGTGACTCCGACGACTCCGAGATCTCCGAGAACTCCGACGACTCCGGGTAGGGCGGTGCAGGTTGACCCTATGAAACCCGTGTTGAAAGGTCCTAAAGATAAGCGTTTGAAATCAAATGTACTAGACAGCTTTCAAGTTTTGCTTTCAAATTCAACTTGCGCCGCTACAACTGGGTCCTCTGAGGCTGACGCCATGGAGACCTTCGGTGACGCCAGACGGTTTTCGGGCCACTTCGAGTCGGCCATGCTCTGTTACGCCGAGAGCGCCCGTCTGGGGTCGCCGAGCGGCATGTTCAAACTCGGACGGAGCCTCGAATCGGGAGAGGGGGACCTGGCGTTGGACGCGCCGGTGGCGGCGGAGTTGTACCGGAAAGCGGCTGGGAGCGGGCACGCGGAAGCCGCTTGGAACCTACGTTTCATGCGCGAGGTCGGTCGCGGCGTAGTGCGCAGTAAGCAGTGCGCTATGCAAGCGCTTCGCAAGGCGGCTGAGAACGGCAAGGCCTCCGCGTGCGCCACCCTCGCGCGCGCGATGATCGACAACCATCCCTACGCCCGCAAAGTCGGGCAGATCGACGATCTGCCCAACATGCCCATCGACCTGGACGAGGATGAGGCCGGGTTTAGGGTTCTTCTCGCGAGCGCCTTGGAGTGGCTGAAGAGGAGCGCACATTACGGTGGCGCCGACAGTAGCGTCGCTTTTCTCGCTATGAGCGACACGGCGCTGACCGGGGACAAGTTCTGCTGTAACACCGGGTGCGAGTTTGTCGCCCACCGCAATAACTTCAAGGTGTGCCCGGGGTGCAAGTTCTACCGCTACTGCGGGCCCGCCTGTCAGAAGGCCGACTGGCACGCGGGGGGGCACAAGCGCACGTGCTGCACGTACCAAGCCAACTTCGACCAACGATGAAGGAGAACGTGTAAGTGTTAAAATTTAGATTTATTAGTTATTAAAATTCGGAGCTATGTGCGACAACCCTCCAATAGCAATTCCGTGAAAACAAAAACTCGCTTCTACTTCATCTTGTAACCTTCGACCGCACTCGCTCCATCAACTTATCGCCTTCAGCGAACACAGCCGAGCCGGGTTTCGGCCAACGTTCTCTCCGCTTCCATTTCTCCTTGTCTTTGACAAGCAAAGTTTCCACGTCTTTATTGGAATTCCTATTGGCGGCGAACGCAACGACTCGCATTGCTTCATCTGGTACCTCTTCGCCTCAATATCATAGAAACACTGTTCGCGTGAATTGGACGAAAGTGTAACGCCGTGGCGATGTTTTATGACGAAACCATATAATATTTGAACCACAATATTCGCCTAGCTAGCGTGATCGTTCCCACCCACTGCGCTCCGACCGACCGGTGATTGGTCCGGTTTACTCATTTGAGCTTTGCATTCAGCATTCATCTTGCGCCGTTCCGTGATCAAGGATCTCCTTTTGAACGTTGGCTCCCGGAAAACGCGCAAACGCGTATTCATCACGACTTGGCGCAAGAAGTTCTTGGTTTGCAGGATTGTAAGCGACACTCTTTCGTGACCGCGTTGATCTTCTCTTGGATCAACTACCAGCAAATCAACCAGGATTCTTGTCTTGACAGGGTTTTCAATGCCTTGGCCTTCGTATATCCGGCGCCGCATGTGTCTTGCCAGTGTGTATGCGAACTCAATCAGATGTGTCCGCGTCACAGAAGGCAAGAGTTGTTGATGGTCCACTGCCAAGGTCTGCGGAAGATCCAACGGCGGGATATTTGGCTCTGGTGGATCGGCCACCGATCCGCCCGCCCTAATTATCGCCAGGTCTTCTGCGATCTTTTGTTGAACGTCACCCGCCGACGCAATTTTTGCCTCTCGTATGTCCTTCGAAACCATATGCAACACTCTGTCCATCTTTGCGAACATGAGCAACACTTTGTCCATCTTTGCGAACATGGGCATCGACACCTTACGTTCTTGCTCCGCATCCATGTTTTGTAGGATGTGCGAGGAATAATGACGAGATTGAATATTGAATATTTATTTTACAGCAGAAAATTCTACGGATTGAAGCGCTCCGCACTAATCAATCATAAAATGTTAACCCACTATGCACACATTGATTCCATCGCGGCCGCCTTCTTAGCACGCGCGTCCGCCATCGCGGCCACCTTCGTAGCCTCTTCCACCTTGTATGCTTCCGCTACTAGACGATTAACCTCTTTGACTTCATCGTAACCCTTTTTGAACGCCGCTTCCTCCTTCGACCTGCGCCGTGTTTCTGCCACGACCTTCAATGCGAAGTTCTTAAACTCGATCCATGTCATTTGCCTGCCCTCCAGATCTTCCGGACCAGATGCCTGACAGTGAGGTATAAGAACCCTTTGACCCTTTTGACCCTTGTGTGATGCCGTATCATCCTTCACGTGGCGCCGCGTGTCTGCGATGAGCTGACGCGTGAAATTTGTTATCTGGATGCGCGTGACATCCCTTGGAAACATACTTTCGCGAACACCATCCTGGAGACTAGCTGCATCATGATTTCTCATGGAGTTAGCTCCCATGTTGTTTTTGCATGCAGGCTCCCCCTCACTAAGCTTCGCCGTCAGTGCGACCGCAGCGTCACGTTCTTAGCGAAGGTTCGTCACCAGTACGATAACAGCGTCTCGTTCAACACCTTGCTCTTTACGAATCTTCGCTGTGAGTGCGACCGCCGCATCACGTTCATCACGGAGGGCGTTCTCGCGCGAAATCTTCGCCGGCGCCCCGTGTGCTACAGAGAAAAACGCGGGCACAGTGCCATCTGTTGTTTCGGAAGCTTTGTTCTTCATATCGAACGGGTTCCCGGTTTGAAAGAGTGAGGTATTATCTAAAATACCGGAATGCGTGTGGAAAAGTGACGCAAAAAGGTAGTCAGAAAAACTCTTATCATCTCAAGAGATTCAAAAAAACCACAATCTCAAAAAAACCACAATCACAATCTCAGAAGTATATAACATAAAAAACCTATAAACCAACAAAACGAAACGTCAACGTCACACTTTTGAATACACGAACGATGGAACATATGGATTATTGTATCGAGTTTTCCGAAGGTTGGAAGTCGTTCAAGGCTCATAATATGCTGAAAGATTTGCAGATTGCTGAGGCATTGGAGGCCAAGAGCTTGAAGGCGTGGCAAGACTCCAAGGCGGCGGCCGAGGCCCTGGAGGCCAAGGCCTCCAAGGTATGGGAAACCTCCAAGACGACGTTGGAGACCTTCGAGGCTATGAGTGTCAAGTCCTCTGAAGGTTGGAAGTCGTTTAAGGCTTATGAGACGGTGAAGGACTTGGAGATGGCCGAGGCCTTGCGGAACTGGGAAACCTCCAAGGCGGATTTGAAGACCTTCGAGATGCGCAATGGCATACAGCAAACTGATTCCAATCAAAGTGCCAACGTTGTCCGCCCGATGAGGGCATCACAGGATGACACTGACGAGCGCATGAAGAGTCTAAGCGAGGAGCAACGCGCTGCTGTCCGTACCGCGGAACACGCCAAAGATGAACTCACCGACGTTCAGAACCAAATTCTCTCCCACGTCGTTATCGTCTCTGAATCTCTGGCCGAGCTCATCCACAAAACAGCCGCAGCTCGGGAGATCAACACGACAGAACGTTTGCTTTATTTGTTGGAGGTGAACAAGCACGCGACGTGATTTTGGAATGTGTTGCGAACTGCCGAGTGATGCTGAGAATATATTCATAGAATCATTATTTCAAACTTGAATATCGATTTTTGTTAATTTATAATTTGTTTATCGATCCATTCGATAACTTCGCTGTGCCTCTTTTTCTGCGCTTGAAAGCGGCATTCGTCTAATTGCCATGGGCATCCATTGGCTCGCGCCCATATCAACACCTCAATGTGTCCATACTCAGCGGCGCAACGACACGTTGACTGAGTCCACTGACAATCATGCTCCCTTAAAAATTGTAAAACGCGCAAATGTCCGTTTTTGGCCGCATGTTCACAAGAGCCGGCGTCTATCGCACAGCCATGGAATGCGGCCCATTGCAATGTCGCTAGGTCGCCACATATGACAGCAGCTAAGGAGGTTGATTGGTCCCACGGACAGGGAAGGTGTTGCTGCCGTACCCACGATAGCATGTGAAGGAATCCATTCTTAACTGCATATGCACAAACCAAGTTGTGCCAAGAGCAATCTTGCCCGCGTAACCATTTGAGGACATTTAAATCACCACCTTCGGCGGCGTCGACGCAAATCAAGTGCTGGTACCAGTCGCAACCGTTTTCCCGCGCCCACTTCAGCACCTCCAACTGGCCATATTGTGCTGCACTGTGACACGTCCTAGCACACCATGCACATCCCTCTTTTCGTGCCCACTTCAACAATTCGATGTGTCCATATTTAGCGGCCATTTCGCAAGTCTCTGAACCCCAGGGAATCTGGAGCGATCGCAATAACTTCAGTACATGCAGGTTTCCGCATGCCGCAGCGATTGCACAGGCATCCTCCATACCCAACGTTAAGTTTCGCCCTCTACTAACGCAGTGGTCATAGAAGTAATAATTAGGGTGGTCTTTGGCGCAAAAGGGGAAACCCTCTGCTACCGTTTCAGCCCATTCGACGAGCTGTGCTTGATCTACGACATTTAGATTGTGTAATATCGAATCCCACGTTGTCGACTCAGCCGCCGTGTTCATTGATGGTCTGTCGTATAAACCTTTTGAGGTGAACGGACTGATAAATATGCAACGGCATCCCTGGCGTTTTTTTGTGATGCTTGTTCCGATGTGCACACTGTGTATTATAAAAAAATCAATTACGCTAAAACTACGAGAGACAAGTTTTTGGTTTACAACATACTGGCCTTTTGTAATATCACCCTAATGTCGCATACTCTTTTTTTAGACCAGCAATTTTGCCCATGAACGCAAAGTGCGTGATGCGACCCGGCGTTCCTATGTCGTAGTGCGCGAACAACGCAAACCCTCCCGCGACAATGACAAATACCCCGGCGGTGTTGTTTCCGATCGCGGCCGGTTCGTCCGGGATAGTGAGGGTCCCTTCGACGAGCTTGATGGTCTTGGTGTCTCCCTTGGTCGTTTTTACTTTGGCGACGAGCTGCACATCGATCGTCGTTTTTGGCAGCGCGGCTTCGATGAACTCGAACGTGAGCGGTGTACTGAACTCGATTAACCCATCCTCATCGAGCATTTCCGCGACGAGTTTATCGATGCGGTAGGTATGCGTGTCTCTGTCCAGATGTATTTCGTACGCGACATCATCGCACCAGTCGACGTCTGCGATATCTTCAGCCCAGGCGTTCGAAACAGCCTTGTGGTCCATGGGGCTCATAGTGTTTTTCCACCCTGACGGCAACTGGATGTCGAGCTCCATTTTGTTTTCGTCGAATTTCGACTTCACGCCGTACGCCTCCCACCGCTTAGCTAAGTTGCAGTCGTGGTTGCTCTTTCCCGCGAACATCTCGAACATCGCTTCGCCCATTTTATGTTGATATAGATTGCAGATTGGAATCACCTATAGTTGTGGAGCTGAAGCAATGCATAAGACCATTGTCAATAGACCACTGTCAATTCATTAGGCGAGAAGTCGACCTTTCATGTAGCCATCACATTTTCCGCTTTTATGACAAATGGTTTCACGGACACATTGATCTCATAAGGAAATAAGTGGTCCTCCTCAGGAGAATAAAACAACCCGAAAGGATGTAGATCGAGCACGTTGATTGCAGCGAGTGCTCTTTTTGGCCACCAAATTCCAGCCCACTCTTCTTTGAAATCTTTCACAAACGTTTCGGCCGCCGTTTTACACATCATATTTTTAATATTTTTACTAGAGTAAAAGTGTAATTTACTGGTCGAGAGTTGAGCCAAATGCATTGTGCACCAAATATGGTCGACAACTTTTCGTTTGATGTCTCCGTTATCGCCATCGCGAAAGTTTCTCTCGCGAATGTCAAGACCAATCAAGCCTTCGGCACGTGCGTATTCCATAGATGCCTGATATGCGGCCACGGTAAAATACCACATCGTGACGCCATCGTCGGAGGCATACGCGCTGAACACGAATATTTTGCCCCAAAACTCAAATATCATGAAAGGAAATATCGCCGTCTGATTACTTTCGAATTCGTGAAGAAAATGCATAGAAAATC
>Ga0307489_10003757_pt1 | contig 10039 bp, 21 predicted proteins | sample SB12metaG_FD_202247 | JGI IMG/M metagenome (GOLD analysis project Ga0307489, IMG submission 202247) | Sea-ice brine microbial communities from Beaufort Sea near Barrow, Alaska, United States - SB 1.2 | ecosystem: Environmental > Aquatic > Marine > Coastal | place: USA: Alaska | collected...
TCTCGTTCGAGGTCAACGCAAGCACAGCACCTTCGAGGTATGAATCATTAAGCTGGGGCAGGTCAAGGTTTTCAGCACAACAACGCTAGCTACATCTAGCGGCTAGACTACAGACTACAGACTACAGCTACAGCTACAAAACGAGACAGACAAGTCGAAGTGTGGGCACAGGTAGAGCAGACGTCAACTACGCTGCGCACCGAAAACCAGCAGTTTCAGAGGTTTCAGTGACACAACAGGTGAAGCAGTGAGCGGGCCCCGCCGGCGGCGAGCACCTGCAGCATCCCCCGCGACCCGGAGGCCTTGCGGGCGGTGGCGGCGAGGTGGGAACCGCCCATGGCTGCGGCACGATGGAAGGAGGGAGGGAGGGAGGGGGTGAGCGGGTGTCCGTCGAGTGCTGAAGCATGAATGAGTGAAAGTGAGTTGGGGTTGCGGTGGGCGCAGCAGAGGGACGCGGTTGTCTAGTCACAGTTGGGCGGTGTGTAAGAGCCCATCCAAGCCAGCCATCCAGTGCGGTTGGGCGTTGCGCTGAAGTGTCCATGGTGAGTGTCATGGACGTGTGCAACCCGGAGATCCGCTCTCATAGCCCTCAAGGTACGTTACTGAAGTCAGTAGCTCTACGAGTAGTCTCTACTCACAGGAAGTTGTGAAAACAGGAAGCTTGAGTGAGTGACCGAAATCGCACCAGCGCGGGAGGAGAAGACTGCGGAGGCCTTCACGGGCTTCTTGGCGGCGGTGCGGCGCGCGGCGGGGGCGACGACGTTCACGCCTACAGCAGGGGAGAGAAGCGGTGGTTCGGAGGGAGGAGGTTAATACGAGATGCAACTGAAGGGTCAAAACTTTCAGGGAGTAAACGTGTGAACCACACCTTCGCCCGATAGAGGACACAAATGATGTCGGAGACCAGCGGGGGAACGCAAAGCTCGCACGGCGTCTCATCCTCTTCCGAGACCCGTCTCCGGATCGGATTGCTACACATTGCGAACTCTCAAAGCCCCGGCGCCTGTAGCATCGCAGTTGACACTTCCCCAAGACGAACTCCAAATCCCCGCGGCAACAGCAACAGCAATGCCGCCGCCGGGGCTCGTGGGAAACAGCTCGGAGGTCCAAGGCCTTGCGCCGGCGGGTATCAGTAGCATGGACGGGCATTCAGTCACGGAGCGCGAGCCGGCGCGAGCGGGTGCAGGGACGCTGCAGGGACGGGTATAACGGTGAGGGCTGACGTGGTTCGGGCGGATTTGTGGATAAAAGATACCCTTCCGGCAAAACCTTTGAGAATCGGGCGTCAGGCGGCCGGGAGAAGGGGATCGAACGCACCGGCGGCGGCAGCCATGGTGCAGGCGCTCATTGTGAGGTGGTGGTGCTGAAGCGGCCGGCGGATCGCTGCGTGAAGTCGGCGCGGAAGAGCGCTCCTGCAGGGTTAGAGGTGCAGCAGAGGCGGCAAAATGCAGTTGTTGAGCGTTTGCTGATGAACGGCCGGTCGGCACGTCGGCGTCGGCGGCGGACAACGCGTTTTCGTGCCTCAGCATCCCCCAATGCGATTCTGCATTGCAGTTGGTCCTCTTCCCCTGGCGCCTGTCCGGGGGTGGAAAACCGGTGAACGCGGATTTTCGGTCCCATGAGCGCCAGTAGGAGAAAGCATAGCGACGCGACGGACGTATGATACGAAAAGTACAGTAGTTCACAACATCCCAAGCTATCTCTACACCCACACACCCGAGTTGCTGTTCATACGTTCATTTTTATCTGAACACACCCAATCCACGTTGGTTGTCATATCATCCACCCCCAGGTCCCGATCTACACCCCCACGCTCGTTCCATCTACAAACCCCCGTATGTTCTCGTCATCCATCTACAACCCCACTACGTTTCCATCTACACTACACCATCTACTTCCATCTACTTCCATCTTCCACGTTTGCATTCATGCCCTCCAGGCACTCTGCAATGATGGGCGCCGCGAGCTCCCTGCACTTTGTGTACGGACCCCGCTCACAGGGCCTCGCAGATATTGCCCGCCACATCATCTAAAGTTCTTTAAACTCTTATTGTTTCATGTTTCAAAAAGCGTCTCATGACGTGGTGAGCAACTTCGCAGTTTCCAGGGTACCTCAAATGGCGGTCAACGCGTCTCGGATTTGAGACGTTGAGTAAATAGACAGTCAGATTTGCCATACAATGCTCAATATGGCGACTCGACGGTCTATTTCTCAAGAATTGGCGACCGCCATTTGAGGTACCCTGGAAAACTGCGAAGAATGTATGCGAGGCCGTACCCGCTTGGACTCCCACACGGCATCCACCATCTCGTCGAAAGCCATCCACTTCAGTTGGTTGAACTCTGCCTTCTCGCCCTCCAGACCTGAGCATTACATGCAGGATAGATAGAAGAACGTCATCGTCTGACAGTGTTCACTTTTGCGATGAGCATCGGGTTATGGTTTGCTGCCAATTCTACTCGTGTGGGATGGATACGTCACCGCTCAAGACTTGAGTACTCAATAGTCGGGGGTGGTGCCAACAACACTATAGGGCACTCACCGCTCAAGTCGCACAAAGTCAGGTCGCCGGAGGGCAGGTGGAACAACACAAACTCCAGCCGCTGCCCCGCCAGGCCTTTCTTTTCCAGCCACCCATTGCGCAGCGTCCCAACCCCCAGAGTACAGTGGAGTGTCAAATCATGGGAAAGGGGTGCGCCTTTGGTACAGTCAGACAGTAGTGGTTTGTCAATCGTGGAAGGAACATGCCTTTGAGGTAAAACGGCATCACAAGCATGTACCGGTACACTATGTGCTCTGGTCCCAATGCTGGGTAACGCGGTTCAAACAGTGTGCAGCCCCATACCTCCGGCGGCATAGCAGAAGTCATCTCTGGTCGGGATTTCGCCTGCGATTAGGGACGAGCAAATGCTGCCCACCACATCGTTGACACGCATCTTGGCCTCTCGTTTCTCGAGGTAAATGGCATCCTATGATTTGGCGTGCCCCAGGGGCAAGCGATTACTGTCCGCCACGTCATCGACACGCAATTTCAACCCTCGTTACTTGAGTTAAACGGCGTCCTATGACGTGGCGAGCAACACGTAGAATTTGGCAGGCCCAACCCACGACACGGAGGCCCGGCGTGTGGCCCACCTTCAGGCCCACCTCCTCGTACAGCTCGCGCGCCGCAGCGTCTCCCGTGGACTCGGCAATCTGCAACATCGCACGTACGGGGGGGGGCGTTCAAGGACTCTGCGCCAAAGGCAAGTAGGCAACATCGACACAATGAATCAACAAAGAAAATGGAGGGCTTGGGGCAGGGTACACGCACCTCGATGCCGCCCTGGGGCATGTTCCACGAACCGGGCTTGTCGCGCCGCTCTCCCACCAGCACCTCCCCGCGCGCGTTGAACACAAGCGCGGCGGCGCACCGCCGGTAGAACAGCCCGCCCACCTCCACCTTGCGCTCCTCCGGGTAGGGGCTTACATTCGTTCACTTTTCAGCTCAACTTAAGCGCTTTCTGAGGGATAGGGGGCGCGTTTAGGGATTGATTTGGGGTTGTTGTAGGGGATGTTGAGGGGTTGTGGGGGTGTTTAGGGTGTGTTTTTGTGTCATGATTGGCTCAAGTTGAGGTGAGAAGTGGACGAGTGTAAGCCCCTGCCTCCGGGTACACCTTTTCCTTTTTTTTACCCTTGTCTCCCTTCTTGTCGTCCTTTTTAGCCGACACACTCGACGACCGCCACGGCGTCGACATTGCTCGCCGGCCGCAGCGCGCGGCGGGAGTGGTCAACCGCTGAGCCACGAAGCGACGAAACGCGGTGGGAGCGAGACACGCCCGGAGCATCCGAGGAGAGGTGCGGGATGAGGTGTGGGACGGGTGCCGGTGTACGAACACTGTCCCCAAAGAAAACCCTAAAACCCGAAACCCTAAACGCTAAACCCTTGCTTCGTCAGCTCGCCAAAACTCAAAATGGATTGTGGGCGCCACGAAGCGGCACCATTAGTGCGCGCGTTAGGAGCGACGCAAACGGGCGGCAGGCGTCGCCCGAGTGCAATAGATACATATGTTGGTGGGTGCATGGCCGAGGCCTTGCGAGGCGGCAGCGGGCACCACTCCTGTTGTGGAAATGGGGCGGAACACAGCAGCAGGCAATGTTGAGCGGGGGGGCGCGGGGCCTCAACCCTCCTCGCTCGACACGCCGGTAGGTTCTGTGGTCACAGCTGGGGGGGGCGTCATGGGGAGGTCGGGCGCGCGCGGCTGTGGGTCTGGTGAAGGGCAGCGGCCGCGCGCGGCGGCGAAGGCGGGTTCGCGCGGTGGGTTCGGGCGGAGTATAAACGGAGGGGCGGGCTGGCTGGCTGCGGCCACGCTTTGCATAGTGCTGGTGGTGGGGGGAGGAGGTATCAGCGCTGTGGGCGGCGACGCCGACGCCGCCGCCGCTGCGCCGTCCACCGCGCCTAGCTTCTCACACGCCGACCTCAATCTCGCTGGTACTGGCAAGGGGCAGAGCCTGCGGCGGCTGCTGCAGTCGTCGGATGGGATCAAAGTGCCTCCAAAGATGTACGGAGGGGAGCTCCGGTGAGTAAACGTGTCGCTTGCGACGCATGCCTGTACTGCCCACGCCCGAAACCACAAGCCCACCACCCCCGCCCCTCCGTGCATGTATCCTACGTGTGCCGCGGAGCGCACCCGCCCTTCCCGCCACCACGTGTGCCCCCAACCCCACTGCCCAACGTCGCGCCCCGGGGACCCCCCATCTTTGCCGCAAGTCTGGAAGTGAAATTAGGTCAGTAAACGTGCCGCTTTTGCGAATGCGCATTCGCTTCGCCCTGCCTTTATTGTCCTGGCGTTTTGCGTTTCACCGTTCGGCTCGGAGCGCACACCCCACGCTGCGCGCAGACATTTCCACCCGCGGCCCAAGGTTGCGCCCCGCCCTCCTCGAGTTCCGCGCCCCACCCTTGCCGAATTCCCGAATTCCCACGGCTCTGACGGACTTTTTCGCTCCCTCCCAAAATTAAAACGGCAGGGACTTTTACTTCACGGGAACGGATGCGGTGAAGACACCGATGCCGCACCCGGAGCAGCCGGAGAAGAAATTCAACCTGTTTCTGCGGCGCATGATGGGGCAGACGGACTTCACGGAGCAGGGCGTGATCAACAGTGAGGCGTACGGCGCCTGGAACGTGACGGCGCTGCACGGCAGGGGCTTACACTCGCTCACGTTAGAGCTCAACTTGAGGACCTTCGGGACACATCGCTCACCTTAGAGCTCAACTTGAGCACCTTCGGGACACATCCACGGTTTGATTTGTGTCATACGGGGGACAAAGAAAGCTTGAGTTGGGCGGAAAGAGGCACAGTAAGCTCAAGTTGAGCGGAAATTGGAACGAGTGTAAGCCCCTGCTGCACGGCCTGAGCACCGTCAACTACATCGAGGACTACTGGTACACGTACCTGCCCGGGTACGGGCAGATGACGGAGGCGCAGTGTCTGAAGCTGGCGGACCTGACGGCGGGGTACCGGTGCATGACCGCCGAGGAGTGCAAGACCGCCGGCAGGGTGCTGTCGGCGCGGAGCGAGTTCCAGCGCTGCGACAGCTTCGACAAGGTGAGGCGGTTCAGCTTGACCCTATCAAACCCATCTGGAAAGCGCCTGGAATTGGCGCTTGAAACTACATTATGATGAACTGCTTTCCAATTTTGCTTTCAAATTCAACCTGCGCTGCTACAACAAGGGGATGACCAACCCAGACGGCCTGCACATTGTCAAGCTGGACACGGGGGTGCAAATCCCGACGCCGCCCGTTCAGGCAGGGCGGTGACTATGACTCAGCATAATGCACTCGACCGACGGGCCATCGGCCCCGCAAGTCTACGTGTCTGCATGAGTATCGACCCTCAACGGTTTGAGTGCTGATGTCGATGTGAGCGCTTGTTCTCAGTGACCGCAAGTCTGCGCGTCTGCATCAGTATTGACCCTCAACAGTGTAAGCGCTCTGACATCGGTTTGAGTGCTTGTTCTCGTTGCCCCTGCTGTGAGGTGCACATCCACGCGATGGAGTACGACTTGATGAGCCGGAGCATTCTCGCGCTGGTGACGGGGTACCCGCTGGCGGCGCCCGCGGAGACTAACGAGGCGCGGCCGCAGCGGATCCTCTCGCTCGTTGCGATTAACGAAACCACGGGGAAGATCTTCGACTGCACGGAGGATCCGGAGACGACGGACCCGGCGTGCCACCCGCTCACCGGCGCGGGGCAGGGGCTTACACTCGTCCACTTTTCGGCTCAACGTGAGCGCTTTCTATGGGATATGGGGTGCATGTAGGGGTTGTGCAGGGGGTGTTAGGGGGTAGCAGGGGGTGCATAGGGTGTATTTTGTGCCCGAAATGGCTCAGGTTGAGCTGAAAAGTTGACGAGTGTAAGCCCCTGGCGCGGGGCAGCAGTCCGTCACGTTCTGCAAGGGCTGCCTGACGTCGCCGCAAAACCTGGCCGCTCGGTGGGTGGCCACCGTCAACGGGCCGCTGCCCTTCGACTACACCTCCGCTGTCGGCGGCAGGGGCTTACACTCGTCCACTTTTCGGCTCAACGTAAGCGCTTTCTGTGGGATAGGGGGTACATTTAGTGGTCGTTCAGGAGGTGTTTAGCGGGAATTGGGGGGTGTCTGGGGTGCATTGTGTGTCAGAAACGGCTCAAGATTGAGCCAAGAAGTGGACGAGTGTAAGCCCCTGGTCGGCGGCGCCGCCGCCACCGCTTATGACACCTTCGGTCAGGTCTTTTTCTGCATCCTGCGGAACCCGCGCGATGCCGGAAGCACCACGCTCTTCGGCATCCGGCGCCTGGCGATTTACGGGGAAGACGAAGCTCCCGATTCGCCGTACACAGCGTCACGCGGCGGGTTTGCGGGCTACCCCGAGCTTGGCGCGCGCCTTGGTAGGGCGGTGCAGCTTGACCCTATGAAACCCAAGTTGAAACCGCCTGGAACTAAGCGCTTGAAACTATGATGTGATGTACTGCTTTCAACTTCTGCTTTCAAATTCAACTTGCGCCGCTACACCTTGGTGTGTTCATCGTTGAGATCCAATGGAACCACTTCTTCTACTACAAGTTCCCGGATGCGCTGTTGGTCATGGGCCTGGAGTTTGGGCCCAAGCGCGTGCAGGTGGGCTCGGACGGCCTCGGCTTCGAGCCCGTGCTTGAGACGAGCAGCTACGCGGACGAGAGGCAGGGGCTTACACTCGTCCACTTCTCAGCTCAACTTGAGCCCTTTTTATGGGATAGGGGGTGCGTAGGGGTTGTGCAGCCCATGGTTAGGAGGTGTTTGGGGGTGTATACGGTGTTTTTGTGTGTCAGACACAGCTCAAGTTGAGCTGAAAAGTGAAGGAGTGTAAGCCCCTGACGAGAGGACGCTGTTCGCGCACTGCTCGGTGAAGGAGGCGGGGATCTGCACCACGAAGCGGTGCGGCGGGCGCCTCACGCAGGAGGACATCAACGTGTATGAGTTCGGGACCTTCAAGGCAGGGGCGTACTCTCGTCCACTTCTCAGCTCAACCTAGCCGTTTCTAACACAAAATCCATCTTAAACACTCCCCCATACTCCTTAATACCCCCTGACACCTCCTAAACACCCCCTAAGCAACCCCTACCTGCACCCCCATTCCACAGAATGTGCTAAAGTTGAGCCGAAAAGTGAACGAGTGTAAGCCCCTGGTTCAAGGTCGAAGGGGAGAAGTGCGTGTGCACCACCGCGGTTGTGCAATTGAACATCGACATGGACAGCACGGCAGGGGCATCCCATTCCCAGGGTTGAAACCCTAAACCCTGAACCCTAAACCCTAAACCCTACTGACACGGGGTCCCCTTCCTGTTCTCTCAAGATCAGCTGAATTGGGAACAAGTGACATGGTTTATATCCCGAACCCACGCAAGTCATCTCAACTTAACACCGCGATGGTGCTTAAATTAATCAGAGGAATTGACCGTGGAATGTGAGGCCCTGCAGCACGGCAGCCGGCGCGGGCGACCAGGCAGAGACCATGGTAGGGCGGTGCAGGTCGACCCTATCAAGCCCAAGTTGAAACCGCCTGGAACTAAGCGTTTGAAACTAAAATCTGATGATTCGCTTTCAAGTTTCGGTTTCAATTTCAACTTGCGCCGCTACACCATGGGGTACATCCAGACCCCGGGATATGCTGACGAGTCTCACTCCGCCACCCGCTCGCTCGGCTCCAACAACGCCACGCAACTCGCCGGCCAGTTCATCGCGATGGGGGCCCTCAATGACGACACCCCGGTAGGACCTGCCCGACACTGCCGGCAACGTCATCGACATGCCTTCTGAATCCTCATTTCTCTAAACCCTACCCCCAAACCCTAAACCCTAAACCCTAAATCATAAATCCTAAACTCCAAAAACCCGAAACCCTTTTGAACCGTCGTTTCTCGAATTAAATGACCTATGACGTGGCGAGCAATATCTGCCGGGCCCTGCGGCTGGGGTCCGCAGAAGTACATCCCGGCGACGGAGGACAGGTTCGGAGATATCGCCACGCCGGCGGTGTACGGCAAGCGCAAGCTCATGAGTGCGGAGGAGGCGCGGCAGAAAGTCTCCTCCGGCGGCGGCGGCGGCGGAGCGGGGGGTGCTGGCGGTGGCGGTGGTAACGGCACCCGTAACCCTGGGGTGTTGGGGCTGAGCGATTTCCAAGAGTTTGACTACGCCGTGGTGGAGAGCTCGGACCCGACACGGCTGATTGAGGATATCAAGAAGAAGCGGCGGTCGGAGGTGGTGGGGGCCAAGCGGCGGCTGACGCAGGACGGTGACGCTGACGCCGCGCCGGCCCCTCCCCCCCCCCCTGGGTAGGGCGGTGCAGGTTGCCCCTATCAAACCCATGTTGAAAGCGCCTGGAACTAAGCGCTTGAAACTAAAATGTGACGGACCGCTTGCAAATTTTGCTTTCAATTTCAACTTGCGCCGCTACACCTGGGGGAATCGAAGTGCCGGAGTCCGCCGAGCACCCGCTGCACCGCATCCAGTACGGCGTGTCGAGCATCCTGTCGGGCCAGTCCTCCGCCACCGGCGACGCGCGAGCCGGCGCTTATTACTTCCCCACGTACGAACCAGAGAATAACGTTCGTAACAACCCCGATGGCAGTCGTGATGGCAGTCGTCCAAACGAGGGCCGGCACTTTCTGATGGAGCTGGGCCTGAAGGGGCAGCGCGCCCACGGGCAGGGGCTGACACTCGTCCACTTCTCAGCTCAACCTGAGCCGTTACTGACACAAAATACACCCTGCACACCCCCTGGTACTCCTTCGCACTCCATGACACCTCCTAAACACCCCTAAACACCCCGTAAAAAACCTCTGAATGCAACCCTATCCCACAGAATGCGCTTAAGTTGAGCCGAAAATGGACAAGTGCAAGCCCCTGCCCACGGGTACTGGACCCCCGAAGGAGTCCTGGTGCCGTGGGATGAGGCCACCATGTACCCCGACTGCTACACTCAGTCATTCTGCGCCATCGTCGCGGCCAACAAAGAGGACGGGACCCAGGCCAGTAGGGTTACGTGCAGACATTGTTCGCCACGTCATCAACACTTATTTTGCTACGTGCAGACATTGCTCGCCACGTCATCAACACTCATTTTGGGTCTCTTAACCCTAAATCCTGAACCCTGAACCCAGGCCAGTAGGGCTACGTGCAGACATTGCTCGCCACGTCATCAACACTCATTTTGAACCCTCCTTCTCGAGGTTCAACGAAATCCTACGACGTGGCGAGCAATATTTGCCAGACCCTAGAGATGGGTCTGACCTTGTACGAGCAGGCGTTCAATGAGGCGCCCTACAACTGCTACTGCGCGGACGTTGACACGTTGTGCAACCAGTGCTTGACGACGCAACAGGGGATGCAGATAACGCGCAAGACGCCGACGAACGCCTTCACGGCAGGGGCTTACACTCGTCCACTTTTCAGCTCAACCTGAGCCGTTTCTGACGCAAAATACACCCTATACACCCCCTAATACCCCCTGACACCCCCTATGCAGCCCCTGTATACC
>Ga0307489_10003758_pt1 | contig 10035 bp, 14 predicted proteins | sample SB12metaG_FD_202247 | JGI IMG/M metagenome (GOLD analysis project Ga0307489, IMG submission 202247) | Sea-ice brine microbial communities from Beaufort Sea near Barrow, Alaska, United States - SB 1.2 | ecosystem: Environmental > Aquatic > Marine > Coastal | place: USA: Alaska | collected...
CACCCCCCACACACAGCTGGCACCGCCTACACACAGCTGGCACCCCCGACACACAGCTGGCACCCCCGACACACAGCTGGCACCCCCGACACACAGCTGGCACCTCGTCACGATGCCCTCGCCCGCGCCCACGCCGCCGTCGACTGCTAGCATTTTCTCAAATTATATTAAAAGTCGAAGGGATTAAATCAGTTGTTCAGTTCGCAAAACTGGCAGCTTAAATCACCCACCTGCAATCACCCACTGTTAGACTGTACTTGAATATTTGTCTCTCTGTCAAACGCTGCAGCAGACGGTGCCTAACGCGCCGTGTCAAGGAGTCACAATCAAACGCCCCCAGTCCCCTCGAGTCGCTCCGCAACATCCACCGCGACACTGTTGAATCGGATCGTTGCGAGCCCCGCCTGAGGGTGGCAACATGACATGACGCGCTTCCAATTGTGCGAGTTCCGCTGGCGAGTTGCTAGACATCGGCAGCTCTGTCCACTCGCCGTGCACGCTGCTTCTAGCTCAACCGCTGCAACAAGGCTGTCACGCGGGAATGGACTCGACCACTTTCAGGGTGGATTGTCAACACTGTGTTGAGGGCCTGCACGGCGCCCGCTTGCACCGCACGGGTCTGATTCGCCGCGTTGCCGCCGGTCATGCAACCTAGCGCGCCACACGAGAAACCCTGCACCATCTCGCTCTGCGGGTGGGCGCGTATAGCCGCCACCACAGCCTCTACGGCACCGCCGTTGCCCGCACGGGCCTGGTTTGCCGCGTTGCCGGCGGTAATGCCACCCAGCGCGCCACACGCCGCAGCCTGCACCCCCTCGTTATGCGGGTGGGCGAGCACAGCCGCCACCACAGCCTCCACGGCGCCGCTGTCGCCCGCGCGAGCCTGATGCGCCGCGTTGCCGCGGGTCATGCCACCAAGCGCTGCACACGCCATACTCTGCACCCGCACGCTCTGCGGGTGGGCGCGCATGGCCGCCACCACAGCCTCCGCGGCACCGCCGTTGCCCGCGCGGGTATGGTTGGCCGCGTTGCCTTGGGTCATGCCAGACAGCGCTGCAAACGCCCCACCCTGCACCCCCTCGCTCTGCGGGTGGCCGAGCATGGCGACCACCGCAGCCTCCACGGCGCCGCCGTTCCCCGCGCGGGCCTGATTCTCCGGGTTGCGGGCGGTCATGGCACCCAGCGCTTCACACGCTCCCCTCTGCACCCCCTTGCTCTGCGGGTGGGCATGCATGGCCGCCACCACAGCGTCCACGGCGCCGTCATTGCCCGCGCGGTTCTGGTTCTCCGCGCTGCCGCGGGTCATGTTACCCAGCGCGTCACACGCCGCACCCTGCACCACCTCGCTCTGCGGGTGGGCAAGCATAGCCGCCACCATAGCCTCCACGGCGCCGCCGTTGCCTGCCCGGGCCTGATGCGCCGCGTTGTCGCGGGTCATGCCACCAAGCGATATACACGCCCCACCCTGCACCCCCACGCTCAGCGGGTGGGCAAGCATGGCCGCCATCACAGCCTCCACGGCGCTGCCGTTCGCCGCGCGGGCCTGGTTAGCCGCGTTGCCGTGGGTCATGCCACCCAGCGCTGCACACGCTCCCCTCTGCACCCCCTCGCTCTGCGGGTGGGCGTGCATGGCCGCCACCACAGCCTGCACGGCGCCGCCGTTGCCTGCCCGGGTCTGGTTCGCCGCGTTGTTGCGGGTCATGGCAAACAACACTTCACACGCCCCAGCCTGCAACCCCTCACTCTGCGGCTGGGCGAGCACAGCCGCCACCACAGCCTCCATGGCGCCGCTGCGCACTGCACGGGCCTGGTTGTCCGCGTGGCCGAAAGTCATGCTGTAAAACGCTGCACAGGCCCCACCCTGCACCTCCTCGCTCTGCGGGTGGGCCTGCATGGCCGCCACCACAGCCTCCACGGCGCCGCCGTTCTCTGCGCGGGTCTGGTTAGCCGCGTTGTTGAGGGTCATGCTACCCAGCGCTCCACACGCCTCACCCTGCACCCCCTCGCTCTGCGTGTGGTCACGCATGGCCGCCACCACAGCCTCCACCGCCCCCGCGGCTCCGGCAAGAGTCGTCATCTCCGCGTTGCCGGCGGTCATAGCAATAACCGCTGCACACGCCGGCTGCTGCACCTCCTCGCTCTGCGGGTAGGCGTGCATGGCCGCCACCACAGCCTCCATGGCTCCCGCAGCTCCTGCAAGTGATTGCATCTCCGCGTTGCCGGAGGTCATAATCCGCAGATCTTCACACGCCTGCCCCTGCGCCGCCGCGTCTCCCAGGTGCGCGCGCATGCCTGCCACGAGAGCATGGAACTCGGCGCCGACAGTGTCGGGCGGCGCCGCCAGCGCCGACGGCGGCTGCGGCGGAGCGACGTTCGTGGGGTCGTGCGGATTCGCCGGCGCCCCCACTCCCTCCGTCGGGGAACGGCACCAAGGGCACCGGCGCATGCGCCGACGGGCGTTCACCGCGGTCCTATATTGCTGCTCCACCACTTGAAACGGCAGCTGCAAAGCGCACGCCTCACACCAGGGGCTTACACTCGTTCCCATTTCAGCTCAACTTAAGCTCTTCCGTCCACTATTTGACCCGATATAACTCATGAATGCGTCCTGGTGTTGCTAAAATTGAGCTCTAACGTGTACGAGTGCAAGCCCCTGCCTCACACGCCGTCATGTGGCCGCAGTCGAAGCGCTGAGCGCGCGGCCTCTCTAAACAGATGACGCACAGCTCACCCCCGGTGAGAACCGGCACCCTCGCGGCCATTTTCAAGTTGAGAGACCGAGTAGCTGGCGAAACACGTGTACCCGCCCACTCGCCCACGCATGCCTTCGACGAACGCGCGACGCCGCGCCGACACGGGGAGTCCGGGACGTTGGGTGTGCGTCGCAAGAGACCCTGTCGATATCTCTGCCGGCGCGTGCGTTTCTGTGGAAGGAACCGTCGCTGCGACTGTCCGTCTCCCCGCCGTACTGGTCTCGAAGCCAAATTCTCGGGCAGTCGGGAGGGTGCCGTCTTTCTCAGGCGAACCCTAAAGTAACCCGAAACCCGTGAACCCTACCCCCCCCGCTACCAGGTAGAGCCGGAACCCTAAACAACGCAACAGAATGTCACCAACGGATAGGCCCGCCACGCGCTAATCTCTGACTGGCTCTCGCCTCCACGCGCCACGCAACTCTTTCCCATCCCAGTGGGGGAGGGTGACGCTGGCATGGCGCCATACTTTTCAGCGAGCTTTGCTGTGTGTGTCACGAGATGGCGAGCTTTGCGGTCGCGGGGTTCTCCCCCGTGGGTGTGGTCCGCTCAGCGGGGTCCGTGCGCCGTACAAAGGCCGCGGGGGCGTCACGGCCTGTGGCGGCACCCCATGGGGGCTCCACGTCGTCGCCGGACGGCGGCAGCGTCGGGGGCATGCGCGCGACGCTGCGGCCGCGACTGAGTCGCGGCGCGCTGACGGTCCCCCGCGTGGCGACCACCGCGCCGCCGACGCCCGTCAACGAACCGCGCTCCTCCTCCAACGACAGCGCATCCTCCTCCTCCTCCGGTCCCCCCGATGACTCCACCTCCCCCTCCTCCGCCGATAACTCCTCCAAGAACAAGCCATCCAAGGGCAACTCCTCCATGGGATGCGGCGACGGAGTGGCAGGGGCTTACACTCGTCCTCTTTTCAGCTCAACTTGAGCGCTTTGTATGGGACAGGGGGTGCGCGCAGGGGCTGTGTAGCCCGTATTAGGGGGTGTTAGAGGGTTGTTTAGAGTGTGTAGGGTGTTTTCGTGTGTCAGACACGGCTCAAGTTGAGCTGAGAAGTGGATGAGTGTAAGCCCCTGCGGAGTGGTCCCTATGAACGCCGCGCAGCGGCGGTCGCTGGCGCGCAGCGAGGAGCCCCTGGACTACAACCCGACGCGCGCCGCCGCCAAGTACAACGCGCAGCCCCTGTCCATGGTCGTCCGCGTGCTCCAGATTGGCTCCAGCTTGGGCGGCTTCATTATTGACGTCATCATCGACAACCAGCGCGGGCTGTTCGAGTCAAACGCAAAGGTGCGTGGCGTGGCTTTCGGGCTGCTGACATACGGCCTACGCGCAGTACTTGGTCAGTGCGTGCTGGGCGTGCGTCGCTTGCCTCAAGGCTTGCATGTTGCTTTGATGTCTGCCACGCTGCAGTAGTCGGGGTTGGTGGGTCAGGGTGGAGGTGGGCGGTCGTCCCTCTCTCCGTGTCCTCCTGCCGTCTCGCTCCCCTGTCTGTGTCAGCCACAAGTCACTGGTGCCCTGCCATAACTAAGTGCTGCCTGTCCACCACTCACCGACGGTCCTTTCACAACCCTGGTGTTGCAGTTACGCTCGAACCAGCTGCGCGAGAAGCTGACACAGCTGGGCCCGGCGTTCGTCAAGGCAGGGGGGGAATTGAGAACAAGCACTCGACCGGAGGTGAATCTTCTTGTACTCCTCCACGTCCACCTCCCCCTCCTCCTGGTGGTCATTGAGAGCAAGCACTCGACCGGCGTTGAATCTCCTCCTCCTCCTCCGGGCGTCTGTACTAGCATTCGCATCCGAGGTAGGCCGGCTAATCTCGGTCCTGTGCTTGTTTTTTCACCCTCAAGGTAAGCCGTGCCCAATCTCGCTCCAAAGCTTGTCATCAATGACCCTTCTGCGTGGTGGGCCAGGCGCTGTCCACGCGACCGGACCTGCTACCGTCGCAATACCTCGACGAGCTGACCAGTCTGCAGGACGCGCTGCCTACCTTCAATGATGCCGAGGCCTTCGAGCTAGTGGAGGCTGAACTGGGGCGCCCATTGGAAGAGATGTTCGCCATGATAACACCGTCGCCCATCGCAGGGCCTTACATATCCTACATCCCTGAGTCATGTTGTCTCCTGGCACTTGAGTGTCTTTGATGTATGTAATGATGTTACTCAAGGTTTTCAAAACACACGGCTTGAACGTGAGCTGAAAAAGAATTTTCAATGCAGTCGGCATTGCGCGTCTTCGTGTTTCGAAGTGGGGTAACTCAAGTGGAGGTTTGACGCGGGACAAGTTGTTTCAAAGCACAATCGGCTTGAGGGTTGATCTGGAAAGAAGACTCAGGTGCGGCTCTATTCAGAGGCCGCCGCGTCGCTCGGGCAGGTATACCGCGCCACGCTTCTAGACGGAGGGCAGGAGGTGGCGCTGAAGGTGCAGCGTCCTGGCATCCCTAAGGGCCTGGAGCTGGACTTTCACCTCATCCGCACCGGTAGGGTGGTGCAGGTCGACCCCAGGTTGACCCCAGGTTGACCCCAGGTTGACCCCAGGTTGACCCCAGGTTGACCCCAGGTTGACCCCAGGTTGACCCCATATTGACCCCAGGTCGACCCCAGATTGTCCCCCGCTTGACCCCAGGTTGTCCCCCGCTTGACCTCAGGTTTACCATAGGTTGACCCCAGCTTTACCCCGGATTGACCGCGCCTGGTTTCAGCGCTTGGAGCTATAACATCATGAGCCGCTTGCAAGTTTTGGTTTCAATTTCAACTTGTGCCCTTACGAACCGGCTCCGCGTTGGCGGACCGTTTTGTGAGCTCCTTGAACACCTCTGTAGTTGACCTGGCAGGGCGGTGCAGGTTGACCCCAGGTTGACCCCAGGCTGGCCTCAAATTGACCCCAAGCTAACTTCGTTTTGACCCCAAGTTAACCCCTGATTCACCCAAAGTTGACCCTAAGGTGACCTCACCTGACCCCGGGTTGACAGTGCTTGGTTTCAGTGAGTGACGCTACTCGTGCAACATGATGAACAGCTTTCAAACTTTGCTTTCCATTTCAACTTGCGCCGCTACAACATGGTGGACGAGTTTGCGGCGCGCGTGTTCCAGGAGTTGAACTACGTGCAGGAGGGGATGAACGCTGAGCGGTTCGCGCGCCTGTACGGTAGGGTCATCTATCGTCCACCACGGGCTTTCACTCGTCCACTCCTCAGCTCATCCTGAGCCGTCTTTGTCACTGAAACTCGCAAACCTTCTAACGTGTTCAGTGCTTATCTGAAAAATTGAGGAGTGGTATGGCCCGGCTGTATGGCGATCGGGAGGATGTGGTGGTGCCAGGGATCATGTGGGAGTACACCAGCCCGCGGGTGATCACCATGGTAGGGAGGTGCAGGTTGACCCCTGGTTGACCCTGGCTTGACCCCGGCCTGACGGCGCCTGGTTGCAGCGCTTGATGAACGGGACATATGATGCAGCGCATTTCAACTTTGCTTTCAGTTTCAACTTGCGCTGCTACACTCAGGACTGGATCACGGGCACCAAGCTGTCGGAGCAGGAGTCGCTGCGCGCGCAGGGGCTGGATGTGCTGCAGCTGGTGGTAGGACCTGGCAGAGATTGCCAGCCACGTCATCGATGCGTGGTTTGAACCCTATTTTATTGAGATTTTGCCCGCCATTTACAGGATTTTTCGCCACGTTCTCGACACACATTAAGAATTTTCGGTATATGACATCCTATGACGTGGCGGATGAGATGTCTGGCCCTAATTAGTGGACACGGGCATCCAGTGCTCGCTGCGCCAGCTGCTGGAGTTCGGGTACTTCCACGCCGACCCGCACCCGGGTAACCTGCTGGCCACGCCGGACGGGCGGCTGGCGTTCCTTGACTTTGGCATGATGAGCGAAACGCCGGAGTACGTAGGGCTGCATACAAACCTGCTCCCGCTCGACACTGCGTTAACCGCGGCCCAAATCCTCGTTGCCTTGAGTTGAGTGACACCCTGACACACTGATGCCACTCTGTGACGTGGCCAGTTTGACTTCCGCGGCCTTAGCCCTGTTCTCAGCCTAACCTGATCGTTCGCTCATGATGTACTATGCACCATGCTGTATTACCTTGACTTTACACCACCCCCCTTTTATTACCTTGACTTTACACCACCCCCCTTTTCAGCTCGACCTGATTTGTCTATCATAGTGCAGTGCAAACCAGGGAACCCTACGGGTTGGCGCGGTATGCCATCATAGAGCATGTGGTGCACCTGGTCAACCGCGACTACGAGGCCATGGCCAACGACTACTACCGCCTAGACTTCCTGGACGAATCTGTGGATGTGACGCCGATTGTCCCAGCTCTCGCCGCCTTCTTCGATGATGTGTTGGACGCCTCTGTCGAGGTGGGGGCAGCACGTATATAAAGCTCGCCACACATCTACCACACTTTGCACCCGCGTTCACATCCACTTATTCAATCCCCAACTACTCAGTGAGTGACACTGAATGACATGCCGGGCATTGTTCACTTGGGGGTATTTTGTGTGTGTATGCGTGACCACGGTATGTTTGATCGCTGGACTTTTTGTTTCTCCAATGTTCATCGAGCTCCAGGCGCTTCACATGGTGAGCATTAATCGAACCCCTCCACCGTTTGATCGTTAGACTTGCAACTAATGCCGGAGGTGACACAATTCACGTGGCCCTCCTTGGAGGAGCTGAACTTTAAGACCATCACGGACGGGCTGGGCACAGTGCTGTACGAGTATCCGTTCAACGTTCCGGGGTACTACGCGCTGATCCTGCGGTCGCTGACGGTGCTGGAGGGCCTGGCGCTGAGCACGGACCCCAAGTTCAAGGTGCTGGGCAAGGCATACCCGTACATGGTATGGCGGTGTAAGTTGCCCTTATGTAAACCGGGAGGTGACAGGTAAGGAGTCGAGGGTGAGTGAGTATAGAGTCGAGGGTGAGTAATTGGCTCCGCGTGATGACGAGTGAAGGATCCAGTGTTGTTGATTGGCCTCACATCCTTTGTTACAGTGTGAACCCTCCCTTCTCCGCGCTTGGTTTCACTGAAGCCGATGAACGGATGAACGCTGAATTGTTTCCCAAGTTACTTTCAGCTTCAAATGACGCCCCTGCCGCGTGGCGCGGCGGCTGCTGACGGACCCGCGCCCGGAGCTGCGTGACGCGTTCTCGGACCTGTTGTTCAAGGACAAGAAGTTCCGATGGAACCGGCTTGAGAACCTACTGCGCGAGGCAGGGAGTCCTTTGAGAACATGCGCAGGTTGATGCTCACCATGTGCAGCGCATTGGGACTGGTGAACATTAGTAAACAACCCGGAAAATATGCTCGGCCGACGTTGATTCTCCTTCTCCTCCAACGCACGTCTGTATGAGCATTTGTCCTCATTATCGACCGTGCTCAGATTTCGGTCGATTACGTATATTCAGTGATCCTCCTACGAGGGGAGCAAGAGCGCGGACTACAGCGCCAAGGACGTGATCCCGCAATTTCTCGAGCTGCTAGTAGGGGAAGACGACGAAGCGGCGGGCACGAAGAACGAGCTGCGGCCGCTGGTGGAGGCGGAGGCCATCAAGGTGGTCGAGGCGCTGCTACTCGGCCAGACCGTCATGGCGGCGCGCTCAGATCAGCTGGCGCCCATCGTTGCCCTGCTTCCCGAGACGCTCCGGAGGCAGAGACTTACACTCGTCCACTTCTCAGCTCCTCCCCTTCCTGTTTTTCCAAATTTCAGCTTCTCCTGAGCCGATTATGTCGTTGATCAACTGTCGCCACCCAGCGTATTTCACCAAAGATGTTCGCATAGGGCTTGCACTCGTCCACTTCTCAGCTCAACCTAAGCTGTTTTGGCCACTGAGACAGGGTGGAAACCACTGACGTATCTCTCAAGAAGGTTCTCACGTCAATCAGATCAGTGGAGGAGTGGAAGTCCCTTGTCCGAAGACTGCCTCCGATCCGCGTGGGCACCGCTGAGGAGGAGGAGAAAATGATGGCGCTAAGGTGGGGTTGTTCAGGTTGATCCCGGTTGAACGCATTGTTGAAAGCTTCGGGTTTCAGACCTGTACACTATGATATGATGAACCGCTTTCCACCTTTGCTTTAAATGTAAACATTCGCCACTACGCCTAGGGACCAGGTGTTCCGGGTGACGGACCTGTTGAGCAGCTCCAAGGGGTTCGATCCTTCGGCGCTCACGCCGCTCACGGTGGGGCAGTGCAGGTTGAAATCGGTTGAAACCCATGTTGAATGCGCCTGGTCCCATCGCTTGAAAGTCACATATGATAAACTGCTTTTAAGCTTTGCGTTCAAAATCAACTTGCGCCGCTACATGACGGATGCGCTGCGCCAGCCGGCGGCGCGGAGCTTCATCCAGGGGGTCGTGGGCGGGGTGGTGCAGCGCGTCACCGCCAGGGTGCTCAAGGTGAGGTCGTGCAATTTGACCCGATTGAATGTTCGTGTTGAAATTGTTCCTTTTTTGCTTGTGATTGTTTCCATTTTTTGTCATCAACGTTCATCGATCCTCAAGCGCACACACAGTGAGTATTGAGCGACCTCCTTCTCCGTTTCAAGCGGACAATTCCTTCCGTCAGGATTTAGGCTTATCACGAGTCAGGGCTGTCAGGATTTCAGTATCAAACATGCTATGATACCCCGTATTCAGTTCACGCTATCAATTTCAACTTGCGGCGCTACATGCAGGAAGTGCTTAACCCGCAACCAGCCCGGCCGGCGGCGGCGGCGGGCGGTGGTGGCGGGGGGCCCGCCTCGGGCGCCGCCACGGCGACGTAAAGCGCGCGTGTTCGTTTTTTGGGAATTACTTGCTAGAGACGGTTCGTGTAGAGAGAGAGACGCGTCATCGTGTATTAGTAGGCACCAGTCTTCCGCCTTGGCCCCCGTGCTTCGTGTATCTTCATAGTCATTAATTCATTCATTAAATGCTTCATCTGTTCGATCTTCGATCGCCGATCAAATTTGAGACCGGCAATTCATTTTATGGGACTTGAAATCCTTTGTTTGCGCGAATATTTCATGTAGCGTTCAAGTGAACATTTATACACGGAGACATCACAAGGTGATGCCGAATGTATGAGTGCGCGTCGTTTGCTGGATGCTACCGTGGGATCGAGCGGCGTCACGCGCTGAACGCCATGACACTCAGCGCCTTGGGCATTGCCATTGCGGCAAACAAGGTGAGTGTGCACCGGTACACTACGAGCAAACAGGGTGAGTGTGCACCGGTGCACTATGAGCAAACATGGCGTACCACACGCAGCGACGAACATGGAACTGCCGACGCA
>Ga0307489_10003759_pt1 | contig 10033 bp, 7 predicted proteins | sample SB12metaG_FD_202247 | JGI IMG/M metagenome (GOLD analysis project Ga0307489, IMG submission 202247) | Sea-ice brine microbial communities from Beaufort Sea near Barrow, Alaska, United States - SB 1.2 | ecosystem: Environmental > Aquatic > Marine > Coastal | place: USA: Alaska | collected 2017-05-06
TGATTCCATAGATAATTCCAACACCAATCCATTTACTTAGGCCGATAGATTCTAAAATTGGTTTAAGTAGGAGCAGGTGAAAAACAAGCATAGGAATTAGAGCCAAAGTAAAGACTTTGTAATTTTGGGTTGTTTCAAACGGACTATCACAATGGGGGCACACTTTTTGGTTACCCCATGAATTTGCAGTTTTAGAGAAGAAACCTATTTTCATTTCACACGTTGGGCATTTATAAAACTGTTCATTCAGGTCAATAACTTCATTAACATCTGTTGAGTTAATTTCAGACGATAAACTACGTGATTTGATTTCTTCTTTTAACCGAAGAGTTCTTTGCGGGTAACTTAGTTGGTCTATAGTCTTTAAAGTACCTTCAAGCTCATCAATCGAATACTCTGAGTAATTTGGTTCCATCTTATTGACTCTCCTAGGCTACTAACAATATTAATAAAACGCAAAAGCCCGTGTTTAAACACGGGCTTTTTCCGTATATAAATTTACCCTATTTTATACATTAGTAGTTAAGTTATTACAACGTATAGAGTTTTTCATATTTTTAATTTACCTCTCTGCGGAAATACGGCAATTGTCCGTGATCTTGCATATATACGGGTTTGAAACCATGAATGTATACAAAAATAGGAACCTGCAGGGCATTTAACATGGATGTTAAATGAGTTTGCCTACCCAACCTGATGTACCCCCTTAAAAGTTAGTCAATCACACGTCCATGATGATCGGCACCCAAACCTGACGTCCCGCGCGGCGTCCGCTTGTCAGGTTGTTCAACTGGGCGAAGCCGTGCTTCTAAGGAATCCAATTGAACCCTGCTAAATTGGAGTAATAGTTGGATGAAGAGCATTGCCCTCGAGCGGCATTTTTTGCTTACTTTTTTTGGCTGGAAATATCGGGGTCAGAACAACATTAAATAAAATTAGCTTTTACGCCAGCCATAATTATCAGGGTCAAAGTCAATTTAAATGGCTCAGCCCTAAAATCATTAGAGCAACCATCCTAAATAATGGCTAAGCCATTAAAACACCCTGTCGGCAACGCCGATGCTCTTGACTTACCCTCGACTCAAGGCTCGCCAACTATTACTTCAATTTAGTAGGGCAATCGCCATGCGGACGCCGCGCGGGACAGGCGATTGAGCGGTGCGCCGTCGGGAACGGCTCAGCGCGACCTGCTAAATTGGAGTAATAGTTGGATGAAGAGCATTGCCCTCGAGCGGCCTTTTTTGCTTACTTTTTTTGGCTGCAGCAAAAAAGTAAGTTGAACGAAAGGATTCGTTTGAAAAATGTCATGGATGACAGTATGCAAAGCATATGCTCGATAAGCGCAGCGCATAAGTGGCGTAGCCATAAAAAAAACGAACCAAAGCTCGTTTTCATCAAATCCCAAAGAAAGTTTGAAACCCTTTCAAAAACACATTCCCTTTCTACTAAATCATTGGAGCCTCAGCAAAGCCGCTTAGCTGCGAGCCCCATGAGCATATGATTAATATGTGATTGGGGCGAGTAGCGACAGCAATGCAGCTGAGGTTTCAAAGATGACTCAGAAATTAATCCTCTCTATAACTATCCAAATCCGGGCAACTACACATCAAATTTCTATCCCCAAACACATCATCAATCCGATTCACCGTTGGCCAAAACTTATTTTTAGCCACGCTAGCGACAGGATAAGCAGCCAGCTTTCTGTCATAACTGCGATCCCAGTTGTTATCGCAAATATCTTCAAGAGTGTGGGGGGCGTTATGTAATGGATTATCTATATCATCCCATTCACCTGATTCAACTTTGGCAATTTCTAAGCGGATATTCACCATGGCTTCGATAAAGCGGTCAAGTTCGGCTTTGGCTTCTGATTCTGTGGGTTCGATCATCAAGGTGCCTGCTACAGGGAAACTCATAGTAGGCGCGTGGAAACCGTAGTCGTTTAAGCGTTTTGCTACGTCGACTTCGGTCACACCTGAACTTTCTTTTAGCTGGCGTAAATCAATAATACATTCGTGTGCTACGCGGTTATTGCGGCCACGATATAAAATTGGGTAGTGAGCAGAGAGTTTTTCAGCCACGTAGTTTGCGTTGAGCATGGCGACTTCAGTGGCTTTTTTCAGGCCAGCGCTGCCCATCATTTTAATGTACATGTAACTAATGGGTAAAATGGAGGCACTGCCCCAAGGTGCAGCCGATACGGCTCCGTGTTCACGCACTTGGGTGTCGCCTGCGTTTTCGACGCCTATCACTTTGTGATTTGGTAAAAATGGCGCTAAGTGGGCTTTAACCCCTATCGGCCCCATACCTGGACCGCCACCACCGTGTGGGATACAGAAGGTTTTGTGCAAGTTTAAGTGCGACACGTCGGAGCCAATATAACCTGGTGAAGTCACACCTACTTGGGCGTTCATGTTGGCACCGTCCATATACACTTGACCGCCAAATTCGTGCACTATGTCACACATTTCGCGCACGGTTTCTTCGTATACACCGTGGGTCGAGGGATAAGTGATCATGCCGCAAGCTAGGTTGTCGGCGACTTCTTCGGCTTTGGCCCGTAAATCGGCTAAGTCGACATTGCCGTTTTTATCGCAATTCACCACTACCACTTTCATACTCACCATTTGCGCTGACGCGGGGTTAGTACCGTGAGCTGAGCTGGGGATTAAGCAGATATTACGGTGCCCTTCTCCCCTGCTCTCATGATATTTTTGAATGGTGATCAAGCCTGCGTATTCACCCTGTGCGCCAGAATTAGGCTGCATAGACAAAGCGTCGTAACCAGTAATGTCGATGAGCCATTCACTCAACTCATTCAGCATTTGTGTGTAACCTTGTGCTTGCTCAAGAGGTGAGAATGGGTGTAGTTGACCAAACTCAGGCCATGTCACAGGGATCATTTCAGCGGTGGCATTGAGTTTCATGGTGCAAGAACCTAACGAAATCATCGAGTGATTTAAGGCTAAGTCTTTGTCTTCTAGTGATTTGATATAACGCAGCATTTCAGTTTCAGAATGATAACTGTTAAATACTGGGTGCGTTAAGAAGTCGGATGTTCTGGCTAACTCGTCTGGGATGGAATCACTGCCGTTATCGGTAATAACTTTATCAAAGGCATTGATATCTAGTTCAACATTAGCGCCCACAAAGGCTTGATATACGGCCTGCAAGTCATCACGTGACGTTGTTTCATCGATACTGATACCTAACGAACCATCAACGTCGGTACGCAGGTTGAGGTTATTGGCTAAAGCAGCATCGATTATCTGTGGTTTGTTGCTGGTCGCATTAACCGTTAACGTGTCGAACCAAGTGTTATTTGCTAACTCAAACCCTGCTTTGACTAAACCAGCGGCAAGAATGTCTGCAAAACGGTGAATACGTGAAGCAATGGTTTTTAAGCCTTGTGGGCCATGATACACCGCATAAAAAGACGCCATATTGGCCAGCAAGACCTGCGCAGTACAAATATTAGAGTTCGCTTTTTCACGGCGAATATGTTGTTCACGAGTTTGCAGTGCCATACGTAAAGCAGGTTTACCACGGGTATCTTTAGACACACCAATGATACGCCCTGGCAATGAGCGCTTGTAACTGTCACGGGTGGCAAAAAACGCAGCATGGGGGCCACCGTAACCCATAGGTACACCAAAACGTTGCGCGCTGCCCAGTACTACATCCGCGCCCATTTCACCGGGTGGTTTTAGTAAAACCAAGCTAAGTAGGTCAGAGGCCACTGCTACTATGCCTTTATTGGCTTGCACGGCAGCAATGATATCTGCGATATCATATACTGCGCCCGATGTACCGGGATATTGTAATAGTGCGCCAAACACATCGTACTGACTGGCGTCTTCTGCTTTACCCACAACAATGTCAAAGCCAAACATATCGGCGCGAGTTTGCACCACGTCTAATGTTTGTGGGTGTACGTCATCCGCCACAAAAAACGTATTCGCATTACGGTTTTTAGACACCCGTTTAGCCAGTCCCATGGCTTCAGCAGCTGCAGTGGCCTCATCTAACAGTGAAGCTGATGCTAGTTCCATACCGGTTAGGTCAATGGTCGCTTGCTGAAAGTTAAGTAGGGCTTCGAGTCGACCTTGAGCAATCTCTGGTTGGTAAGGCGTATAAGCGGTGTACCAGCCTGGATTTTCTAATACGTTTCTCTTTATCACATTAGGGGTGAGTGTATCGTAGTAGCCCATGCCTATAAAAGAACGCATGACTTTGTTTTTGCTCGCCACCGTTTTCAAGTAGGCTAATGCGTCTGCTTCTGATTGCGCTTCACCTACCTTTAATGGCTGGGGTAAACGTATGCCTTCAGGCACGGTTTGTTGCATTAAATCATCTAACGACTCTGCACCAATGGAAGCGAGCATCTCTGCCATTTCTGCTTCACTGGGACCAATATGACGACGAACAAAGTCCTGCTTTTGTTCAAGCTCTGATAATGAAAAATGAGATAATGACATGGCTAGTTAGCATTCCTGATGTGAACAAAAAGTGGAAGCAAAGCACGCGAGCAAAATATATGCCCACGCACTTTGATTATAATAACGTTTAAAGCGATTTGAGGACTGAGTAGTCCTCTGTTGTGAGCAGGTTACTCGTCTTCGATGTTGCCTTGATAGGCTTCAGCATCAAACAAACCTTCTACCTCTTTTGGATCTTTGGATCTGATTTTGAATAACCAACCCTCACCATATGGGTCTGAATTGACCAACTCTGGCGAGTCTTCTAAGTCTGCATTCACTTCTAAAATTTCACCACTGATGGGTGCATATACATCGGAGGCGGCTTTCACTGACTCAGCAACAGCAATGTCGTCGCCTGTACCGACTTGAGCACCTACGTCTGGTAGCTCCACAAACACCATATCGCCTAATAATTGTTGGGCATGGTCGCTGATACCGATAGTAAACACACCGCCGCCTTCAGGGCGCACCCATTCGTGGGTTGAAGCGTAACGTAAATCTGCTGGAATATTACTCATGTTTGTTCCTAATAATTATCTATTTAATCTTGAATGTTTATGGTGTCGGCTACAAAACACTTTTGCCATGTCTCACAAAACTAGGTTTGACCACGTTTACTGTAACCCAATTTTTGCGTATTTCAACTTCAGCGCTATCGCCAACGGTTGAAGGCACGCGCGCCATAGCAATACTGTGACCTAAAGTAGGTGAAAAGGTGCCGGAGGTAATCACCCCTTCACCGCCGCTAACTTGGACTTTTTGGCCAGCGCGTAACACGCCTTTGTCGGTCATCACTAAGCCTACTAGCTTGTCAGTACCTGCGGCTTTTTGCTGCTCTAGCGCCTCGCGACCCACAAATTTTCTGTCACTGGGTTCCCACGTAATAGTCCAAGCCATATTTGCTGCCAATGGTGAAATGGTCTCATCCATATCTTGACTATACAAATTCATTCCCGCTTCTAAACGTAGTGTATCCCTAGCACCTAAGCCACAAGGTACCACACCTACGTCTAGTAATTTTTGCCAAAAATCTGCAGCATCAGCAGCTGGTACGATAATTTCGTAGCCTGCTTCACCTGTGTATCCAGTGGTAGCAATAAATAGGTCTTCTGCCTGCACACCATAAAAGGCTTTCATACCTTCTACCGCTTCTTTTTGTGCGTCAGAGAATAACTGTGCTGCTTTGCTTTTAGCATTAGGACCTTGCACGGCTATCATCGCGAATTCTGGGCGTTCGGTGATAGTCACGTCAAATGATTTGGCTTGTTGTAGCAACCAATCCATATCTTTTTCGCGAGTGGCAGAATTCACCACTAAGCGGTAATTGGTTTGGTCGAAATAATAAACGATAAGGTCGTCTACCACGCCACCTGCTTCGTTCAACATGCCGCTGTATAATGCTTTACCTTTATCTTGTAATTTAACCACGTCGTTGGCCAACAAAAACCGCAGATACGCCTGCGCGTCTTTGCCAGTTACATCCACTATCGTCATGTGAGATACATCAAACATCCCCGCATCTTTACGAACGGCGTGATGTTCTTCTATTTGCGAGCCATAATTAATAGGCATTTCCCAACCATGGAAATCGACCATTTTGGCCCCCGCTTCCAAATGTTTGGTATGTAAAACAGTTTTATTTGGCATGAAATATTGTGACCTAGCTAAACAATAAACGAATTATAGTGACAGCAATCAAGTACAACAAATTGAAATATGTAATGTTTACATTTACATTTCTTATGTATAATCAAACAATCATTTAAATGTCTTATTTAAAAAGCTTATTTACACACAACTTAGAGTAGCTTAAATGAAACAACTCTCTTTGGATAACCTACGTACCTTTGTCACTGTTGTGGATTTAGGTGGCTATGCAAAAGCAGGCGAAAAAATCGGTCTTTCACAACCAGCAGTCAGTCTGCAAATAAAACGCCTAGAGCAACAATTGTCAAAACGTCTTTTTACCAAACAAGGGCAAAGACAGGTGGTTAATCGAGATGGCTTAAGTTTATACAAAACAGCACAAACTATGCTGGACTTAAATGACGGCATTTTTCGCCAATTTCAGCCAACATCTTTGAAAGGTAGATTAAGACTGGGTATCCCTAGTGAATTTGCCACCACCTTACTGCCTAGCATTATCGGCGAATTTGGTCAGTTATATCCTGATGTATCTCTGGAAGTCACATCTGCATTAAGTAAATCCTTGCTTGAGGATGAAGCGTTAAGTGGTTTTGACCTTGTGATGGCACTCGTCGACCCTGACACTGAAGTCGACGGACAAGTCTTACTGATAGATGAATTAGTTTGGGTTGGCGATCGAAGCTTAGCTAACCTGCCATCCACTTTATCGTTAGTCCTAGCACCTGATGGTTGCATATATAGAAGCCGTGTCATCAGTAAGTTAAAGCAGCAAACTCAGCAGTGGCGTATCAGTTATACCAATGCTGACTTAAGCGGTATCACAGCTGCCATTAAGCAGGGGTTAGGAATTAGCGCATTGGCTAAAAGTAGCGTACCCAAACAGTTAGATATTATTTGGCATCATCATCTGCCAGAGTTAGGCGCTATAAAGATATGTTTGTTTACTGGAAAGTCTCAACATCCACAGGCTAGCGGCAAATTAGCAGAATTTATTCAATCAAGATTAGCGAAATCGAACTGATTGAGTATTAAAAAATAAAAAACCTTAGCTAATATTTTATGACTATGAGTTAAGCGCCTTGCCTGACTACAATGAAGGCCACACTACTAACCAATAACAAAAGCTTAACTTAATTGGTCATTACTTTTATTTTTGAGAGTAATGAGGATCTTTTCGCTCATCATCTGACTTCAATCGCACATACGTTTTATATTTTTTTTGTAATAAACGATCGATATAGCGTGTGAGCTTAATTTTTTGACTAATAGCGTTATCCAGGGCGTCAACTAATTCAGTGAGCATGGTTTTATAATACTCTACGTCTTTAATTTGCCCATCTTCGGTAGCCGCATCTAGAATACCTCTAGGCTTTGCTTGGGCTTGAGTTTGAGTTTGTTGTTCTGGTAGAAACATCTCTTCTGACACTTCTTTAATCACGTTTTCAACGGCTTCTTCGTCTAAGGTTTCTAGCTCCTCAAGAAAACCAAAAAGCAAGATCCTGTCCATCAAGGTATTGATTTTTCTTGGAATGCCATGGGTAAATTGGAAAATTCGGTCATATGCCTCAGCTGAAAATAACGCCCGACCATCCCAACCTGCATGCTGCATGCGATATTCGATATACGCTTGACACTCGATATCGGTTAAAGGCGCTAAATGGCATGACGCCACAATGCGTTGTCTAAACTGCTCCATGTTAGGCGCACGTAGTATAGGCTGTAACTCTTCTTGGCCAAGCAAGAAGCTTTGTAACAAGGGTTTACCCGCTGCTTGGAAGTTAGACAACATCCGTAATTCTTCGATAGTTTCTAAAGGCAAATTTTGTGCTTCATCAACCAATAACAATGCTCGTTTGCCTTGTTTATGTAAGTCCATCAAAAATGCTTCAAGATCATTCAAAATGTCAGACTTAGTACTGCCTTTAACTGGCACATTGAATTTGCTGGCAACCATTTTCACCAATTCATCTGGTGACAATTTTGGCGTGACGATTTGTGCGGCAACAATATCTTGCTGCATGTTATCTAATAAGCTGTTCGCGATGGTAGTTTTACCCGTGCCAATATCGCCAGTGATGACGATAAAACCTTCAGCTTGCGATAACCCATATTGCAAATAAGACATGGCGCGATTATGCCATTTACTGCCAAAAAAGAACCTAGGATCCGGCGTCAGTTGAAAGGGCTTAGAGGTCAGCCCGTAATAATTTTCATACATAATAAAAACCCACTTGATCCGCAAAAGTAAAGTAAAATACCTAACTCTAGATTAAGCTATCTGCCCAAGTCATAGCAATCAAATACCGCAATTACCTTTAAATAGAGTAAGAGTTAAAGGTTGACCCTAGTGTGACTAAAGTCTGTTAAATAACATGATAATAGATAGAAAAGAAATGACATATGCACCCAGCAACCACAAACATATGCCAAATTGCATGAGTAAACTGTATTTTTTTAGCCACGTAAAACAGCACACCTACCGTGTAACAAAGGCCGCCAGCAAACAATAACCATAATCCCTCGGTGGTTAACGCATGGTACAAGGGATAGATAAAAAAGAGGGCAATCCAGCCCATCAACAAATAAGTAATAACCGATAACTTCGGAAACCGCTGATGGGCAAAAATTTTACAGGTTATGCCTATCAATGCAATCGACCAGACTAGTATCATCCCAGCCAGTCCTACCCCACCACCGATGGCCAAAACCATAAATGGTGTGTAAGTACCCGCTATCAATAAATAAATCGCACTGTGGTCTACCACCTTTAGCAAGGCTTTTAGATCAGCACTTTGGGTCCAATGGTAAAGTGTTGATGATAGAAACATCAAGATCATCGACAGGCCATAGACTAAACAAGCAAATAGCCCATATATACCCTCGACTCTCATCAATAAAAAGATCAAGCCTACGGTTGCAGCGATCATCCCAACACAATGGCTTATAACATTTAGCTGTTCTTCGATTGGCGAATAGGTTTTTTGGATGGTGTTAGAGTAATTCATTCATTGAGTCGCGGTGAAAAATAGGACCGAATTATATAATTTGAGCGTACGGTTGTACACGCAAATATGAATTCTAATTAAAACCTGTTACCGAGTATATTGTGAGATTGAAGGTGAGTGAACTTATACTAATCGCCAAAAGTAATTACCCTCTAATTGAGATTTAAAGCCGCTTTAAAGTTCGCCCTTTGGGAAAGCACCAACCGATTTTGTGCTGCGTTCTCGTTACTTGAAAAGGGAAATGCCATTCATTCGCAGCGACGCTTAGTCCAAAAACGGCGAGTGCTTTGTGAGTCGGTAATTACTTGTGGTGAGTGGTATTACGCCAGTGTATCTTCTCTATGTAAGTGGATGTCTATCTGCTCAACAAGGGTGTTAAGTAAGACATCCAGATTAAGCGGCTTACCTATGTGGGCGTTCATTCCTATATCGAGCGATTTCTGCACATCGGAAGGCATCACGTTTGCTGACAGTGCTATGATTGGGATACGGGTGAGCTCTAACTGAGTCCTGATATATTTAGTTGCCTCGTAACCGTCCATCACGGGCATTTGAATATCCATAAGGATTGCATCAAAACTGTTTTGCTTAACGGCATCTATCGCCAGTTGCCCATTTTCAGCGGTGACGACAGCTATCCCTGCATGGTTTAACATTACCTCAGCAATAGTCAGGTTGATTATATTGTCATCCACCAGTAACACCTGCTTGCCCTGTAGAACTAAAAGCGAAGCCTCTGGCAACGTATTATTTTCGGTCGAACTATCAATTTTTTCATCTTCGAGCTGATACTCGAGCGGCAGCACGAAAGAAAAATGACTGCCGACGCCTTGCTCACTTTTTACCGAGATCTCCCCCCCCATTAACTCACACAATTTTTTACTAATAGATAAACCTAAG
>Ga0307489_10003760_pt1 | contig 10031 bp, 17 predicted proteins | sample SB12metaG_FD_202247 | JGI IMG/M metagenome (GOLD analysis project Ga0307489, IMG submission 202247) | Sea-ice brine microbial communities from Beaufort Sea near Barrow, Alaska, United States - SB 1.2 | ecosystem: Environmental > Aquatic > Marine > Coastal | place: USA: Alaska | collected...
CTCTTAAAACTAAAATATGATGGACCGGTTTCAAATTCAATGTCAACTTGCGCCGCTACAACGAGGTGGGGATGAGCGAGCACACGCAGAACATCGTCGCCAATGCGCTCGGCGACGTTGGCGGCGGCGGCGGCAGGGGGCCTGCCAAAATGCAGACTTACGGCGGTAGAGGGGGGCAGCGGCCTCGCGAGGCACACAAGGTAGGGCGGTGCAGGTCGACCCTATGAAACCTACGGTGGAAGCGCCAGGATATGAGCGCTTGAAACTATAATGTGGTGATCTTGCTTTCAAATTCTGCTTTCATTTCAACTTGCGCCGCTACAGCAAGGCGCTGTCGAAAGACGTGGAGCTGAGCACGCGCGTGGCGCAGGAGGAGGTCACGCGGCGCTCCAACCCCAAGGTAAGGCGGTGCAGGTTCAAACCAGTTGAAACCCGCGTTGAAGCCTAGTTGGTTTCATAAATGGAGGAGCCCCCTTATGCACCATTATTTCCTCACTCTGATGAATGAGGGAGGCCCCTTGTGCACCATTCAGCGCTTGAAACCCCTGTGAAATAACTTGCTTTCAAGTTTGCTTTCAACTTCAAGTTGCGCCGCTACACCAAGGTGGCTGAGATGGAGGGGTTCCGTAAAAAGCTGCCGGCGTTCAACCGCCGCGACGAGCTGCTGGACGCCATCGCGCGGAGCCAGGTGCTGGTGGTGAGCGGCGAGACTGGATGCGGCAAAACTACGCAGCTGCCGCAGTTCATTTTGGAGCAGGAGCTGCTAGCCGGCCGGGCGTCCAACACCTCCATCATTTGCACCCAGCCGCGGTAGAGAGGTGCAGGTTGACCCCATGAAACCCGATTTTGAGACCGCCTAGATCAAAGGGCTTGAAACTAAATGATTGTGCACTGCTTTCAATTTTGCTTCAATTTTGCTTTCAAATTCAACTTGCGCCGCTACACTGCGGCGCATCAGCGCCATCTCCGTGGCGGCCCGCGTGGCAGGGACTTACACTCGCCCACTTATTAGCTCAACTTCAGCCGTTTTGGTCATTGATCCGTTTTGTGTCCAGTTTGTGACGAGTTATGACCCATCTAATTACTGAACGTACCCAACCCCAACGTGTCCATAAAAAATGCTTACGTTGAGCTGAGAAGTAGAGGAGTGTAAGCCCCTGTGGCGTGGCGCAGGAGCGCGGCGAAGCTGTGGGTCACACGGTCGGTTACCAGATCCGCCTGGAGGCCAAGCGGTCCGACCACACCCGCCTCCTCTTCTGCACCACTGGGGCAGGGGGTTACACTCGTTCACGTAACAGCTCACCTTGAGCAACTCCAGGTCACGTTCATGAGTGAAGCTGGGTTATACGGTGGACATAAGAGCTCCCGTTGAGCTCAAATGGGAACGAGTGTACGTAAGCCCCTGCACTGAGGTGCTGCTGCGCCGCCTAGTGGCGGAGCCCACCCTGGACAGCGTGAGCCACATCTTTGTGGACGAGATCCACGAGCGCGGCATGAACGAGGACTTCCTGCTGGTGGCAAGGGCGTACACTCGCCCACTTCTCAGCTCTAACCTGAGCCGTTTCTAACCAAAACACACCCTGAACACCCCCTAATACTCCGTAACACCCCCTGAGACCCCCTAAACAACCCCTAAACCCACCTTCATCCCGCAGGAAGCTCTTACGTCCAGCTGAAAAGTGAACGAGTGTAAGCCCCTGGCTGGTGGTGCTGCGGGACCTGCTGCCGCGCCGCCCGGACCTCAAGCTGGTGCTCATGTCCGCCACCCTCAACGCCGAGCTCTTTGCCGGCTACTTTGCGGGGGCGCCCATGGCGCACATCCCGGGATTCACATTCCCGGTCGAGGAGCACTACCTGGCAGGGGCTTACACTCATTCCCATTTTAGCTCAACTTGAGCTCCTCTGTCCACCGTATAACTCAAAATAACTCATGAATGTGTTCTGGTGTTGCTCAAGTTGAGCTCTCATGTGAACGAGTGTAAGCCCCTGCTGCCTGGAAGACATTCTTGAGGCCACAGGCATCACCATGGCCAGCGGCGGCGGCGGCGGCGGCGGTGGCGGGTTCAAGCCTCGGCAGTTCGGAGGCCGCGGCGGCCGCGGCGGCGGCGGTGGCAACAACGAGGGCGACGGGCAGGGGCTTACACTTGTTCACGATAGAGCTCGACTTGAGCAACTCCAGGACACGTTCATGAGCTAAGTTGGGTTATACGGTGGACAGAAGTGCTCAGGTTGAGCTGAATTTGGAACGAGTGTAAGCCCCTGACGACGGGTCCGCCCCGGCGGCCGACGAGGCGGAGGCGGCGGAGCCCCCGGAATGGTCCGCGCTGTCCGCGCGGACCGTCGGCAGTCTGCGGGACTGGTCGGCCGCGTGCAAGAAGGACGACAAGGTAGGGCGACCCTAAACCATCATCCCCAAACGGTAAACCCTAAACCACAATAAACTATATAAAGCGTAGACCCTAAATCCTAAACCATGGGAACCTGTGCAGGTTGACCCTATGAAACCCAAGTTGAAAGCGCCTGGAACTATGCGATTGAAACTGAATTGTGGTAAACTGCTTTTAAGATTTGCTTTCAAATCCAATTGCGCCGCTACCACAAGGTGAATGTGGAGCTGGTGCGTGACGTTCTGAAGCACATCGCCACCTCTGTCGCCGGCGGGGTGAGGCGGTGAACTCTCAACCCTAAACTCTCAACCCTGAAACCCCAAACCCTAAACCCTTAACCTGAACCCTGCGGTGCACGTCGTTAGTGCTTTGAAAACACGTGTTGAAAGCGCCTGGTTGCAGCGCTTGAATGTAAAATATGAGAAATCGCTTCGCTTTCAAGTGTTGCTTTTATTCAAACTTGCGATCCTGCGGCGGGGGGCAGGACTCCGGCGGCGATGGCGCCGTGCTCGTGTTCCTCACAGGGTGGGACGAGATCACAAAGCTCAACGATCTCTGCCAAGCAGGGGCGTACACTCGTCCACTTCTCAGGTCAACATGAGCCGTTTCTTGCACAAATACACCCCAAATACACACCAAATACCCTCTAATACCCACGAAACACCACCTAAACACCCCTTAAACCACCTTTAAACGCATTCCCTCTACACACAGCGCTTCAATCAGCTGAAAAGTGAACCAGTGTAAGCCCCTGCTGCGAGGCTGACCCGATCCTGGGCGACCGCTCCCGCTGCAAAGTTCTCCCCCTGCACGGCGCCATGCCCACCGCCAACCAGCGCGAGATCTTCGAGCGTCCCCCCAAGGGGCAGGGGCTTACACTCGTCCACTTGTCAGCCCAACCTGAGCCGTTTTTCTGATCCAAAAGCACACCCTGAACACCCCCTAATACCCCATTCCACCCCCTTCCACCCCCTTCCACCCCCTTCCACCCCCTTCCACCCCCTTCCACCCCCTTCCACCCCCTTCCACCTCCTTCCACCCCCTTCCACCCCCTTCCAACCCCTTCCACCTCCTGAACAACCTATAAACACACCCCCTTTCCCACAGAAAGGGGTTGCGTTGAGCCGAAATGTTGACGAGTGTACGCCCGTGCCAAGGGGATTCGCAAGATCGTGATCGCCACCAACATCGCGGAGACGTCCATCACAATCGACGACGTGGTCTACGTGGTGGCAGGGGCTTACACTCGCCCACTCTTCAGCTCAATGTAAGCGTTTTTTGGGGGCTACACGTGGCAACTTTTCGGCTTGACGTGAGCACTTCTTGTTGGCTATGTTGAGAGGTTCTACAGGCAATAACGTCTCAGGTTGAGCTGAGAAGTGGATGCTTGCTGTGGCTTCTGCGACCAAAGGAGGCTCCAGTTGAGCTGAGGAGTGGACGAGTGTAAGCCCCTGCGTGGTGGATGCCGGGAAGTCCAAGGTGAACACGTACGACGCGGTGAACAACATGGCATGCCTGCTGCCCACCTGGGTAGGGTGGTGCAGGTTGAAATCGTGTATGCCAGCACGGGATAAGACGTTCTTCGCCTTAGGTCTGTGACTCAATGCCGGTGCCTGATACTCTGTGATCTTACCACGTGCTTTTCTGTTTAAAGCGCCTGGAAGCACCGCTTGATACTAGTAAGTGATAAACCGCTTTCAAGCATTGCTTTCCAATTCAACTCGCGCCACTACACCTGGGTGTCCAAGGCGTCGGCGCACCAGCGGCGGGGCCGCGCGGGGCGCGTCAAGGCCGGCGTGTGCTACCGCGTCTACACCCGGCAGGGTGCTTCCCTTAATGCATCTCATCAAAGCCCCCTTCTCTCCTCTCAATCCACTACTTTTGTCTCGCCTCTCTCCTCTCTCCTCTCTGCTCGCTGCTCGCTCCTCGCCCCTCACTCCTCGCTCCTCTCTCCTACCTCCTCTCTCCTCTCTCCTCTCTCCTCTCTCCTCTCTCATCTCTCCTCTCTCCTCTCTCCTTTTCTCCTCACTCCTCTCTCCTCTCTCCTCTCTCCACTCTCCACTCTGCTCCCTCCTCTCTCCTATGTCTTCTCTCCTCTCTCTGCCCGTCTTTACTCTCCTCTCCTCTCTCCTCCCTCCGCCCTCCTCCCTCCTCTCTCCTCTCTATCCGATGCAACTGCCACCCTGTGACGCGGCGAGCTAATCGGTAGGGCCGTCACACGCGGCAGCAGCATGCGGCCATGGACGACCACGGCACCCCCGAGCTCCTTCGCACGCCGCTCGAGGAGCTTTGCCTCACCATCAAATCACTGGGTCTCGGCTCCGTCGCCACCTTCCTGTCGCGCGCGCTGGAGCCCCCCGAGGAGCGCTCGGTGGGTTATGAGACCCGTATGACACCCTAATGACACCCTCGGACACCCCTCTGACACCAGTGTGACACCTATGACACCCTCATGACACTCTCATGACACCCCTCATGACACCCCTCACGACACCCCTCATGACACCCCTGTGACCCTGTTGCTCGGTGACAAACGCGCTGTCGCTACTGACCACCATCGGCGCCTTTGACCGCAACGAGGAACTGACGCCGCTCGGTCAGCACCTGGCTGCGCTCCCGGTGGACCCACGGGTGGCAGGGGCCTGGCAGATATTACCCGCCACGTCACCGACTCGCATTTTGAACCCTCGTTTGCAATGGACCGATTTCGGTATATCGCTTCCCGCGCCGAGCGCTGATACTTTGCCCGCAACTCCGTATGGGCGTTTCACCCAGGCGATATACCGAAATCGGCCTATTGTCACCCTCATTTGTTGAGTTGAATTGCATACCATGACGTTTCGAGCAATATCAATATCTATGCACCAGGCCCATTGCCCGCCACATTATCGACCCGCATGTCGAGCCCTCGCTTCTTTATTCAAATGGCATTTTGTGACGTGGCGAGCAACACCAGGCCCATTTCCCGCCACATCATCAACACGCACGTCGAGCTCTCGTATCTTAATTCTAATTCAAATGACATCCTGTGACGCGGCGAGGAATGTCTGCCGGACCCCACCGGGAGGGGAAGATGCTCATCACGGCGGCCGCCCTGGGCTGCCTCAGCCCGGCGCTCACCATCGCCGCCGGCATGGCGTACAAGGACCCGTTCGTGCTGCCTATCGACAAGAAGGGTGAGGCGGATGCCGTGCGGCGGCAGGGGCTCACACTCGTCCACTTCTCACCTCAACCTGAGCCGGTTCTGACACAAAATACACCCTAAACACCCCGTAATATCCCCTCACACCTCCTCACACCCCCCGAAAAAACCCCTACATGCACCCCCTATCCAACAGAAAGTGCTTACGTTGAGCCAAGAAGTGGACGAGTGTAAGCCCCTGTGCGGCGACAGCTGGCGGGCGGCAGCTGCAGCGACCATGTGGCGCTGGTCCGCGCGTTCGAGGGGTGGGAGAAGGCGCGGCGGGACGGCGGCCCGGGCAGGGTGGTTATTGAGCACAAGCACTCGACTGACGTTGATTCGACGAACCGAGTCCGTGCATCTGTGTGAGCTTTCACACTCAAGGTAAGTCGCTACGCGGTCCGACCCCCTCTACCATAAGAAACTGAGGGATCAAATCCCCACACCCTCATAAAGGTCGATTTGAGGGGTTACTTACTGAAGCAGGTGGAAGAATCGGCCGGTCGGCTCTGTCGACCGAGTCCCGGAAGCCACTCAACCCCCATATTTCTCATGGTAGAGAGGGTCAGCGCGCGTAGTGATTGAGCACAAGCACTCGACTGACGTTGAATCGAGGGAACCGGGTCCGCAATTCATGTGAGATTTTCACACAAGGTAAGTCGTGCTCCTATAACGGTCAAGTGCTTGTTCCCAACATCCCCCCTTGAGAGAGTGTTGGCACGTGATAAGTTTATGGTGAATCGAAGTGGTTCCTTGAATTAATAGACCATGCTTGTTCACAATGACCCTCCTGGCGGGGCGCGCGCGGGAGTACTGCTGGTCGCACTTCCTGGCACCCAACACGCTGGAGATGATGAGCGAGATGCGCCGCCAGTTCGGCAGGGGCTCATACTCGTCCGTTTCTCAGCTCAACGTGAGCCGTTTTTTGTTCCTGAGCCACTGAAACTACGCAACGTTCACCTCAGAAGATGCTTACGTTGAGCCGAAACGTGGACAATTGTAAGCCCCTGCAGTTCGGTACGCTCCTAGAGGGCATCGGGTTCATCCCGTCCGGCGCGCGGTCGGTCGACAGCGCCTCGGCGCCCCACAACACACACGCGGTAGGGCGGTGCAAGTTGACAGTATCAAAACCCATGTCGAAAGCGCCATTGGTTTCAGCGCTTGAAACTATAATATGAGAATCTGCTTTCAAGTCTTGCTTTCAGATTCAACTTCCGCCAATACAACGCGGGCGACGTGGGGCTGCTCCGCGCGGTCATCTGCAGTGGGATGTACCCCAAGCTCGTTACCGTGCAGCGCCGGGGCAAGCGCTGCGCGTTCGCCACCGCGGAGGACGGCAAGGTATGGTGGTGTAGGTTGACAACTGTGTTTGCAAGCACGGAATAAGACGTCGTTGGTGTGTAAGAGTTATTGCCCGTGTATGATGCTCTGTGATCTTACCACGTGTTACTCAATTGAAATCGCCTGGTTTCAGCGCTTGAAACTAAAATACGACAAACCGCTTTCAAACCTTGCTTTCGATTTTAACTTGCGCCGCTACAGCAAGGTGGACATGCACCCTTCCAGCGTCAACTCCCAGTTCGGTCAGCAGTTCCCCTTTCCCTGGTAGGGCGGCGCAGGTTGACCCTATCCAACCCACGTTGAAAGCGCCTGGATCACAGCGCTTGAAACTAGAACATGAGGAGTGGCTTTCAACGTTTGCTTTCAAATTCCACTTGCGCCGCTACACCCTGGCTAGTGTACCAGGAGAAGGTGAAGACGACGGGGGTGTACATCCGCGACAGCACGTGCGTGCCTGCCTACGCGGTGCTGCTCCTCGGGGTAGGGCGGTGCAGGTTGAGCCTATCAAACCCACGTTGAAATCGCCTGGACCTGAGCGCTTAAAACTGGAATTTGATTGACTGCTGTCAAACTTTCTTTCTAATTGAACTTGCGCCGCTACATCGGGGGCGAGTTGGCGACGGGAGCCAACGGCGAGGTGAAGATCTGTAATGGTAACTACACGTTCAACGCGCCGCCGCGGGCAGGGGCTTACACTCGTCCACTTCTCAGCTCAACCTGAGAGGACTTTGTTCGCAGGAGACACAGCAAGTGTGCACTTCCCGGCTCAACCTGAAACGTTAGAGCCTATGAAACCTCTCAACATAGCCCACAAAACGTACTCACGGCCAGCCTAAGAGTGGACGCGTGTAGCCCACAAAAGACGCTTACGTTGAACTGAGAAGTGGACGAGTGTAAGCCCCTGGCCGCGGGTGCTGGACCTGATCCGGCAGCTGCGGCGGGGTCTCGACCAACTGCTCAGCGCCAAGATCGCGCAGCCAGGTAAGGTGGTGCCAGTTGAACCAATGAAGGCCATGTTGAAAGCACCAGGAACCAAGTGCTTGAACCTGACATATTGCAAACTGCCTTGAAGTTTTGCTTTCAATGTCAACTTGCGCCGCTATAGCCGGGGCTGGATGTGTCGGCGGAGGGCGGTCGGATTGTGGAGGCGGTGAGCGCGCTCATTCGGGAGGAGGAGGAGGGCGGGGCCGGCGGCAGGAGCTTACACTCGTCCACATTTCGGCTCAACGTAAGCACATTTCGTGGGATACGTTGGGTGCACGATTCCCCCCCAGTCTATTAGACAGTAGGGCACGGGAGGCTGTGACCATAACGGCTTGGGTTTATCTGAAATGTGCACGAGTGTTAGCCCCTGGGCGGCGGTGGGTACGATCGCAGCGGCGGTCGTGACGGGGACATGGACGAGGGCGACGCCGGTTATGATTACGGCGCCCGAGACGGCGGCGGCGGCGGCGGAGGCGGAGGGGGGTTCCTCGGGGCCGGGGGCAGGGGCTTACATCTGTTCACCGTCCAGTTCAACCTAAGCGCTTTGTGTGGGTCAAGGAATGTTCATGGGGTGTTTAGAGGGCATTCATGGCGGGGTTGGATGGTGTTTTGAGGGGTTTAGGAGGTGTTTTGAGTGTCAGAAACGGCTCAGGTTGAGCTGAGAAGCGGACAAGTGTAAGCCCCTGGCCGGGGGTGGCGGTGGCTCTGGCGGCGGCGCTGGCGGCGGCGGCGGTGGGCGGCCGGGTGACTGGCAGTGTATCTGTGGATGCAACGTGTTTGCCTCCAAGTTCAGCTGTTTCCGTTGCGGGGCGCCCAAACCCAACGGAGGCGGCGGCGGTGGCGGTGGCTTTAACGACGGTGGCGGCGGCAGGGGCTCATACTCGTTCCCAATTCAGCTCAAATCGAGCTGTTCTGTCCACCGTATAACCTGACTTAGCTCATAAACGTGTACTGGAGTTGCTCAAGTTGAGCTTCAACGTCCATGAGTATAAGGCCCAGGGCGGCGGCGGTGGGTTTGGGGGCGGCGGCGGCGGTGGGCGGCCGGGTGACTGGCAGTGCCCCCAGGGATGCGGCAACGTGTTTGCGTCCAAGTTCAACTGTTTCCGTTGCGGGACGCCTAAACCCAACGGCGGCGGCGGCGGCGGCGGCGGCGGCGGTGGCGGCGATACGTTCAACCGCGGCGGCGGCAGGGGCTTACACTCGTCCACTTTCCGGCTCAACATAAGCACGTTTTATGGGACACGTCGAGTGCATAATTTTCCCACAGGCTAATAGACAGGGGGACACGGGGAGGTGTGACCAAAACGGCTGTCAAGGCTTAGGTTGAGATGAAACGTGGAAGAGTGTAAGCCCCTGGGTGGCGGCGGTGGCGGCGGCGGCGATACCTCCAACCGCGGAGGCGGCGGTGGTGGTTATAACGGCGGCGGCGGCTTCAACGGTGGCAGCGGTGGCTTTAACGGCGGTGGAGGCGGTGGCGGCGTCCCAGCGCCGAGAAACATACCCGGGCCGCGCTACTAGTGCGTTCACGAGAAGTGCCTTGACGCGAAGTGCACAGGAGGGGGGTATTTATTAAAAGGTGGTGTAGGGGTCTATGATTGCAGCTAGCATCACGTGTAATGAACGTGCACAGCTGCACACGTAACCCCACAGCTACTTCTCCCCGCACTCCCCCCACACCCCCACTCCCTCTCAGTACGTGTACGCGAAGTAATCATTCACTTCCTCCGCGATGTCCACCGCCTTGGTGTACAAGCTCCCGACCAGCGCCCAAGGTCTGCCACTCAGCCATGGTTTGCATGAGCAAACAGTCAGGATGTACTCAGTCATGGCTTGTATGAGCAAACAGTCAGGGTGCGACAAATGGTGCGGCACCGAACGTGTACCGGGTAAACTATGAGCAAACAGTCAGGCCCTGCCAGCGGCACGGGGCGCAGGAACCACCCCACGCGGTTGAGAGTCGGCAGCGTGACGCGGTCGAACACTGGCGAGCGCATGGCGTAGTACAGCAGGAAGGCGCGCCGCCGGCTCATCTCCTCGGACCAAGGCCATACACCAACAGGCCGATTTCGGTACATCGCTCCCCTCGCTGCGCTGGCGCTTTGTCTGCAACTCTGTATGGGCATTCAACCCGGCGCCCA
>Ga0307489_10003763_pt1 | contig 10026 bp, 14 predicted proteins | sample SB12metaG_FD_202247 | JGI IMG/M metagenome (GOLD analysis project Ga0307489, IMG submission 202247) | Sea-ice brine microbial communities from Beaufort Sea near Barrow, Alaska, United States - SB 1.2 | ecosystem: Environmental > Aquatic > Marine > Coastal | place: USA: Alaska | collected...
AATATATAAACCTGTCGTCGTCGTACCATTCACGCGCACATGAGTACGCGAAAGAGAAAGGATAAGGGAGCACTCGGGTTGCTCGGGTTGCTCGGAAAAGTTTTCATCAAAGCAAATGTCAAAGTAGCGGACCTTTCTTTGGAAAATAGGAGGGGACGATGGCACGATGCAACTGTTGTCTGTCCAGTTGACGTAGCTGGCTTCGGGGAAAGGGACGGCGATTGCAGGGGGTGGAGCGTTCCGGGTCATGTTGCTCACCGTCGGTGTCCCCGGTTTCCACGCGCGGATCTGCGTGTGCGGTCAGCGCCGTCAAGTGTGCCAAAGGCGGCTCGTTCTACAAAGGTAGACCAAAGGTGAAAACAGAAAAGGGTTGTGAGAGGGCACAGATGAAGGCCAGGTGTAGTTGGCGGGTGGGTCGGCCCAAAAAGTGCATAAAAGTCGGTAAAACCGGTAATTAGGAAGCAAAAAAACAGGAACCCTTTTAGAATCAAAATAACCCTAAACATTGTGCCCTCGCGGTGAACCGACCTGACCCCCCATCGGATTTGCGCATACACCAAGATAAAACCTCGGCACACGTCAACTTTGGAAGAAGCCACTGATGCCATCTCTTCCCACAAGATCGCGCAGCCTCCACCCGGCGGAGGTACGGCGCGGCATGGGCGGAAAGGCGAAAGCCAAGGGCGGCGGTTCCAAGCCCGCCAAGGGGGGCGGCGGCGGTCCCCGCAACCACACCACGGCGAGCGACGTCTCCGGCGGCGGCAAGCACGCTGAACACGGGCGGCCATTCAGCACGTCCCCTCTGCAGCACATCACCCGTGGCAGGGGGGTCCTTGGGCACAACGTATCGAATGGAGAACCGAAAGCACGACTGACCTGCATGGCGGGTGCTAATGTAGACGCACGGACTCGGTTCGTGGTGGCCCGATTGTGGTTTCCCGTCCATCGGTCCATTCAACGTGGCTCGAGCTCGTCTTGTCAAGGACCCTGCTGCGTGGCAACGATACGGTACAAGCCGCGTTCATCGAGTTCCTGGCGACGCGCGCGGACGGTGACGATGCGGTGCCGCTGCGGGCGGGGTACGGCGCGGTGCGCGAGGGCGTGGAGGCGGCGGCGCCGGCGGGGCACGTGAGGACCGCGGCCGTGGAGATGCTGGAGGCGCTGCGGGAGGCGTTCGGGCGGACGGCCAACACGGCAAGGGGGTCATGAGAACAAGCACCAGATCTTCACACTGTAAATTGTGTGGTCGAACCGGTGTGTTTTTTGCATGAGCATTCACAATGATGAACTTGTGAGTCGTTCTCCCATCTCTCGGTCCAAAGCCGTTTCTCAATGTCCCTGCTGCACGGGAGCGGGGTTGGCGAAAGGGGTCGGCAAGTTGTCGATGGAATACATCCCTGGCGCGGGAGGCGGGCAGCCGCCGCGCGCGCCAAAGGCTGCGACCGCGGCATCGCGCGAGAACGTCGGCGGCGGCGACGGCGGCGGGGGTGTATCGCGCGGCGGCGGCGGCGGCGCGGCGGCGGCACCCAGGGGAGATCTAACCTCCGGCGGCGCCCTTGGTCGCAGTGACGTGGACGAAACCGACGGTTTTTCTTCCTCATCCTGGGCAGGGGCTAACCCTCGTCCACTTCTCAGCTCAACTTGAGCGCTTTTTATGGGATAGGGGGTGCGCGTGGGGGTTGCGTAGCCCATGTTAAGGGGGTGTGTAGGGTGTTTTTGTGTGTCAGACATGGCTGAAGTTGAGCTGAAAAGTGAACGAGTGTGTAAGCCCCTGGACTTGGGGCTCCTCATCCTCCGACGATGGCAGCTTCAGCAGGAGCAGCAGCGGCGGCGGCGGCGACGACGGCGCGTTGCCGACCCCGCCCGACCGGCTGTCACCCGACGAGTTCCCGCTGCGCGCGGCGGGCGGCGGCGACGCCGGCGGCGGCGGCAGCAGCGACTACGGCCTGGTGGCAGGGCCTCTCACCAGCACCGCTACCCATTTCTTTCAGCTGACGACGACATGTCTCCCGAGTGAAGGGTTGCTTGGTTTCATGTTTGGCACCCTCATGAGCCTCGAACTATGACGTTTTACCAGCTGCCCTTTCATTCGCTCACCATGAAAGTATTGTCCCGAAGCCACTCAAAATCTCCCGAAGAGCACCTAAAAATAAATGCTTCCTATGAAAGCGGTGTCAATGTACCACTCGAGATCTCCCAAGACTGATGCAGCGATCTGTACGTTGAGCTGGACACGGACAGCATGCTGGGCCCTGCGTTACGTTCGCCGCGACCGCCTCGGGCGGCGGCGATGTGCGCGACTTCCTGCGGCGCGGGCTGCTGACGCTCGCCGCGCGCCGTGACAGCTGTGCGTCCGCGTCGGAGTTCACCCAGGCCGCGGCTGCCGGGTAGGGCCTGCCAGATACGAGTGCACAAGTTGAATAGTGTTCCGTACAAACGCAGGAACCTGAAATCCTGGTGTATTTCAGGAGCGCATCGACGCTGGAATCGCCCCAAACCGAAAAATAACGCCCGAAATTGCCGAAAATGGCCTCTTACTGAGCATGGAACCTCTGGAACAACTAGGGTGCGTACCTGGCTCGGAACATTATTTGCTGAGTGCAGTCGTAGTGCCTGCCACATCATCGACACGCGTTCAAACCCTTGAACTCGTTTCTTGAGTCAAGTGGCATCCTATGGCGCGGCGAGCAATATATGCCTGACCTGTGGCCCGCCACGCCATGACCGCCATGGACCCGCATTCTGCGTCATTGCTTTTTGAGTTAGGTGGCATCCTATGACGTGGCGAGCGACACATGCCAGGCCCTAGCGCCCGGTTGGCCAACGTGAAGGCTGCGGGGTCTGGTGCCGCGGGTGCCAACAAGCGGCGCCAGCAGCAGCAGCAGCGCCACAAGGAGGCGGGGCACGACCCGGCGTCCAGTCTGTCTGTTCAAAGTGGACCCGTGTACCCGTTCACACTCCTCACACTCGTCGCGTCCTCCTTCGCCACATCCGCCATATAGTGGACCCGTGCACACTCTCTGCATCCTCCTCTGCCTCCTCTCCCTCATCTGCCTCATCTGCCTCGCAGTGAATTTGTGCACACTCACAGCATCCATCTCTAACTCATCCGCCACACAGTGTACTTGTGCACACTCGCTGCATCCTCCTCTACTTAATCCGCCTCATAGCTTACTGGTGCACACTGTCCGCATCCTCCTCTGCCTCATCCGTGTCATACTGCACTCGCGCACACTCGTCGCATCCTCCTGCTTCATTCCGTCTCACAGTGCTCCCGTGGTGTACGGCTCTTCATGCAGGCTCACACGGGGACCGCCTCGGGTCAAACCTTGGGTAACAGCGGCATCGACACGGTGGGCTTGATCGCGGATCTTGACCTCGGCTCGCCGCTACCTGCCTGCCCCTCTTGGGACCCCACGGTGTACGCGCAGGTAAGGCGGTGCAGGTTGCCCCCAGGTTGACCCCAGGTTGACCCCAGGTTGACCCCAGGTTGACCCCAGGTTGACCTAGGTTGACCCCAGGTTGACCCCAGGTTGACCCCAGGTTGACCCCAGGTTGACCCCAGGTTGACCCTAGATTGGCTCCAGGTCGACCCCAGGTTAACCCCTGCAAGTTTACCCTAGGTTGACCCTTCGTGACCGCAGGTTGACCACGGGTTAATCGCGTCTGGTTTGAGTGCGCGAAGCTAAAATGTGCAGAACCGCTTTCACACTTTACTTTCAATTTGGAGCTGCGGCGCTACGCTCAGGTGAGCTCTGACTCGCATTCCGAGATGGCCAACATGCAGCAGCACAACGCGGAGTTCGCGTGGGAGTGGGAGCGGGAGCGAGCTCTTGTGTCGGGCCTGAAGGCCACAGCCCTGTCCGCCGGAGAGCGCTACTCCCAGCTGGTCGGGCCCTCACCGCTTGGTTATACTGCACCATACTGCGCCATACTGCGCCTGTGCAAGTTCACACCCCTCCCCCTCCCGATATCACCTGACTGCTTGCTCATTGTGCACCTTTGCACATCGACATCCGTCTCCCGGTGTCACCTGACTGTTTGCTTACAGTGCACCTGTACCCATGCACATCGTTGCGGTGAAGCCACAGGCACACGAGTCAGAACGCCGTCGGCGAGCCCAACTGAATGAAATACAGCTGTATACAGCTGTGTGCACCCCACAATGTTCGGTGAGCTCACCACGTACTGCGATTAACGCGCGAGTGTTCCCTACCACACGGCTGTGGTGTGCCGCGCATGGCACGAGCTTTCGGACTCCATTCGCATCTTCCACCTTGGCAGGGCGGCGCAGGCTAACGGTATCAAAACCCGTGTTGAAAGTGCCCATGGTGCCTGCAATCAGCGCTTGAAGCTAAAATAGGCTGAAACGCTTTCAAGCTGTGCTTTCAATGTCAAAGTGTGGCGCTACACCTGGGCGTGGCGGAGCGCAAGTTCTCGCAGTGCGTGCTCATCGACGTCTTCAAGCGCAAGGAGATCGAGATCACGCGCAAGATATTGGAGCGGGGTGACGGGACGGGCGGCGCGGGGACGCGGGAGGCACTCACCGTGCTGCTGGGCAAGCTCCGCGCCAACACCGCGAGACAGGTAAGGCGGTGCAGGTTAAAACCTGTGTTTGCAAGCATGGAATAAGACATTGTTGGCGTGTATGACTTATTGCCCGTGTGTGATGCTCTGAGAAGTTATCACTTGCTACTCTATTGAACGCGCCTCGTTAGTGCATAAAAGTGAAATACGACAAACCGTTTTCAAACCTTGCTTTCAAGTTCAACTTGTGCCGCTACACCCAGGAGCGGCGCATCATGGACGCACACACGACGGCCACCACCGAAAACATCGAGCCGCTGCTGCGCCACGCGCGTGAGGCCGTGCAGTCCTACACCGACTACCTGATGACCACACAGGAGGGGGTCATCACCGAGATGGAGGCGCGGGAGGCAGGGGCCTATACTCGACCACTTCTCAGCTCAACCTGAGCGGTTTTGATGACTGATGAGATAGTTGTCGTTCACTTCTCACCTCAACCTGAGACGTTTTTGTCCATGAAACTCCACAAAATAGCCCACAAAAAGTGCTCCGGTAAAGCCAAAAGTACATACCTGTTGCCAGTGACAATCGCTTACGTCCGAAAAGTGGACGAGTGTAAGCCCCTGGCGGGAGGGGTACGCGCGCCGCGCCGCGCTGGTGGGCGACGATGACGACGGAGGCGACGGCGACGGTGGGGGTGTTCAGGGTTGTGCGACAGCTGGCGAGGCTGCGCGGAAGGGGTTTGATCGCTTGGACGGGTACCTGGAGGGAGGTGAAGGTGAGCGGGGGCGTGTGATCGTAGAGGGGGTTCGGAAAATGGCCGGGCAAGGTCAAGGAGGCGGAGGTGACCCGGCGCGGGTCTTCCGGCGGGTGCAGCCGGCGGCGGCGGCGGGAGGTTCGGGTGACGCGGCGCGGGTCCCGGGGCGGGCGCCGGTGCAGACGTCGCCGGCGGAGGTAGACGCAGCGGTGGACGCGGCGGTGGCGGCCGCCTCCGCCGGCAAGTCCACCGGAGTGGAGGGCGCTGCCGCGGTAGGGTCTTTGATGGATAGTACTCGCCACGTCATCGACCATTTCATTTACCCTTGTTCCTTTCTTTTACCCTTGTTCCTTGAGTTCAACGGCATCCTATGACGTGGCGGTCACTACACATCATTTGACTCGAGGACCGAGGGTCAAAAAAACGTTTGATGACGTGGCGGGCACTGTCCACCAGTCTCTACGCCACGGCCGCCGCCAAGGCGATGGCAGCGATGGGCGCCGCCGCGAAGGCCAACCACCCCCCGCTCGGTTCCCTCAAGAGCCCCCCGCAGCGCCGGGGCAACGCGGACTCGGCAACAAGCACCCGCCAGGCGCGGGCGGACAGCGTTATCGACTTCAACCGGAAATGGAACGCAGATGAGGCGGCGCTGGACGAGAAGGGCTGGCAGCTACAGACCCTGGTGCAGCACGTGCAGAACGCTGAGAGCCAACTTCGGATGTGGCTGCAGGTGGGGACGAGAGTCAGATGCATCGCCTACCGGTGCTTGCCTGCCATCCACAACAACGGTGTACCGTTGCTTGCCACGTTTCACCACATAGTGTACCGGTGATTGCAATGTCATTGAACAAATGGCGTACCGGCGCTCTCCACGTCATCCACCACGCACTGTACTGGTGCTCGCCACATCATCCACCGCACAGTGTTCCATTACTCCCCACATATCTACTCTCGTTTGTTGTGTTAAGCGGCATCATGTGACGTGGCGAGCATCGTTTCCGATCCTGGCTGCAGGATCTGCGTCCCGAGGTTTCGGAGGCCGCCGCCGAGGCGCGGCGCTCCAGCGGTTCCGCCGCCGCCTTCGCGCAGGAGCCGTTCCCCCCAGTGCACCGCGAGGCCATCGACCACATGTCGCACCTCGTGTCGGACGCCGTGAACCGCTGGAGGGCCGAGGCAGGGCCGGCACACTCCTCCACTGCTCACCACAACCTCAGCCGTTTCTGGCACTCAAAGCACACCCTGAACACCCCTTAAACACACCCTCCAGAACCCCTCAACCACCCCTAGACACTCTCTTACCCGCCCCTATCTACCCCTCAACACCCCCTAAGCACCCCCTGAACCCTCTTCTAAACACCCCCTATGCCACAAAAAGCGCTATCGTTGAGGTGAGAAGTGGAGGAGAGTTACGCCCCTGGTTTACGGTGCTGGCGGCCAACGCAGCGCTGCGCAAGGAGGCGGCGGCGCACGTGGTGGACGCCATGTTCCAGCAGTCGTGCGCGGGGGCCGCGCACGACTTCGAGGAGTTCGAGATGGCGCAGCGCATGGCGGAGCTCAACGAGCCCGCCCCCGCCGCACCGGAGTCCAAGGCATGGGCTTTCACTCGTTCCCATGTCGCTCAACCTGAGCTGTCTTTGTCCCCTCATCATCCGACTTAACCCATGGATGTGTCGCGAAGGTGCTCGACTTGAGCTGTAACGGGAACGAGTGTAAGCCCCTGGTCCAAGGCTGCGCGGAAGAGGGCCGTCAAGGCGCTGGCCAAGGCGGAGGAGGAGGCGGCGGAGGCGGCGGCGGCAGTGGAGGCGGCTGCAGCCGCAGTGGAGGCGGCAGCGGCGGCGGAGGTGACGGTGGCAGAGGCTTGGGAAGCGTTTGATGCACGGCTAGCCTCCAGCCCTACTGAGGAAACTGTCGAGGTTTCGGCGGCGGAGGAGGAGGATGATGTGGAGGCGGCGGCTGCTGCGGCGGCACAGGTGGCGGCGGAGAGGGCGGCGGAGGAGGCAGCGAAGGATGCTGAGGCAAGAGCGGCGGCGGCGGAGGCAGCTGCAGTGGCAGCGGCGGCGGAGGCCGAGGAGGCGACCGCAGCGGCGGAGGCGGAGGCGATTGCTGCTGCGGCGGCGGCGGCGGAGGCTGCTGAGGAGGCAGAGGCGATGGAGGCGGTGGCAGTAGCGGAGGCGGCGGATGCGGCCGAGGCAGACGCGGCGGTGGAATGGGTGACGGCGTCTAAGAAGGGTCGATCAGAGCGCCGCCGGGACTCCGCCAATAAGGACTCCACCTCCAGCAGCAGGGCCGGCGGCGAGGCCGGGGACGGGGGCGGGGGCAGGGGCAAGGTCGTCGACCAGTCGAGGAATTACCCATGGCAGAGTGCGGGTGCGCTACCGCCGTCGAGTGCGGCACCCATGCTAGCTCCTGGTATGGCGCCGCCGCTGCCTCCTGGACCGCCGCCGTCGAGTGCGCGGGGGGCGGCGCCGCCGGCTGCGGCTGTCGCGCGGGACAACAGGAGTCAGAAGAAGTCTGTGCAAGTGTGCATGTTCGGCATGGGGTGCCGCCGCAAGGACTGCTACTTCAAGCACGGGCGCGGGTGGGATCCGCTCAACCCCGTCGGTGTGGATGCCGGCGCTGTCGCGGCGGCGGTGTCGACGTTAAAGGGGCGGAAGAACGAGCCACTGCCAAGTGTGCCACCGCCACCACCTGCGGCTGAAACGGCGGCGGCGGTGTCGACGGTGAAGGGGTGGAAGAGTGCGCCGGCGCCCAGTGCAGCGCCGGCGCCGCTGCTGAGTGTTGCACAGCCGCCGAGTGTGCCGCCGCCGCCACCCGTGGCCGAAGCGGAGGCGGCGGTGTCGACGGCGACAGCATGGAAGAGCGCGACACCACCGAGTGCTGCGCCGCCGCCGCCGCCGAGCGTGCCGCCGCCACCACCTGTAGCTGAAGCGGCGGCTGCGGTGTCGACGGCGACAGTCTGGAAGAGCGCGCCGCCGCCGAGTGCTGCCCCGCCGCCGCCCGTGGATGAAGCGGCGCCGGTGCCGACGGCGACAGCGTGGACGGCTGTGCCAGTGCCGCCGCCGGTGCCGCCACCGGGGTCACCGCCGCCGCCGGAGGCGCTGCGCGTCAGCCACCTGGAGTCCAGAGCCGCCGCCGCCGCCGTCGCCGCCAAGGCTGCTGCTGCCTTCGCCGCCGCCGCTGCTGCAGAGGCCGCGGAGTTAGCCGCAGAGGCGGAGGCTGCAGTCGCCGCCGCCCGGGAGGCCAACCTGCCGATCAACCCAACTGCGGTGGCGGTGGTGGTGCCGCCGGCGGCGGCATCGGTGGTGGTGCCCCTGGTGGCCGCGCCGCTGCCGGGGGCGGGAGCGGAGGCGGCGGGGGCTGGTTATCCCACCAACAACCAGTCAGTGTCAGCGCGCTCCAGTGAGCAGCCGTCAACCTCCTCCTCACCTTATCTGTCGCCGGCAGCCTCCCTCTCCGCCAATCAGATGCCAAAGCTTGACCCGTTGACCGAGTGGTTGGCCAGTCAGAAGTCCAAGGGTCTGTCGAAGGGGGCTTACAGAGCGGGGCGGCAAGGGTTGGGGGGGTCACACTATGTGCAACCAGCTAGCGGACTTGGCGGGGGAGTCAGTGGAGTCAGAGGGGGAATCAGCAGGGAAGTCAGCGGCGCCTCAACCCCAACCTCTGAGGCAGGGCCTTACACGGCGCCCCCTTTTCAGCTCAACTTCACCTGTGACAATTGTGAACTTGAGCCGCAACTTGAGCCTTTATCGTCACAGTGTAGTCCCCTTCTGTCACAGTGTAGTCCCCTTCTGAGCTTAACTCAACTCTGAAGCCCCTGACGTCAACTCGTTATCTTCCCAACATAAAACCTTGAAGATGGTCAAGGTGAGCTGGAAACAGAACGAGTGTCGGACCCTGATCTGAGGCTGTTCCTGCGGCGGCATCTGCAGCGGCGGAGGCGGCACCGACGCTGGTAGCGGAGGCGGCGGCGGTGGCGGCTGCAGCAGAGGCGGGAGCGACGGCGGCGGCGGCGGCGGGGGCTGCAGCGGCGGCGGCGGGGCCGCCCCGCGCCCAGCAGCACCAGCTCTCATACAACGCCCCTGCCTTCACCCCCAAGCCGAAGGCTACAGCCACCACCCCGGCCGCCGCTGCCGCCACCGCTCCCACTCCGGCGGCGGCGCCAGTTGAGAGCCAGCGGGAGCGAGAGACGCGCCTGGCGGAGTTCCCTTCCCTCGCGGCGGGTATATCATCGGCGGTGGCGGGGGCGACAGTGGGGACGGCGGTGAAGCAGAAGGAGAAGGCGTCAGCGCAGGACCGGTACAACCAGTACACCATGGCAAGACAGCTGTCGTTCGAGGCGGGGCAGCTGACGGCGGTGGCAGGAGGATCTTCGGTGGTGGTGGGGGCTGCGGCCAAGGCGGAGGAGCAGGCAGCAGCGCAGGAACGGTACAACCAGTACGCCATGGGCAAACAGCTGGCGTCCGCGGCCGCCGCTCCCACTCCGGCGCCGGCGCCAGTTGAGACTCAGCGGCAGCGGGAGGCGCGCTTGGCTGAGTTCCCTTCCTTCGCCGCGGGTGAAACGTCAGCGGAGGCGAAGGACCGGTACACCATGGCCAGACAGCTGTCGGCTGTTGCAGGTGAGCTGACGGCGGTGGCGGCGGCGGCGGCTGCAGACTTCGAGTCCGCAGCTGCAGTGGAGCCGGCAGAGACGACGTCAGTGGCGCCTTCGGGCAAAGCTTCGGGCAAGCGCGCTATGGGCAAGC
>Ga0307489_10003764_pt1 | contig 10026 bp, 8 predicted proteins | sample SB12metaG_FD_202247 | JGI IMG/M metagenome (GOLD analysis project Ga0307489, IMG submission 202247) | Sea-ice brine microbial communities from Beaufort Sea near Barrow, Alaska, United States - SB 1.2 | ecosystem: Environmental > Aquatic > Marine > Coastal | place: USA: Alaska | collected 2017-05-06
CGCTGAATCGTCTTCCACGTCCGCAAACTGGTCGCGCAGGGTCGCCACGCCCAGCGGCACGGAAATCCAGTCGACGACTTTGGCGGCGGCAAAGGGTCCGGGATCTTGGCGAAAGCCTGAATGCAGCCGCATGATTGCGCGCGGGCGCTCACGGGACGGGACGTTGGTGAGGTCGATCCAGACAAGTTCCGTTGATCCGCCACCGATGTCTACGACCAGCAATTGATCGGTCTTGGTGCTGACCAATGGCGCGCACGAAATCACTGCAAGACGTGCTTCTTCCTCTGGCTCGATGATTTCGAGTGTGAGGCCGGTTTCGCGTTTCACTTGCTGGATGAAATGGTGTGAATTGCGGGCGCGCCGGCAGGCTTCCGTCGCAACCAGCCGCATGTTTTTTACGTTATGGCGCTGCAGTTTTTGGCGGCACACCCGCATAGCATTGATGGTTCGCGCCATAGAGGCGCGAGACAATTTGCCAGTCTGTTCCAACCCCTGCCCAAGCTGGACAGATTTGGAAAAGCTGTCGACCACGTGAAACTGGCTGCCCTTGGGTTGGGCAATCAGCATGCGGCAACTGTTCGTGCCCAAATCCAGCGCTGCATACAGCGCAGATGGATCGGGGGGTGTCGGCACGGGGTGCTCTACCGGAATTGGGAACGCGCCCGCACCGTTGGGACGCTTGGGCGTCATTTTAACGCCCTCCATTTTGAGTTACGATCAACGTATGCACGCGGCAGTGCCCGCGCAAGGCTTGTCATCGTCCTCACAGTCATGATGAAGATAATGATTGCCAACAGGGGTCGCCAAATGCCTGTGCGAGGTCGAAAATGGGCATCGTAGAATATTGAACCTGTTTAGGTGTAGCGCGACACACGGGTGGCAAAGGGAATCGCATGGCAGATGTAGTGGTTGTTTATTGGCGGGACATCCCCGCGCAGGTCATCGTTGGCAAAGGTCGGCGGGCCACGAAGGTCCAACTGAGCGAACGGTTTGAACAGGCGATTGACCGCGCTGCGATGAAATCCGGTGCCGCCAGCACGGACGACTATCTCGCGGATTGGCGCAAGGCTGCATCTTATCCCGTCGACGGGACTGACGCGGACGTGGCCACATCGGAGGCCGCACGTCTTGAGGCGGAGTTCGACAAGGACCGCCTAATGATCCTGATTAACAATGACGGCCGCGCGTGAGTGCGCTGAAGGAGAAACTTATGGCGCTTTTGAATTTCCGCAGAAAAGTTGACGCGCCATCAGGCGTGAATCCGCAGCTTGAGGCGTTCTTGGATGGCTATTCCATCGAAGTGATGCCGCGCACCGCCGAAAAGGTCGAAGATTTCACCGCCCTGCTTCCGAAAGGCACGCGGGTTTACATCGCCCACATCGAAGGCACCCCGATTGAGAAAATGGTAGCGACCGCAAAACGACTGGCCAGCGACGGCTATCCGGTCATGCCGCATTTCCCCGCACGTATTATCAAAGACGCGGCGATGCTGGAAAACTGGATCGCCATGTATCAAGGCGAAGCAGGCGTCGATCAGGCGTTGCTTCTGGCGGGCGGCGTGACCAAGCCGCACGGTGATTTTGAAAGCTCGATGCAGTTGCTGGAAAGCGGCGCATTTGATCGCGCAGGGTTCAAGGCACTGCACGTGGCGGGTCATCCCGAAGGCAACAAAGATATCGACCCCAAAGGTGGCATGGCAAACGTCAACGACGCCCTGCGCTGGAAGCAGAATTTCAGGGACACGACAGATGCAAAGATGGCGCTGGCGACACAGTTCGCGTTTGAGGCCAAGCCGATCATCGCGTGGGTCGACAGCCTGAAAGAGGCTGGTATCGATATTCCGGTGCACATCGGCATCGCGGGTCCTGCCAAGCTGCAAACCATGATCAAATTCGCGATTGCCTGTGGCGTTGGTCCCTCCCTTAAGGTGCTGCAAAAGCGCGCCAAGGATGTCACCAAACTGTTGTTGCCGTTTGAACCCACAACTGTGTTGAGCGAACTGGCAGCCCACAAGGCCGCGAACCCCGATTTCAACATCGAAAAAGTCCACTTCTTCCCCCTTGGCGGCATCAAAACCAATGCAACCTGGGCCATTGAAAATGGTGGGTCTTCCGCCGTACCCGCAAACCCGTCTTAAGGACCTGACATGACCCGCACTGTTATCGAATCCAAAACCAAGACCGCCATCATCGGCTTTGACCAACCGTTCTGCGTCATCGGCGAGCGGATCAATCCGACGGGTCGCAAGATCCTGAACGAAGAGCTTGAGCGTGGCGATTTTTCCCGTGTCGAAGCGGATGCGATTGCCCAGACTTTGGCAGGCGCCACGGTGCTGGATATCAATTCTGGAGCAGTGTTTTCCAACAAAATGGCCGAAGATCCGCGCTATGCGGACAACAATTTTGTTGAGCCAGGCTTGATGGCCGAATTGGTAAAACGTGTGCAGGCAATCGTGGACACCCCGCTGTGCATCGACAGTTCGGTCCCTGGTGCGCTGGAAAATGGTCTGGCCGCTGCCGAGGGTCGCCCGCTGCTGAACTCGGTCACGGGCGAAGAAGATCGCATGGAGCTGGTCCTGCCGCTGGTCAAGAAATACAACGTGCCAGTGGTGGCGATTTCAAACGACGACACCGGTATTTCCGAAGACCCTGACGTGCGCTTTGAAGTGGCAAAACGGATCGTTCAACGGGCGGCTGATTTTGGAATTCCGGCCCACGACATCGTCGTTGACCCGCTGGTCATGCCAATTGGTGCGATGGGCACCGCTGGCCTTCAAGTTTTCGCCCTTGTGCGCCGCCTGCGCGAAGAACTCGGCGTGAACACGACTTGTGGTGCGTCCAACATTTCGTTTGGTCTGCCGAACCGTCACGGCATCAACAACGCGTTCCTGCCCATGGCGATGGCGGCGGGCATGACGTCGGCGATCATGAACCCTGTCGCGCTGCCGGTCGGCCCGCTGAAAATCGCTGAAAAAAAGGCGCAAATTGAGGCCGCAGGCATTATCCTGCCAGACGACATTGATGATGAGGCATTCGTGACGCTGTTTGGTCTGGGATCAACCAAGCCGCGCGCTGGCAAGGAAATGGAAGCTATCCGCGCTGCGAACTTCCTGACTAACAATGACGACGGTGGTGCTGCATGGATTGCAATGAACCGAGAAGCCCCAAAAGCTGGCCAAGAAGGCCGTGGGCGGGCAGGGCGTGTGGGTGGACGCCGCCGCGCGAGCTAGTTTAAATTCTCGAAATAAAAGGCCCGCGCATAGTCGTGGGCTTTTTGCGTTTTCGAGGCGCTTTGTTGAAAGTCGTGGACGCGACCGGCCGTTTTTGTACCTCCGTAAGCTCGCAATGAACCCCTTACTTGGTATTCTGGTTTGGCAACCCGCACCGATCTGGTTGGCGCGGGTTGCCGTAAGTTTGATAGCCCCCTATCAACCGCCCTATGAAGTTTGATGTTCTGCACGTTATGTCCGGAGGGCGCGCCACAGGGTCGCCTTACGGAAAGACGCAAGAGTGGTGGCCGCCGCCCATAACCTGATTTGCGTCTGCTAATCCCAAAACATCAAACGAATAGGTATCCCTATGACTGTAACGACCCTCACGGTCCGCACTGACACGCTTGTCGTTGCTTGGACGGACGGCACCACCGCGCAATTTCCAACGATTTGGCTGCGCGACAATTGCCCCTCTGGTTTACATCCGGACACTCATGAACGCCTGCTTGATTTGTTGGCAATTGACGAAACGCCAGCGCTGATCTCGGCGTCTCTCGACGGCGATGCTGCCGTGCTTGAATTTGCAGACGGTCATATCAGCCGCATGCCGATTTCATTGATGACGGCGCATCGTCCTGGCCAGCCTGCAGATGATGCGGGCGATGTCCCTGCGTGGCTTTGGCGTGCGGACCACGGAGCTGCAAACATTGCGCGTCATGCGGCGGCACCTATCCTTTCGGGTGAACTTGCGCTGAAGGACTGGATGCAAGACACCGCTGCATTCGGTCTTACAATTATTGAGCACCTTCAGGATCGCACCGAGGCGGGCGTAGAGATCGCTGAACGGATCGGGTTCTTGCGGGCCACAAACTTCGGCATCATTTTTGAGGTCGTCAATAAACCTGATCCAAATAACCTCGCCTACACGTCGGTTGCCTTGCCACTGCACACTGACTTGCCCAATCAGGAGGTGCCGCCAGGCTATCAATTCTTGCACTGTCTGGCCAACGAGGCGACCGGCGGTGGATCGCTGTTTGCCGACGGGTTTGCGATGGCAGAAGACCTAAGGGCCGAAGACCCTGACGCGTTTCGCCTGCTTTGCGACGTCGCCATTCCGTTCCGTTTCCATGATGATAGCGCCGATATCAGGGTTCACAAACCGGTCATCACGTTGGGGTCAAAAGGCGAAGTCATTGAGATCCGCTATAATGCGCATTTGGCGGGAATTTTCGATATGCCAGCAGAGATCATGCCTGCCTATTATCGTGCTTACCGCGCTTACATGGAAAAAACGCGAGATCCAAAATACCGCCTTACCTTGAAGCTGAAATCAGGCGAGATGGTCGTTTTCGACAACAGGCGCATTCTGCATGGTCGCGATTCCTTTGATCCATCCACTGGATTTCGACATCTTCACGGATGCTACGTCGATCGCGGCGAATTCTTTTCGCGCCTGCGGCTTTTGGCGCGTAAAATTGACGTTGCTATCGCGTCGTAATTTTTGGACCAAATTAGGACGGGTCATCCGATACGGGATGACCTGTCTATGTCGCTTTAAAAAACTGTCATTTGTTGGTGATGTTGCGTCGGTCAATCAGGCCTCTCACCCGACCGTCACCAGCGACCCTGTCAATACCCACGCCAAATCCAGCCGCCGCCAAAGATCCTGCTGCTGTCGTTGTCGTAAAACACACAAGCCTGCCCGGGTGCGACTCCTTCTTCGGGTGTGAGCAGTTCGATTTCGGCAGTTGTGGCTGACAAGGGACGCACTATTGCCTCCATCGGGGGTTTGGTGGACCGGATTTTGACAGAGATATGGCGTTCAGCCACCACATCGAACGCGTCATCGCCTAACCAGTTGATCTCGCGCACAGGTACGGTGCGGGTGGTCAGCATATCCTTAGGACCAACGATCACGTGTTTCTTGTCCACGTCCAGCTTTACCACATACAGCGGATCGGCCAGCCCGCCGATGCCAAGCCCGCGACGTTGGCCAATGGTATAATGAATGACGCCACGATGCTGCGCTAGAACTGTCCCGTCTGTGTCGACAATATCCCCGGGTTCAGCCGCACCGGGGCGCAGTTTTTCGATCACCGCTGCGTAATTGCCGTTGGGAACGAAACAAATATCTTGGCTGTCGGGTTTATCTGCCAGCGCCAGCCCATATTTGCGTGCCAGTTCGCGGGTGGCATCCTTGGACGGCAGATGGCCCAGCGGGAAGCGCAGATAATCGAGTTGTTCCGGCTTGGTGGAGAACAGGAAATAGCTTTGATCGCGGTTGGCATCTTCGGCGCAATGCAGCTCGGCGCCGCACGCGCCCATTTTGCGTTGAATATAGTGTCCGGTCGCCATGCAGTCGGCGTCCAGATCTTTCGCAGTTTCAAGCAAATCCTTGAATTTGACACGTTCGTTACAGCGAATGCACGGCACAGGCGTCGCGCCAGCAAGATAGCTGTCGGCGAATTCATCAATCACCGCTTCACGAAATGTGTTTTCATAATCAAGAACATAGTGCGGAAACCCCATGTCTTCTGCGACGCGACGGGCATCATGAATATCGCGCCCCGCACAACAGGCACCCTTTTTGGCCAGCGCCGCGCCGTGATCGTAGAGCTGTAAGGTGACACCCACCACATCATAGCCTTCCTCAGCCAGTTGTGCGGCGACAACAGAACTGTCCACGCCACCAGACATCGCAACGACGACGCGGGTTTGGGAGGGCGGCTTGGCAAAGCCGAGCGAATTGAGGGGGTGATCAAGAGGCATAGGGCGTCCTAACGGAGATTTGTGCATAAATATAGGAAAAGTGTAATCACTCTCAAGGGGCAGCTTTACTTCTCCTTAGGTCGCGAGCGTCACAAGGCGAAGCATGAATGACCACATAGGGGTGTGAGAGATGTTTTTAAAGAAGATAGACGGACTGCGATCGGTAAAACTGCCAGATAGGTCCACAATGACACGGGCAGACCTGCCTCCGCGCGAAACGCGGCGATGGGTTGCATCGCGCAAAGCCTGTGTCGTGCGTGCCGTTTCTTATGGGTTGGTGTCGCGTGACGAAGCCAAAGATACTTACGGGTTGTCCGATGACGAGTTGTCTGAATGGGAAGTGGCCGTGCGCGACCACGGCGAAGTGGCGCTCAAAGCAACGGCACTGCAAAAGTTTATACAAGCTTAAGAAGAGCTGTAAACTTCTTCACGTCCGTTAAAGTGTGGTTAACCAATGTTACTGTAGGGTATTTTTAGACATCGAATAAGTGGAGAAGTGTAGTGTGTGTATTAATGGTAGAAGATGACTCATCGACGGCTAAGAGCATCGAACTGATGCTGAGCCATGCGAACCTGAACGTCTATTCAACTGATCTTGGTGAAGAAGGGATCGATCTTGCCAAGCTGTATGATTACGACCTGATCCTTCTGGACATTAATTTACCAGACATGGACGGCCATGAGGTGATGCGCCAACTCAGACTCAGCCAGATCGAAACCCCGATCCTGATTCTGTCTGGTGAAGACGGAACTGAAAGTATGCTCAAAGGGTTCGGGTTTGGCGCGGACGATTATATGACCAAACCGTTCCATCGCAAAGAACTGGTGGCGGGCATTTATACAATCATCCGTCGTTAAAAAGGCCACGCCCATTCTATCATCAAAACCGGTGTGATCGCGTTAAATCTGGACGCAAAAAAAGTCGAGGTCGACAGTAGCCCGGTGCACCTGATGGGAAAAGAATATCAAATGCTGGAGCTTTTAAGCCTGCGTAAGGGTACGACACTGACGAAAGAGATGTTCCTTAACCACTTGTATGGCGGCATGGATGAACCTGACTGAAGATTATCGATGTGTTCATCTGCAAGCTGTGTAAGAAACTGTCTGAGGCGATGGGGGGCGACAATCACATCGAAACCGTCTGGGGGAGCGGCTACGGGCTGCGCGATCCCGAACCGATGGCCCTGCACGAGACAGAAAAAATGGCGATGGGCGCCTAGAGCCTTGTTCGTGAGATCCAGAGATACGGTGGTATCTCCCTCACAGAACACTTTTCACTTTGGATCGGGCACTTTGGATTGCGGCCAATCACATCAGTTGGGGACAGGGCTGGACCTGTCCTCGACACGGACTTATCACAGGGAAAGTATTCATCGCTTCGGCTGCTGACGGGGGTATAGTTTGAGCGCGACGACATCGGTTGAAAAACTGACCAAGGATGAGGCCGCGCAAGAGCTTGCGCGGCTGTCTGCACGTCTGGCGCAGGCAAACGCAGAGTATCATCAAAACGACGCGCCACAGATTTCTGACGCGGAGTATGATGCGCTAAAGCTGCGAAATGCGGCAATCGAAGCGCGATTTAGCGATCTTAAGCGCCGCGATAGCCCGTCTGACAATGTCGGCGCTGCTGCGTCAGATGGTTTCGGCAAGGTCCCACATTCGGTTCGGATGCTGTCATTGGGCAACGCATTCACCAATGATGACGTCACTGAATTTGATAAATCTGTTCGCAAGTTCCTTGGCCGTGAAACAGGCGCGTTGACGTTCACGGCGGAACCAAAGATCGATGGGTTGTCCCTGTCCCTGCGCTACGTGTCCGGTAAATTGGTCCAGGCCGCCACCCGCGGTGACGGGGCTGTCGGTGAAAATGTAACTGCCAACGCCCGCACAATTCACAACGTTCCGCAGGTGCTAGACGATGCGCCGGAAATCCTTGAGGTTCGTGGTGAAGTTTATATGTCTCACGCAGATTTTGCGGCGTTGAACTCACGCCAAATCGCTGCGGGCGCAAAGTCGTTTGCCAACCCAAGAAACGCGGCTGCGGGATCGTTGCGCCAACTGGATGTGAGTATCACCAAATCGCGGCCGCTAAAATTCTTCGCCTACGCATGGGGGGAAGTATCTTCACCCTTGGCCGACACCCAATCGGGCGCGATTGAGAGGCTCAAGGCATTGGGGTTTCAGACCAATCCGCTGACGCAAATCTGCGCTGGTCCCGCCGATATGATCGCCCATTACCGCGATATAGAAACCCAACGCGCAACGCTTGGTTATGATATAGACGGCGTCGTCTACAAGGTGGATGACCTGTCACTCCAGGCGCGGCTTGGGTTCCGGTCCACCACGCCCCGATGGGCGATTGCCCATAAATTCCCAGCCGAATTGGCGTGGACCACGTTGGATGCCATCGACATTCAGGTCGGGCGTACGGGTGCGTTGTCGCCTGTCGCGCGCTTGCGCCCGGTGACTGTTGGCGGTGTCGTGGTGTCAAACGCCACGCTGCACAATGAGGATTACATCGCGGGGCGCGGCAACAAGGGCGACGACATTCGTGGCGGCAAAGACATTCGTGTCGGGGACTGCGTGCAGATCTACCGCGCTGGCGATGTGATCCCGAAAGTCGCGGATGTAGACCTGTCCAAACGCCCTGCCGGAACCATGCCGTTCGACTTTCCGACAACCTGCCCAAAATGCGGATCGGACGCTGTGCGTGAAGAAGGGGATGTTGTTCGTCGATGCACCGGCGGGTTGATTTGTCCGGCACAAGCGGTTGAAAAATTGAAACATTTTGTGTCCCGCGCGGCCTTTGATATTGACGGTTTGGGCGCCAAACAGGTCGAGGCGTTTTACAACGATGATCAGCTTGCGGTGAAAGAGCCAGCCGATATTTTCACGTTACAGGCGCGCGATTTGAACAGTTTCACAAAGCTCGCCAATCGCGATGGATGGGGTGACACCAGCGTTATGAAGCTTTGGCAAGCGATTGATGAAAAGCGTAAAATCCCTCTGGCGCGGTTGATTTTCGCGCTTGGAATTCGCCATGTCGGGGAAGTTACGGCACAAGACCTTGCCCGCCATTACGGGACTTGGGAGGTTCTTGCCGAGAACGTAAAATTGGCACGCCCCGCCGCGATTGCGCATCGTGCCGCTGACGAGGCCGAGGCGGATGAACGTTTCATTGCTGATCGTGACGGGCGGCGCCCACGTGTGAGCGAGGCGCGCAAATTGGCTATCGCTAACGCTGATCTTTCGCGAACGGCGACCAAGGCGTGGGCGTTTTTGATTGATGCGGACGGGATAGGTGCGACGGTGGCTTTGTCGTTGTCGGATGCGCTCTCCAACGCCGAAGAAGGCAAGGCTATCGAGGCTTTAATCCAGCAATTGGACACGATAATAGCGCCACAAACGCAGGTATCCAACAGCCCTGTCGCCGGAAAAATAGTTGTGTTCACAGGCACTTTGGAAAAAATGACGCGCGCCGAGGCAAAGGCACGTGCCGAAAGCCTAGGCGCGAAAGTCAGCGGGTCGGTGAGCGCTAAAACTGACCTATTGATCGCAGGACCCGGGGCTGGATCAAAGGCAAAGAAAGCGGCTGATCTTGGGATTGAAACACTCAGTGAGGACGGCTGGCTGGCGCTGACGAAAGACGCATGAGCGTCCCACCGCCAAAACAATCGGGCAGACCCGAAGTTTTGTGGCCGCTGTTTGGAAGTCTCGAATCCCTTGATGGGATCGGGCCGAAATCTGCGCAGGCGCTCATCGCGGCCCATATCGAAAAGCCCCGCGATCTGTTGTTCACGCTGCCTCATTCGGGCGTAGACCGGCGGCGTCGCGATTCAATTCTGGACGTTCACGCACCTGCCGTTTGCACGGTCGAAGTCACCATTGGCCAACACACGGCACCCAGCAGTCCGGGCCGTCCATACCGCGTGACGGTTGAGGATAAGCGCACGACGTTTCAGCTCGTGTTTTTTCGCAGTCACAGTGAATATCTGCGCAAACAGCTGCCAACGGGTCAGCGCCGCGTCGTGTCGGGAAAGATCGAA
>Ga0307489_10003765_pt1 | contig 10025 bp, 21 predicted proteins | sample SB12metaG_FD_202247 | JGI IMG/M metagenome (GOLD analysis project Ga0307489, IMG submission 202247) | Sea-ice brine microbial communities from Beaufort Sea near Barrow, Alaska, United States - SB 1.2 | ecosystem: Environmental > Aquatic > Marine > Coastal | place: USA: Alaska | collected...
GGTACTTATGGCGGTGATGCTGGATGCTTTGAGGTCGGTATTCTCAAATACCCTCTAGGAACAACTCCAGAAAATACTTGTGAACTTATTTATGACACACAAATTAATCATGACTTAGGTTGTGTGGATGTTCACGGATGGCTTGACTTTTTCGAGGTTGCTGATATACTACAGAGAATAAGAAACTACAACACGGGAGAATATACTTATGAATAAAAATGAATACAATGGTTGGTATAACTATGAAACTTGGATGGTAAATCTGTGGATGGACAATGATCAGGGATCGCACGAGATGTGGCGCGAACATGCCAGAGATTCCATCGACGCAGACGAGGGAACTAATTGGTTTTATTTTGAGGAAAGATTAAAAGAATACCTTGACATGATCATTGAAGATATGGATAATGGTACAGCGTGTGGATTGGCTCATGATCTTATTGGTGCTGCTATTTCAGAAGTAAACACGCGAGAGATTTCGATGTCGTGGATTGAAAACGAACTAGAAAACGCAGAGGTATAATGATGAACGGTTACGAACTACTAGCACAATATAAAAAACAGATCAAGGAATGTTTCACGGTTCCTAATGAATGGCTACCAGAAGAATTCCAAGATAATAGAACTGATTGCGTATCGTTGGAAGACATAGAAAAGAAGTGTGACGCACGGGACAAATGTACACTATCAGATTTTGAAGAGAATTCTATTGAACGTGCAAAGCGTGTGCAGATATACCGCGACCAAATAGAAAGAGGATTAGAAATAGACTATATGCCGTAAGTCGTTTGCTGGTAAGGACTTACGCACAGCGGGGCGGGGCAAAGCCTGTGCCAAACCTGTACAAAACCTGCTTATTATTATATTCCATTATATCTAAAGAATTTTGCTTGAAATTGCCGATAACTATAGTAGAATCTTATTTATCAGGAAGATTAACCCATAAATAATAACAGGACAGCAAAGATGGCAAAAAAACTTACCAGCAATTTACTTGGACGATCAATAATTTCCGCTGAAGCTCAAAGGAGAAAAGAATTAATAAAAGTAGGCTTCACTGATGAACCAACTTTAGATATTTTATCAAAGGGAAATAGTGATAGAACCGCTGAAGACATTGTTGCACAGATAATGAGAGAAGGTCTAAGAGCGTCTGTTTTTCGTCAACTTGGGGGGCATTCAGGAACATCTTGCGATATTGTGGTAGAAACCGACGTATTATCACCAATAAGAGTAGAAGTAAAATCTGCCAAACAAGTAGCAGATCCAGAGAAGGACGATCACGGAATGTTCAGCCTTCAAGGAATCAAGCCAGATTTGTTTGACATTATATTTTTTGTTATGTTCGGAAAGTTTGGCACAGCCATAGAGATGATGAGTAAATATCAATATGTAAAACATTTTAACAACGACCGTGTTGTTTCTTTTAGAAATACCGGGATTACAGATTGGACACCTTCTATAAACAAAGATGGTTCAGTTCATCGGCTTTCTGCATGGTGTAGCGGCCCAACCGCAAGGCACAAAAATTTGACAGGTCGTGGTTCGGATGTAATGCGTGATTGTTTAGAAGATGATTTTGAAACTTATTTTAACCTGTTCCTTTCGCACAAGAAAAAAAAGACCAAGTGGTTGTGTCCTGCCTGAACCGGCAGGGTCGGCGGCATGTGAGGGGTCAGGAGGGGGATCGAGTTCGCGTAAGTCGTTATCAGGTATAGAGTTACAAATTATAGAGAAAATGATTAAAGATAGTATTGACAGATGGACGATATATAGTATAATGGAGAGAAGGAGATAACAATGTTTAATGAACAAGAGAAATTAGAGATCACTATTGACGGACTACGTAATGGTGATATATTTATGAGTGAAGATGGTATACCAGTAGATGAGTGTGGCGACCCTATATTTGAGGATGACGCATGAACATTTTTGTATTAGACGACGATCCAGCGATTGCAGCACAGATGATGTGTGACAAGCACATTCCTAAGATGATCGTAGAGACGTTTCAAATGCTAGGCTCTGCGTTACGCAAGCACGGGGCCACTGATGAGCAGATGCCACTGACTAGCAAAGGTACGCCACTCATTGGCGGCTACAAGCACCATCCTGCTACAAAGTGGGCTGGCGAGACCAAGACAAACTTTGTATGGTTGTGTTTGCATGGTCGTGCGTTGTGTCAAGAGTATCAGTTCCGCTATGGCAAGACTCACAGTTGTCATGATGGTATAGATCAGATGTGTGATATGTTTGACATGATCCCCAACGGGCCGCATACACCATACGCACAGTGCATGGAAGACGAGTACAGGTGTGAGGATGCTGTTGACGCATACAGACAATATTATATAATGGAGAAAGCCTACTTTGCAAAGTGGGAGAAGGGTAGACAACAACCTAGTTGGTGGCCTCATACGGAGATGTGTAATGTGTGAATTGTGTGATAATAGAGGATGGATATTGACAATGAATATCAATCTGTTACAATGGACCATAGAGAAGTGTGATGAGTGTAATATTTTCCCCGACGACGAATCAGCAGGAGATCAAGCCCATGCCGAACTGGTGTAGCAATCAAGCGACGATCCACGGAACCAAAGAGCAGATACTTGAACTCGCGGGAGCATACGAGAGAGGTAGTGTAATAGAGAATTACCTGCCTACTCCGCGAGATCCTGAAACGGATATGATGATAGGCGAAGGTGATACATTCGAGAATAAGAATAGTTGGTATTACTGGCGTGTCAAGAATTGGGGTACGAAGTGGGATTTTGGTAAGACTCCGTACACGGCAGACGAGGAATGCGATTGGCAAGTAGACGAGGAAGGATATGGCTATGTCCACTTGCGATTTGATACAGCGGGGAATCCACCGATTGGATGGTACGAAGCACTTAATAAATTGGATATGACTATTGAAGCATATTATATTGAGCCGAACATGCAGTTCTGTGGTCAATGGTCTAATCCAATAGAAGGTATAGTTGATGAGTATATTGATATTGACAAACCAGAGAATATACCTTATACTATACAGCAGGTATTCAACACAGAAGAATTTTACGAAGACACAGGAGACTTGATCTAATGCCCACTAAATTACTAAGAAAACGTAACGCACAGAGAGAAGTAGAAGTTGTGACAATAGAAAAAAGAACTGTAGAAGTATACGTTTACAAAGACAAAGAATATGAGAATGAACAACAACTTAAGGAAGCAGTTAGTGGTGACATGTTTCTTAGTCTATGGAGGTTAATTGGAGACATGCGAGACAAATATAATCTCTCAGATTGTCAAGCCATCAAGACCTTGAGATGGAAGATCAGGGTAGATGGTAGAAAATGGAACCCCTGTGATATGAAACAGGAACTAGATAAAGATTTACTAAATAATGACAACTTATTTGAACTAGTGAATACATTTACTCAATATAAGAAAACATGGGAGGAATAATATAATACATATAGTGGAGGTAGCTCCTCTGCTATAGAACGGTGGCTGAAAATGTGGTAGCCAGTATGAGATCACAACAGCACATGAGGCTCAGGAGGACGGGCAAGTGCCATACAGTCTTGAGATAGTGGTTCAAAGTAGGGACATTGACATATCATACCCTGAAACTTTGGAGGTAATAAAATAAATCCTCCCCGTTCACAATATACTCTCGACCTGATCCCCGCAAGGGGTGACGGTTCGGGACCGGGCCGGGAATCACGTAAGTCGTTGATATATATAGACTTACATACAATGGTAAAAATATTAAAGATTACCTATTGACTTGGACGATAATACTAGTATAATACATATGTGGTAGGGCATAGGATACTAGACGTTACCGGATGTTCACTCGGCTGGTTGATTCGGCAACTTGGCGGTGAAAAAACGCTCTACTGGGTGCAAGTCCCAGCTACCACTGCCAATACATTAAGATGGATACGGTGTGAAGCAGAATGACGTTATGCGATAGCTTCACAGGAAACGGTTAGCCCTGATACGGGTCACGCTCCTACGTCCTATTGTCTTTTCCGATCCGGCAGGATCGAGTCTAATTAGATAGTCAGCCAAAAACGGTTCAAGTCTGCCCTTGACAAATGACGATAAGTATTATATAATCAAACCAACCCACTAGGAGATGATTATGAAGACTGCTAAAGGTAATGATAAGTTAGGTAAAGAGAATTGTATTGTAGTATCGCGGCCTGTTGGCGATACTTGCCCACCAACCTGTGATTTTCTAGGCAATGGCTGTTATGCTGAACAACTAGAAAAAATCTATCCGGGTGTTCGTCCTGCTGGTATGATGAATCTCATCACAGAGAAGAACAAAATCCGTGCTATGCTCGTTGACTGTGCTAAGAAAGATAAAGATCTACGATGGCATGAACGGGGCGACTTCTTTAAGAATAACTCTGAGTTAGATAATGAGTACGTTGATAATATATTATGGGCTTGTGAGTCTATATTGAATGATGGTGGTAAACTTCCTAAGATGTGGGCATACACTCACATATATGATACTAAATTATCTATGGTATTAGGTAAGTATATTAAGATGTACGCAAGTATTCACAATGAGGATGATTGGGCAGTAGCGAAAGCCGCAGGATTCAAATTGTTCGCATGGTGTGACAGTAGCGAGAACATAGCACCAAAGCGTCCACGTAGCAAAAAGAAGGCTGACGAATGGCGTAGCAGTCTACCTAAGTTGAAAATCATAGGGCAAGAAAAGTATATCACTTGTCCAGAGATTCGTCGTGGTCGTGGTGTTGTCACTTGCACAAAATCAAAGAATAGTGTAAACTGTCAATTGTGCGTCCAAGGTTTAGCAAACGTCCTGTTTCCATCCCACTAAGGAAGAATAGAATGAATAATCTAAAAGAACAATTACAGGAAGATATTATAACTTACTTTGATGGATACTTAGACCCACCGTTTACTTACACGATGGAAGACAAGGAAACTATGGTAGATGATTTATGTGGTCTTATTATAGAAAGAATATCAGAGGCACAATACAATGGCTAAATACTATATTAATTCTGGCACACTTCAACTTATATTTTCAACGGATAAGGAACCTTACGATGCTTGTAGAACTGCTATTCACGAGTGCAACTCCAATGATGAACTTGATGAGTATTTGTATCTTGATGAGCGTGGGTACAGGGATTATACTTCTGCTGACACAGCCACGTATGTAATAGACACAGAACAAATTCTAAGGAAGGAAGGATATATTAAATGATTGAATCTATGAAACTTACTAAGCATGATTATGAGATGTTGGCAGACATTGCAGACGCTCACTATGAGGAAACTGTTGAGCTACAAAAAGATCACTACTTAGGTGATGATACTGATTACTTTAAGAAATTAGAATACTTAGAGGAATTAATTGATAAGGTAGTATATATGATAGGCGTGTGTAGTGCGAAAGATGAGTAGCGGGGAGGGGGCGTTTTCGCGTAAGTCCTTTGTGGGTAACGACTTATGTGTAATACTTAAATAAAAAAATAATTAAAGAAAGATACTTGACAACGACGATATAAGTAGTATAATGAAAGAGTAAGAAGTTAAGTCCCAAGGAGTTGAAAATGAATAAGTTTAGTTTTAAGGTTGATCTGGTTGGAAAGGATATTGACACAGCTACGATTTGTGATATGCTGAAGACAGCAATCAACGGCGTTACAGATCATGAGTGTGTTGAGTATACTGGCAACAAGGTCTTAACAGAGCAGGGTTTTAAAGTTTGGTCTAAGCGAAAATGTGGCGTAAGTTACGCAACAAAAAAAGCTAAAGTTCAGGCTTGACAATGGACGATAATATAGTATACTGGATATAACGACAGGAGTTGATTATGAAGCCAGTGGTAGGAATCGGGAGCAACACCAAGTTTGGTCGCGTTCTCAAAATTCTCAAGGACGGCGTAGTTGTTGAGAACAGTCGAGGTGAGAAAGATACCGTGTCTTTCCGCAAAGTTGAAGCAAGTCTTAAAGGAAATTGAAACTATGAGTTATATTGCACTAGCTAAGTCTGTTCGTAAGGGTCGTAATATTCGTTGCAAGTACCCAAAGCATGGACGGCTCAACGTCCTCAAGTGGCACACAGGTGTCATTCAGCGTTCTGGCACTGGGCCGAACGGTAAATACGCTGTGGTTCAGTCCGAAGATGGACAGTTCCGCACTCTGCGATGCGACAAGATGATCGAAGCTACCTTGTCGTAGTTCCCTTGACTGCGAGGGTGGCATGTGGTATAATAGCTGCATGTCACCCTTGTGTCTAGTTTGGAGTTCTATGATTGAGTTGATTATTATGGTTTTACTTTGGACAATCATGGCACGAAAATAACAGAACACTCATAAGGATAGAAGGACTCACACCAATGATTATACATTTTTATTCATCTTATAATACTACGGCTCTTCTGATCTTTATGCTTTTATTTTCAGGCTGCACCATAATACCAACGAGGAACACGTTGACACTCAACAAGACTATTGAATTAGATGAACGTGCTATTGAAGATATTAACGTAGGATTGAGATTTGAATGGATACGTTAAACTAGCGGGGCGGGGCGGGAATCACGTAAGTCCTTATGTAGCAACGACTTACGCACAATGCTATAGAGTTTGTTCTGGCCTATCTACAAAGATCGTGTATTCTCTAAAGTTTAGGCTTGACAATGCCGATAACTATAGTATACTGTTATAAAAGGAGGTGACATTGGTTGATTCAGTATATAAGACGTTGGTTATAGAATGTCCCAACTGTGGGGTTGAATCAGTAGTACAAGTTGACCCCGTTGGGTATCAAAAATGGTTGAACAAAGAAGGATACTTATATGAATTGTGTCCAGACTTGACAAAGGTAGAGTGTGAGATTATAATATCAGGAACGTGTGACGCTTGTTGGCAAGCATTATGGAACTAACCCACTAAGGAATTTGATTATGAGCGATTACGAAAAGATTACACCAGACAGTAGCAACCGTGGAAAGGGCGATTTTGTCAAGACGTTGCAAGGTCAGTTTGGTACAGGCGTACAAGGTGGCACACATGTCCACAAAGATTGGTGGGCCAAAACATTGTCATATGATGATGTTATGAATCAGGTACAAGCGGACATTGATAACCGCGAGGACATTATGATTCCCGCTAAGAATATTATATTTAACATAAACAAGGATAATCAATTGTGCATCACCCATCCGAGGGGTTCACAGTTTGTCCCTACCGATTGGGCGTTACAACAACTCTCGACACGTATGGATGCACCTTCAGCTTCCGCACTTCGTGAGATGCGTAACCAGAAAGAGTACGACAAGCAGGACGGACAGCTTATGGTTGATTACTGTAACAATTACTTTCGCAGAGTGAAAGAGAAGAATGCAGACAAGGAATTTCGATTGCGTACATATAACGATGGTACGTGTCGAGCCTTCGTGACTGATAAGTATACTCCAGTAGATAATCGCTGGTATCTTGAGGCTCTCAAGGAATTCCTACCAGAAGCCCGTTATTCCCATTGGAAGGGTGACGAGGATACCATATTTGGTAATCTCCTCCTACCTGATACCATTATGGACTACGGACAAGACGACGACACAGATTATGGTGGTATGGTTTCCATATCCAACTGTGAAATCGGCAAGCGTAGAATCTCACAGTACCCTAGCATCTTTCGTGCTATCTGCATGAACGGCTGCATCTGGGGACAGCAGAAGGGCAAAGATGTCAACAAGGTACACCGAGGTACTATTGACCTTGACGCTTTGAAGGTTGCACTCGCTGAGAATATTGAGTTTCAGTTGTCAATACTTCCTGATGGTATTCGTAAGTTCCTCGACACTCGCAGTAAAGAGTTCGACGTAAAGCATACGAGTCACAAGGGTATTATCGCAGCAGTTGCGTCTGAGTACAGACTTGATAAGCGACTCGCTACAAATACGCTGGAGCAATTCGTCAAGCATGAGTTTGAGCATCACAATTTGTTTGGGGTTATCAATTCCCTGACTCGTGCTGGACAAGTAAAACTTCCAGACGGGACTTTCAATGCTCAACAATGGGTGAACGTCGATACCATCGGCGGGAAGCTAATGCAGATGAACGCTACCAAGTGGCACAATCTGCAAGCCAAAGCCCAGAACATGACAGACAAGGACTTCGACAAGACCTTTGCTCTAACAGCTTAGTGGGAGAGGCGTAGCGGCGGGGTAGGCATTGATTATATTATTATTCGCCTGCCCTGCTGCTCCCTTTTCACCATCGCACGTAAGTCCTTACCCATAAACGACTTACACGTTTCGGGGCGGGGGTGTATTTATATAATATTATTATTATTAATTGAGCATTTGTTTATATGAGTTGACGTTATGGTAGTATAGTGGTAGTATAGATAGAATAGAGGAAGTAGAGGATGTACTACTCAATACCTAAAGATCGCCAGCGCTTTAAGAGCCAGCCAAAAACGCCTCAAGTTTCCCCTTGACCAATGACGATAATGATAGTAGAATAGAGTTTGTTCTAGCCGATCTACAAAGATCGTGCCAATAGTGACAGCCAGCTAAAAACAGGAGATTTTAAAAATGGAAAATGATAAAATTAGTAAAGAAAATCCATATGTATGTAAAGAAGTATTAGAACAAGTAGGGAAGCCTGATGATTTTCATATGTGTAAAGCATTAAATGTGTATGATGATAGATATAGAGTAAATATATACGTAAGGGAAGATGTACCAGACCTTACTGTAGAGAAGACATATATTAGTAATTCATATTTTTGTAAATTAGAAAATGATAAGGTTACTATCTTGTCTTAGTGTATCTAATAAGATCGTGGGAATAGTGGTAGCCAGCTAAAAGGAGACATTATGAAGATTAAACGTGGACAGAAGTTATGTAAGGAATGCGGTGAAACGTGTGGGGCGCGCGCCAAGGTGTGTAAGCACTGTGATGCGCCCTTTGAGGTGCGCACAGACCCAGCGATACGAATGAAACGTATTCACAACAAGGCGAAGCGCAAGGGGCTTGTGGAGGTTTCTGATTGGCGAGAGCTAAAACCGGGGCAAGAAGTCCATTATAACGGAAGGTCAGGCTCTTACTGGCTTAACGGAGATGGTACTAAAGACTACACTACTGATAAAGGTGTATATAAGATTGTTAATGTACTTGATAAGGGATTTGGAGCATATGGTAAAAAAGGATATACATTCTTTGATATGACTAGTGGTCAATCTAAGGTATCTACAATGCTATATAATTCACCTTATAAAATACTTGTCAAATCAGCCCAAACTTAATGATTTAGGCCCACTATTATATATAATGAGGCCCAAATTGATTGGAGGTTATCATGGCTAGAAGTAGGCCAACCAAGAAGTCGTTCTATGAGTATATGTCCCTGAAGTTTGATAGGAAATTTACTTCAGGTAATGATGAAGATTTATACATGCAGCTATTAGATATTATCCACGAAGCTTCTAAAGATGATCTACATATGAGAGATCTAGCAGAACTTACAATAATGAGTAAGACTGATAAGCTTATATATAGAAATATGATGGCGTGTCTAGGTGTTGAGATGACCCCTACGCAGGTAGAAGAGTATCTAGCCACTATTGAATATGGACTAGAGTACATAGCATAGATACATACCCATATACCTACACACGTATCTATCTAATAATGTAACTATATTAATATATATTGTATTGTGTCCCCTGCCCACCTTGAATCATGAAAATAAGAAAACCCATATCTCCCATTACTCTCATATTAGTGGGGTATTGGGTATTACGTATATGTACCTATATCTATAGTGTGTAGTGTAGGTCTATTGTTGTAATAAACTCCCTTTACGTATATCATATAATGGGTAAACGTACCACAAAACCCAGAATAATCAATAGAGAAAAGGGTAGAAAACCCACAATTAAATAAGAAAAATGAATAAATCCATAGCTTTTTCTACCTATATATCCAAAGATAATACCAGTAATAGAATAGATATATTCAAACAATG